>WBZP01001063.1_pt2 | contig 19546 bp, 12 predicted proteins | sample 5204301 | NCBI WGS metagenome assembly WBZP01 (sample SAMN12412401, study PRJNA552823) | activated sludge metagenome | isolation source: activated sludge from nitrification reactor of wastewater treatment plant... | place: USA: Pennsylvania | collected 2017 | reverse complement strand
CGACGCCCCGATCGTCGGCACCGGTATGGAGCACCGTGCCGCGATCGACACCGGCGACCTGATCATCGCCTCCGGCCCCGGCACCGTCCTCTACGTCGACTCCCAGCAGATCGACGTCGAGTACAAGGACGGCAAGCAGACCTACGAACTGCTCAAGTTCAGCCGCTCGAACCAGGGCACACTGATCCACCAGAAGCCGCGCGTGAAGGTCGGCGAGAAGGTCAAGAAGGGCCAGCTGCTCGCCGACGGCTCCGCGTCCGACAAGGGCGAGATGGCGCTCGGCAAGAACCTGATGGTCGCCTTCATGTCCTGGGAGGGCTACAACTTCGAGGACGCGATCATCCTCTCGAAGCGCCTCGTCAAGGACGACGAGCTGACCTCGATCCACATCGAGGAGTACGAGGTCGACGCGCGCACGACGAAGCTCGGCGACGAGGAGATCACCCGCGACATCCCGAACCGCTCGGAAGAGTCGCTGCGGAACCTCGACGATCGCGGCATCGTCCGCGTCGGCGCCGAGGTCGGCTCCGGTGACCTGCTCGTCGGCAAGGTCACGCCGAAGGGCGAGACCGAGCTGACCGCCGAGGAGAAGCTGATCCGCGCGATCTTCAAGGAGAAGGCGCGCGAGGTCCGCGACACCTCGCTCAAGGTCCCGCACGGCGAGGGCGGCGTGGTGATCGACGTGATGACGTTCTCGCGCGAGGCCGGCGACGACCTGCCGCCCGGCGTCAACGACCTCGTCCGCGTCTTCGTCGCCAAGAAGCGCAAGATCTCAGAGGGCGACAAGCTCGCCGGACGCCACGGCAACAAGGGCGTCATTTCGAAGATCGTCGACGAGCAGGACATGCCGTTCCTCGAGGACGGCACCCCCGTCGACGTGATCCTGAACCCGCTCGGCGTTCCGTCGCGGATGAACGTCGGCCAGATCCTCGAGACCCACCTCGGGTGGGCCGCGGCGCAGGGCTGGTACGACGACGACCAGGGCTTCAAGCACGGCGAGCGCGTCTACACCGCGACGCCGGTGTTCGACGGTGCCTCGGTCGAGGACGTCGACAACGCGCTCGTCCGCTGGCAGGAGGACCACGAGAAGTCCGGCGGCAAGATCCGCATGGACGTCGACAAGAAGCGGCCTGCGGGTAACCGCGCGTCGGGCAAGTTCACGCTCTACAACGGCCGCACCGGCGAGCCGTTCCAGGAGCAGGTGACGGTCGGCTACATGTACATCTTGAAGCTGCTGCACCTCGTCGACGACAAGATCCACGCGCGCTCGACCGGCCCGTACTCGCTCGTCACCCAGCAGCCGCTCGGTGGTAAGGCGCAGTTTGGCGGCCAGCGGTTCGGCGAGATGGAGGTCTGGGCGCTCGAGGCGTACGGCGCGGCCTACACGCTGCAGGAGATGCTCACGATCAAGTCCGACGACACCGTCGGCCGCGTCAAGGCATACGAGGCGATCGTGAAGGGCGAGAACATCGCCGAGCCGTCGATCCCCGAGTCGTTCAAGGTGCTGCTCAAGGAGATGCAGTCGCTGTCGCTCGACGTCAACGTCGTCTCCGAGGAGGGCACTTCGTCGGAGCTCGGCGAGGAGGACGACGACCTGCTCAGGGCGGCCGAGGAGCTCGGCATCGACCTGTCCGGGGTCCGCGCGACCGACGGTGAGGCGGCCGACGAGAACGTCGAGGGGGAGACCTCCGGCGATGACGACGCTGGCGACGACGAAGCCGGCGTAGACGCAGAGATCGACTTGGGCGAACTGGCCTAGAGGACTGAGGAAGAAACGATGATCGACATCAACAACTTCGACGCCATCGAGATCGGGCTCGCCTCGAGCAAGCAGATCCGCGGCTGGTCCTCCGGCGAGGTCACCAAGCCCGAAACGATCAACTACCGCACGCTGAAGCCGGAGAAGGACGGCCTCTTCTGCGAGCGCATCTTCGGTCCGACCAAGGACTGGGAGTGCTACTGCGGCAAGTACAAGCGCGTCCGCTACAAGGGCATCGTCTGCGAGCGCTGCGGCGTCGAGGTCACCCGCTCGAAGGTCCGCCGCGAGCGCATGGGTCACATCGACCTGGCCGCTCCCGTCAGCCACATCTGGTTCTTCAAGGGCGTTCCGAGCCGGATCGGCTACCTGCTCGATATGGCTCCCAAGGAGCTCGAGAAGATCCTCTACTTCGCTGCGTCGATCATCACCTGGGTCGACCAGGAGGCGCGCTGGCGCGACATCGGCAAGCTCGAGGTCGAGATGCAGGAGGAGCTCGATCGTCTGCGCGAGGAGGAGAACGAGCGCGTCGAGGAGCTTCGCAACTCACGCGAGGCGCGGATCGCCTACCTCGAGAACGGTGAGCAGGGCGCGTTCTCGACCGAGGACCACCTCTGGGCCGACTCGCTCGAGGTCAACGTCAAGAAGCTCTCGAAGGACGAGCGAGAGAAGATGACGAAGGAGATCCAGAAGACCTTCGCCGGCGACATCGACGACACGCAGGCCTACTACGAGGACGCCCGCGAGCGCCTCAAGGACGTCTGGAAGCTCTTCGCCAACAAGGAGGAGCCGAGCGACGAGCCGCCGCAGGAGGGCCAGGACTGGCCGCTCTCGACCTACACCGACAAGGACGCAGCCAAGGACGAGTTCCGCCCGCGCGCGATCATCGCCGACGAGACGTTCTTCCGTGAGCTCAAGCACCGCTTCGGCTCGCCGTACGGCTTCGGCGAGTACTTCGGTGGTGGCATGGGCGCCGAGCACATCCGCTCGCTGCTGCTCGAGAAGAAGGAGTACGACCGCGAGGCTCCGGCCCGCAAGGTCGACGAGGACCGCCTCGCCGGCGACGACATGAACCCGGCCGACGAGCCGGGCATCGTCCTCGACCACGAGCGCGAGGACCTCGAGGACCAGGTCAAGAACGGCAAGGGCCAGCGCCAGGCGCGCGCGGTCAAGCGCCTCAAGGTGCTGTCGGCGTTCCTCAACTCCGACAACAAGCCCGAGCACATGGTGCTCGAGGCCGTGCCGGTGATCCCGCCGGAGCTGCGCCCGATGGTCCAGCTCGACGGTGGCCGCTTCGCCACGTCGGACCTCAACGACCTCTACCGCCGCGTCATCAACCGCAACAACCGCCTCAAGCGGCTGCTCGACCTCGGCGCGCCGGAGATCATCGTCAACAACGAGAAGCGGATGCTGCAGGAGGCCGTCGACGCGCTGTTCGACAACGGCCGCCGCGGCCGTCCCGTGACCGGCCCGGGCAACCGCGCGCTGAAATCGCTCTCGGACATGCTCAAGGGCAAGCAGGGCCGGTTCCGCCAGAACCTGCTCGGTAAGCGCGTCGACTACTCGGGCCGTTCGGTGATCGTCTCCGGTCCGTCGCTGCGGCTGCACCAGTGCGGTCTGCCGAAGCTGATGGCGCTTGAGCTGTTCAAGCCGTTCATCATGGCCCAGCTCGTCGAGCGCAAGTCGGCTCAGAACATCAAGGCCGCCAAGAAGATGGTCGACTCGATGATCCCCGAGGTCTGGGACGTGCTCGAGAACGTGATTCACGAGCACCCGGTGCTACTGAACCGCGCTCCGACGCTCCACCGCCTCGGCATCCAGGCGTTCGAGCCGGTCCTGATCGAGGGCAAGGCGATCCAGGTCCACCCGCTCGTCTGCTCGGCCTTCAACGCCGACTTCGACGGCGACCAGATGGCCGTCCACCTGCCGCTGTCGGCGGAGGCCCAGGCCGAGGCACGCATCCTGATGCTGTCCTCGAACAACATCCTCTCGCCGGCGCACGGTGCGCCACTCGCGACTCCGACGCAGGACATGGTGCTCGGCACCTACTACCTGACGCTGGGGCCTGACGCCTCGGAGCTGGCCGAGAAGCAGGCGACGCTCGTCGCCGGCAACTGGCCGAAGGGCGAGGATCGCCCGAAGGTCTTCCGCACCGCGCAGGAGGCCGAGCTCTCCTACGACAACAAGCGGCTCGGACTGCACGACCTCGCCGAGTTCCGCCCGCTCGGGCGTGAGGGCGGTCACGTGCTCACGACGGTCGGCCGGATCATCTACAACGACCGGATCGAGCGTGCGCTCCAGGAGGCGCTCGGCGACCAGTTCGACCCGGCGAGCTACATCTTCGTCAACCAGGCGATGCGCAAGAAGGACACCGTCAAGCTGATCGACGCGCTCGTGCAGGCGTTCGGCGCCTCGGCGGTCTCCCAGGTCCTCGACGCGTTCAAGGACCTCGGCTTCCACTACGCGACGCTCGCCGGCATCACCGTGTCGAAGAACGACGTCGTGATCCCGCCGAAGAAGGGCGAGATCCTCAAGAAGTACGAGGACGAGGTCGCCGAGATCCAGGGCCAGTACGACATGGGCCTGATCACGCAGGAGGAGCGCCACGAGCTCGTCGTCGAGAAGTGGACCGACTGCACCGACGAGGTCGCCGACTCGATGCAGGAGCACTTCGACGAGCTCAACCCGATCTACATGATGGCCAACTCCGGCGCTCGTGGATCGATCTCCCAGATCCGCCAGCTCGCCGGCATGCGCGGCCTGATGGCCAACCCGAAGGGCGAGATCATCGAGCGTCCGATCAAGGCCAACTTCATGGAAGGCCTGACCGTGCTCGAGTACTTCATCTCGACCCACGGTGCCCGCAAGGGTCTCGCCGACACCGCGCTCCGTACCGCGGACTCCGGGTACCTGACGCGCCGTCTCGTCGACGTCTCGCAGGACGTGATCATCCGTGAGCTCGACTGCGGCACGAAGGAGGGCATCGACCTGCCGGTCTTCGACGCTGCCGGCGACCCGAACACGAACCTGATCGGCCGCATCGCGGTCAGCCAGATCGCGGGGGCCGACAAGAAGGCGATCGTCAAGAAGGGCGGCGAGATCGACCGTGCCGAGCTGGCGCTGATCGCCTCAGAGCACTCGGATGCGATCGACTCGAAGCCGACCGTGGCGGTCCGCTCGACGCTGAAGTGCGAGGCCGTCACGGGCGTGTGCCAGGCGTGCTACGGCCGCTCGATGGCGACCGGCAAGCCGGCTCAGATCGGTGACGCGGTCGGCATCATCGCCGCGCAGTCGATCGGCGAGCCGGGCACCCAGCTGACGATGCGTACGTTCCACACCGGCGGCGTCGCCGGCGCGGACATCACGCACGGCCTGCCGCGTGTCGTCGAGCTGTTCGAGGCGCGTCGTCCGAAGGGGCTCGCCCAGATCTCCGAGCAGGACGGCGTGATCCGCCTCGAGGAGACCGACAAGGCCCGGACCGTGATCGTCACCGACGACTCGGGCGAGGAGCACTCCTACGCGTTCCCGCGCCGCACGCGCCTGCTCGTCGAGGACGGCGAGAACGTCAAGGCCGGCACGCAGCTCAACGAGGGCTCGCTCTACCCGCACGACCTGCTCAAGCTTCGCGGCCGGACCGAGACCGAGCAGTACCTCGTCAAGGAGGTGCAGGAGGTCTACAAGTCGCAGGGCGTCGACATCAACGACAAGCACATCGAGCTGATCGTGCGGCAGATGCTCAAGAAGGTCCGCGTCGATCAGAAGGGTGACACCGGCTACCTGCCGGGCCAGTTCGTCGACCGCTACGAGTTCGCTCGCGCTAACGCCGAGATCAAGAAGAACAAGGGCGAGACGGCGCAGTTCGAGGAGATCATCCTCGGCATCACGAAGGCGTCGCTGAACACCGACTCGTTCCTGTCGGCCGCCTCCTTCCAGGAGACGACCAAGGTGCTCACGGACGCCGCGCTCGAGGGCAAGAAGGACACCCTCAACGGGCTCAAGGAGAACGTGATCATCGGCAAGCTGATCCCGGCTGCCACCGGCCTGCGCCGCTACCGCCGGATCGAGATCGAGCCGACCGAGGCGCTGCCGCGCTCGATGGACGACATCGGCCTGCTCGACCAGGACGAGATCGCCGCCGAGCTCGGCCTCGGCGACGGCGGGCTCGGAGGCTTTGGCTCCGGGTTCGACGACGACCTCGCGCAGCTCGAGGACATCGGCGCCGGGTCCGGCGCCGAGACCGGTTTCGCCGACGAGCTCGCCGAGCTCGACGTGCCGGCCGACCAAGGCTGACCGCAGGAGACATTGCGTCCGACGCCTGAGTTCGACGCCGCTTGCGAGGAGCTCCTCGCAGGCGGGATGGGCACGTCGGTGCTGCTCGTCGCCGAGACCGCGGACGCACGTGTCGAGCGCGCGTACGGCGTCCGCTACGACGACCGGCCGGCCGCGGTCTCCGACCTGGTTCCGCTCTACTGCAGCGCCAAGCCGGTCCTCGCGCTCGCCTTCCTCTCGATCTGCGCCGAGCGCGGGATCGACCTCGACACGCGGCTCCGCGAGCTGCTTCCGTGGATGGAGGAGCACTGGATCGGCGCCCACACGTACGCCGAGCTGCTCGGACACCGGACCTCGATCCACCGGCTCGGCGCGGTCTTCCCGATGGCGACCGAGCCTGGGCGGCGCGGCGACCTGCTGCGCCATCTGCCCGAGCCGGGACCTGACGACCAGCCCGGGTACGCCGACTTCGGCGCCTGGTACCTACTTGCCCAGACGGTCGAGACACTGACGAAGACCGACTTCCGCCAGGTCGCGGTCGAGCGCGTGCTCGCACCGTACGGAATCGATCTGCGAGACCTCAATCTCGGCATCCCGCCCGCACTGTTCGAGCGCTGGCGGGAGGACATCTCGATCAACCTCTACCGCCGACGTGACTCCGGGCTTCATCCGCTCGCCGCCGAGGGGGCCGCGATCTGGGCCTGCGAATGGAATCCGGCGTTCGCTGCCTACGGCACGCCGGTCGGGCTCGTCCAGCTCTACCGCGCCGTCCTCGCCGACCGGGAGGGCGCCGGCCGCGTCATCTCCGCGGAACTCGCCCGCCTCGCGACGAGCCCCGGCGAGGTCTTCTACGACGCGCGGCTCGGTCACGACTCTCGCTACGGCCTCGGCTTCATGGCCGACATGCGCCTCTTCCACGGCGGCCCATCGGTCTCGCCGCGCTCCTTCGGGCAGTCCGGGGTCGGCGCCGGGTCGCTCGCGTTCGCCGACCCAGACTGCGACCTCGCGGCCTCGATCGTCATCAACACCGTCTTCGACGAGCAGCCCGACCTGCTGCACGAGCGCCCGCGGCTCGTCAGCGCCCTCTACCGCGACTTCGGGCTCTCCGAGGAGGCCGGGCCATGACCGAGTTCGTCAGGCGCGAAGGGCGGCTCGGTGCCGATGACCGCATCGCGCTCGTCGGGTCGGCCTTCGCCCACGGAGTCATCGGCTGTGAGGCTGCGGCTCGCGGCACACCCGGCGAGGTGCCGTTCGAGATCGACGGTGAGGCCTACGTCCTGTCGACGCAGGGAGGTGTTCCCCAGCGTCTCGCCCGCGCCACCGCACCCCCGGACTGGGCGGTCGTGCTCGACGACTGGGATCTCGTCGTGCCGGTAGCCCCGGTGCGCGGCCTGACGACGCTGCGCGGCTGCGGGATCCGGATCGGCGACACGCTCTGGCCGCTGCCGCAGGTCTGGGAGTTCGACCGGCTCGGCGGCGAGCTGTTCACCGAGCGGATCCCGAACGCGCTGCTCTACGTCTACTTCGAGATGTACGGGTCGCCGGCCGGGTCGTTCGGCGCCGCCTTCATCTACCGCGAGGGCATTCCGGAGTTCCTCTCCGACACCGGCGACGTGCCCGAGAAGACACCGTACGTCGGCATGGGGATTTCCTACCCCACCTACCTCGCCTACCGGCGAGGGGCGGGCCACCAGATGGCGATCACCGAAGGCTCGTGGGTCGACGCCAACTGGAAGGACCTGCTCGCTCTGCACGGCCTGCTCGACATGCCGGGGTACGCCCGCATCCAGTCCGGTTACCCCGACCTGCCCGAGCCGCTGTGGGACTACATGCGGATTATCGCCGAGGCCGCGAAGCTGCCGCAGGCCGCGCCGCCGCAGCAGGACGACCAGGGGCCGCCGCCGGAGAGCCCCGGCGGCGCGACCGAAGCTGCGCCCATGTAGCTCAGGCGCCGGCCGGCGTGAGGCCTGCTGCCTCGACCTTCGGCCCCATCGCCTGCGCCAGCGCGATCAGGCCCGACGCCGGCCGCACCATCACCGTCAGCTCGGCGATCGAGCCGTCGGCGGCGAGCCGCAGGATGTCGAGCCCCTGGAGCTCGCGATCGCCGACCCGCGCACGGAACACCAGGATGTGTTGGTCGCCGTCATCGCCGGTGAACGAATCGGTGTAGCGGAAGTCCTCGAAGGTCTCGGCAACGAGCCGCAGCAGCCCCGAGACGGTCTCCTTGCCGCGATAGGCCTTGTGGACCGCCGGGCTGTTGAACGTGATGTCGCCTGAGAGCAGCTCGAGCCCGGCCTCGATGTCGCCGCCTTCGACCGCTTCGCGGAACCGCTCGATCGTCTCGCTCATCCCGTCAGCATCTCAGGTCCGGTGCCCGGCGGCGAACCGGCGCAGCTCCTCGTCGCAGCGCGCGTCCAGTCCGGTCGCAGGGTCGGTGCCGACGAGCAGCGTCGGTGCCTTGCGTGCGTCCGCCCAGCGGCGGCAGGCGCTGTCGAGTGCGTCATCGATCCAGGCGGCCGGGCGCGTGCCCGCGTAGGCGTCGATTGCCGGCAGCTTCCAGTGGCCGTGAGCACTGACCTCGGCGCGCGAGCGTCCGTCGAAGACGAGGTGCGGAAGCCCCGCCGGCAGCCCGAGCAGCGGCGGCAGATTCTCGTCGGCGCGCTCCTCCCAGCCGGTGCACCAGACCACGTCGAACAGGCCGCTGAGCCCTCGCAGCAGGTCGCCGCCGCCGGTGCTCAGGAAGTGGGTGGTGCCGTCGACCTGCGCCCAGCGGCCCGGTGGCGGCGACGCTGGGTCGAAGCCCCACAGCGAGAGCACGCCGTCGACATCGCAGAACAGCAGCGGACGGCCCGTCATCTCAGGGGATTGTCGCGTAGCGGACGTTCGTCCGGGATTCGGGCGGCCGCCAAAGGTCGCGGGATTCGCGGCCGACGATGAAGGAGAAGCGCCACGGACCGGCGCGCGACCTCCCCGCTCACTGATGATCACTCTCGGCATCCTGCTCTCGCTCGCCTGCGCCTTCGTCGCCAACCTCGCGTTCTTCCTCAAGCACAGGGGCCTGCAGACCGCGCCGGCCGTCGACATCCGCCACCCGCTGAAGACGACGAAGGCGGTCTGGAGCTCGAAGTGGTTCGCGATCGGGATGGCGGTCGCGGGCGTCGCCTGGGTGCTGCACGTCGCGGCACTCGCGATGGCGCCGATAACGGTCGTGCAGATGGGCCTCGCCGCCGGCGTCGTGATGATCGGCGTGATCGGTGATCGCGTCTTCGGAATGTCGGTCGGACGGCGCCAGTGGCTCGGGCTCGGCCTCGTGACGCTCGGCCTGATCGTCGTCGCACTCACCTTCCCGGGCGGTGGCGAGAGCCCGCACAGCTCCTTCAACGGCCCGACGATGGCCGTCTTCCAGGGAGTGCTGTTCGCGATCGGTGGACTCTTCATCCTCGGGCCGCGGATCGGCGCCCCGGAGTCGCATTACGGCGTCATGCTCGGCGCCGCGGCAGGCGTGCTGTTCGGCGTCAGCGCGGTCACGATCAAGGCGCTGACCGGTATCGCCGCGCATGACGGCCTGCTCGCGATGCTGACGACGCCCTGGATGATCGGGGCCGTCGCGTCGTCGGTCGGCGCCTTCTTCTCCTCGGCGCGCGCGCTGCAGGAAGGTGAGGCGGTTGCGGTGATCGCGATCACCGGCGTCGCGACCAACGTGACCACGATCGCCTCGGGCGTGATCGTCTTCGGCGACCCGCTGCCCGGCACGACGCTCGGCATCGTCATCCATGCCGCCGCTCTGATCCTGATCGTCGTCGCTGCCGCGATGACGCCGACGAGCAGCACCGCGCCGCAGCCTGCCGCGGCGTCGGCGTAGGCAGACGGGGCGGTAGCCGGCCGCGGTCCGCTACCATCACGCGCCGCATGCCGACAACGAGCCAGCTCGTCCGCAAGGGGCGCAAACCGAAGCCCCGCAAGATGGCCACCCCCGGCCTCAAGTCCGGGAAGGGCAACAAGAAGAAGCAGGCCGCGCCGCAGCGGCGCGGCGTCTGCACGCGCGTCTACACGACGACGCCGAAGAAGCCGAACTCGGCGCTGCGCAAGGTCGCGCGTGTCCGCATCGCCGGGTCCGCCGAGGTCACCGCGTACATCCCCGGCGAGCAGCACAACCTCCAGGAGCACTCCGTCGTGCTCGTCCGTGGCGGCCGCGTCAAGGATCTTCCGGGTGTCCGTTACAAGGTCGTCCGTGGGACGCTCGACGCTGCCGGCGTCAGCGATCGCAAGCAGGCGCGCTCGCGCTACGGAGTGAAGAAGAAGTAATGCCTCGTCGCGCAGCAGCCGGAAGCCGGCCGATCGAGCCGGACGCCGTCCACCGCTCCCGCGTGGTGACCCAGGTCATCAACAAGGTGATGCTCCACGGCAAGAAGTCGACCGCAGAGCGGATCGTCTACGACGCCCTCGCGATCGTCGGTGAGAAGACCGGCAAGGACGCGGTCGAGCAGATGGAAGAGGCGCTCAAGATCCTCACGCCGAACCTCGAGGTCCGCTCTCGACGGGTCGGCGGCGCAACGTACCAGGTGCCCGTCGAGGTCCCGGGCAACCGCGCGCGCACGCTTGCTGTCCGCTGGCTCGTCGAGTTCTCGCGCGAGCGCCGCGAGAAGACGATGGCACAGCGCCTCGCAGGCGAGATGCTCGACGCGCTGAACCAGCAGGGTGGCGCCTTCAAGAAGAAGGACGACATCTTCCGCATGGCGCAGGCCAACAAGGCCTTCGCGCACTACCGCTGGTAGCGGTTCGGGGCGCTCGCCCCCTCGCCGCGTCCTCGGTCGCTCGCGTACCGATCGGTACGCGTCGCTCCCTGCGTCCTGGCCAGGACCCACGATCGCTCCCTCGGGTGCGCCGGTGGCGGGACGGCCGGCAGGCCGGGCCCTCGTGCGTCGCCGGCCGTTGGTACCGGATGGCCACCGTATGCGGTGCTACCTGGTACCAGTGCCGGGCCGGCGCGTGAACTTCGGGGCGTTGGTACCGGATAGCCACCGTATGCGGTGCTACCTGGTACCAGCCGTCGAGTGGGCGACCGCGACCGCTCCCTCAACAATCGCTCGGGGGTTCGCGAAAGATCCAACCGTGAGTGGGCGGGTTGTCGACCGAAGGCTCCGGGCGTGGGCGGGGAGGCGGGGGAGGCGCACTCCGCATCCCGACGGGGCCGACTCCTGACGGTCGGAAGTTCCGCAACGCGGAACTTCCGGCGTGCGGAGCACGCAGGGATGCGGCGCCGACGCCACCTGTCCGACCGCGCCGACCACCAACGCCCGGCACTACGCTGACTAGATGCCGCCGCTTCGTTCACGCACCTCGACCCACGGCCGCAACATGGCGGGCGCTCGCGCGCTGTGGCGGGCGACGGGCATGGGTGACGGTGACTTCGGCAAGCCGATCATCGCGATCGCTAACTCGTACACCCAGTTCGTTCCCGGCCACGTCCACCTCAAGGACTTGGGCGAGATCGTCGCCGAGTCGATCGCTGAGGCCGGCGGCGTCGCGCGCGAGTTCCACACGATCGCCGTCGACGACGGGATCGCGATGGGGCACGACGGAATGCTCTACTCGCTGCCGAGCCGCGAGGTCATCTCGGACGCCGTCGAGTACATGGCGAACGCGCACTGCGCCGACGCGCTCGTCTGCATCTCCAACTGCGACAAGATCACGCCGGGCATGCTCAACGCCGCGCTGCGGCTCAACATCCCGGCCGTCTTCGTCTCCGGCGGGCCGATGGAGGCCGGCAAGGCGGTGATCGTCGACGGCGTCGCGCACGCCCCGACCGACCTCATCACCGCGATCTCCGCGTCGGCGAGCCGCACCGTCACCGAGCAGGGCCTGATGACCGTCGAGCAGATGGCCTGCCCGACCTGCGGCTCCTGCTCAGGGATGTTCACCGCCAACTCGATGAACTGCCTGACCGAGGCGCTCGGCCTGTCGCTGCCGGGCAACGGCTCGACGCTCGCCACGCACGCGCAGCGCCGGCGCCTGTTCGAGCAGGCCGGCCGTACCGTGATGGACCTCGTCGGCAGCTACTACGAGGACGAGGACGACTCGGTGCTGCCGCGCAACATCGCCTCGCCGAAGGCCTTCCGCAACGCGATGGCGCTCGACATGGCGATGGGCGGATCGACGAACACGATCCTCCACGTCCTCGCCGCCGCCCAGGAGGCCGAGGTCGACTTCACGCTCGCCGACATCGACCAGATCAGCCGCGAGGTGCCGTGCCTGAGCAAGGTCTCGCCGAACTCCGACTACCACATGGAGGACGTCCACCGGGCCGGCGGCATCCCCGCGATCCTCGGTGAGCTGGGTCGCGCCGGACTGCTCGACCACGACGTCCGCAGCATCCATTCGCCCGACCTCGACGGTTGGCTCGCCGAATGGGACGTCCGCGGCGGCAGCCCCTCCGAGCAGGCGCTCGAGCTGTTCCACGCGGCGCCGGGCGGCGTCCGCACGACCGAGGCGTTCTCGACCACCAACACCTGGGACTCGCTCGACACCGACGCCGCCGGTGGTTGCATCCGCGACCTCGAGCATGCCTACACGGTCGAAGGCGGGCTCAACGTCCTCCACGGCAACATCGCCGAGGATGGCTGCGTGATCAAGTCGGCCGGGGTCAGCGAAGAGCTGTTCACGTTCTCCGGCCCGGCGCTCGTCGTCGAGTCCCAGGACGAGGCGGTCGACCTGATCCTCGGTGGCAAGGTCACGCCGGGTGATGTGATCGTGATCCGCTACGAGGGTCCGGCCGGTGGCCCCGGGATGCAGGAGATGCTCCATCCGACCGCGTTCCTCAAGGGCGCAGGACTCGGCGAGCAGTGCGCGCTGATCACCGACGGCCGGTTCTCCGGCGGGACCTCCGGACTCTGCATCGGCCACATCTCGCCCGAGGCCGCCGCCGGCGGCACGATCGCGCTGATCGAGAACGGCGACCGGATCGAGATCGACATCCACGAGCGGCGGCTCCATCTCGACGTACCGGACGAAGTCCTCGCCGAACGGCGCGCGGCGATGGTTGCGCGCGACCGTCCCTGGGAGCCGGCCGAGCAGCGCCCGCGCAAGGTCAGTGCCGCGCTCAAGGCTTACGCGCTGCTCGCACGGTCGGCGACCTACGGCGGCGTCCGCGACATCTCACAGGTCCAGCGCCGCACCGACTGAACCCGGCCTGTTCGGCCTGGGTTGGCGGCCGGTGGTCTGTCGCCACACCGGCACCCGAACCGGCGTTGAGCGAACCACCGGCGCGAGCCCTGCCGGTCGGGAGAGGATCGGCCGATGGGGAGCAGAACGAGGCGTCAATTCATCGGCGAAGCCACGGCCGCGGGTGTCGGGCTCGCCGTCGGCACGATGGCCCCGACCGGGGCCTGGGCGGCAACGCAGAAGCGTGGGCGCAGCGTCGGCGTCTTCGGCGGCGGGATGGCCGGACTGACGGTCGCTCACGAACTAGCCGAGCGCGGATTCAAGGTCACGGTCTACGAGCCGGCCTACCTCGGCGGCAAGGCGCGCAGCATGGGCGTTCCCGGCAGCGGCAAGGGCGGGCGCAAGGACCTGCCCGGTGAGCACGGCTTCCGGTTCTTCCCGGGCTTCTACCACCACGTCCCCGACTCGATGCGGCGGATCCCGTTCGACGGTCAGGCGAACGGCGTCTGGGACAACCTCTCGTCGGCGACCGGCGGCAAGTTCTACCGCGCGGGCAACCGGCCGGACGCCCTCGCCTTCGGGCTGTTCTTCGACCCCGAGGAGCTTGCGACACCCGAGGGCATACACCGTGTCCTGATGGAGGCCTCGTCAGGCCGCGGTGTGTCGTTCGACGACATGGCGTACTTCGTCAGTCGCGTCCTCGTATACCTCACAAGCTGTGAGCAGCGGCGGTTCGGCCAGTGGGAGAACACCTCGTGGTGGGACATGATCGGCGCCGGCGGCCGCAGCCACGAGTACCAGACCCAGCTCGGTGAGGGCCTGACCCGCAACCTCGTCGCCGCGAAGGGCACGCTCGCGAGCACCCGCACTATCGGCAACATGGGCGAGGCGTTCGTGTTCTCGGCGATGGGTCTGGGCGCAGACGGCACGCCCGACCGTGTCCTCGACCTGCCGACGAACGAGGCCTGGATCGACCCGTGGGTCGCGTTGCTGCGGTCACTCGGCGTGACGTTCGTGATGAACACGGGCCTCGCCGGACTCGAGACAGCGGGCGGCCAGATCAGTGCCGCGCGGACGGTCGCGAACAACGGCAAGCGCGGCGCGGTCCAGCACGACTATTACGTGATGGCGATGCCGGTCGAGCGCGCGACGCCGCTGATCGGGCGCGGCGTGCGGACGCTCGATCCTTCGCTGACGAACATGGACAAGCTCGTCACCGACTGGATGGTCGGGATCCAGTACTACCTCAAGCGACGGGTCGACCTGACCCATGGCCATCTCTCGTTCGTCGACTCGCCGTGGGCGCTCACCGGCCTGACCCAGGCGCAGTTCTGGACCGACCGCGACTTCGGCCGCGACTACGGCGACGGCAGTGCCCTCGACTGTCTCTCGATCGACATCTCCGAGTGGGACAAGCCCGGCATCCTCTACGGGAAGACCGCCAAGAACTGCACGGCGAACGAGATCGCCAAGGAGGTCTGGGCGCAGGTGATGGCCTGCCACACGCCGGCGTCGAAGCTCAAGGACTCCGACGTCGTCCGCTGGTGGCTCGACCCGGGCGTCCACTGGAACACCGCCAAGGGCCAGAACGACAACGACACGCCGCTACTCGTCAACACCAAGGGCTCCTGGTACAACCGGCCCAAGCCGGCCACGAAGATCCCGAACCTGTTCATGTCCGGCGATCACGTCCAGACCAACATCGACCTCGCGACGATGGAAGGCGCCAACGAGTCCGGCCGTGCCGCAGCCGCCGGGGTGCTCCAGGCGGCCGGGTCGAATGCGACGCCGCCGAAGATGTACAAGCTCTACCAGCCGCCTGAGCTGCAGGGCTGGAAAGACTTCGACGCCTGGCGCTACTCGATGGGCATGCCGAACCTGTTCGACGGATAGTGGCCGAGTCGGTTGACGCGATCGTCGTCGGCGGGCGCTGCTCCGGCGCTGCCGCCGCGATCGCGCTCGCGCGCGCCGGGCGTCGCGTCGTCGTGCTCGACCGGGCACGGTTCGGCTCGGACACGCTCTCGACGCACCTGTTGTTCCCGGCAGGGCTTGCCGAGGTCCAGGCGCTCGGCGCGCTCGACAGAGTCAAGGAGATCGGCTACCCCGAGCACCGCGAGGCGCTAGTCGGCGGCGCGGGTGTGACCGCTCAGGCCTCGTACTCGGCCTACGATGGCGTCGGGCACGGCGCATGCATCCGGCGGCCCGGGTTCGACGCCGCGCTCGCCGATACAGCGCGCGAAGCCGGCGCCGACCTACGCGAGCGGACCGCGGTAACCGGGCTGATCTGGCGCGGCGGCCGCGTCACCGGGGTCCGCTTCGAGGGTCGCGACGGCACGAGCGGCGTGCTCCGCGCCCCGCTCGTGATCGGCGCCGACGGCCGGCGTTCGCTCGTAGCCCGCGAGGTCGGTGCCGACACACCGCACCGCCGGTCGAAGAACCGGCGCGCCTGCTACTTCGCGTACATCGAGGACGAGCGCACGGGCGACGATCGCCACGTCGCTGCGCAGTGGCGCGAGGGCCGCGAGCTCGGCACCGCGTTCCCGTGCGACGACGGCCTCCTGCTCGTGCTGCTGATGCCGCCGCTCGACCGGTCGGGCGAGTTCAAGACGGACATGGAGGGCGAGTACCGCAGGACGATCGCCGCGATTCCCGGCCTCGCGGAGCGTGTCGGCGGTGGCCGGATCGCGACGAAGGTGCGGTCGGCGACCGACACGACGGCCTACTTCCGCCACTCGGCCGGGCACGGCTGGGCGCTCGCCGGCGACGCCGGCCACTTCAAGGACCCGGTCACCGCGCAGGGCATGCGCGACGCGATGCGCTTCGGCCGGCTGCTCGGCGAGGCCGCCGCCCCCGTGCTCGAGGACGTGGTCGCGCTTGACCGCGCGGTCGCCGCCTGGCAGCACCGCCGTGACGGCGAATGCCTCGAGACCTACCAGTGGACCAACGTGCTCGCCCGCGCCGAGGCGATCACGCCGCTCGAGCACGAGCTCTACCGCGATGTCGCCGCCAGCCCCGAGCGCACGCGCGAGCTGCTCGACGTCTTCTCGCGGCTGCGTCGCCCGGCGGAGGTGCTCACGGCCGGTCGAGCGCTGCGTTACACGGCCCGTGCGTTCTGTCGTCCGGGGGTAGACCGGCGTGAAGTCATCAGGACGACGTCCCGCGACGCGAGGACGACGGTCCGCGACGCCGCGGAACGCCAATTCCCGCGCGGTATAGTGAGCCGTCGTTCCCCCGCCGGAACAGCGCGCGCCTGAAGGGAAACCGGGGCCGCGCCGAGAAGGACCTCTCACGACGGGCCCGCGGGCCCGTTCTTTCTGCCGCAACCCACGCACGCCTCCAGACCCATGCCACGCAAGTACTCGCTCGAGAAGACCCGAAACATCGGGATCATGGCGCACATCGACGCCGGCAAGACGACGACGACCGAGCGCATCCTCTACTACACCGGCCGCACCTACAAGATCGGTGAGGTCCACGAGGGCGCCGCGACGATGGACTGGATGGAGCAGGAGCAGGAGCGCGGCATCACGATCACGTCCGCCGCGACGACCTGCGAGTGGCAGGACCACCGCATCAACATCATCGACACGCCGGGCCACGTCGACTTCACCGTCGAGGTCGAGCGCTCGCTGCGCGTCCTCGACGGCGCGATCGCCGTCTTCGACTCTGTCGCCGGCGTCGAGCCGCAGTCCGAGACCGTCTGGCGCCAGGCCGACAAGTACTCCGTCCCGCGGATCGCGTTCATCAACAAGATGGACCGGATCGGCGCAGACTTCGAGAAGTCCGTGCAGACGATGCACGACCGGCTCGGTGCCAACGCCGTGCCGATCCAGCTGCCGATCGGCGCCGAGGCCGATCTGCTCGGGATTATCGACCTCGTCGAGATGAAGGCGACGATCTACAAGGACGATCTCGGCAAGGACCTCGAGGTCATCGACATCCCCGAGGAGCACAAGGACCGCGCCGACGAGGCGCACGAGGTCCTGATCGACGCGATCACGCACTTCGACGACGAGATCGCCGAGTACTACCTGGAGCACGGCGAGGTCGAGCCGGCCAAGCTGCGCGAGGCGATCCGCCGCGCCGTCCTCAACATCGAGATGACGCCGGTCCTCTGCGGCTCGGCCTTCAAGAACAAGGGCGTGCAGCCGCTGCTCGACGCTGTCATCGAGTACCTGCCGTCGCCGCTCGACGTCCCGGCTGTCGAGGGCACCGTCGAGAAGAAGGGCGGCGAGATCGAGGAGCAGACGCGCGAGGCATCCGATGAGCAGCCGTTTGCGGCGCTCGCCTTCAAGATCATGTCCGACCCGTTCGTCGGCAAGCTCACGTACTTCCGCGTCTACTCCGGCACGCTGTCTGCCGGCTCGCGCGTCCTCAACGTCAGCTCCGGCAAGACCGAGCGCGTCGGCCGCATCCTGATGATGCACGCCAACGACCGCGAGGAGCTCGAAGAGGTCTACGCAGGCGACATCGCCGCCGCCGTCGGCATCAAGCAGATCGTCACCGGCGACACGCTCGCCGCCCCCGACGCGCCGATCATGCTCGAGCAGATCGAGTTCCCCGAGCCGGTCATCAAGGTCGCGGTCGAGCCGAAGACCAAGTCCGACCAGGAGAAGATGTCGGTCGCGCTCGGCCGCCTCGCCGAGGAGGACCCGACCTTCCAGGTGCAGACCAACGAGGAGACCGGCCAGACCGAGATCTCCGGCATGGGCGAGCTTCACCTCGAGGTCCTCGTCGACCGCATGCGCCGCGAGTTCAACGTCGAGGCGAACGTCGGCAAGCCGCAGGTCTCCTACCGCGAGACGATCCGCGCAACCGTCGAGAAGATCGAGGGCAAGTTCGTCCGCCAGACAGGTGGCTCGGGCCAGTACGGTGTCGTCTACATCGACATGGAGCCCGCGCCCGGCGAGGGCTTCCAGTTCGAGAGCAAGATCAAGGGCGGCTCGGTCCCGACCGAGTACATCCCGGCGGTCGAGAAGGGCTGCGCCGAGGCGATGGGCACCGGCGTCAAGGCCGGCTACCCGATGGTCGACGTTCGCGTCCGGCTCGTCGACGGCAAGTACCACGAGACCGACTCCTCGGAGATCGCCTTCAAGGTCGCCGGCTCACTCGCCTTCAAGGAGGCCGCCAAGCGCGCCAAGCCGGTGCTGCTGGAGCCGATCTTCGCGGTCGAGGTCGTCACGCCCGAGGACTTCCTCGGCGACGTCATCGGCGACCTCTCGCGCCGCCGTGGCCGCGTCGAAGGCCAGGAGCAGCGAGGCAACGCGCTCGCCGTCACCGGCAAGGTTCCCCTCTCCGAGATGTTCGGGTACGCGACCGACCTGCGCTCCAATACGCAGGGCCGCGCGACGTACACGATGCAGTTCGAGGGCTACGACGAAGTGCCGCCGAACATCGCCGAGAAGATCATCGAAGGCCGCAACGGCAGCGAGGCCGGGTAACCGGCACCAGGGCGACGACCCGTGATGCGCTAGCCTCGCGGGTCGGTCTCAGCAGCAAGCGAAACCAACCAAGACTCAAGTACAGGAGCGGGAAACCGTGGGTAAAGAGAAGTTCGAGCGCGACAAGCCGCACGTCAACGTCGGAACGATTGGTCACATCGACCATGGCAAGACGACGCTTACCGCTGCCATCACCACCGTTCTCGCCGAGAAGATGGGCGGCGAGGCCCGCAGCTTCGCCGAGATCGACAACGCTCCGGAAGAGAAGGAGCGCGGCATCACGATCGCGACCTCTCACGTCGAGTACCAGACCGAGGCGCGCCACTACGCGCACGTCGACTGTCCGGGACACGCCGACTACGTGAAGAACATGATCACCGGCGCCGCCCAGATGGACGGCGCGATCCTGGTCGTGTCCGCTGCCGACGGCCCGATGCCGCAGACGCGTGAGCACATCCTGCTCGCCCGCCAGGTCGGCGTGCCGTACATCGTCGTCTTCCTCAACAAGGTCGACATGGTCGATGACGAGGAGCTCGTCGAGCTCGTCGAGGAAGAGGTCCGCGAGCTGCTCTCCGAGTACGACTTCCCGGGCGACGAGATCCCGTTCATCCGCGGCTCCGCGCTCAAGGCCCTCGAGGGCGAGCAGGAGTACAAGGAGAAGATCTACGAGCTGGCCGACGCGCTCGACTCGTACATCCCCGAGCCGGTCCGTGACCTCGACAAGCCGTTCCTGATGCCGATCGAGGACGTCTTCTCGATCACCGGTCGCGGCACCGTCGTCACCGGCCGTATCGAGCAGGGCATCGTCAACACCGGCGACGAGGTCGAGATCGTCGGAATCAAGGACACCGAGAAGACGGTCGTCACCGGCGTCGAGATGTTCCGCAAGATCCTCGATGAGGGTCGCGCCGGTGAGAAC
>WBZP01002833.1_pt1 | contig 19547 bp, 18 predicted proteins | sample 5204301 | NCBI WGS metagenome assembly WBZP01 (sample SAMN12412401, study PRJNA552823) | activated sludge metagenome | isolation source: activated sludge from nitrification reactor of wastewater treatment plant... | place: USA: Pennsylvania | collected 2017 | reverse complement strand
AACAAGCGCACCGTCATCTACGAGCCGACCGAGGGCTACCAGCCCAAGGCCGGCAACGGGTTTACCGTCAACGACAAGGGCCAGCTCGTCCTCGAGCTGACCGACTCCGCGACGGCGTGTGACATCGACGTCACACCCAATGCACCCAAGGTCACGGTGGTGTGCGGTCCCAACGACGACTTGGTCGCCACGACCGAGCAGCCCGCTGGGCTCAAGCTCGTGTCGTCCGGCACCTGGTCGGGCAACAAGCGCACCGTCATCTACGAGCCGACCGAGGGCTACCAGCCCAAGGCCGGCAACGGGTTTACCGTCAACGACAAGGGCCAGCTCGTCCTCGAGCTGACCGACTCCGCGACGGCGTGCCCGGTGGACACGACCGACCAATGCGTCTCCACCGTCGGTTTCCCGACCGACGCGGTGGTCTACGCCGACGTTCACACCGCGGCTGACAGCCCGGTGGACAACGTCGTGACGTCGGGCCCCTTCACGGTCAACACGCAGTTCACGGTCGCCGTGCCGACCGAGAATTACAAGTTCACCGTCATCCGGATCGTCGCCAAGGACGGTACGGTGCTCAAGACCCAGCAGGTCACGAGCACCACCGCCTGCAACACGGTGATCCCCAACAACCCCGGTCCCCGCACCGTCACTGGCGCGGTCCAGAAGGGGGCGGCCAACTGCGCGACCCACGAGGTCGAGCAGTTCCGCATCGACACGACGATCCCGCAGACCTGGGATGCCAAGGCCGGCAAGTACATCGATGACCCCGACAAGACGCACTGGACTCCGGTCCGGGTCGACTTGCCGTCGCGTCCGATGACGGCCGACGAGGTCAAGGCGTGTCCGGTTCCCGACGTCAAGCAATGCGTCTCCACCGTCGGTTTCCCGACCGACGCGGTGGTCTACGCCGACGTTCACACCGCGGCTGACAGCCCGGTGGACAACGTCGTGACGTCGGGCCCCTTCACGGTCAACACGCAGTTCACGGTCGCCGTGCCGACCGAGAATTACAAGTTCACCGTCATCCGGATCGTCGCCAAGGACGGTACGGTGCTCAAGACCCAGCAGGTCACGAGCACCACCGCCTGCAACACGGTGATCCCCAACAACCCCGGTCCCCGCACCGTCACTGGCGCGGTCCAGAAGGGGGCGGCCAACTGCGCGACCCACGAGGTCGAGCAGTTCCGCATCGACACGACGATCCCGCAGACCTGGGATGCCAAGGCCGGCAAGTACATCGATGACCCCGACAAGACGCACTGGACTCCGGTCCGGGTCGACTTGCCGTCGCGTCCGATGACGGCCGACGAGGTCAAGGCGTGTCCGGTGGACACGACCGACCAGCTGCCTCATACGGGCAGCGACGTCGGCCCGGCCCTCTGGGTCGGTGTCGGTCTGATGGCCTGCGGCATCCTCCTCTGGCTGTTCGGCGGTGGCCGGCGCCGCCGCGCTGAGGGATGATCGGACGCTAGCTCGTTGACCCTCGGGTTGACGAGCTAGCACATAACCCTGGCACCTCGTCTCTTGTAGCAATACAAGAGACGAGGTGACCAGGTTGTTTTTATTTGTGCGAATTTATTTACTGACGTTGAACCGAAATTCAACGATATCATTTGGTTGCATCACGTAGTCGCGTCCCTCGGTACGGACTTTTCCGGCCGCTTTGGCAGCTACTTCGCTGCCCGCCGCGATGAGATCATAATAATCAACCACTTGTGCTGCGATGAAACCACGTTCAAAGTCGCTATGGATAACACCCGCTGCTTGCGGCGCTGTCCAGCCCTGATGAATAGTCCAGGCCCGCACTTCTTTTTGGCCTGCAGTCAGATAACTTTGAAGTCCGAGTACGTCGTAGGCAGCATGGATCATCTGCACGAGCCCCATTTCAGGTACATCATAACTCGCCAGGAGTTCAGTCGCATCGCTGGGACTGAGGCCTTTGAGTTCGTCCTCTAGTTTTGCGCAGATAAACAGCGCGGGATTGTCTCCTGCAAGCTGGCGGAGCCCATTTTTTGCGTCATCATTTACGAGTGTCTCTTCATTGACATTAAATACGTAGATAACAGGTTTTGCGGTCAGGAGATGAAGATCATCGATGTATTCATGAATAATGTTTTTGCTCACTGACAGCGGGATACCCGCCTCAAAATTACGTTTGATACCTTGGAGATAATCTAACGCATCACGTATCTTTGGGTCGGCCTTTACTTCCTTTTGAAGGCGGTTCAGACGTGTGTCGATGGTTTGCAGGTCGGCGAGGATAAGCTCGGTGTTGATTGTTTCGATATCGCGGCTTGGATGCACACTGTTGTCGACATGGATGATGTCATTGTTTTCAAATGCCCGGACAATGTGGATGACGGCATCGCACTGGCGGATATTCGCCAAAAATTTATTGCCCAACCCTTCGCCCTTACTGGCTCCAGCAACCAGCCCGGCGATATCAACAAAGGTAACGCTTGCCGGAATAATCTTTTCTGAATTGTACATTTTTGCCAATACGTCTAGGCGATCGTCCGGAACAGGTACCGCACCGGTATTTGGCTCGATCGTCGCAAACGGATAATTGGCAGCCAAAATATCGTTGTTGGTAAGTGCATTAAATAGCGTCGACTTGCCAACGTTCGGTAAGCCAACAATTCCGATTTCTAGTGCCATACAGCAACTATAGCAGCAACAGGGGTAAGTTGTCGACACCACTCATTGCATGTAGTATGAACACATGAAGTATTCACAAAAGTATAGTCTTGTTGGGTTCCTGGAGTCTCAACCCACAGGTTTTGAGTTTAATATGTCCGATTGGCCATTGCATATGACGTTTGCCGATGTTTTTGCCATTGAACGAAGTGATGTGGGCATGGATAAAAAAATGGAGGATGCTCTGCGTAGTCAACACAAAGTCTCTATCACGCCGAAATATCCAGCAAAATTAGGCGACACGGAAGTAATACTAGTTGAGAAAACAGACGAGCTCGTAGGGCTTCACACTCAAGTAGTTGATTTGCTCGAGCAAAATGGTGCTATTTTTAATACACCAGCATTTACGAGGAAGGGGTTTCTGCCACATTGTACAATTCAAAAATCGGGTATGCTGCAAAAGAATGTGGTAATTGATGAATTAGCGCTTGTCGACATGTTCCCGAACAGTGATTGGCAACAAAGAAAGATACTTGCGACGTTTAAGCTGGGTGGATAGATGCTGTGTGTGGGTAGAGAGGGTATCTCGCTATCTTGGACTTCTGCGTGAGCTAGAAGCTAACTAGTTGATGCATTCATCAGAATAGCCGCGTCCGCCGCGGTCTGTCGGTGGCATGTCTAATTTTAGCTCGAAAGGCAATAGGGTTAGAATGTTTGTTTGCCGATTGATAAACCCATGATCCTATTTTACCAGACTATCACCTTATTGATGAGTGATTGACCGAGACAAACAAACTGCTATAATCATAAGCAATGTAAGAGGGTAGCAAGAATGAAAACAACACAACCGGGATTTGCAAAAAGTTCAACAGTGCTGCTTATGACTGTGGTTGTGTTATTTGGGCTATTTGGGCTCTCTACAGCGCTAGGGTATAGTTATATTGGTTTCAAAACTCCTCAGCAAAAACCTAGTTTTGGTGGGACTGTTTGTACAAAAGCTGATATCGATGGTTATATAGCTTTGCAAAAGAAAGCCCAGGACGTCGTTTCCCAAAAAGCGATGCTTTCGACGATCGAAGCAAAGAAAGACTACAAGACAGACGCAACCTGTGTTTTTATGGCGATGCAGACAGCTATTCGCGTCGACGATCTTGCGAAAGCCAAGGAGTTACATGCCACACTCAAATCGCTTAACGATAGTGAACAGTATGTAAACGGTTCCGTGCCTGACCTCGCCGGTAATGAACAAACAGCCAATCTCATTAAACTCTTAGAAAATCCTTCAACAAAACGACCAGTGGGTGAGGGTTAAATAGCTCATGAGAGTATTGCCACGAGTGTATGTTATCGGCTTTGGTATCACGCTGTTTATCGTAAGCTTACTAAATATTTCAACTGCGCATGCCTATATTGTGGGTGATTTGCCGCTTAATCGATCCTGGTACAACGCTGCTGAGTATAATGCGTGGTATAAGTGTAATTACGAAGACGGTACACAGTATGATGCCCGCGGAGCGATTTGGTTTACCAACGCGGGCAACGGATATTACAGTATGGGTGTGACCGTTGATGATACTACTACCTCTGTACCGGTTGTTATCAATGGCTCCGCCTATGGGTGTCGCGATGGTATCAATAGGCAGCATGTCTACGCAACAAAAGTATCGCCTAGGGGGACGAACGCGTGGCGACTGACGTCACTAAGCACCACTACACTGGACAGAGGAAGTTTTCCAGATTCGGCAGAGCGGAACTATACGAGTAAGGGGGGCTCCATCGATGCCGACCTAGATGTGTCTGGGTTAGCAACCAATAATGCAGGTGCAGACGATAGTGAAACGATCACCATAGATATTTATCGTTGTTTTTTTGCTAACGGCAAGACGGGCACGTGTTACACTGAATCCATACCAGTGACAGTCACACGGCGCAAAAAACCAAACCTTTGGACATCGACATCCATTACGCAGGTAAAGGTAACAAGTCCCGTTGGTACCATAGTTGGTCCGACTCAAGATGTTACCGCCTACCCTGGCGATAAACTGGACTGGTACCATTCGGTTACGGTGAGTAATTTTCCGGCCGGTGCGGGTGCGATTCAAATTAGTACATCTCAGCACCGAAGAGATGGTTGGCTTCAAGATCAAGCTGGTCCTACGCTGACGTTTTCGAGAAACGGCACTCAGAATATTGCAAACGTGTATGGACAGTATACCGTGCAGGCGAGTGACGTAGGCAAAGTCTTGTGCGGAACGATGACACGAAGCCCGGCTAGTTACACTGGTGGAGCGTTAGAAAACACGTGGGCATGTGCAACCATTCGCTCAAACTTCAGTCTGTATCCACAATCGATGCTCAATAACCAAGCGCTTAGCACGTTATTTGCCGGCCAGTCGTTGTCGCCCTCAAATTCGGCACAGATTTTAGAGCAGATTATCAATACTGGTCCCGCCTCAGATGTGGATAACCAATATGCTGTCTATGATTTTAAGATACCAAATGGCAGTGTTGCCAACGTAGCGTCATTTTTTCGGACGACAGGGACTCCTGGTGCCAACGTCAATGGCGTGTTTGGTAGCAGCAATGGTCAGCCACCGTTTACATTGGGCACATATACGTCCGCCGGATCAGCCTGTAGTTGGCTAGCGAGCTTACCTGCATACAGCGGAAAGATCGTATGTATCGGTACTGTTACGTCTGGTACGGTCAAGTTTCCGGCCGGAATCACGTCACTGACATCATCGGCAAACGGAATAAACCCCGACACTACCTCAGTAAAGGCCGATAATTATGCAATTGGAGATACGATTTGTCGGATTGTAGCTGTGCGAGCATATGACTATTTCCATGCCTTATCCGATGAACGTCGCATCTCCTACCCCGGATGTGTCACAATCGGCAAGCGCCCGCTTGTCCAAGTATGGGGTGGTGATATCCGTGTTGGCGCAGGCGCTCTTTTGACAAGTGGGTATGCCAGTAGTCGTTCCTCTATTATTGCGCAGCCTCGAGTGACAGACGATGGTACGTATGGTAGTTGGGGAGAGTATGGTCTACTTGTACCACTTAACGGACAGATCGACTCGGCTTCTGCCGCGACCACCTCAGGTAAGACGGGTGGCGCAATCTCGCAGCCCGCCTCTAGTAGAAACGTGCTTAGCTTTGCAAATACTACCATACCCTATGGACGCTGGGGGGCAACTGGTGCATTTCCGGGCATTGTCAACTCTCCCGTACTCCTCGGAACGGCTGGGGCTGCGGGTCCTGCGATAAATGTAGATTCACTACCAACCGGTATAACAAACGCAGGTGCCTCAAATCTCACCTTGCAGGGGACACTGAGTTCGCCACGAACAGTAGTCATCCGTACCACTGGGACGGTGACAATATCTGGTAATCTCGCGCTTGGTACCTACCCCGTCTCTGGTGCGAACGTTGCACAGATTGTTGTGATTGCGCAGAATATCATTATTCAACCGAGTGTTACAAAAGTCGATGCTTGGTTGATAGCCCAGCCCTCGTCTGCTACGACAGGGGGCACGATTAGCACCTGTGATGTGGCCCAGAACCCCTACTATCTCGGACTTTCGGCTACCGTGTGTAACACACAGCTACAGGTGAATGGTCCAGTAATGGCGAGGCAACTGCAGTTGCGACGAACGTATGGTGCGGAAAAAAATATCGGAGGTGTCAACTACCCGGCGGAGATTATTAACTTTCGTCCAGATGCGTTTTTATGGGAATTAAGCTACGGTGAATCTCAAGGTGATTTGACAACAGTGAGTACGCGCGAGCTACCGCCACGCTATTAGAACTGCAAAATAGACTTGCGTAATCTGAAGACGCTTATGTATAATAGTCACTAGTATGAATCTAAAGAAGGGGATGGGCGATTTCTTTGCACTCGACATCGGCACTAACGCCGTTCGGGTAGTGCAGTTATCGGCCGGGGGCACCAATAGTTGGACGCTTGTCGCTCATGGCTATGCACCTATCGATAGTAAAATTACTTCAAGCGATTCCCCTGAGGCTCGGCGGCGACTTGGCGAAGTGATTATCACGGCGCTAGGACAAAGTGGCATAAAGACAAAAAACGTGGTGATCGGACTACCTTCAAATAAGACATTTACGACGGTCATCGATGTACCATCGGTATCTGAGTCAGAGCTAAAAGCCACGATGAAATATCAGATTGATCAGTATATTCCCATGTCGGTCGATGATGCAAAGGTTGACTGGGCTTTGCTTGGACCATCATTACACGCCCAAAATCAGCAGGAAGTGTTGATTACGAGTACCGCAAAGGTCTATAGCGAAGAGCGACTAGAGATGATTGAAGCTTTGGGACTCAATGTTATTGCTGCCGAGCCTGATCCCATCGCGATGGTGCGCGCTCTCGTACCAGAAGGCACCGCGAGTACGGCAATGATGCTGATTGATATCGGTGAGCAGTCGACCGACCTAGCAATTACCTACGGCGATACACCGCGACTCGTGCGCACGGTCCCCACTGGGCTTGGATCATTGGTAAAGTCGGCTGTCCAAAACCTCAATGTACAGGATGACCAAGCTCGCCAGTTTATCCTCAAGTTTGGTCTTGCACCAGATAGGCTGGAGGGTCAAGTCCTTCACGCCATCGAAAACGTTCTCGACAGTTTCGCAGCCGAAATGACAAAATCCGTTAAGTTCTTTCAGACAAGGTACCCTAACGTTGCTATCAGCGGCATTTTACTTTCAGGGTTCGGTGCAGTCATACCACGGTTTAATGAATATATTGCGACAAAGGTTGGTATCCAAACGGCGCTCGCCAATCCATGGCAAAACATTCGTATGTCACAGAATGACCAGCAGCAGCTTGCTGCGATTGCCTCTGAGTTTACAACAGTGGTAGGTCTCGCAAAGAGGAAGAACTTGTCATGATCGAAGTCAACTTGATCCCCGATGTGAAGCAAGAATTCATACGTGCTCAGCGTACACGCAATACGGTGATCTCTTTCTCTATTATGGCAAGTATCGCGGCGGGTGTGGCAATTGTCATTTTCGCGCTGTTACTTGGTGGTCAGGGTGTTCGTGAAATTTTGGCAGACAATAGCATTAAGGATGACTATGCAACACTCAAAAAAAATGAGAATCTTAGTAATTTAGTGACAATCCAAAACCAGTTGGCTCAAGTATCAACACTAAACAATGACAAAGGTATCAATTCGCGCCTATTTGACATTTTAGGCGGTATCAACCCGAAGGACCCAAATCACGTTCGGATTTCTACTGTTTCGTTGAATCCTACTGACAATTCACTGTCGATAGAGGGCTCGGCGGCAAATAGCTTTACTGCGACCGACGCGTTCAAAAAAACAATACTGAATACCAAGGTTGTCTATACCGACAAAGATGGTAAAGAGCAAACGATCAATCTCACCGATAGTGTCACGCTCAATAATGCTAGTTATGGAACCGATACGACTGGGGCAAAGGTATTACAATTCAAGCTCTCCTTTGTTTATCCCAAGGAGCTCTTTGCCAACACCTCTACAAATGTTCGAATCGTTTCGCCCACGAAGGTAACCGACGTTACCGACTCTAGAACACGAGTTCCCGACGATCTGTTCTCGTCGTCACCAAAGACAGGAGACACAAAGTAATGGCTCAGAAAGATGTCAGTGCCAACAAACGTCAGCAAATAGCCAAATCAAGTCGCATGATGTTCATCTGGGTGGCAGGTGCCTCTGTCTTGGTCGGGTTTGCGGCAGTAATTTGTTGGTTTTTGATTCAGCAAATTATGTTTAAGGAAAAGGTAATCACTGAAAAAAATAAAACTGTCTCAACCTTACAGCAGAACATCAAGGCGGTGCCCAAGCTGTCGGACAATATTCGGGTGCTTGAAACCAATGTTGCTCTGAATTCGGCAAAGGCAAATTCAAACGAAAAGGCACTCCAGGTGATTTTGGACGCACTACCCGCCGACGAGAATACCTTGGCACTTGGGGCATCACTACAAACAAAGTTAATTGGTAGTGGTGGTAATCTCACAATTGATTCACTTGATGCCACACCTGCAGTAGGCGCGAACGGTACGGCAAATAGCAGTACTACTTCCGATGGGGTACAAAGGATGGCTTTCTCATTTACAGTGTCTTCATCTGACCCAAATGCCATCAAAGACCTTTTGAAACGGCTCGAGCGCTCGGTACGCATCATGGATATCGATACATTGAGGATCGAACAGTCCGAGACTCGCATGACAATGGTAGTTCAAGCACACGCGTACTATTTGCCGGAAAAGAAAGTTGAGCTGAAGAAAATACTCGTGGGAGCACATAAATAATGAAAAAAACAGATATAGCTATGATCGTTCTCATCGCCGGTCTTGCGGTGCTCACCGCGTTTCTGGTTGCGGGCAATATCCCCTTTTTGCAGGTTTCCGAAAAGGGGGTGCAGGTGGATACAATTGAGAGCATATCTGATAAAGTTGAGCCGCCTGACCAAAACGTATTTAACAGTAACGCCATCAATCCTACGGTCGAAACGTTTATCGGTGACAAGACGCTGCCGCAATAGGGATTGCTGACATGGCGTTAATGACAAGTGATATACAAGAAAAACTCATAAAACTTCTCACCGAAGAAGGTTTAGTGAGTACCGATGTGATACAAGGCGCGACTGCTGAGTCGGCCGGGTCGGGCAAAACACTTCTGACGCTTCTTACTGAGCGAGACGTAATTGATGACGAACTGTTGACTCATGCGATTGCACAAGTCTCGGGGGTCCCCTATGTCAATCTCAGTAATAGCGTGATTGATCAGGATATCCTATCACTTTTGCCATCTGATATTGCTGAGCGCTTTATGGCGGTACCACTCGCAGAAGTACAAAACCGACTTGCAGTTGCGATGATTGATGCAAATAACGTGCAGGCGGTTGACTATCTCGCTAACCGCATCCAACGACCCCTGAAGGTATTTATGGCGTCAGAGGCGGGTGTGAGACACGTGCTTGATCAGTACAAGACCGACCTATCGAGTGTTGGTGTGGCTGCTGAGGTGTCACAAAAGGAAGCAGCTCAAGAAGAAACCAAGGACATCAAGACGATAGTACAAGATTCTCCTATCAGTCGTGCTCTTAGTACAATCTTGGAGTACGCGGTGAAGTCTAGGGCTAGCGACATTCATATCGAGCCATTTGAAAAAGCTCTCAAGATTCGGTGCCGCGTCGATGGTGTACTTAGAGAAGTGATGCAGCTGCCAAAAAGTATTGAACCTGCTCTCATTAGTCGTATCAAGATTCTTTCTAACCTCAAAATTGACGAGCACCGCACACCACAGGACGGCCAGTTTGCCGTAAAAGTAGGTAATAAAGAAGTCGATCTGCGTATCGCCATCAGTCCAGTGGTCTGGGGCGAACAGGTGGTAATTCGATTGCTCGACAAATCGGGCAATAGCTTTGACCTCGAGGAGATGGGATATGCTGGCCGCGCACTACGTACTATCCAAAAAGGTGTCAAAAAACCAAATGGAATGCTCCTCACCTCTGGGCCAACAGGTTCGGGAAAGTCAACGAGCCTCTATGCTCTCATCAAGGAAATTAAGGATGAGAGCATCAATATCGTGACACTTGAGGATCCAGTGGAATACAAGATGGATGGTGTCAATCAGATTCAGGTTAACGCGGAGGTAGGGCTAACTTTTGCATCGGGGCTGCGCTCGATTTTGCGTCAAGATCCAAACGTGGTGATGGTAGGGGAGATTCGTGATGGCGAGACGGCAAACTTGGCTGTGCAAGCAGCACTCACTGGACATCTCGTATTTAGTACTCTGCACACTAATTCTGCGGCCGGAGTGCTACCGCGCCTTCTCGATATGGGTATTGAGCCATTTTTGATCGCGAGTACCGTCAACACGATTATCGGACAGCGTCTTGTTCGCCGTGTGGCCCCTCAACGTGATGCCTACTGGTCGAGTCCACTCGAAACAAAAAGTATTATCGACACTGTCGGCCACTTGTTACCAAAGACCAAAGAGGAAGTGGCACAGGTTTCTGCTGATCTCGGCTATAAAGACTTGCCACTTGCAGGTCAAACCGCTTATACTTTAGTAAAGGGACGTGACACTCCCTCGACACCCCGTGGCTATACGGGACGGGCTGGACTGTACGAAGTGATGGATATTACAGAGGAAATACAGGACCTCATTGTCGCACGCTCGACAAGTGCTGATATCCAACGTAAAGCAGTCGAGCAGGGTATGATTACAATGCGTCAAGATGGTTATCTCAAGGCGCTAACAGGGGTGACGACACTAGAGGAAGTCAATCGTGTCGCGTCAGATACAGCATAAAAGGGAGAAGGCATGAATAATCCAGAACTACGTATCGAAGTATTACTAGAAGAAGTTGTTCGCAAACGCGCTTCAGACCTTCATATCCAGGTGGGATTACCACCAATGCTTCGTGTCGATGGTGCCTTGATGCCAATTGTTGGCTTCAATCCTCTCGATGAGCAGCAAGTCGAGTCACTAGTATTTGCTATCTTGGACCAGGATCAGCAACAAATTCTCCTCAAAGACAAGGAGTTTGACTTCAGCTTTGCTTTCGGGACGTTAGGGCGGTTTCGAGTTAACGCCTTTCACGAACGTGGTAACTTGGCTGCTGCGCTACGTCTCATCCCAAATGAGATCAAGTCTGTTACTGAACTGGGTATGCCGCAAGTAGTGCTCTCATTTGCTGATTATCCACGCGGTCTTGTACTTGTAACGGGGCCAACTGGGTCAGGAAAATCCACAACCCTTGCCGCTCTCGTAGACAAAATCAACAGTGAACGCGCCCATCATATTATTACGATTGAAGATCCAATCGAGTTTACTCACAAGTCAAAGAAATCCGTTATTGTTCAGCGGGAAGTACATTACGACACCTACTCGTTCTCCGCAGCGCTGCGGAGCTCGCTTCGTCAAGATCCTGATGTTGTGTTGATTGGTGAGATGCGCGATCTCGAAACGATCTCTGCGGCAATTACTATTGCCGAAACTGGTCACTTAGTCTTTGCGACACTCCACACCAACTCGGCCTCGCAGTCCATCGACCGTATGATTGATGTGTTCCCACCTCATCAGCAACCACAGATTCGAGCTCAGCTTGCTAATATCTTGATGGCAATCTGCAGCCAGCGCCTGGTACCTGCTATTGGTGGGGGAAGGGTAGTTGCAGCTGAAATTCTTATTGCAAATCCTGCGGTGCGCAATGTTATCCGTGAAGGCAAAAGCCATCAGCTTGATGCCATTATCCAGACTGGTGCAGATCAGGGAATGCAGACCATGGACCGTACACTTGTGAATCTGGTCCAGAGTGGAACGGTGACGTATGACAATGCTCGTGAGTTTGCCGTTGACTTGACAGAGTTTGAGCGATTGATGAGAGGATAACACGTGAAGAAATTTAATTACGAGGCACGTGACAAGAACTCCGACAAAATCATTAAGTCGATTGTTCAGGCCGATTCGGAAACCTCAGCAGCAAAAGTATTGGTTGAGCAGGGGTATACGCCTCTTACTATCAAGGAAGTAGACGAAAGTGGTGGATTGATCGGTCGTCTGACCGGTAGAATTAAAACGAAAGACAAGATTGTCTTTACTCGACAGCTTGCCACTCTGATCGGAGCCGGTTTGCCGCTCGCACAAAGCATTCGGACCGTGCTTGATCAAACACAAAATAAAAAACTCCAGGGAGTGATCCAGGAGGTGATTGCTGATGTCGAGGGTGGTAAGCAGTTGTCGGAGGCATTTGGCAAGCACCCCGAAGTCTTCGATAAGATTTTTTTGGCGCTGGTAGCGGCTGGTGAGGTGTCGGGAACGCTCGATGAGGCGCTCAAACGTGTCGCGGCACAGCAAGAAAAAGATGCGGCTATGATGAGCAAGATAAAAGGCGCGATGACATACCCGATTATCGTACTAGTCGTCATATTAGCAGTCATGCTGTTTATGCTGTTCACCGTGGTTCCACAGGTTGAAAAGCTCTACCACGACATGAAAAAATCACTTCCTATGCTGACCGAAATTATGATAAATAGTGCAAACTTCATGATTCACTTCTGGTGGCTTCTCGTTATTCTTATAGGCATTGGCGTCTATTTCTTGAGGCAGTATATGCATACCGAAAACGGTATCAAGACATTTGACACCCTCAAACTCAATGCCCCGTTGTTTAAGGGAATGTTTCGTAAGCTCTATATGGCGCGTTTCACGCGTACCGGACAGACGCTACTGTCAACTGGAGTGGCTATGCTTGATATGCTACGGATTAGCTCAGAGAGTATCAATAATGTGGTTGTTAGCAAGAGCATTGATCGCGCAGCCGAGAAGGTGAAGGGCGGTAAGGCACTCTCGGCCGCCATTCAGTCAGAAGACTACATTTTGCCGATGGTCCCACAGATGATCAAGATTGGTGAACAGTCTGGAAAAATCGATGAAATGATGGGCAAAACGGCCCAAGTATTTGAGGACGAGCTCGACGAAGAGATCAAGGCGATCTCGACGGCGATCGAGCCGATCCTTATGGTGGTTCTCGCTATCGTAGCTGGTGGAATGGTAGGAGCAATTCTCTTTCCAATCTATAGCCTCGTAAATGGCGTCTAAGTACTAGACAAATGACACCGAGCACGCTATGATAGGCCTTAAGCATAAGTATTGTTCATAAGAAAGGTGGAACGAAACTATGAGCATTCAGCAAAAACAACAGGGGTTTACAATCATCGAGGTGGTGCTCGTGCTCGCTATTGCGGCACTTATCTTCCTGATGGTATTTATCGCCTTGCCTGCCTTGCAGCGTAATCAACGTGATACCGCACGCAAGACGGTTCTCGGAAAGGTAAGCTCGGCCGTGACTACCTACCAGTCAAATAAGCGGGGAGCCCAGCCGACCAAGGGTGTTGATCTTCAGGGCTATGTCGATGGACGCACCGCCACCACGAGTGATAAAGGTGCTGCAGGAAACTTCACTGGTTCAGCAAATGACACGGTTATTGACAACGACTACATCGTAAATGTGAAAGCCTATGATGCTGCTGCTGATGCTGGTAAGGCAGGAAACGCTGACACAAACGTTGTTCAGGTTATCACAGGTGCAACCTGCAACTCTACTGGCGATGCGGTAGCATCGGGTACAACACGCAACGCCGCGATTCTTATCAAGCTCGAAAACGGTAGCTCAATTGTCTGCCAATCAGTCTAGGTATCTGTAGCTAGTCTGAGTATTCGAACCGCGCCACTTCCAGTGGCGCGGTCTTTGCTATACTATCTGGAGTATGGATTATATTTTTGGAACGCTGATTGTTAGTATCGGGGGACTCATGCTTGGTAGCTTCGCAGGTGCTCAGGTGTGGCGCTTACGGGCGCGACAGCTTGACGAGGACAGACAGGCGGGGGAGACTATTGATAAACAAGAACTTGGCCGCTTAAAGCCTCTCATAGCGGTGTCTCTTACGTCAGATCGCTCAGTCTGCTTATCCTGCCATCATCAGCTGCATTGGTATGATATGATTCCGCTGCTCAGCTGGGCTGGTACAGGCGGCAGATGCCGTTACTGTCGGCAATCCATAGGCTCCCTTGAACCCCTTATAGAGCTTGGGCTAAGCGCTGCATTTGTTATCTCATATCTTTACTGGCCCACACCTCTCACATCAGGGGTAGCATGGGGAGCATTTGTCGTCTGGCTACTTTCTCTCACAAGTCTTGCGATTTTGGTTACATATGACATTCGTTGGCAGCTTCTGCCAGATATCGTTAGCTACTGCTACATGTTACTGGGAATTATATTTATTGTACTTGGCTTTCATGGGGGATGGGGTTCAATTGTTGAAGTAGTAGGGGCTGTGGCGGTACTCGGCGGTCTCTACAGCGTACTTTACCTGCTTTCGGGTGGGAGATGGATTGGCTTCGGTGACGTTAAGTTAGGAGTCGGACTGGGACTCTTTCTGTCAAATTGGCGACAGGCGCTACTAGCGCTCTTTCTCGCTAATCTCATAGGTTGCATCGTTGTTATACCGGGGCTCATCAGTCGAAAGCTGACGAGTACCTCACATATACCGTTTGGACCATTTCTTGTTGCAGGGATGATGCTGGCATTCTTCTGGGGCGATTGGTTTATCTCGCGACTATTGCTAGTTCAATTATTCTAGGCGACTCCTTACTGCTTATGCTATAATCATCTCAAGTATGATTGGGAATAAATCGGCTGGATTCACTGTTATTGAAACCATTCTTTATCTTGCCGTTACCGGTCTTCTTGCGGTCGGAGTGCTTGCGGGTGCGACAACCGCTATTAATCAGCAGCGCTACAAAGATGCCACGAACTCTTTTGTCGATTATCTTCAATCGGGATATGACCAGACCATCAACGTTCAGAATGACCGGCCAATAGAAAAAACCTGTGACAGTGCTTCTCAGATTACTGACTCTCCAAATCCTGCAGCAGAGGTGAGAGGAGCGACAGAGTGTTTCGTGATCGGCCAACTGATATCGACTGACGATGGACGGGCTTTTACCATGACAGTAGTCTATGCCTCTCAAGATGGCTCGAAAAAGACGAATGATACAGACGCCTTGACGTCATCAAATCTTTTTTTGGGTACCACCTCGAGTACCTATACGCTTGAGTGGGACACAAAGATTGTCCAACCGGGCACTGCAACACCAATTCTTCCGACAAGTATTTTAATTGCTCGCTCGCCTTCGAGCGGCGTGGTACGAACCTACATCGGTGCCAAAGCGTTAACGTTGTCAGCACTCATTACCACAGGCGCGGTATCAGCTAATACCCTTTTTTGTGTTGATCCCTCGGGGTGGACTGGGGCAACTCGTGACGGCGCTGTGGTGCGTCCTGACACGACAAATAGCAGCGGAGTGAAGCTTGCTGGTCCAGGAGGCGGTTGCTGATGCGTTTTACTAAGGGCGATACGATTATCGAAGTGATGTTCTCGTTTGTCGTATTCAGTCTCGTCATCGTAGGAGCCTTTACTCTAATGAATCAAGGTATTGCCTCGGCGCAGCGTTCCCTCGAAATTACCCTGGTTCGCGAGCAAATAGACGCGCAGATTGATATGGCTCGGTATGTCCAGAGATACGAGAGGACTACTTGGGAGAATCTGATTAAATCAGCGCCTACAGGGAAACTGGTATCGTCAGTTCCTGAGTTCGGCACAGACCCTACCTGTCCTGTATCTGCATCTCTATCAAATGCATTCTTCTTTGGGCGTACTTCGGATGCAAAGACTGTCACGCTCTATAGTGTTGGCGCTGCGTCTTATGGATTGGCTCCTACCTATGGCCTCGTTGACTACCTTGCGACAACCCCCAAATCATACGGGATATGGCTCATGATTGTGCCAGCTGAGACCAAATCGGGGGGTCCTGCGGACTCGGCCACCAACAAAGCGTATGATCTCCATGTTCGATCGTGTTGGAACAGCGTGGGATCAAGTCGACCAATGACCATCGGAACTGTTACGAGGTTTTATGATGTCAAGTAGAGCTTGTAATAAAGGGTTTACCCTCATCGAACTTATGATCTCAATGACGTTTCTGTCAATTTTGTTGATTGCCATTACTGTTGCGACCCTTCAAATCATGCACCAATATTCCAAGGGCATGACGGTAAAGTCGATCAACCAAATAGGCCGAAATCTTGCTGATAGTATACGACGCGATGCACGGTCACTGAGCACCGTGGGAGGTGGCAAGTATATCGCACCAAATACCGTCGGGGCAGGGGGCCTAGGACGTCTTTGCCTCGGCTCGGCAAGCTACATTTGGAATACTGATTCAGCTCTTAGAGACGGCACTGGGGTAAAATATACGGGAGTACCAAGCCCTAGAATGATTGCGATGGCACGAGTAAACGATCAGGGCGGACAATACTGCTTACCTGTCAGTGGTAACTATCGCATGGATGTGCCGGCAACCCTTGCTACCGAAATGCTGAGCAATTCTCTCGATACGACAACAGCGGCAACAGGTACCTTCACTGAGCTTGCACTCTATGAGATGACGCTGACGCCGATGGTGACTAACAATCCAGGGGTACTCTACACGCTGCGATTCACTCTTGGTACAAACCAATCCGGTACTATCGATACTGTTGACCAATCATGCCTCAACCAATCTAACACAACCTCAAATTATGATTTTTGCGCAGTAAATAAGTTTCAAATCGTCTTACGTATGGGATAATGATAAGTATGAGCACCATTCGAGAGCAGCAACGGGGAGCAGTATCACTTTTTATCGTTATATTTGCAGCGCTACTAATTATGGTACTAACGATAGGATTTATCCGTATGATGATACAGGAGCAAAAACAAGCGCTCAACGACGATCTTTCCCAGAGTGCCTACGACTCTGCCGTCACTGGTGTCGAAGATGCCAAACGAGTCTTGCGGGCATGCCAACAGGATGCTACTTCCATTGCGTGTACTGCCATTGATGCGCATAAGTGCGGCACTATCATAGATGCTCAAGTCGTTAGTGGTAGCGGTGAGACCACTATCAAGACAAATGGCTCAAGCGACACCAGTCTCAACCAAGCCTATACATGTGTCAAGATATTTCGACAAACCGACGATAATATAGGGGATCTGACCGCGGGTACAAGTAAAGTCATTCGCATGAAAGCGACAGCCCCTTTCTCTTATTTTACGGTTGAATGGATGTTGAAGGGGAAGCCGGGTGGTGAGGACGCGTCTAATCTCACAGCTCCAACGTCGAGTGGGCCCATTACATCATTACCACCACGCTCGGGTTGGTCATCAAACTCACCATCACTTTTGCGTGTCCAAGCTCTTTTGCCCCCAAACGCTAGTTCTGTAGATAGGGCGGCGATGGACGGAGCAACGCCGAATCCGGCAAATCCGAGCAGCAGCATCTATATTGCATCAACGACATTTCTACGGCCATCAAACGTGAGTGCTGCCCAGAATGCACTCGGCACGACTGCTTCGATAGGCTCTCAACCGCGTGCACCAGCCGATCTCAACGCTCATGTCGAATCGCTGAGTCCGATCGCAGTATCGTGCTCGAAAGCGGGCTATCTTGGCGGTGCATATGCCTGTAAAGCTGCGTTTAAAGTATCATATACGGTACCTGCGGGCTCAACGGTTGCTTTTCTGCGGCTGAGTAGTCTTTATCGAGATACTTCGTATCGAGTAGTTCTTTATAGGTCAGAGCTTAATCAGACACTAGTTCAATTCGACGGTGTTCAGCCTCTTGTTGACTCCACGGGACGGGCGAATAACGTCTATCGGCGGGTTGAAAGTCGTATCGAACCAGGGGTTGCTGGCACAGGAGCACTGCCATATCCCGAGAACGCAGTCGATGTAACTGGCAGTTTTTGCAAAGATTTCTATATTACCAATACAGTGGGGAGCACGGGCGTACCCGCCTGCTCTACTATCCCCGTCATTCCGTAGCAGAGTTATCACTATGGTATTGATCGTATACCTGCTTGAGGTGGGTATCTGTCACATGGGTATACACCTGGGTGGTACTAATGTTGCTGTGGCCTAGCATGGACTGTACACTACGGATATCTGCTCCGTTCATGAGTAGGTCGGTCGCGAAACTATGACGCATAGTGTGAGGGCTGACGTGTTTCGTGATACTAGCAAGTTTTGCATATTTACTGACGAGTCGCTCAATGCTTCTGGGAGTGAGTCGTCTATACGCTCCAGATCGATCAGCACTGCGGTTACGACTATAGTTGAGGAAAAGGGGGGAAAGTGAGTCGGTTCGCATAGACAAGTAGGCCTCAACATGTGTCGCTGCCTCTCGGCTTACAAAAACCGGCCTGTCTTTTTGGCCTTTACCGCGCACCATAAACTCTCTGCGTTTTGTATTGATATGATCTCTATCAAGGGCAGCAAGTTCCGATATTCGTAGCCCGCTTGAAAAGAGTAGTTCGATTATCGCACGGTCGCGCAGGTGCTGCTCATTGCCGGTTGAGGGGATAGATTCGATGAGGCGTTGAATCTCCTCGAAATGGAGAAATGTAACTTGCTTGCGGTGTACCTTGGGGAGTTCAATTTTATCAGGGCTCAGCGAGGCAATGTTTCTTTTAGAGAGGTAGGCTAGAAATCCTCGGAGCGCAATCAAGTGATAACTCTGTGTGATGAGCGCGAGGTTATCGCCAGAAATATCTGAAGTATAGCGATTAAGCCATAACCGATATTTTCTCATCAGCTCCGATGAGATATCTGCCACTAATATATCTCCGGTAAATTCAATAAAGCGTTCGAGATAACGGCGGTAGTTTTCGGCAGTTTTTGCTGAGCGACCACGTTCTACTTCCATGTGTTCAATAAAATCAATGATGAGCTCAGACATGTACATATACCTAGCATAGCGCATTATTAAGCGAAAGCGTATAATAACCCCTATGGATATATTGCAGACGGTGGTAATGGGGTTGGTGCAGGGTGCAACTGAGTTTATCCCAGTAAGTAGCTCTGGCCATCTTGTCATTGCGCAGCACTTTATGAAAATTGCTCCCGATCATCTGTTCCTCGAGTATATTAATATAGGTACCTTGCTCGCACTTATCACCTACTATAGGAGAGAGTGGAGACAGTTAGTAAAGGATATATTTGAACAAAAAAAGTATTCACTAGCAGTCAACATAGTGCTCACATCTTTGCCTGCAGGACTTATAGGATTTTTTTTGGCGGATTTTATAGATGGTTCATCCTTTTTCGTAAGCGTATATGTCGTGCTTGTCACACTGCCAACAATCGGTGTTGTCATGATTATCCTAGAGAGATTGCCTCGTGCTCACTCGATAACACGCATAGAGGAACTACCATGGTATAGCGCGCTCATCGTTGGTTTTGCTCAAGTATCGGCGCTTATACCTGGAGTGTCACGTTCAGGGTCAAC
>WBZP01002832.1_pt1 | contig 19548 bp, 17 predicted proteins | sample 5204301 | NCBI WGS metagenome assembly WBZP01 (sample SAMN12412401, study PRJNA552823) | activated sludge metagenome | isolation source: activated sludge from nitrification reactor of wastewater treatment plant... | place: USA: Pennsylvania | collected 2017 | reverse complement strand
CGTTTTTCCATGGAGAGTCATAGTCGATCATGTCTACTCTCTTCTCCTACCAGATTCCTTATTGCCTAAGCCCATGGGGTCGCCTCATCAGATGATATCGGCGAAACGGCGCTCGACGCGATTGAAGTGCCATACCCCGGCCAAGAACGCCATTGTGCCGATGATGAAAGAGATACCCAACCCCAGGGCATCGAAGGGCCGACCCAGAAAGGCCGAACGGAAGCCTTCGACCACTCCGGCCATGGGGTTGAGGTAGAGAAGCCAGCGCCAGTCCCCGGGCAGCAGGCTGGCCGGGTAGACCACCGGGGTGGCGAACATCCAGATCTGGACGAGGAAAGGGATGACATAACGAAAATCCCGGTAGGCGACGTTCAAAGCGGAAAGCAGCGTCCCCACGCCCAGGGCGATGAATCCCAGGGCCAGCACCAGAACCGGCGCCGCAAGCAGATTCAGCGACCAGCCCAGGCCGTAAAAAAGCATCATTATCAATAAGATCATCGCCGAGATGGCGAAGTCCAAGAGGATACCCCCGATGGAGGCCAGGGGGATGATGAGCCGGGGAAAGTAGACCTTGCTGATCAGATTGGCCGATCCGACCACCGAGTTTCCGGCGCTGGTGACGGCATTGGCGAAGAAGGTCCAGGGCAAGAGGGCGGTGAAGACGAAGATGGGGTAAGGGAGACCGTCCGAGGGCAGCTTGGCGAGGTGTCCGAACACCAGGGAGAAGATGGTCATGGCGGTGAGCGGTTGCAGAATCACCCAGAGCACCCCAAGCACCGTCTGCTTGTAACGCACCTTGATGTCGCGCAGGGCCAGAATCCAGAGGAGTTCCCGGTACTCCCAGAGTTCCCGCAGGTCAAGGCGCCAGGTGTTGCGGGGTTGGATGCGAAGGGTGCGAAAACTTGTTGGACTCGTCATACAGCGGACAGCAGGGGAAAGGCCAGCGCTCATTTATACACAGCTTCCGCTGTGGCTTCGAGCCTTTGTTGGCCCACCACCTAACCGTCTTGGCGAGAGAAGGGCCAGGGATCCGTCTCAGCCCGAGGAAGAGGAGGATGTTTCATCTGACGAGGCTCCCGGGCCAGGGCGCCATGACCCGAGTTATTGTTCTCACTTTGAGAACAATAACTGGCCGTGTGATGAATTGTTCTCGAAATTAGAACAAAAAATGGCCGTTTTCGATCCATGCCCGGAACCACTGAAGCGCCACAGCGAACCGGTAGGTAGACCGCCTGTGTTGGCGAGGGATCTTCCGGAGCCGGCCAGGCTCTCCGGGAGGCGATCCGCCACGCCCTGGCGCGGATGGCCAGCGATACTCCTGGGTCGTCGATGATCGAGTCCAAAGGGTCATTGTGTGGAATCGGGCACAATTTCATGGGTGTGATAGCATTTCCGAGGATATCGCCGGATCCCTGATCCGCCAGGGAACGCAGGCGATCTTCGGCGGATGGGCGGCCCGGTCCGCCTACTCGATGCGCAACACGCTTTCATAACTAAAGACGGGGTCTTCTTGGGGCACGAATATGGTTACCAACGAGGAATCGTTGCAGCTGATTCTCGGCATTCCATTTTTCAGCAAATGCGAGAAACAGAGCCTGTCCAGGCTGCTGCCCAGTCTGTCGCTGAGCCAGCTGGAGCCGGGGGACAGACTCTACTCGGAAGGTCAAAAAGCCGAGGAGTTCTTCTGGGTACTGTCGGGCAAGATCGGGCTGGAGACAGCGAATACGGGCACGGACATCGAAGTGGACAAAGGCTTCTGCGGTGCCGAGGCGGCCCTGGGACTTCATACCTACAACGCCGACGCCTTTGCCCTGACCGAGGCGAATATCCTGGCCATTCCTCGTTCGGCGCTTGGAAAACTCCTGTCCGAGAATCCCCAGCTCGGCATGGATTTTTTCCGCACCATCGCCAACAGCGCCTATCCCGGACTGCGGAAGGCGGGGCAGGTCGTCGAGCATCAAAAGATCGGGCCGCTCAGCCTGTCCCATGCCATAGGTTGGGGGCTCACCCTGCTCGGCCCGCTGCTTCTGTTGTGGTTACTGCCGGAATACGGCTTCAGTCGCAATCAAACCGCCTTTCTTGCCATTTTGACCTCCACGGTGATCATGTGGGTGTTCGATCTGGCCGATGTCTTCATCCCGAGCCTTTTTATGGTGCTGGCCATCCTGGTATTCGGCCTGGCTCCCCAGGAGGTGGCCCTGGCCGGATTCGCCTCCGATAGTCTGTTCATGGCCATGAGCGTGCTGGGGCTGGGCACCCTCATCGTGGCATCCGGGCTGAGTTACCGATTCCTGCTCTGGATCCTCAAGGTCAGCCCCCGGAATCAGTTCTTTTTCAACTTCAACCTGGTGCTTACCGGGATCATCCTCAGCCCACTTTTGCCCTCGATCAACGGGCGGGTGGCCATCATGGTGCCGGTGTTGCTCGATACCATCGACCTCCTCAATGCCCGCGCCAAGTCCGCGGTAGCCAATCGCCTGGCGGTATCGACCTTTGTCGGGGTGAGCCTGTTCTCGCCTATCTTCATGACCAGCAAGTCGACCAACTTCATCATCTTCGGGCTGCTGTCGGCCCAATATCAGCAGCAATTCGGTCTGGTGTATTGGTCCATCGCCAGCGTGGTGGTCGGCCTGTCCTCACTGGTGCTCTATGCCCTCAGCGTGGCCTGGGCCTTCCGCAATCAGGAACATCCGCAACTCTCGAAAGAGATTCTCAGTATCCAGCTCAAGATCCTGGGCCCCATGAGTTATCCCGAGCAGGTGACGATGATCGGGATCGGCCTGTTCATCCTGGGGGGGCTGTCCGCTTCCTTGCATCATATCGAGCCGGCCTGGCTGGCCCTGACGCTCTTGTTCGCCCTATTGCTGTCCGGCTCCTTGGACGCCAAAGAGTTCCGCCGCCAGGTCGACTGGCCCTTCCTCATCTTTCTCGGCAGTACCATCGGCATGGTCAAGACCATGAGTTATCTCCAACTCGACGATTGGCTCTCGGGGCATCTGGCCTGGATGGGAAGCTACATGACCCATAATCTGGAACTCTTCATCCTCATGTTGACCCTGACCCTGTTCATCATCCGCCTCGCGGTGCCTATTACCGCCACCATCGTTATCACCGCCACGGTGTTCATGCCCTTGGCCGAGATCAACGGTATCAATCCCTGGCTGATCGGTTTTTTCATCCTGGTACTGGGGGAGAATTTTTACCTACCCTATCAAAGTTCCTATTACATCCAGTTCAAATCCCTGACCAATAAGGCGGCTGTCTACGACGAACGCCGCTTTCTCTGGTTCAATGCCTGGATCACCCTGGTCAAGGTGCTGACACTCTATATCTCGCTGCCGTTTTGGAACTGGCTGGGGATCATCTGATGCAACCTAAACATAATTTTCTGAAGTTGGGACTTATTTTTTTGTTTCTCGGCGGCCTCATCGTGCTGTTCGTCTACTTCAATATCACCCGTCCCAGGTTGCTGATCCTGCATAGCTACGACACCACCTACTCCTGGACCCGGGATGTCAATGTGGGGCTGCGACGGATATTGGATCACTACACCAACTACGCGGTGCGCTGGCACTATATGGACACCAAGCGCCACCCGGACCCCAGCTTCAAACGAGTCGCCGGTATCGGGGCGCAAAGGGCGATCGAACTGTGGCGGCCCCATGTCCTGATCGCCATCGATGACGATGCCCAGGAGTTTGCCGCCAAGCACTTCGTCAACCATTCCGACATCAATCTGGTGTTCGCCGGGGTCAACGGCGAGATCGAACCCTATGGCTATACCGGGGCGTCCAATGTCACCGGCATTCTGGAGCGCAAACAGCTCCAAGCCGTCAAGGAAATCGCCCAGGTCGTCGGGACTTCTCTGGGGTTGCCGAACCCTTTGCGTATCCTCCATATCGGGGACACCTCGGGTTCGGTGGCGGAAGACGCCAAGTTCATGGACCAGTTCGACTGGGCGCCGGTGCGGTTTCTGGGATCAAAACTGGTCGGCACCTTCGATGGATGGCAGCAGTCGATCGCCAAGGCACCGGAAACAGCGGATATCATCCTGATTACCAACTATCGCCGACTCGCCCGCTCGTCCACGGACAAATCCCTGGTACCGAACCGCGAGGTCATGGGATGGACGATCAACCACTCCCACCTGGCCGTCATCGGCACCAATGTGTTCAATGTCGAAGACGGGGCCAACCTGGCGGTGGGCGTTTCGCCTTATGAACAGGGCGAGGTGGCCGCCAAGATGGCGATCAGCCTGATCGAGGGTCACCAAGAAGCTTCCGGGATCGCGGTGCGCTCCACCCAGCAGTACATCGTCTCCATGCGCAAGCAGGGATTGCAGCAAAGCGGCATCGTCCTGCCCTCGGTGTACGAGGCCTTTGCCCGGGCCACCAACAACTTTTTCGACGCCCCGGCGGAAGGTCCGGTCATCCATCTGGCGGCGACAAGAGCGGCCACTCCGCTTTCTTCGCCCCCCGCGGTCGCGACACCACAGCTACCCGGCCCGATCCCGGCTGAAGCCGAAACCGTCCCCGCCAAGGCAAGCGCTCCCCGTCGGTCACGGCTGACTATCGAGGCACGCCAAGCCTCCTGGGCGGAGGTCCTGGAGGCCGGGGGACAGCCCCGACTCCGTCGCACCCTGGAGGCCGGCAGCCGGCTCAGTCTTGATGTCACCCCACCCCTGCGCGTCAAACTGGGCAAGCCGGAAGCCGTACAGCTCAACCTCGATGGCCATGCCCTGGATATTCGTCCCAAAGCGGGGAGGTACTTCACCCTTGAGTAAGGGTAAGCCGCTATCATGTGGATCTTGATGCCAAGCTGGCTGCCGCCGTCTGGCCGCCAAACCGGGTGTTGAGGATTTTCCGCGAAGATTCCGCCCAGGAACCATGTCTCACCCCCCTTTCGCCCATTGGTCGATCACGGTCAAATTGGTTTTGGTGCTCCTGGCGGTGTCCTTGCCGCCCATGGTCGGCACCGCCTACTACAATCTGCGCGGCAGCCTGGAGACGGTCGCCAATCAGGAACAGGATAACCTGCAACTTCTGGCCATCAGCCTGGCCAACCGGCTCGATCAACTCCTCTCGGATACCGTCAGGGAAGTAAGAATTCTGGCCGCGGATCAGGAGGTCATCGGTTATCTCAGTCATGCGGGGGAAGACAGGGAAAGGTTTCATTCTTCGGTGGACAGCAATCTCACCAACATCCTCGGTGCCGCCAAAGAGTTTGCCCATACCTATTTGATGGATCAACAGGGGGTGTTCGTGGCCACCACCAACCCGCTGGTCCTGGCGAAAAACTATTCCCATCGGGAATATTTCCGGCGCGCGATCCGTGGGGAGCTGTTCACCTCCGAACTCATCTTCGGCACCACCAGTGGTGAACCGGGTGTCTATTTCAGCGCCCCGGTGATCAAGGATACGGCGGAGATCCTGGGGGTCGCCGTGGTAAAACTCCAGGCGGAGGCCATCACCGACATCCTGGACGGCCTCAGTGCCCACCGCCAGGGCGTCCCCGTGCTGCTGGATCGGGACGGGATACTCATCCATCATCCGGATCCCGCGGTCCGCTTCCACTCCCTCACCGAGATTCCGCCGGAGCACGCCAAGGCGATACTGGCTACCAGCGGCTATCCGGTGGATCAGATCGAGGGATTGGGGGCGGAGGATCTGGCCCGACTCTTGAAGCAGCAGCCCGCCGCCGGACACTCCCGTTTTGAATCTCGTCTCGGACCCGGTCCCCATGTTATTGGCTATGGGGCGATGACCCAGGTGCCCTGGACGGTAGGTGTCATCAAACCCGAAGCCCAGTTCGCCGAACCTTTGAATACCCTGTTCCATCAAGCCATGTTCAGCGTCGGCCTCGTGGGGTTGATGACCCTGGTGGTGGCCTTGTTGCTTGGACGGGCTATCGCGCGGCCTATCGCCGCCTTGACCCAGGCGGCGGGCATCATGCAGCGGGGCACCTACAAGGGAAGGGAAGAACGCTTCTCCCCCGCGGTGTTGGGTTTGTCCGGCGTCACCCGGCGGCGGGATGAACTGGGCGATCTGGCCCGGGTATTCGAAGACATGGCCGGCCAGATCTTCCGCCGGGAGGAACAGCTCGAAAGCGCCGTTCAGGCGCGAACCTTCGAGCTGGGGGAAAAGAACACCCAGCTCGAATCGGCGCAAAGGCTGATCCAGGAAGAGCTGAAGGTGGCCCAATCCCTCCAGCTTTCGATCCTTCCCACCCGCTTTCCCAGTGCGACCAGTTTCGATCTCTACGCCAAAACCACCCCGGCACGGGTGATGGGTGGGGATTTCTACGATTTTTTCCAGCTCGATGACGACCGTATTGGTGTGGTGGTGGCCGATGTGTCCGGCAAAGGGGTGCCGGCCGCCTTTTTCATGGCGGTGTCCCGCACCCTGGTACAGAAACTGGTCCAGACCCATCCGGGTCCAGGGCAGGTATTGGCCCTGGCCAATGACGCCATCTGTGCGGAAAACCCCCTGGAACTCTTCGTCACCCTCTTTTATGGAGTGCTGGATACCCGTAGCGGTCGTTTTCGCTATGCCAACGGCGGCCATAATGCCCCATTCCGGCTGAACGGCCAGGGTGGCGGCGAATGGTTGGAAACCACCGAGGGCATGGCCCTGGGGGTGTTCGAGGGGCAGATCTATGCCGAGAAGGAAATCCTTCTCAGCCCTGGGGATACCCTGGTGCTCTTTACCGACGGCGTCACCGAGGCCTTCAATTCCGCTCAGGAGGAGTTCGGCGAAGCCAGGCTGGTCGATGTCGTCAAACATGCGCCAACGCTCAGCGCGCAACAGCTCACAGAAATCATCCTGGACGGGGTGCAGCATTTCACCTCGGGCGCGGAAGCTTCCGACGACATCACCTGTCTGGTTCTGCGTTTCCTGGGAGGGAGACCCATGACCACGAGCCTGCATATCAAGATTCGCAATGACTTGACGGAGATCCCACGGCTCGCCGCCGAGGTCGAAGGCTTCGCCAAGGCCTGGAGACTCGCCGAGAATGACCTGTTCAGCCTGAATCTCGCCCTCGACGAACTTTTGACCAACACCATATCCTATGGCTATGAAACCGGTGAAGTGCGCGAGATCTCCGTCACCCTCACTCTCAGGGGCCACACCCTGACGGCGGTACTGGAGGACGATGCCAAGCCATTCAATCCGCTGGAGGAAGTCCGGGCCCCGGTGCTGGAGGCCGACCTGGAACAACGGCCGATCGGCGGTCTGGGGGTCTATTTTGTGCGCACCTTCATGGATCTGGTGAATTATGCCCGGGTCGAGGGTCGAAATCGGGTAGAACTCATCAAACACCTCTCCTTCTGAACCGGGAGGAGAAGTTGAAGCAAGGCAAAGAGGTAGTGTCGGCATGAGGGTTCATCAGGAAACGTTGGGAGAGACACTCTGGCTGCGTCTGGTCGGTCGACTCGACAGCAATAGTTCGCCGGAGTTGGAAAAGATCCTGCTCGGCGAAATCGCCGCCGGAAAGGGTATTGTCTTGGATTTCTCCGCTCTGGATTACATCTCCTCGGCCGGATTGCGCATCCTGCTGATGGGGGCCAAGCGGGCCAAGCAGGGGGGGACGAAACTGGCCCTCTTCGGCTTGCGCAACAGCATCCTCGAGGTCTTCAAGGTCAGCGGCTTCCTCAGGATCCTCAATGTCTTCAGCACCGCGGACGAAGCCGGAGGCTTCGTCCAGAGCTAGCCCGGGTACGGATGACAAGGATCCCAACCCGAGTTCAGACTCGACAGACCCATTCCTTCATCCCCTATTGAATCTGCCTCACCATGCCAATAGAACCTGCCGATCAGCAAAAGCTCGAAGAGATGGCCGTCAAGTTCAAGGATATCTTCGAACAGCGGTTTTCCATGCACTTGCGGGTCGCCCGCCGCACCACCGCCTTGATCCGCATCGGCATGTTCAGCCTGGGGGTGATCGCCGTCTCGATGCTGCTCCTGGTGCTGACCCTGACCTATCAGATCAAACCCATGATCGAGGCGGTCATCACCATGAACCGGCACTTCACCAGTATCGCCGACAACATGATGGTGATGCGGGACGCCATCCGGGAGATGGAGGCCAATGTCGCCACCATGCCGGTCATGGCCACCGAGATGGCCAACATGCAGGCGAATGTGGGGGAAATGACCGCGTCCATGAATAATCTGGCGCGGCGCATGAATACCCTGGACACCAACATGGCCGGCATCACCCAGGGCGTGGCGCGGATGACGGGGACCTTCGCGGTCATGAATCAGACCGTGGGGACCATGGAATACGATGTCAACCGCATGTCCGGCCCCATGCGGGCCTTCAATTCCTTCAATCCGCTCCCCTGAGCCTGCCGAGTCGGAGGTCCAAGCATGACGACCGAACAACAGATGATCGATCTCTTCCACCGCGCCATCAGCGATCTGGACGCCCAGATGGTGGAGGAAAACCGCATCGGCCTGACGATCTCCCGCCGCACCAACCGCATCATCCGCGGCGTGCTCATCCTGCTGGCGGTGGTTGCCCTCCTGGTGCTCTATCTCATCAATGATCTGACGCAGAACATGATCACCATGACCCACAACATGGTCTCCATGTACGAGCATTTCGGCGACGTCAGCCGGGACATGGACACCATCACCGGCTCCGTCACCCAGATGAACGCCAATGTCCGCAGCCTGCCGTTCATGAAGGAGCGCATGGTGATCATGAGCCGGGACATGGCGATCATGAACGGCAACGTGAAAAGCATGGACCAGGACGTGGCCGCCATGGACCAGAATGTGGCCATCATCACCGCCGGGGTTGGCGAGATGGCGGGGCGCTTCGACCTCCTGACCCGCAGTACCCAGGGTATGGGATACAACGTCAATCAGATGTCCCAGCCGGTGCGCTCCCTGGACCCCTTCGGCTTCTTCGGACGCTGATTGACGGCAAGCCATGAGCGCCATCCGCACCGAACCGGAATGGGTCGCTCTCATTGGCGACCTGATCGAGCAGGGACAGTGTTTTCTCGCCTACGACCTCTCCGCCGAGGCCCGCCTCGCCTATCCCGGCAGCCAGAAGATCCGCCTCCTCGCCATCTACGCCCTGTTGCGTTCCGGGGCGGTGAGCGAGGCGCGCAAGCTGTTGTCGGAACTGGAAACCGCCCTGGAGACCCAAGAGTCCCTCGCCGCCCGCATCACCGAGTCCCTGCACCGACATCTCCCGGCCCTGCTGGCGCCGGACCTTCCCACCCAGGCGATCGGTACCACCCCCTGGGTGACCGAACTGGCCGAACATATCGTCCGCCTGGGTGGTCAGGCACGACGACAGGACACCGACGACCGGGAGACCCTCAGGCTCGCGGCCCAGGTCCATGGCGAGAGTTGGCGCCAGCAGGGCCGTCCCGGTGATCTGCGGCAGAGTCGCGACGCCCATCTGCGCGCCTTCCGCCAGTTTCAGGATAGCGAAAGTGGGATTCACGCCGCCCACCAATCCTGGTTGCTGGGCGAACGGGAACTGGCCGGACGGATCGCGGCGGAGGCCAAGTCATTCTGCAACCAGGGTCGGGCCGGAATCACCCCCAAGGAGCAGTTCTTCTGCGCCATAGATCAGGCCGAGGCCATCCTGCTCACCGGCGATCCGGCCCAGGCCCTGGAGGGATACCGTCAGGCCAAAAGGCGTTTCAACCCCCACTACGCCTGGGTGGTGGAGGCCAGGGAGCGTCTGGGACAACTCCAACGGCAGGGATTCCCCGAGGTGGACGAGATCCTCGCACTGCTCAGCCCGCCCGTCATCGTCATCGGCGCCGGCCAGGCCCTGGATGCCGCGACCAACGGCGAACAGGTGTTTCCACCGGCCCTGGAAAAGGTGGTCGAGCGCGCCATCCAGGAGCGACTGGATGAACTCGGGGCCCATATCGGTTATAGCTCCGCCGGTGCCGGTACCGAGCTGCTGTTCGTCGAGGCGCTCATCGAACGGGAGGCGGAGGTCCATCTGGTGCTGCCCTGCGCGGCGGAGGACTTTGTCCGCGAGCGGGTCGCCTATGCCGGACAGTCCTGGGTGCGACGCTTTCGTCAGGCCCTCAAGCTCGCCTCCAGCGTCACCTATGCCACCGAAGAAGCCTATCTCGGCCATGACTGGTTGTTCCGCTTCAACAATCAGATCATCGACGGGCTCGCCCGTCTGCGGGCCGAACTCCTGGGGACCCACCCCTATCTATTGCTGGTGTGGGACTATGCCGCCGAGAACGCCGCCGGCACCGCGGCGGATTTCATGGATCATTGGCCGGATATCGCCCGTCTGCGCCTGATCGAACTCGATGAACTCCGGGCCGGACACGCCGACCTCGGCGAAGTGGCGCCCCTTCCCGGGCCACAGGCCCTGGTGCCCGGCATCCGCCGGGAACCCCAACGGGTGCCGAAGACCATGCTGTTTGCCGATATCGTCGGCTTCAGCAAGCTGCATGAGGAAGATCTGCCCGGATTGTGGCGCTACCTGGAGGCGATCAAGGCCCGCCTCGACCGTGGCGGCGATCCGCCGGACCTGGTGGAGAGCTGGGGCGATGCCCTCTATGTGGTGATGCCGAGCGCCCGGGCCATCCTGCGTTATGCCTTCTGCCTGCAGGACAGCTTCGCCACCCTGGACCCCGCCGCCTTCGGCGTACCCCAGAGTCTCAGCCTGCGCATCGGCCTGCATGCCGGACCCGTCTATACCGGTCGCCATCCCCTCACCAACCGCCCCATCGTCTATGGCAGCCATGTCTCGCGGACGGCCCGCATCGAGCCTGTCACCGTACCCGGTCATGTCTACGCCTCCCAGCAGTTCGTAGCCCTGCTCACCGCAGAGGAGACCGCCTACCGGGCCGAACAGGGCCGCCAACAACCCTGGTACGCCTGCGAATACCTCGGTGTCTTGCAACTGGCGAAACAATACGGCGATTGGCCGGTGTACCACCTGCTCCCCCGGACCGAGGCGACATGAACATACGTTTTCTCGGCGTCGGCGCCGCCTCCAGTACCGCCGAGTATTACCAATCCAACCTGTTGATCAGCAGTCGCCGGGGCAGACGCCTGCTGCTGGACTGCGGCGGCGATATCCGCTTCTCCCTCGCCGAATGCGCCATCCCACCTCAATCCATCGAGGCCGTCTATATCTCCCATCTGCACGCGGATCATATCGGTGGCCTGGAGTGGCTCGCCTTCCTCAATCGCTTCGGCCCGGAGCCGCGACGCCCACAGCTCTATTGCGAGGCGGGACACATGGAACGCCTCTGGCAACACGCCCTGCGGGCCGGGTTGGAATGCGTGGATGCGGAAACCCTGTCCCTGGGCGACTATTTCGATTGTCGCCTCCTGTGGCTCGGTAACCCCTTCGACTGGGATGGTATCAGCGCCGAGATGGTGAAGATGCCCCATGTCATCGCCGGTCGGGCCGAACATCCCAGTTATGGGCTCATCCTGCGGGAAAGGGAGGGGCCCGGGGTCTTCATCACCACCGACGCCCGTTATAACACGGAGATCCTGCTGCCGATCGCCGAGCGGGTCGAAATCATCTTTCACGATTGCGAGACCTGCGACCAGGTGACCGGCGTCCATGCCCACTATCGCGAGCTTCTACAACTGCCGGACCGGGTCCGCGCCAAGATCTGGCTCTACCACTATCAGCCCGCGCCCCACATCGACCCCAAGGCGGACGGTTTTCTCGGTTTCGTTACCAAGGGACAGGAATTCGTCTTTGACGGGTAAATAGTATCATTTCCGACTGGATTTCTTGTTTCCGACTGGTCGGAGGCCAGCCCCGGATGCGTTGCCGAGAGAAGGCTTCATGAGGAAATTCTCCTCAGTCGGCCTTCCGGGCATCGACGGAAAATGGCCATTCTTTGTTCTCTTTTCGAGAACAATATCTCCATGGAGACGACATTGTTCTCGTATAGAGAACGAAAAATCGGCTCCGAGCACCCAGGCCCGGAAACCATGCGGGCTGTAGGCGCCACCCTCTTCGCTGCCGATCAGGGATAACTTGCAGGCGTAGGTTGGGTGTTCACCCATCGTTAGGCGAATTTGGCCTGGTCGGAAACGGCGGGTGTCGATGTTGGCCTCCATGGGTTTCGCTCCGCTCCACCTATCCTACGGGATGGGCGCCAGCCCATGGTGATGGAAATCCATGACTGAATACCGCCGCTGCCGTTTGCCGGGAAGGATGTATTTCGGCTTTTTCTCAAAAGGTGGGTAACGGAAGGATGAGGGAACGGCTAGGATAGAGACTTCCGCGATGAACCCGAAGCGATAACTGGCGAGCGTCGAAAAACCCGTCAAGAAAGCACCAACCTTATCGTCCATGGGGCGACCCTGTTCTTTCTGTGACCGGCCCTACCTCTGCCTGAAAGCGGCTGACGCCGCTCTCAGCTCTGTCCTCGAAAGTGGATACCCGCTGATCACCCCTGACCAGAGGCGCTTTGCCCCGATCGGCGGTGCTTTCACCGATTCAACGCAACGGCGACTCCGAATAGTCGCCTAGGATGTCTTGGCGTGGCCTGATTCTTCGCTTGGTTTACTCCCTGCAAGAGGCGGACTGTATGACCGGATCCAACTCTCCTGCAGGGATTGCCATAAATCCAGGTTGCGTTGGGCCAATTGGGCGAAGATGCTCATGGGGGCATTCTGCATCAGACTCGACATCTGCTCCTGCATCATCCGCTGTTGCCTGACGAAAAAATCCATACTTTCCTGCAGATAGCTCGACATGAAGCCCTGCATGGTGTCGCCGTAGGAACGGATGAGTTTTTCCAGCAACTCGGTGGTCAGGATCGGCTGACCCTTTTCTTCCTGCTCGATGATGATCTGCAGGAGGATACTGCGGGTGATGTTGTCTTCGGTCTTGGCGTCAATCACCCGGAATTTCGCGCCTTCTTTCACCAGCTGGCGGATATCCTCCAGGGTGACGTAACGGCTGACATCGGTGTCGTAGAGACGCCGATTGGGATATTTCTTGATAATCCGTTCCATGGTGCTCACTACTACTACCTCAACGCATATACTGGCCGCCGTTGATCGATAGATCCGCGCCGGTGATAAAGCCTGAATCGTCCGACGCGATAAAGGCCACCGCGCGTCCGATCTCCTCCGGTTTGCCGTAGCGCCCGACCGGAATCTGCTCAAGGATCTTGGCCCGGATCTCCTCGGGGACCGCCCGGATCATGGGGGAATCGATATAGCCGGGAGAAATGGTGTTGGCCGTCACCCCTTTGCGGGCGCCCTCCAGGGCGATGGACATGGTGAAGGCATGGATGGCCGCCTTGCTGGCGGCATAGTTGGACTGGCCGAACTGACCTTTCTGACCATTGACCGAGGAGATGTTGACGATGCGGCCGAACCCCCGCGCCGTCATGCCTTCGATCACATTGCGGGTGGTGTTGAAGACGCTGTCGAGATTGGCGGCCAGCACCTGATGCCACTGATCTTCGGTCATCTTACGCAAGGGGGCGTCCCGGGTGATGCCGGCGGCGTTGACCAGGATGTCTATCGGACCGATGTTTTCCTCGACCCAATGGATGATCTCGCGGGTGGCGCCAAAATCGGTCAGGTCGCAGCCGATGACCTTCATCTCGTAGCCGTCCTCCCGCCTGGCGGCCTCCCATTCCTTGCCCTTGCAGTCGATGGTAGCGGGTCGACACACCGCGACCACCCGACACCCCACGGCGCCCAGGTGCTTACAGATTTCCGTCCCGATAGCCCCAGTGCCGCCAGTGACCATAGCCACTCTACCGGACATTACTACTTCCCCCTAGACCAGAAAAAACTCCGCGCCCGCAGGCGCGGAGAGGATGTTTAGCGTTCGACCGCTATGGCCACGCCTTGTCCGCCACCGATACAGAGGGTGGCGAGCCCTTTGCTGACGCCACGCTTGGCCATCTCATAAAGCAGGGTCACCAGGATGCGGGCCCCGGAGGCTCCGACCGGATGACCCAGGGCCACGGCCCCACCATTGACGTTGACCTTGCCCATATCCCAGCCGAGTGTCCGGCTCACCGCCAGGGCCTGGGCGGCGAAGGCCTCGTTGGCCTCGATCAGTTCCAGATCCCCGATGCCCCAGCCGGCCTTTTGCAGACAGCGCTGAGTGGCCGGCACGGGTCCGAAACCCATGATGGCGGGATCGACCCCGGCACTGGCGTAGGCGACCACCCGGGCCATGGGTTCCAGACCCAGCTCGCGAGCCTTGCGGGCCGACATCAACATCACGGCGGCGGCGCCGTCGTTGATGCCCGAGGCATTGCCGGCGGTCACGGTGCCGTTCTCGCGGAAGGCGGGACGCAGCTTCCCGAGGCTTTCGGCGGTGGTGCCATGGCGGGGGAACTCATCCGCGCTAAACACGATGGGATCACCTCGGCGCTGGGGAATGACCACCGGGACGATCTCTTCATTGAAGCGGCCGGATTTCTGCGCCGCCTCGGCCTTTTGCTGGGATTCGGCGGAAAAGGCGTCCTGATCGGCGCGGCTGATGCTGTACTTGTCGGCCAGATTTTCCGCCGTGCAGCCCATGTGATAGGCATTGAAGACATCGTGGAGACCGTCGTACAGCAACGAGTCTTGCAGCTTCCACTCGCCCATGGTCTGTCCGTTGCGGGAGTTGAGCAGCAGATGGGGCGCGGCACTCATGTTCTCCTGACCACCGGCGACGACGATGTCGGCATCGCCACACTTGATGGCTTGGGCGGCCAAGTGCACGCTCTTCAAACCACTGCCGCAGAGCTTGTTGATCAACATGGCCGGCACCTCCACCGGGCAACCGGCCCGGATGGACGCCTGACGGGCTGGATTCTGCCCGGTTCCGGCGGTCAGGATCTGCCCCATGATGACCTCGTCGATCTGGTTCGGCTGCACGCCGGTGCGCTTGAAGAGTTCGGCGATGGCTTTGGCGCCGAGGTCCGACGCCGGAATACCGGCCAGGGTACCGCAGAATTTGCCAATAGGGGTGCGCACGGCACCAACGATTACGACCTCCTCCATCATTTTCCTCCTCGTTTTAATCTATAGTTAATGAAAACAAAAGCAGGCCGGCAGCAGCATAACACAGCTACCGGCCTGAAGCTCCAGACCTACCCTACCAAAGCTGCCTCCATGCAGCCAAGACGAAAATTCGGATTCAAATTACTTGGTGACCGCGTCGACTCCGGCTTGGGCCGCCTTGCTGGCCCAGGAAGACACCTGCTCCTGGGTTTCCTTCGCCAAGCGCAGGATCTCTTCAGCGCGGTCTACCATCTTCTGGCCGAACTCGGCTACCAGGCGACCTTCTTCGGTAGCCCACTTTTGCGGGTCTTTGGCTTCGCCGAAGAGCTGCAATTGCCGGGCGCTGAGTTCCATATAATCACGGGCCAGGGTCAAATTGTGATGGGTCATCTTGTCGAACGCTTGGGCGGCGATCTCGTTCAGCTTCATCATGGGTTCCATGGCGGAACGATTCATCTGCATCCACTGGTCAAGCATTTCATTCTTCATTGTGGTTCTCCTCTCTGAATGTCGGTGCATCATTTGTTGCGTTGCAGCATATTTGGTCTTGAAAAGGCTGTCAAGCCCTTTCTGTCGACCTGATACTAGCCCAAAAAACGGGGGGCGCCACAAGAGCCCTGTTGGGCAAAATATATTGCGGTGCACAAAAGCATTGCTATACACTAGGTGGCGTACACTCAATGAATTAGACCAACAGATCCATGTGATCCTCATTCCCCAAGGAGAACCGGATGGCAGACCAAGCAACAAATCTGGACTGGGCCAATTCCTGGCTCGACATGCAGCGTAGGTACTGGGATAACTGGGTCAGAATGACCCAAAGCCTGGCCAGCCCGCCCAAGGCCCAGGCGAGTTTCCCAGCTTCCCCTACCGACGCCATTTCTCAGAGCCTCGATTTCTGGTCGAAAATGCTCTCCCCGGCGCTGCCGAACCAGTCGCGCGACATGGTGCAAAAGATGTTTTCTCTCAACAAAGGCTATCTCCAGTTTGGGGAAAGCCTCTGGCAGAGCATCACCGCCGCCCAAACCGCGACCAAATCCGCGGAAGGCTGGTGGGACAATTTTGTACAAAGCATCCAGCAGATGCAGCAAGAGTTCGCTGGCAAGGTCGGCGCCGGGAGTGACCCCTGGGCCGGCTTCGCCACCTTCTGGGGTATGCCCCTCGATAACTGGCGGCGGGTGATCTCCGCCTGTTCCGTCCTGCCCGGAGACATGGAGCGCGCCCTGCGCGGCGGCGGCGCCCCCTACGACGTCATCCACGGCGCCGTCAGCGGGGTCCTCTCCACCCCGGCCCTCGGCTACACCCGGGAATGGCAGGAGCAGGTCCAGGTGTGGACGCAGCTCTGGTTGAACCATGGTCGCTCCATCCAGGATTACGGCATGGTGTTGGCGAAGATCAGTGCCCGTGCCATCGAACTCTTTACCGGCAAGGCGGCTGAATTGGCCACCAAAGGCGAGACCATCGACAGCCTGCGGGCCATCTATAATTTGTGGGTGGATTGCGGCGAAGAGGCCTATGGCGAATTCAGCATGGGCGAAGAGTTCAGCCAGGCCCAGGCCCAACTCACCAACACCCTGATGGCGGTGAAGCGCCATGAACAACAGATGATGGACGAAGTGCTGGCCGGCCTGAACATGCCGACGCGGCGTGAGTTGGATTCCAACCACCGCCGGGTGCACGAACTGGAACGCCGGATCTGGCGTTTGCAGGAGGCCTTGGAAGCCTTGAGCGCCGGCGAAGCCACTGAGTTGCCGCAGCCATCACCGGCCCCAGCCGGGACTCCAAGTCCCCGCACCCGGAAAAAAGTCGCCGTGCGTCCGGCCGCCACCTCTACCACCCCCGAAGCCTAAGCCAGGAGACCAGAGATGCAAGTGCGTCCCGACCAAATCGTGCAGGAACTCTTCGAGTTCAATCGCAAAATCTCCAGCGGCATCAGCTGTTTGGGTCAGGTGGGCGAAGTCGATGTCGGCACGGCCCCCAAGGAAGCTGTGTACGGCGAGGGCAAGATGACCCTCTACCATTACACGCCCCAGGTGGCGAATCCGGCCAAGGTGCCGGTCCTGGTGGTCTATGCCCTGGTCAATCGCCCCTATATGACCGATCTGCAACCGGACCGCTCGCTGATCCGCGGCCTCTTGGGCCATGGGGTCGACGTCTACCTCATCGACTGGGGCTATCCGGACGGTGCCGACCGCTATCTGGATCTCGATGACTACATCAACGGCTATGTCCACCGGAGCGTGCAACACATCTGCAAGCAGCACGGTCTACCGTCGATCAACATCCTCGGCATCTGCCAGGGCGGCACCTTCAGCCTTTGTTACTCGGCCATGCATCCGGAAAAGGTGCAAAACCTGATCACCATGGTGACGCCGATCGACTTTCACACCCCAGGCAACATCCTCGCCCATTGGGCGCGTCAACTGGATGTGGACACCATGGTCGACACCCTGGGCAACATCCCCGGCGAGCTGCTGAACTGGTGCTTCCTCTCCATCAAACCCTTCCGGCTGACCGGCCAGAAGTACATCGACATGGCGGACATCATGGAAGATCCGCAGAAGCTGAAGAATTTCCTGCGCATGGAAAAATGGATCTTCGACAGCCCGGATCAGGCGGGCGAGGCGTTCCGACAGTTCGTCAAGAACTTCTTCCAGGAGAACCGTTTGTTGAAGGGGGGGTTGAAGATCGGCGAGCGTTCCGTGGAACTCAAGAACATCAGCATGCCGGTGCTCAATATCTACGCCACCGAGGATCACCTGGTCCCGCCTCCCGCCTCAACCATCCTGGGAAAATGTGTCGGTACCAAGGACTACTCGGAATTCACCTTCAACGGCGGCCATATCGGCATCTATGTCAGTGGACGGGCGCAGAAGGATATCCCCGCCGCCATCGCCAAGTGGCTGAAGGAGCGTTGTCACTAAAGAGATATGGCGTAAGGAGAGGCTCGGCCCGGCGGGTGGAGTAGCGCCTGCGTTGCCGGGCTGGGCGATCTCCCCTAACCGACGGATCGACGAGGCCCGGGGACACCCCCGGGCCTCGTCTGCTTTCAGCCCTGTGCCCTGGCTTATTAGAGACCGCGCTCGACCGCGGCTACCAGCATGGGTTCCCGGTCTTCCTTGGGCAATTGCTTGAACTTCTCCGCCAGGCTGGCCCACATCAGGTTGTAGTACAGCTCGGCTCGCACCAGGGCCACATCTTTCGTGGGGATGTCATAGCTCAGGGTCCGCTCTTCGTGGGGCTTCAGACGGGTATCCTTGCCCAGTGCCTTGGCGGTGGGCGGCATGGTCGGTTTGCCCTGCTCATCCACCATCTCGAAGAACAGATAGGCCTGGGGATCGTCCTGCATCGGATGCCCGGCGCTGCTTTGCCAGACCACCTCGCCCGCCTTGTTGTAGGCCATGACCTTCACGTACATGTTGCGGAAGGGCGCGCCGGTAGGCAGGCTGTGAGGGTTTTGATTCTTCATCTTCACGCTGGCCTTGATCTTGTCCCCGGCCGCTTGGGTATCCAGGGTGAAGACCACCGCGCGCTTGAGCATGGCGGAGTCATGTCCACCATCCATGCCATGGTTGGCCATTCCATCGGCGATCGGCATATGACAGGACAGGCACTCGACCTGCCCCTTGGAGGCGACATACTCATCGCCGGTCATGCAGAGCGGCACGCCATGGGGATTGTTGCGCTTGTCGTGGCATCCCATGCAGGCATCCGCGGTCTTGAGCTGCTTGGGATTGGCTTCCATGGTCAGCGCCGGGATCTTCTTGCCCTTGAATTCCACGCCCTCGCCCAGATGGGGATTGGGTTTCTGCTCGCCTTGCGCCCCGGCTCCACCGAACATATCCCCGGCGGCGCTCAACTTTTCCGCCCCCCGGGAGAAACCCTCGGGACCCTGAAGTTTATCCGCGGTCTCATAGGCCTTGACGCCGAGTTGCAGTTTGCCATCGGGCCCTTTCAAGCCCTTGAAGCTTTTGAGCGTATGGCAGGCGACGCAATTGACACCCTCGGAATAGGCCGCCATGGCGTCCAGCTTGGTCTTCTGGTCCCGGGCGGCGTTGGGGGCATGACAGCTCAAACACACCGGATAGGTGCCCGAGGCCTTGTGTTTGGCCCCTTCTTCCTTGGGATCGCCGACCTCCTGGTTATAGAAGGCGCCATGAATCGGGTCGCTCAAGGCCGTGCTCTTGGCGTGCATCGAGCCTTTCCACTGCTTGTAGATCTCTTCGTGGCAGTTCTTACAGGTCTCGGATGGAATCTGATGCATGGGTTGATCCGCCGCGTAAACACCAGCGGCAAAGAGACCAAGCATCGCGGAGAGGAATACTTCTCCCCTCTTCGTGTACTGCATAGATAATCTCCTATCATAAGACTGGATTATTCCGCCGTTTCCGGCCCGGCAACGATTGGGCAAGCGACCATCAAAGTCAAGACGCCCGCCGCTCACCCAGGGCAAACGCGCAATCCTCACAGGCTCTTATTGGGTTCTGAGGTCATGGTACAGTTCTGCTTTTGCCCGCCATGTGCCGCCTCAACCAGCTGATTGATGAAGACAAATGCTACG
>WBZP01002831.1_pt1 | contig 19549 bp, 18 predicted proteins | sample 5204301 | NCBI WGS metagenome assembly WBZP01 (sample SAMN12412401, study PRJNA552823) | activated sludge metagenome | isolation source: activated sludge from nitrification reactor of wastewater treatment plant... | place: USA: Pennsylvania | collected 2017 | reverse complement strand
TGGCCTGACCGCTTGCCGCATGTGAGACGACGTGGCCCCCTCACCGCACCGTTTCCCAGCCCATTCCCTAAGCCTGTCGCGCGATTACTTGTCGTCGAAAATTTGTAACTTAGATTTCGTTGAAGAAGCGGGGGTCGACGGAAAACTTGCCAGAGTTTTTCCCTAGAGTATCACCAGCGACGAGATGTTCAGGGAATCGCTCTGCGTCCATGCGAGCGCTTGCGAGCCAGCTGAAGCGAGGGCCTCAACCACGGCATCATGCCACCGGATGACAGGAACAGCGGCGAAGTTGTGAGCGTGCTCTCGGCGCACAGCTCGTGGCCAGCCAGGAAGAGCTTCGACAAGTCATCGCCAAGCGTCGTGGTCGCAGCGATGTTCTCGCAGCGGCTACAAGGGTGCGAACGGGAGCCGCTGTCCGCAGTCGTCGTAACATCCGCCGCCGCGAACCAGCGAATGAATCCAGTAGTCCCCCCTGAGCGTCGATTCCCACGGTAGGACGAGTATGGGATTTTCTCGGCCCGTGTGCTACGGCTCCAGATAAGTTGAAGAGCAACGTGACGACGGCAGCAGACCCCACAGTGCTTCAGATCGCTACGGCGCACGAAGTGACGCGCTGGTACCTGGCGACTCACTATCGGACCGTCGATGAGCCGGGCATGCCTGCCATGTTCTGTGACCCGCGGCGAGTTGGGGCGTTCGCCATCGAGCGAGCTGCCGTCAAGCGCGGAGACGCCGCAGCGCTGTTCTCCCTGCTAGTTACGACTGCCATGTTTCAGCGCCTTCAGGATCGCATCGTGATGGGCATCCTTCGGGGGATCGATCCTGATAGCGCCCATGAGATCGCGTTCATGACGAGGCTGCTTTCGCTGGCAGATGAGTGTGCCTGTTCCCACGCGCAGAGTACTGAGGCGTTGAGGCTGCACTGCGATCTCACCAAAGACTTGGAGCGCGGGACGGGCGTTTGCAAGGCCAATCTCACGGTGTCGTGTCATCTGAAGCGACACACGGTCGTGCTCCGCCGCTACGGCCACTTTGGCAAGATGCCAACCTCGATCGCGCTGGCACTTAGAGAACAAGGTGTCGCAAGCTTGCCTGCGCTGCGCGACAGCATCGTGCGCTCCAATCAAGATCCGCACGACCGCGCAGCTGCACTAGAGGCTGCTCTCTCACGAGCCTGGCGTGTGAGTCAGAAGATCGCGAGCATGTTCCTGTCTGCCGTCTGCAACCCGGACATCGCGCTGGACGGAGTGGCTCCCTGGCAAGACGGTATTGACTGGTCCCACTACGTCGTCATCGACACCAACGTCGATCTGTTTCTGGCAGCAGTTGGCTATCGCGGGACCATGACCTATGACGCACGGCGCACGTACATTCAAGCGCTCGCGCGCCACATCGACTTGTCCGAGTTTGGGTATGGACTACAACCGTACAACCCGCGCATCGTGCAGCAGGCGCTCTACTTGTTCATGAGCGTGGCGAACCGGAAGCCGCTAGCGAGAGACTGCGCACACCGAGGAGTGCTGGCGTGCGCGGCTTGTCCATCGTCTACCCGCCAGATCTGTCCACTCAGGCAGTGCGCTCCGTAGCCCGAGTAAGCGGGGCAGTGACGGTGCGCGGGCGGACTTGGACCCGTCGGGCTCTGGGGGAGCTTCGATCACGCAGGTAGCCGTCACCACCGCCCTGGAGCTGCATGAGGTCTTCGGGCTCCACCTGAACGTTGGGAGCGTTCTTCTTTGCCTCTCGGATGTCGAGCGGACGCAGAACCAACCACGAGGCTGCGTTTGCACGGACCTCGGAGCTGAAGTGCTCGGCCATCTGCGTAGCCAAGATCATCCCGAGTCCAAACTTGCGCGCCTCGGTAATGAGCGTGTTCAGGATCGCGCCAGAGCGATCTCTATCGCGATCGCTTGTACCCAGGCTCAGGATCTTGGCCTCATCGATAACGACGAACAACCGAAAGCGCTCATGGTCGCCCGCTGGCTGCACCGGGATCGGTCCCTGTGCCCGAAGCGACCGGAAGACCTTACGGAGCAGCGTATCGGTCACGATCAGCCGCACACTGTCGCTCAGAGGAGACAGATCGAGCCTCGTCCACCTACGCTTCAGGGGAGGGACGCCGTCAGCGCTCTGTCAGCTCCAAGACATGCTCGCGCAGCCTTAGCTCTTCACGTCGCTCTGGCGAGAACACGAAGCCCAGTCTGTCCCAGTCGAACTGGGCATCGCAGCGATGGATAGCGCGGTGGTGGTTCGGACAGAGGAGGACCATGTTGCTCTCCGTGTCATATCCTCCTCGACTTAGCCACTGGATATGATGTGTTTCACAGATGTCTGGTCCGTAGAGCGCGCGGGGCTCCCAGATACAGATCTGGCAGCGACCTTGGTAGCGCTCGCGCATGGACTGAACTAGCTTTGGGTCGCGCTTGATCGCCTGCAGGAAGAGGTAGCGCTTTCGCTCCTCCACAAGCCCAGATGGCTCCGCTTGCAGTAGCGCTTCGACAGCGCGCTCGTCCTTGGAAACCAAGAGTGCTTCCAGTCGCTCTTCGGGGATCAGACGGGCGCGTGGCTCTGGAATCAGACCGCGTGCGTAGGTCACCAGGATACTGTGATCTGCGCTGCTGAGCTCACGCACTGCGGCCAGCCCCTGGAAGGCTCGGCCAAGGACTCCCTTTCCGCTCCGGACAGACAAGGCGCGAATCAGCGGCGTGAGATCTAGCTGTGTGCCGACATGAAAGTATCGCGAGCGCGTGAGGTCGCCCCAGACTCGATAGCGTCCATAGCGATAGCCCGGCGGATTGAGGGTCTTGGCATGAACCACGAGCTCGGCAGCGAGCGCATAGGCCCCATCGGTGCGACGGGTAAACGCCCAGAGGCTGTCACCGAAGTCTACTTTGTGCAGAAGATGGTTGGCTTGATTCAGGTGATAGCCGGCCCCGTAGTCGAGATCACGTCGATAGTTATCGCCACGCCAGTAGTATAGGAGCGGCATCAGCGGTCCCCTGCAGGAAGCTGTGGCCGCCTACGTCTCACTATGCCTGTCCTATAGCTCGATGGTGGCGTGGGCATGGTGTGGCTATGGCCATGGCATGGTCTGGCTCTGCGCAGTGCATAGCTCCTGAGCACAGCTCCCATGGTGGAAGTATCGTGACAGAGAAGCTTGTACATACAAGAAACAGAGCCGGTGAATGAGCGACCCCAAGTAGATCTTCGCTGCTCACCAAGCAATGGAATCACCATGTCGAACACCGGCTCTGTTCACCATACAGACACGCTATGGGGTCGGTGCTGGCAAGGGGGACGGTGGCGACTCGGAGTCATCCTTTCGTCCACGCAGCGCCGAGAAGGCATGCAGCAGGGGTTCAAAGATCCGCGCCAGCTCGGGGCTGTGCTTGCTCTGGGCTTTGACCTGATCGTTGACCTGGCGCACCAGCTTATACGCCTCGGCATCGAAGATCAGGTTTCCCTGTTTGAAGCGGTTTAGCACAACTTCCAGATCATGAATGATCAGGTCAATCCCATCGGCCTTCTGTCCTGCCTTGCGCAGCGACTCGGCAGTAACTCCCGGCGGTGGCTGAAAGGACTTGCCTGCGCGCTCTATCCCATCCGCAGCGCTCTCGCACAGCGATCCAACCGACCGGGGGGCTTTGGGAATGCGTGCCAGATCGGTGGGTGACAGGCTGCCGGCTTCCTCGGGAGGTAGCAGCAGCTCGGGAACAGTGACCGTGACGGAACCAAACTTGACTGTCTTGTCGGCCATGGGGGCTCTCCTTGTGTTGCTGGTATCCGCAATTCTGGGGGCCACAGACTTTATCCGAACGACTCTGCTGACGGATCGGAAAATGAACCCTGCTGGGCCAAGTGAGCTTCGGGAAGCGAGCCCTTGGCGGCATCGCGGAGCTGGTCAACACAGACCAGCCAGCCCATCTGCGTCAGATCACGCAGGAGCAGAGCCGCTGCCTGATATCGGTGCTGCGGAGCGCTGGCGGGCCGCAGCCGCAACAGCTCCTGATCAAGAGCGCGAAGCCTGGCTTCCTCCGGCAGCGCCGCCAGCTTCGTGAGTCGAGCCAGTGCGCTGCTGTCATCCTCGAAGGTTGGGGCAAACGGACGCCAGCCTTGCTCGGCAAGACCTAGTCCAACACGAGGCAGCTCGGCCGCACCGCTAAGCGGAGGGCCATCCACCGAAACATGAGTCGAGTTCGCTATGATGAGTTGGTTTCCCACGGAGCCTGATGTGCAGTTCAGAGACAAGAGCGGCGCCACCATAGTCAATCGCGTGGGGCGTGTCTATGGGGCGAGCAAGCCCGGTATTCGGCTACCCTGAGTGCGCAAAGGGCAAGCCATGGCCGGAATCCAAGACCGGAACGTCATCATCGATCGCTACAACCACGCATGTAGCGCATACCAGTCCGCGATCGCAGCGCTGAAGCGCGGGAGCGTCGAGGAGTACGAGGCTGGCCTGGTTGGTTCAGCTCAAGCGGTTTGGAACGTCCTGGAATGGGCTGTGCGGTTCTACCTGGAGCACGACTGCATCCAACAGCTGAGCACTGCCGACCGCGAGCTGCTCAAAAAGACTCAGTTTGACGCTTGGGTGAACCTGCTGGGCAAGCTGAACCCTCCCGTTGATCAAATGACGCGACGCCAGCTCCTTCAGCATCGCGTTCTGAGGAATCGCAGCTTCCACGATGGCATGCTTCCAGGGCAGCGCCCGGTTCTGACGGCTCTCGCCAGCGCGCGACGATTCCTGACGCAGCAGCTGCTCGTGCCAGCAGAACAACTACAGGTCGCTGTTGCCGATGCGCCACCAGAATCCCAGCCAGCACAGGAACCACCTCATCCACTGGCGCAGCCCGTGCCCGAACCAACCTTCGGGGAATACCGCAAGCTCGGGTTGCAAGCATGGCTAGAGCAAGCGGTCGCACAGGGCGTTGCCAAAGCGCGAGTTCACCGGGGTGGTCGTTACGATGCCACGCTCGACTCGCTGGCGCTGGAAGCGAAGGCGCTGCTCACCCGCGATGCGGTGGCCTTGTGCCTGAATTCGCGAGGGCCGGATGGTTTATTGGTCGCTTCGGAGTCCTCGGTTGAGGAGGAAGTACAGCGCCTGCTGTTTGCCGGACCAGCACCCCAGCTCGATGCCCAATCCGTGACGCGACTGCGACACCTCGTCCCTCTCATCCAAAGACGGACGAGTCTCTGCGTGGACGCCGGTTGGCTCAAGCACGAGGGCCAGGGCGTCGCGTTCACCGCATCAGCGCTGCCAGTGCTCTTGGTTGGCGCTGCCATCGCTGGCCAAGGAACCGACTCGACGCCGCTTCGTACCCAAGCCGGAGAACAGCTTGGTTGGACAGAGGCTGGCTGGGCCGCTGTGAGCGCCGGGGATGATGTTCATCATTGGGCATCCCTCCTGCTTGAAACGCAGCCATCGCCGTCTCTCTTGAGCCGCGTACTCGCAGCTGCGAGCGCGTTTGGGGCTGCTCCGACGCAGACGGTCGCTACTGATTCGCTCATTCATGCTTTTCGAGTTTGCGTGCTCACGCTGGTGTGGTGCTCGCCGGTTCGTAAGGATGCATTCGACAGAAAGCAGGAGCAAGACTGCCCCTGGTTCATGCCCGATGGTGCATGGCGTCGAGCAATTCTCGATCTCGCGCAGCTCGCATCGGTCCTGAAGACAGACGACAGGTTCTTGCTCCAGGCGGCGGACCTCAATGCTCTCCCTGAGCCCTTGAAAACAATCGTCAAGTCACTTGACCTGCCTCTGCGTCTCAAAGAGGAGCAGGCTGCCGCGGTATTTTCCCTCTGCGCTCCGTATCAAGCAGCGCGGGCGGGCCGACTGGAAGAGCGGTTCTTTGGTGCAGCCTTCACCAGTGAGACGCACTTGCTATCGATGACAGACTTCATGTCCTTCTGGATGGCGTCCTACGCCTGTCCTGCCCTGTGGTCTTGGGATCAGATTCAGGCTGCGCGTTTGATGACAGTGCCCGGCCAAACGCGGCCAGCCGGATTCCTACTGAATCGGACGGAATTGCACGACGAGTGGGCCAAGGCTTGGCATGCCTTCGCTTCAAGCGCCTCCCAAGAAGCTGCGGTATCGGCATGGGTTGAGGCATTGAGCTTCGTCGCCAACCAAGACGATGAGAAAACGCTAGGGATGGTCCGTGCCGGCTTTCAGATGCTCGCTGGAATGGGCCTTGAAACTGAAGTTAGGCAACAGCTACGAAATAGCCTGAAGCCGCTTTCAACCGATCCCAAGGAGTTGTCGAGCAAGACTTCGGTTCAAATCGAAATCTTACGAAGAGCGCTGGTCACGCCCGGCGATTTTGTGCAGGTCATCGATGCATGGACTGAAAAGCCAGCCCTCGCTTGGCGCACGCTTCTTGCCGCTGGTGCGCCTGATGAGGCCATTGCCCGTTGGTGCATAGCGAAGTTGGCGGAATTCCAAGACGTGCCACCTGCCTACCGTGATGGCCCGGTTGGCATCATTGGCAGTCCTGGGCTGCAACCGCTCAGCACCGGCCCCTGGCAGCTCGCCTTTTCGCAGGCACGTGAGGCCCTAGACTACCTACTGGATCACGGCAGCGCAGAGGCCATCTTAGTCATCGCCGATGCTTGCACTCCGAGAGACCGGGTCGAGCCCAAGGTTAATCCCACTATGGGCAAGATGCCGGTGACCAACCTGAGTATTCCCTTGTCACAGATTATCTGGGGGCGGGTCATCGATCGGCCAGAGGGAAGAAAGGCCCTCTGTTTGCTTGTGGAGAGCGGCAAAGCTCCATCGAACTTGAACTTTTTCAAGACCGAGCCGTTCCAAGGCTTTGAATACGATGTCTGGACCAAGGCAGCAGCAGCGATCGGGCAGCTTGGCCCGTCCGCTCACAACGCAGGTCACGGGGCCGAACCCGATACCCTTGAACCTCCGAGACCATCGAAACAGCAGCGATCCGAAGCCGAGCGTTTACTGGCAGCCTTTGAGCGCAGGGTCCAAGACGATCCGTGGCTCCCCTGGGGCAACGGCACGCCGGCACGTGCTGCCGTGGCGGCTTTGACCTCTGTCTCTGGTGCAGATGTCTCGGCTCCTCTGTCGGCCCTTGTAGATGAGCTGACGCAGGGAGCCGCATCAAGACCAGCGCTGCGCAGTGCATGCCTACTGGTCGGCATCGCCCTACGACAGCTGGCCAAGCATCATATCGAGCGTGCCAAACCGATCCTGGAGGCGGCTCTACGACCAGCTCTGTTGGAAGCGATGCGGCGCGATGACACCGCGGAGTTCTGGATCGCGATGCTCAGCTACCATGGCTGCCAACGTGTCTGGGCAGAGCTTGAGCGACTGGACTCCGGCGATCTCGGGCTGGGCTTTTTCGATGCATTGCAAGAAGTAGACGAACGAGCCCTTCTGGAGTGGCATCTGCGTCCAGCCTTGATGCGGGCGGCTCTGCTCCGTGCAGCCCAGCAGCAATTTTCTCCATCAGAGGCATTCTGGCGGGAAGTGTGGGCGGCTGAACGTGGCCCTAGCGAAGTGCCAGAGTTGGTCTTCTTTCTGGACGGCCCGTGGCTTACGCAGCTGCTCGAAAAAAGCAGTGCCTGGTCATGCTCGGCCCGAACCCAGTTACTCCGGCACCTGGCGACCCACGCAGCGGTGGACAAGGTCCGCGAGCGGTGCCTGACCGCGCTCTACATGATGGACGTACAGCCGGGAGATGGTTCGGTGACTGGTGAGCCACGACCAACGGGCGGTGGAGACTAGGACACCTCCCTCCCCATCCATCTGCACAGATCAACCACGAGCCGCCGCTCCGCCAGCACATTGATCTCGAAGCTCCACAGCACATCCTCGCGCACCCCATCCTGGCAGCGCGAGCCCTTCAGCAGCAGCACCTTGCACGGCATATGTGCTTGGCAGTCTCTAAACAGGCAGATCATCGCCCGGCAGCAGCCACACCCTTGCTCGTGCAAGAGCCAGATGGTTCTGCCGTCGCGATCGGTCTGCACGACCTCGCATCGCTGCGGTTGACAGGATGGGCAACCAACGCATGACTGTGGCTTTCCGGCGATCATCGCAGGTTCCTCCTTACCAAAACCGTCTGACCAGCGCATCGAGCCGACCCGCCACCCGCGACAGCAGCGCCGCGTTGCCGATCAGCGCCAGCGCCAGCAGTGCGAAGTAGGCGCTGGCCTCCAGCCGGTCCCAGCACAGCCCAAACAGCGAGCCTGCGAACAGGCCCAGGCCGACGCTGCCGTACCAAGCGCCAAAGGCTCTGCCTTGGTAGCCAGCGGGGGCCAGGCGCTCGATGCTCCTGACACCGGCCACAAATAGATACGGCTCGGCGATGGACAGCAGCGCGTAGGCGCTGATCAGCCACAGTGGGCTGAGCGGCGGCGTACGCAGGGCCGCGCCTGCGAGCACCGCAAATCCCGCGGCAGAGATCAGCATCGCCCAGACCGATGCGAGAACGCTCGCGCTGGTTCGGCGCAGTGCCAGCGCAACACACACCACCATGATCACTTGGCCCGCGAGCAGCGACGCATACGACCCGACGCCAAGGTGGATGGGGCCAAGCCACGGTGAGGCTCGGCCCGCGAACAGAACCATGCTGGTGAGCGGCTGTAACGCGGCGACCCAGGTGCCGATGGTCAGCAGGCAGATGCAGCGGACAGCCCACCAGCGAGCGGCGACCATGCAGTGATCAGCGGGGCCATCCTTCGGTGCTTCGGCGGCGCGCGGCGAGCGCAGCAAGATGCAGAGCAAGCTCGCGAGGAGCGTTGCCAGGGCACACGCGCGACACACCGCCGGGAGACCAGCCCGCCATGCGATCTGCTGAGCGAGCCATCCGCCGCACGCAGCCCCGATGTTCACTGCGAGATGGATCAGCCACCACGACGGCTGCTTCTTTGCATCCAGGCTCGTGACGGATAAGCCGATGCCCAGCCGAGAGAATGCAAAGCCGATCGGCAACAGCGCCGCCGCCGGCACTACCCACCGCAGACCGAGCAGGAGGTACCCGATCGATAGCAGCACGAGCCCGATACAGCACCACCAGCCGGGCCGAAGGTACTTGTCAGTCAGCCGCGCGAGTGGATAGGCCGCGACGTAGGTGACAAGCAGAAAGATCGATAGATAGAACGCGGCTCGACCTTCGGACGCACCGAGCGTCCGTGCCATCTCAGGGAGCTGAGGGGCGAGCCCGTTCCATGCCGCCCGCTCGATGGCCTGAATGAAGAGGATGAGCGCGAGCGATCCGCCGCCGCCCGGTTGCCCTGCGCGCCCAGCGCCGCGCTGGGTCACGCGGCCCTCCGGCTTTCGGGACCACTTGCGGCAGGTCCGAGCGCTGTGGAGCAGGGCTTGTCGACTGGCTTGCTGTGCCATCGCCGCTTGGGGGAATCCGGTGGCGCAGTCGCGCTCGTGGCGACCGCCCGAGCCGCCGTGGCCACGGCGGCAAGCGAGACGGTGAGGACCGCCCCCAGCCGGCTGACAAGCTGGCTTGCCCGATCGAGATCGACGGGGCGAGACATGGTGCTGCCGCAGTCTGGGCAGCGTCGGTGCTCAACCAGCAGGGCACCCCCTCCACCCTGGATGCCATCGACGGCAAGATTGTCCCAAGCTCGACTGCATTTGAAAGCTTCGTGCGCTGAGTACTCCAGCGGGAAGTACAGTGGTGCTGACCGACTACCGCAGTTCGGAACTCCCCGGACGTATCGGGACTCACTTCAAGTCTCGGGACTCACTCCGTTGCTCTCGAAGACTCTTGCCTGTCCGAGATTGACTGTGTGCATTGAGCAGCCGGCCTCCCATTCTCCACAAAAGAATTCACCGTACCTCAAACTTCCCATCGCTTGAAAAGCGCAACAAGTGGATCGTTTTTTGGACATCACATTCATAGAGTCGAAACAAACACTCGTTTCAAGCGCTCGTTTCAAGTGATGGCTTCAAGTGCTCGCGCACAAAAGACCTCTGTGTCGCTTTGTGAGCGATTCGCACGAACTTTCAGCTTTGTCCTAAGCTGTTAAGTCTCAGCACGAAAATTGCAAAGAGCAGATTGCATGCTGTAGCTAATTTCCCAGATGATCAAGTGCTTGATTTTGCAAACGGAATCATCGCATCGAACCATGATCTCGTAATTTCATTTTGTTTCGTAACTCCAGAAAAACTCATTGTGGGTGTATGTGGTTTAGCAGGTCAGGATGGTGATGCTGATTGAGATCCTATCTGCTGCTGCCACTTGACCGGCAGCACACAGAGCGGACAATGCCAATATGGAGCGGCAGTGTAGAAATCCTATCTGCGGACGGATGATTCCTCGCGAGGCGCATCATCAGCAGTTTTATTGCTCGGACATTTGTCGCAAGAGTGGACCGCGCAATATGCAAGTGGCCATTACGACGGATGATCCGGTGCGGACGATCAATCAGTACGGCGACGCATTTCAAGCGGCCTTTGTGCGACTGGCTTTCCGTCGGCGCATCGAGTGGCGATTCTTCCCCGGCATTGCTACGCCGCTGCCACTGTCGACGCTACCGCCACTACCCGGCGCGGGGGTTTATCGCATCCAGTATTTCGACGCTGCGTATCGGCCCATGATGGTCAGTGAAGTGCTGATTCACATTCCGAGTCAGAGCATTGTGCAATATTGCAATTTTACCGCGGGCTCGCGTCGCGCAACGCGGTCGGAGTAGCGCAGTGAACCACAACGCCGAAGCCGTCATCATGGTCATGCGCCCGCCGGAAACCACGGTTCAGCTCGTAATAAACGCAGTCAATGGCGTCGGTTCAATGCCTGGTGTCGGTTCGATGTCGCCACGACTGATCCCCGCAGAGCTAAGCGGGATGGCACTCTGCAATTTTTTTGATGCGCGTGGCATTCCAACACGTAATAGCGTGCCAGTCTATCTACCCGGAAACACTCCGATTGGTATTTCGCAGAGTCCATTGCAAGGCCCACCGCGCGTCTCGGCTCCGCCCAAGCTTCCCGCTGCGGCACAACCGGCAGCGGCACCGAGTCCTACAGTGACGATCAGTCATCCGTTTCAAGCACAAGCAGCACCGAGCAAGCCCTCTGTGCAAGCGCCAGCGACTGTGCCAGACACATCCACAGAAGAGGATGAAGAAGAGACAGCTGATCCAAACTTGGCGCGAGAGTTAGCGCTGGCAAAGGTCAGTCAGATCCGCAGCGAAACGCTTCAATACGAAGAGAAAGCGGGGATGGAGATTGAGCGGGAACGCCTTGCGGTGACCAAAGCTTCTACACATACCCGCGAAGTGGCCGAGGCATTTCAGCTCAACTCGATGATGCGGCGCGAGCTGCTGGCGGCACAAGGTGCATATCGGGAAGGCTCGCTTCAGATGATGCAGACCGTGGATGTTGCATCTCGGCGAGTGCTGGAAATGGCCGATATGGTGGCAGAACGATTAAAAGATCCCCGCTTTGCACCGATGCCGCAGCCACCACCACCGCCACCGGACTATGTTGCTCTCTTTGGGAACATCGCGCAGCGGGCGCTGGATATCTACATGTCTGCGCAGCGGAAAGCGCGCAAGCGCCGCAAGCACAGGTCGTTTGAGTGGGACCAGCTCGAAGACATCGCGACGGAGCTGCTGAAAGCGAAGCAGGTCCAGCAGGCTCAGCCTCCTCCCGCACAGTCTGCCGCCCTCAATGATGATGACGGCGATGATGATGAGAATGACGACGACGAGGGCGACGAAGACGACAAAGATCTGCTGCTGCGCCGGATTCTTTCATCCAAAACGGAAGCGGAGTCTGAGGCGGAGAACAAAATCGCTCCACCACCTCTCGACCCAAAGGCGAACCGCGAGCTGGACGAGTTCCTGAAGTCCGAGACGGCGCTCGATCTCCTGGCAAAGCTGGCCGCGAAGAAAGCGAGCAAGCCGTCGCCGTAGCGATGCAACTTCAACGCCCCCCGTCGATGAACACGCGGCGCACTAAGCCGAGCCGACCCTCACTGCACCATGCTGCGCTCGGGATGCAAACGAACACCGGGCGATCCGCCGTTTAGGAACTCAATCCCTCTTCGCTCGAAAGCGTCCATGACCTTGACCAGCGTCGATTCGTGAGGGCGTCGCTCGTTCTTTTCAAACAGCCGTAGCGACTCGATCGACACGCCCGCAGCATCGGCGAGCTGTCGCTGTGTCAGGTCCAGAAGGCCCCGCGCAGAGCGGCAATGGGCAGGTGTGAATACGAAATTTTTCTTGTTGACATCGCTCATTTTCTGCTAAAGCTGGGTCTTAGACATCGTTTTGTTGGAAAGTTAGTAGGCTCGCACCGTGGTCAAGACGGTGCGAGCCATGTCCTCGGAAGCCGGTAAGACCCCGCTGACGGAGCGCAGCCTATCACGGGGGCGTTGGATCTCAAGTGCTGCGAGCCGTGGAGGCCCCCGCAATGCCCAAAAGCCATCCGTGTGCCCTGGTCCTGCTCTGCGTCGTTCAGGGCTGCGAGCGCTTCGCGTTTCTCGCGATGCTGCCGCTGTTCGTTTTGTACCTCCACCACCGCCACGCCTTCACTGAGCCGTCGGCCCTGCTGCTGCTCGGAGTCATGTCCGCGCTGTCTTACGTCGGAGGACTGCCTGCTGGCATCTTGGCCGATCGCAAGCTCGGACCCTTCGGTGCACTGCTCCTCGGAGGGGCGCTGCTGATGCTCGGTTATGGAGCGCTGGCGCTGGATTATCCGACGCTGCTGTGGCCCGCACTTGCCTCGATGACCGTCGGCCACAGCCTGTTCAAACCGAGCATCAGCACACTGTTCGGTTCGCTGTTCGACGTGGCGGATGTTCGTCGCGAACGCAGTTTCTTGTGGCAGCACCTCGCCGTCAACCTGGCCGGGATGGTGGGGCCGCTGTGCGGAGAGTGGCTGCGCGTCGGGAATCGATGGGACCGGCTGTTTCTGTTGTCTGCCGTCGTGATGTGTATCGGCTGTGCCGTGCTGGTCGCATTTGCCAGAGTCCTTCCTGATCAGCCCCCGCAACGGATAGAGACAGCATCGCTCGACGGCTCTGTCCGCATGAATCGAGAGCGCTGGATCGCCGTGTGCTGGCTGTGTGGCCTGTCGATCGTGTTCTGGCTGACCGCGCAACAGGCGGGCGGCTCCCTCTCTGTCTTTGCCGATTCTCACACCCAGCGCAGCGCCGTAGTGTTGGCTCGCACCATCCCCATCGGACCGGGCCACTTCGCGGCGCTGCACGGTCTACAGGTTCTGCTCCTGCTACCACTCCTAATGGCAGGGATGTCTTGGCTCCGCCGTCGCAGCAAAGAGCCTTCGGCGCTCGCCAAGATGGTTTGGGGGTATGTCGCCACCGCCGGGGGGTTCGTTGTGCTGGCGTTTGCGGGACTGAAAGGCGGAGACGCAGGCCGTGTCAGTCCGGTATGGCTCACCGGCTGCTACCTACTCCTCTCGGTGGCGGAGCTGTTGCTATCGCCGCTTGGTCTATCTCTCGTCACGCGCATTGCGCCCCCGCATCGAACCGCGCAGGCCGTTGGACTGTGGTTTGCGGCAGCGGCAGTGGGCAACGCGCTTGCGGGCGTCATCGGACTCGCGTGGGGACGATGGCCGCATCATCGCTACTTCGCCTTTCTGGCGCTTTTGTCCATCGGGGCTGCCGCTCTGCTTTTCTCTCGTCTGCGTCGCATCAAGCGTGCCCTGCACGCAAACACCGCCTCGCATTAGACGGAACCGGAGCCCCCCATGCCCAGCCGACAGTCTGTGCCGAACCTATCCGCTCTCGCCGAGTCCGTTCGCAAGTCCCATCGCAAGCGCCGCCTCCGCACCAAGTCGCATGTAGCCGAAATGACTACGGTTCCCGGCGACTCCGCAACGTGCGAACATGATCACACCATGCGAAAGTCTGCCCGCGTACTTGGCCCCTACAAGAACGGGGACAAGTGGCGAATCGTGATGCTCGACGGAGATACGCGCAAAGCGCTCGTCGCAGACAGCTACGAAGCAGCACTCGCGCTGCGCGATGATCTCAAGGGAGTCATCAAGAAACACATCGCCCGCTCGTTTGAGGAGTGCCTGGAGGAATACCTAAGGAACCTCGTCGATCGCGGTGTGAGCCCGGACACCGCCGACAAGGTCCGTCGGATGCTGCGGCCCTTCCTTCCGCTTGCGGAGCCCCTCACCGCGATGGATGCGGAGCGCGCTACACAGATGTATTTCGACGAGACAAAGCGCACCAAGTCAAACGGAGAGCCGATCGCAAACGACTCCCATCACCTGCTTCTGCGGCGCGTCAAACACTTCTACAAGTGGGCGATTTCTCGTCGCTACATAACGCAGAATCCGTTTGCCGAGGTGTCCCCGATAGGTCGTCCCAAGCGAGGGAAACAGCAGCTGCGCATTGATGAAGCGCGCAAGCTGGTGTCTGTCGCCATCGAGCGCGCGAGGACACTGGATGCCGGATCGACTGCGATTCTGATGCAGATTTTCCTCGGACTCCGTCCCACCGAAGCCCTCGTGAGGGTGGTGCGCGATCTCGATGACGAGGGTCGGGTTCTGTGGGTTCCGTTTGGCAAGACCAGCAACGCAAAGCGAAGGCTTCAGGTTCCCGATGCGCTGCGCGAAGTCCTGCTCCTTCACGCCAAAGGGAAGCCTGCGGATGCACCGCTGCTTGGGAATCCCGAGGAGCCATTTCACACCCGCGACATCATCCGTTATCGTCTGAAGCTCCTCTGTCAGCAGCTCGGACTCCCAACCGTCTGTCCACACAGCCTACGAGGACTGAACGCAACCCTCGCGCTTGATGCAGGAGCCACCGCCCAGCACGTCGCCGCCGCCCTCGGACACGCATCGTTCACAACCACCGCACGTCACTATGCAGATGCCAGCTCTGTCGCAAACGTCGGGCTACGCAGAGTGGCCGATCTCCTCGGAACGCGCAGCGGAAACGGAAGCGGAACCACCGATGTCGAGCAGCTCGCAACCCTTCTGCAAAGCAGCCTGTCTCCGATGGAACTACAGCGCCTACGGCAGCTCCTTCCGAACTAACGGAAGCGAGAGCAACACAGAGGCAGCATTGGTCGGAACGCACGTTGCACGACCTGATGGGCGGTCGAGCAAGTCATCACAGCGCATGCTGCTCACGAAACTCGCGGAACGCTTCAGTGCTGAACAGATACGAACCAGGAGCGACCTCGGTATCGACGCCGATAAGATATAAGATTCCTTCCCATATCTGTGACTCTGCGGCGGCTGGCTCATAGACGAGCATTCGCAGGTCATCGGCTCGACGTCGTTCCTGTGCCCAGCGCGCAATCTCCTCGCGAGAGCGAGTTCCGTCGAGTAGCGCGTCAAACATGGCGCTAATCTCTGCCTTGGTGACCGTCATTTCTACCATTTTCCTTGGTATTTACCGTCTGGATCAAACTTGTAATGGACTTTCTTTCCTCCGGTCAAACTCTCGTCGGGGCGGACTTGCCGAATCCGTCCTTCATGGTCGAGGGTCTCTTGCCAAGTTCGAGTCTGTCCGGTCTCTGGATTCCACTCTCTGACAACACGCTGCCCAGACATCTCTCCGGTGGTTCGCGCTGGCTTTACGTCTCCCTTGTAACGCAATCTCCCATCGGGAAGCTGCTCGGGGGCTCCATACTTACTCTGCTGGCGAAGATGCTCACCAAGCAGCTCCTTTTGCTTGGCGCTGCTTGCGGGTCGAATCAGCCCCGACGCCTCGGAAGCACTGCCTTCGGCGTGAGACACTACCCGTGCCGACTTCTGTGCGATCTTCTCTGCGTCCCGCACATGCTCCGCCACATCTGCAACCTTTCCCGCCTTCCGCAGTGTGGCCAGGTTTCCGAGTCCGTCGGTCGCTACGGCGATTGCGACCTCGGATGCAACCGACACGGTGGCGTGGCCGAGGGACTCTCCCTTTTCGTACGCCGGCTTGTGATACCAGTCGATGGCACCGTCGACTACGGCGTGGGCGAGTCGCTGCACATCCTCGCGGGAGGCATTTTGGATCGCGTGTCCGATCGCTTCAATCGGCGCGAGGGCCCGCAGCTTCCGGCCCGCCTGGATGTCTTCGATGAGCTCTCGTCCGGTCGTTGCAACGCGCTGCGGTAGCTCGGTTGCGTCGCGATACATGTGCGCGGTTTCATCGCGAACGCCCTTGCCAAAGCCGCGAGCAAACTGCCTCGCCGACTCACCAAGGCTCGTACTCTGTTCGTTTGGGAGTCGCGTAGGGATCTCTTTCGGAACGTCTTGCGGACTCGAAGCCGCCTGCATCGGAGCCTCTGCAACCTGCAAACCAGATGTCTCTGTCTGCTGCGGTTTGCGCTTCCCTGGCCGACCAGACTGAGCAGAAGGACTCGCAGGAGCCGGCTCCGCCGGCTTCGCATTCTGCGTTGGAACAGGAGACGGAGTCGGCGATTCCTGCTGTGGAGTCGGAGTCCGCACCGGCACCAGATCCGGCCCGACTTCCCGCAGCGGCTCATCCATCGGAACGAGCTGTCCGCCGACATTACAGAACTTCCCGCTCGTATCACGCTTGCCCAGATGACGCAGCGGTCTGTCGTACTTCCCTTCTTCGTACAGGAAACACTCATCCGTAAGCCAGTCCTCGCCGCGACGATGTGCTTCATTCGCCAGCTCTGCTTCGTTCCATTCCTGCTTGAGCTTTTCCCAAATCCACGGCCAAGGCGAAGGCACCATCTCGCGATTGGGAATCGGCGGACGGGAATAGGACTGCGACTCTGTTTCCCTTCCGATGTGATAGTCGGGGCCACCAATGTAGATCGCGCTCGGTGCCATTCCGTCGCCACGACCTTGCATGTAACCACCGCTGAGCGACGTTCCATTGTCCCACGCAAAGTGAACAGACACACCGAATCCGCCGCGCAGCGGAGCACTCTGTTTCGATCCGAAGAGACCTTGTAGGACTCCGAATCCTTGGACCGTGGCGCGTGACATCCACGGCAGATGGAGACGAACTGCCGTCGATAGCTCGCTATCTGTGCGACCTTGCATAAGGAGGAATCCCAAGCTCGCGGTGATTCCCATTCGCCAAAACGGCTTGTCTGCCACGGCACGCAGCGCGGTCAGAGGTGACTCCGTTCCCAGATCATTCAGACCATCAAAGTGCGGAATCCGTAGCTGCTGCTGGAGCTGAAGTCCGAAAGTGAACTCCGAATCAGGGACCGGATTCCGAAGCAACGGAAACAAGATTCCCTTTACATTGAGGAGAGCAGGACCATTCTGGATGGTGATTCCTGACTGCTGCGGACTCCACAGCGCAAGCGTTCCGCCGATTCCGATCTCGACGCGATGAAACAGCGACATCGACGCGCCATAGCCGACGGTAGCTGCGAAGCCTCGGGAATCCGTCGCCGGAAGCAGAATCAAATCCGCGATGTGAAAGTGCGCCGTGAAGTAGTCGATGCGATTGCAGGGAATCGGTGCCTTGGTGCAGCGCGAGCCGAAAGCGGTACGCAGCGGCGGCAACGGAAGGGACGACGGCTCTGCATGACTGAGCGAGGTTAAAGAAAGGACGAGAACGACGGCGAACAGAAGGCGGGAAAGGAAAAACACGCGGGAACGGTAGGATAGGTGTGGTCGGGCCGCAAGCCGGCCTGCCCATTGTGCCTGCTGAAGCGAGATGCGTGATCAGTGGGTTGGCCTGACCGCTTGCCGCATGTGAGACGACGTGGCCCCCTCACCGCACCGTTTCCCAGCCCATTCCCTAAGCCTGTCGCGCGATTACTTGTCGTCGAAAATTTGTAACTTAGATTTCGTTGAAGAACCGGGTGACGACGTTTTTGTCTTTCGAGAACTGCGGCTTGAGCACCTTGACCGCTACGCGTCGACCGATCGTCTCATGTACGGCTTCGAACACGCTTCCCATGCCGCCGTCGCCAATCTTGCGGGCGACTTTGTAATGTCCAACGAGTTGACCGATCATGGTGCCTTGTCTGGGGAAGCCAATCCCCACTCCCCCTATCCGGCATCGTAACATGCTGCGACGGTTTTTTGGCCTCGATGCCCCAATTGGTTGCGCGACGGGCTGCAAGTGTGGGTGTCGACAGCACCTTTTGGTGGGCAGCAATTGCCCAGCTGGATGTGGGCAGCGCGTCAAAGAGCGACCCTGGTGCCGCTTGGCCTGCTTCCGCATTGCAATGGCTGGCGGTTTGTCGTATCCGCTCTGCGTGACGCAGATGAAGGACATTCAGAAGGCCGCGCTGGACGAGGCGTGTGTGCTCGCTCAGAACCGGGCTTTCTATGCGGCGCTCCGTGAGCGCAACGTGGATCTGATGAAGCAGGTCTGGTCCCGCTGTGCGAACGTGTCGTGTATCCATCCCGGCTGGCAGCCGCTGCGAGGGCAAGACACCGTGATGGCGAGCTGGGAAACCATCCTTCATCAGTCGAACCTGCCGGCGATCTATCCCGAAGACGCGAGCGTGCAGCTGTGCGGCGATACCGCGCTGGTCGTCTGTGAAGAGACGTTTCGCGAAGGACGGCTGGTGGCGACGAACATCTTCATTCGCGAGGCCGATGACTGGCGACTTTTGCATCATCAGGCCGGGCCGCTCAACGACGAAGCCGATCTGGAAGATGAGCTATTCGACGATGGCGATCCCGATGCGCTGCTGACGATCGAAGAGCCGGAATGGACCGCGCACGGGGAAGACAAGAGCGTGCTGCACGGCGAAAAGTCGGAAGCGACCGACGCGCACTCCTCGGGGGACGACTTGCTGGCGCTGTATCTTCCGAAGCGGGGCAGTCGGCGGTTTATGAACTAAGGCAACGTGCTCGGATCGCCTGGCTCATCTGCGACGATGCCTTCGAGATCAAAGTCGATCTTGGCTGGCTTTGTACGATGTCTAAAGGTCATTGTGAACGGCGCGCTCTGACCGGGCTGTAGCACGCGGCTCGACGTGAAGCTGTAGCTTTGCTGACTCGGTTGACCTTGCTTGTCTCGGAGCAGCGCGATCACCTTCACAAACTGTAGCGGTCGCAGATCCTCGTTGCGCACGCGTCCTTCGAGCAAGAGCAGCGGCGGACGCAGCACCAGCTTGTGTGACAACACGCGCAGCGTTCCTTGGCGGCAGTTGGTCAGACAGGGCCGAAGCGTGACGCTCGATGAGAGTTGCGCAAACGGCGGAAGCTTGGGCGCGAGCAGCTTAAACGACGTCTGCGCTCCCGGCGGCAAGACCGCGCGATCGATCGATCCCAAGACGGTGCCAACCTGCTTGGTCTTGTCAGCATTCCACAGCGTGATCGTCAAGGTGGGATGGTCGAGCGGCGTCTCACTGGTGTTTTTCAGCATGCCGATGAACAGCGCGTCGTCTCCGTCGACAAGGCTGGTTAGCTCGCTGACTTCGACGGACAGCGTCGGTTCGGGCTCGGGCGCAAGCGAGGATGCAGTCGACAGGCGGGTCATCCCGACGTTTTTGTGAAGTCGATCAAGCGCGTCTTGGAGATTGGCGGGTGCGCTTGGTTGCGTGTCGATGGCGGACCCAGACGGCGGGTCGGCAGTGGGCCACAAGAGCTGCGCGAGCGTGCTGGTCAGCGAGGGATCGGCTTCGGCTGCTTGCGCGCTGCGCTTTTGTCCCGCGCTTGGA
>WBZP01002830.1_pt1 | contig 19552 bp, 13 predicted proteins | sample 5204301 | NCBI WGS metagenome assembly WBZP01 (sample SAMN12412401, study PRJNA552823) | activated sludge metagenome | isolation source: activated sludge from nitrification reactor of wastewater treatment plant... | place: USA: Pennsylvania | collected 2017 | reverse complement strand
CAGGAAACGCGGCGCGCAAGAAGTGGCGCAAGAAGCGCAACTGAAGCAGAATTGCAGGGGCTGGAACGAGTGTTGAGTGGTGTGCAACGGGAGGTATGGAGATGAAATGCGCTGGAGTTCTCGGTTTTGTCTTGGGCACGCTGGTGCCGGTGGTCTCGCTCGCGCAGACTGAACGTCTGCTGAAGCCTGAGGAAATCAATGAACGGGCAATCGTCGACCTGCTTGCGCCCGAGGAGGCGGGAACTCCGACTAAACGACGAACACGTTCGATCAACGTTACGCGCGAGGAAAGCGCACAGCCAGCGGCCAAGCCGGCGGCAGCTTCCTTGTTGATCACTTTCGAGACCAACTCGGCCGGCCTGACACCGGGCGGCAAGCAATCGCTCGATGTCGTCGGCAGAGCACTGAGCTCGGAAAAACTCTCTTCCTACCGCTTCGCCATCGAAGGCCACTCGGACCCGCGCGGCGGCGAAGCCTACAACATGCGCCTATCTCAATCGCGCGCCGAAAGCGTTGTTGGTTATCTCGCCGAGGCTCATCATATCGAGCGCAACCGACTGACTCCGGTAGGCAAGGGGCCGACGCAGCTTCTCAACCCGGCTCGCCCGGAAGCACCGGAAAACCGTCGCGTGACAATCAAGCGCCTCGACAACTAGCGCATCTCCTCGGGCGCCGCGCGAGTCACTCAACCTCTTCGATGGTGAACACGGCAGCACCGTAGCGCGATGAACAGCTGTGGCCGGATGGGCAGATCACCTTGCCAGCAAATGGGTTGCCGCCGCTCGCCGGTGCTTCCGCGGCGACTCTTGCCGCCTGTTTGAGTGGGAACTCGGCGAACGGATCGACCTTCTTGAGACCGGCAGCGCTGAAGTCGCGCCGATTCTCCGACACGAAGGCAACGAAACGGTTGCTTCCGGCCGGTCCACCTGCGGTCATTGCCCAGCCAGGACGAGGCAGATTGAGTTCGCCGTCACCGGCGATGGCGTTGTCCGCGTCGATCGCGTTCGGAAAGAGCAGATGGAAGTGACTGCGATCGGTCCCCACCATCAGGATGTACAAATATCCCGGCTTCAGTGAGGTCACGCGGAAACGAAGCTTGTCATGACCGATTCTCACCTTCGCCTTTTCGGGCAATACGGTAACCAGATGATCGACATCGCGCTGCTGATAGATCTCCTGCAACATGTCGACCGGGTCGAACGGCTTGCTGCCGCGTCCAGCAGCGCCGTTCTTGCCGAGCAGCAGGTCAACCAGGTCTTTTTCGCTCACGCCCTGACCGCCTGCCGTCGCCACCTTGGCCACGCCGGGCGGCGTCGGCTCGCCGGCGGGGGGCGTTTGCGCGCCGGCCGCTGGGAGGGCAGCCGGGGCGACCGCCGCTGGTGAAGCCGGCGGGGTGACCGCCGCCGGCGGGATCGGTGTCAGCGGAGGCTCTGACTTCGGGCGCAGCGCATAGTATGCCCCGGCCGTCAGCAGCAGCGCGGCTCCCGTCAATCCGGCAAGAAGTGCTGTCCTGTTGCCTTTTCTTGCTGCCACCGACCTGACCCCTGCCTTCTCCGGGGGCGCCGCGGGCGGGTCGGGGAGCGCTACCGCATCCGTCTGCGCCAGGAGCGAGCGCCATTCGGCAATCGTCTGCGGGCGATCGCCCGGTTTGACGGCCAGCGCACGATCCACCGCGGCGAGGAAACCAGGACTGTAGCGACCGGCGGCGACCTTGCTCAAGGGTGGCATGGTATCGTTCATCGAGCGGGCAACCGACGGCATCGGTGGCCGACCGGTAATGGCGTTGTAGACCACGGCGGCCATCGCGTAGATATCGGTCCACGCCCCCTGCTTGACCTGCGGCACTTCGGCATACTGCTCAAGCGGGGCATAACCAGGTTTCAGAATGACTGTCAGGGCCTGCGTCCGGTCACTGATCACCCGCCGTGCGGCACCAAAATCGAGCAGCAGCGGGCGGCCATCGGCGAGCAACAAAATATTGTCGGGCGCGATGTCACGGTGGAAGCAATGATCCCGGTGAATCACTTCAAGGGCGTCGAGCAGCGGGTCGATGACCGCGCGCAGCCAGTCTTCGCTCGGCGCCTGCGGCATCTTCTGCAGAGCCTGCTTGAGCGTGATGCCTTCGTAAAACGGCATCACCATGTAGGCAGTGCCGTTGGCTTCCCAGAAGCGATACACCTTGACCAGTGACGGGTGGTCAAACTGCGCCAGAATGCGCGCTTCGTTGACGAAGCTGCGCAAACCGATGGCGAAGGTTTCGGCCAGTCGGTCCGACTGGACCGATACGGTGAGTCCGTTCAGCCTCGCGGCAAGCGACGCCGGCATGTACTCCTTGAGCGCGATGTTGCGGCCAAGCGACTGATCGTGTGCGAGATAGACGATGCCGAAACCGCCAATGCCGATCAGCCCGGTGATCTCGAATTCGCCGATCCTTGTGCCGACGGACAGCGCATTACTCTCCTTGTCGACGGCCGCTGCGACACTGGCCGCAGGCGACGCGGGGGCGGCCTTGGCAGGCAGAACCCAGGTTTTGTCGTGGTCTTCTTCTGGAGCAGGCATGAATGTTCCCGGTATCTAGGCTACGGACGCCAGCTTTGCATTCTGCCGCAGTTTTCTCGCTCGGCAAAGCCATTGGCGAGCACGGCATAGATGCGACCGCTTTGGCGTGCTGCGCAGAACAGCGCGGCGAAGAGGCCGTTTGGCGTCCTGCGGGAAGGTGGCGGGCTCGGATCGGCAGTCAGATCTTTAGGCCCCCGTCGAGTTCGATGACGGTTCCCGTGACATAGTCGTTCTCGGCCGCAAAGATCACCGTTTGCGCCACCTCTTCAGGTGTCCCCAGCCGGCGAAGAGGAATTCGCCCAAGCCAGTCGTCAAGGCGTTGGCGGCTCATTGCCGTGTGTGTCGACGATGTATCGATGAAGCCGGGCGCAATCGCCAGCGCGCGGATGCCGAGCGCGCCCAGTTCCTTGGCCCATGACAGCGCCAGAGCGTTGCTGCCCGCCTTTGCTGCGGCATAAGCGCTCTGTCCGGCATTGCCGCGCGCGGCAACCGAACTGATATTGATGATCACGCCACGCGTGCGTCGGCGGATCATCTTCTCGGCAACGCACGAACCCATGACCAGGGCGGTCGTCAGATTGAGTCGCAGCGACTTTTCCCATAGCGCGAGATCGTGCCGGCCGCCTGTCCGGTCGAGCACATTGACCAGCGGCGCGCTGCAGATCCAGCCGGCTGCATTGACCAAGATGTCGATTCGTCCATGCGCCTCAACGACGCCGTCGATGACGCTTGACGCTTGATCGGGCTCGGCGACATCGCAGGTGAAGGCCGTGATGCGCTCGTTCGCCAGCTCGCCAGGCAGAGCCGCATTCACATCGATCGCTGCTACCCGGCATCCCGCATCCGCCAGCGCCAAGGCAATGCAGCGTCCAATGTTCTGAGCTGCCCCGGTAACGACCGCCACCGCGCCGTCAAGCTTCATCGCCGAGCAATCCTCGCTGCCGAAGCTGGTCAACGATGGCGGCTACCGAGGTCATTTCGGCGATCTGGTCGGCTTCCAGCATGATCCGGTAATGCGCTTCAAGACTGATCACCAGTTCCATGTGCGCCAACGAGTCCCACGCCTCGTTCGTCTTCATCGATGTCGCCAGGTCGATGGCGCCGACAGGGAGTTTGAGCGCCGCCGCGATAAGCCGGAAAAGTTCGTTCATTGTCGTCATGGTGGAGAGCTTCGTTCACCGGCTCGCAGCAAGGATATCGATCACACGATCGACGACACTCGCAGCGAGGTCCGGATACGTCGGCAGACAGAGAACCTGCTCGGCCATCTTCGTTGCGACAGGCAGGTTGGCCGGCGTTGCCGAGGCAATGCCCCGGTACATCGGCAGATTGCTGATCAAGGGATAAAAATAGCGTCGAACGTGGATCCGATTGCCCCGAAAAACGTCATAAAGCTGATCTCGCGCCAACGGGTAGTCGGCGCCGATCAGGAGAGGAAAATATCCGCCATTTGTCATGACGCCGTCAACTTGTGGCAGACACTGCACGCCTTTGATGTCAGCGATTGCCTGCCGGTAACGGCGATCGATGGCCAAGCGCGCCGCGATGGCCTGGTCAACATACTTGATTTGCAACAGGCCGAGCGCCGCCTGGAACTCATTCATCTTGCCGTTGATTCCCGGCGCGACAACCGTCACCTCGTCGGCAAAACCGAAGTTCTTCAGATAGTCGATGCGTTGCTTGAGTTTCGCATCATGACAGACGATGGCCCCGCCTTCGAAGGTATTGAACACTTTCGTGGCGTGAAAACTCAACACCGACAGATCGCCCAGGGCAAGCAACGAGCGTCCGTTCAGCGAGACGCCGAAGGCATGCGCCGCGTCGTAAATCAGCTTCATTCCATAAGTATCGGCAATCTGCTGCAAGCGTTCACCGGCGCAGGGATTGCCGTAGCAGTGAACCGGCAGGATCGCCGTCGTACGCGGGCTGATCGCCGCTTCCACCAGATCCTCGTCGAGGTTGCACGTATCGCGCCGAATGTCTACGAAAACGGGCTTGATGCCATTCCAGAGCAAAGCGTGCGTTGTCGCAGCAAAGGTATAGGGTGTGGTGATCACCTCGCCGGTGATGCGCAGCGCCTGCAGCGCCGTGATCAGCGCCAGCGTGCCGTTGGCGAACAGGCAAACGTGCGGGACGCCGAGAAACTCGCGCAGCGCTTCCTCAAACTGCTGGTGAAACGGGCCGCCATTCGTTAGTCGCCGGCTATCCCATATCTGCCTCAGATAGGGCAGGAATTCCTCCAGGGGAGGGAGATACGGCCGAGTGAGGAAAGTGGTTTTTGCTTCCATGGGATCGGGGGCAAGCACAAGCAAGCAGCGTAGCCCTATTATGCACTCCTTAACGGTCGCCATGGTTGTTGAATTAAGGCTTTATCGGTCCTCGCCGGGCGCGACAGGCAAGGCGCAGAAACCAGCATCGTCAGATTGCCGCGGCAGCGCGGCAGATGCTTTCGGTTGCGGCAGGATGGCGTCGTCAAGTAGACTCTCCTGTGGCAGGGATCAAGGTGAGCCGAAGCGGAAGCCGCTCGGCAAAGCGCGGCGGAATATTGCCAGCGTGCGGTCAATTGAATCCGGGAGGACTTGGACATGAATGGCATTTTCCGTCAGATGCGCCGGCAGTTCGGGAGCGCGCTGCGCTGCGTGCTGGTCGCAAGCAGTCTGTTTGCCGCCGTCGGCGTCGGCGCCCAGCCATCGGCCTTGCCGAACATCGTTGAGGTCAAGGCGGGCGACACGTTTTCGGCCATCGCCGCACAGTATACGGGAGGTGCCGGGTCGTGGCGCCAAATGTACCACCCCCAACTGAGCGGAATTGCCAACCCGAATCGCATCGCCGTCGGCATGCGGATCGAGCTGGCTGCGGACAAGAGCGGCCGCCGTTACCTCCGCCTGGTATCGTCGGCTGCCGAGCGTCCGGCGACGGCTCCCACCAGCGCCCCGGCGCCCGCGCCGGGAGACGAAACGCTGGTCATCGGGGTACTGCCCAACATCGCTGCTTCGGCGCTGCAAAGCCAGTATGAGCATCTCAAACGTTACTTCGAGCGCCGGAACCCGCAGAAAGTGCGCATCGTCGTGCCGGCCAACTTCAAGGCATTCTTCGACAGCACGGTGCGCGGCGAGTACGATCTTGCTGTTGCCGCGCCGCACCTTGCGCGCGTCGCGCAACTCGAGCGCAACCTTGTGCCGCTGGCAATGTATGAACCGCGCATTGGTGCCAGTCTGGTTGCCCCGGTCGACGCCGGCCCATCGCTGGCGCGAGATCTGCAGGGGAAGAGCATCGCGTTCGCCAATCCGCAATCGCTGGTTGCCATGTACGGTCGGCAATGGCTATCGACGCAGATGAAGCTTGAACCCGGCCGCGATTACGAAGTGAAGGCCGCACGTACCGACATGGGCGTCGGTCGGATGCTGCTCACCGGCGAGGCGTCGGCGGCAATCATGAGCCAGGGCGAGTATCGGGCGCTGCCGAGTGACGAGGCGTCCCGCCTGAAAGTGGTCGAGGTTTTTGCCCGCATTCCGAACTTCATTATTCTGGCAAACACGGGGCTGGCGGCCGAACGAGCGAACCGACTGCGCACGCAGTTGAAGGAGTTCCTGAACGATCAGGAAGACGGTGTGCCTTTTGCCCGGGCGACCGGCCTGACGGCCATTGTCGACGCGGACAACGCCGTCTTGCGTGAACTTGATCCCTACGTTGGGCAGACGCGCAAGGCGATGGGCTACGGCAATTGATTTGCCCGGCCGATCCTTTTCCCTTTCATGCGGCAAGCGGATGAAGCAGGTATGAAGAGCGAGCCGCCGACGCCGGCCGCGGCGCCGCGAGGCGTGCGCGGGCTGCACGGGGATATGGTAGACGTTCTGCGCCAGCTGGACGTGGTTTCGGTGCGTTGCCTGCTGATCGACCTCGACTCGCTGGATTTTCGCCACGCGTGGACGATTACCGAAACCGGCGGCTTCAGCCGGGACGAAGCCGTCTGGTCGGCCGACCAGGACTTTCCCGGCCTCGTGACGACCGTTTCGCGGCTCTCGCTGGCGCCCAGCGACGAGACTTTCGCGCGCCGTATTGCTGCGCGGCGCTGGGTCTTCGGCTGGCGCATCGAGCAGTCGCTGGCGATCGTCGTCGATGCGCGGTTTCGCGTTCCTCTCGGCGATGTCAGTCCCTCCGATTTCGCCATGCTGCGCCTGGTCTGTGGCGCCAGTTTGCCGCGACGGCAGGCAACCGCCATGCCTGGTGGCGGCGCGTCTCACATGGGCGACGAAAACCGCTCGCACCCGGCTGCGCCAGCGACCACAGAAGGCGAAACCGAGCCTGTCGCCCCCTCCATGTCCTCGCCGAACGTGACTGACGACAGTGGGCTGACGGCACAGTCGAGCGGCCCCGACGCTACGTCGCACCACGCCGTGGCCGTTGAACCGCCCGCCATGGACAGCGGCGATCGTGCGCGTTACACATCACCGCTTGCTGCGAAGCTTGGCCTGGCCCTGCTCGTCGTCTGCGGGCTGATTACCTTTTGGCTTGCGGCGGTGGCTGTCCCCGGCGCGCTGTCAGCCCAACTGAGCGAACGCCAGAAGCAACAGGAAAGAGCCGATCTGACAATGACACGCGATCTGGCGGCGGCGTTGGCGACGGGTGACTATGGCGATGTCCAGACGGTGCTCTCGTCGTTCGCAGCGCTCGGCTACTTCGAGTCCGCACTGGTGACCAACGCGCGGCAACGCGTCGTCGCCCAGGCCGGCCCAACTCCAGCCACACGCATCGGCGACGGTGTGCCGCCCGAAGTCGGCGCGTCAGCGCGCAGCCTCGAGCTGGCAAGCGGCAGCCAGCGCCTGGGCGAGATTCTGCTCCTGACCGAATCAACGCGCAGCGATGTGGTCAGCATCTTGCAGGCGATTCGCGTCGCTGCTGCGCTGGCGGGCGTCGCCGCACTTGCCGGCGCCGTCGCCTTGCGCCGGCGACAGCGGGACAAGCGCGACCCGGCTGTCCTACCGTAGCGAGGAAGATCGCTTGGTCGCTGGGTCTCCCCGACCTGCGGATTCCTCTCGACAGGCGGCACATTCGTCGACACCATGCGATCAGCTTCGCTCCGTCGCGCGCCACAGGGGACAGAACCCGCGGTTAGATCAAGGATGCTCGATCCGGACGATCACTGTGGTCTTTCGTCGTTTCATCCTTTTCCCTTCCGGTGCTTTGAACCTCCTGGAAAATCGCTACAATCGAAGCCTGCGACGCCGGCGGGCAAGCCGGCAAGTCCGGCACAACTTTCGGGAGGCGGCAAGAAGCGTGAAGATCCTCGAATACATCGGGCTCGATACGACGCGCGTACGGGCTGCCTACCGCAAGGTCGTAGACGCTATCGCGCGCGACGATTTCCGTGCCGCGCAGGTCAAGAAACTGGCCAGTCCGAGCCACGGCAGGTTCTACCGCGCCCGCCTAGATGGTGCCGACCGCCTGCTCTTCTGCCTGGTTCGCCACGGAAATCAGGTGTGTGCGCTGATGCTCGAAGTGATCGCGAATCACGACTATGACAAGTCGCGCTTTCTGCGCGGGGCGACGATCGACGAAGACAGGATCCCCGACGCCGCACTTGCCGAAGCAGTCGACGACGCGCAACCGGTGCGCTACCTGCATCCGGAGCGCACGGCGATTCATCTGCTCGACAAGCCGATCTCCTTCGACGACAGGCAGGAGGCGATCTATCGTCAACCGCCGCCGCTCGTCGTCGTCGGCAGCGCGGGCAGCGGGAAGACCGCGCTGACACTGGAAAAGCTCAAGCACGCCGAAGGTGAAGTGCTCTACGTCACGCATTCGAGTTACCTCGCGCAAAGCGCGCGCGATCTTTACTATGCCAACGGCTTCGAGCACAGTGGACAGGAAGCCGTCTTCCTCGCCTACCGCGAGTTCGTCGAATCGATCCGCGTCCCGCTTGGACGCGAGGCGACCTGGCGCGATTTCGCCGGCTGGTTTGCCCGTCTGCGTCAGGCGTTCAAGGAGTTCGACGGGCATCAGGCCTTCGAGGAGATGCGTGGGGTCATCGCTGCCGATGCCGGCGGCGTGCTGACGCGCGCCGAATACCTGGCGCTCGGCGTCCGCCAGTCGATCTTTCCTGCCGAGCTGCGCGACAAATTCTACGACCTGTTCGAGAAGTACCGCGCCTGGCTGACCGAGGCCAGGCTCTACGACCTGAACCTTGTCGCCCAGGAATGGCAGGCGCTCGCCGCGCCGCGTTACGATTTCGTCGTCATCGACGAAGTGCAGGACATCACGACCGTCCAGCTTGCCCTGGTCCTGAAGACGCTGAAGCGACCCGGTCACTTTCTCCTTTGCGGCGATTCAAACCAGATCGTGCACCCGAACTTCTTTTCCTGGAGCCAGGTCAAGAGCCTGTTCTGGAAGGACCCCAAACTGGCCGAACGCCAGGAACTGCGCGTTCTCACGGCGAACTTCCGCAATGGGCTGGAAGCGACACGCGTCGCCAACCAACTGCTCAAGATCAAACAACGGCGCTTCGGTTCGATCGACCGCGAGAGCAACTTCCTTGTCCAGGCGGTCGGCGGCGAAACCGGCGAGGTCGCCTTGCTGCCCGACAAGGAGGCGACAAAGCGCGAGCTTGACCAGAAAACGCGCCAGTCGACGCAGTTTGCCGTTCTCGTCATGCGTGACGAAGACAAGAGCGAGGCGCGCCGCCATTTCGCTACACCCTTGCTCTTCTCGATCCACGAAGCCAAAGGCCTGGAATACGAGAACATCGTGCTCTACCGCTTCGTTTCCGATCACCGCGCCGAATTCAGCGAGATCGTCGACGAAGTGAGGCTCGCCGACCTCGCCGTCGATACGCTTGACTATCGACGCGCCCGCGACAAGAGCGACAAGTCGCTCGAGATCTACAAGTTCTTCGTCAATGCTCTTTACGTCGCGCTGACGCGGGCGATCAGGAACGTCTACGTCATTGAGTCGGACACTGCACACCCGCTGTTCGACCTGCTGGAACTCAATCGTGCGCAAGTCAAGATCGATGCCCGGCAGTCGACCCTCGAAGACTGGCAGAAGGAGGCGCGCAAGCTGGAACTGCAAGGCAAGCAGGAGCAGGCGGAGGCGATCCGTCGGACGATACTGAAGGAGACCCCGGTTCCCTGGCCCGTGCTCGACGAAGTGAAAGTGCGCGAATTGCTGGTCAAGGTCTTTCGCGAACAGGTGCCTGGGGCGAGGCTCAAGCAGCAGCTCTACGAGTACGCGACCTGCCACGATGAACCGCAGCTTGCCAACTGGCTTGCCGTCGAAGTGAGGTTCGAGCAGGCCAAGCACTTCGAACAACAGCGGCTGACCTTCGGACGAAAAACCTATGTTCCGTACTTCGCCAACCACTTCAAGGACATCCTGCGACAATGCGAGCTGCACGGGAGCGAACATCGCCTGCCGATGAACCTGACGCCGCTGATGGCCGCCGCCACCGCCGGCAATGTGCCGCTGGTCGAAGCGCTGCTGGCACGCGGAGCCGACCGTGACGCGGTCGACCAGTACGGCTGGAATGCGCTGCACTGGAGCATGCGCGAAGCCTTCCGTGACGCGAAGTTCGCGCGCGGCCCCTTTGCCACGCTGTACGAGCTTCTCGCCCCGGCGAGTATCGACGTACGCAGCGGCGAGCGGCTGGTGCGCATCGACCGTCATCTCACCGAGTACTTCATCTTTCAGACGCTTTGGGTGCTGTTCAAATCCCGTTTCACGCACGTTCATCGGCGCAACGAGGGCGCCTTCGAAGCGTCGGCGATTGCCGAGGCGTGGCAGCATCTGCCGGCCAACGTCGTTCGCCCGCAACGCAACCGGCGCCAGCACCTGACGCAGGTTCTCGCGCGCAACGAAATCGACCGCGACTACGCGTATAACCGGGCGCTCTTCAAACGCGTCCGGATAGGCTGGTACCAGTTCAATCCGCAACTCGCGGTGCGCCGCCGGCAAAGCGGGGAAGACGTTTGGATCTCCATCTTTCTCGCGCTGAACCTGCCGCTGGTCAACGAATTCGCGAGGTGGAGCGACTGGTCCGGCTGGGCGTGCGTGGACAAGGCTATCGAGCGTTATCTGGCCTTGGCGGGTTTGCCGGCGCCGACGACACCGATCGCCCACGAGCGCATTCTGGCGCGCCTGCGGGCGGAAGAGGAGGCAGAGAAAGCCCGGCTCGCCGCCGAGCGCAGTGTGCAGGCGGAGCAGTTGCGACAGAACTTCGGTCGCGGGGCGCCGTCGTTCGAGCGGGGAGAATCGGCGTGGCTCACGCAGCGGCTGATCGAAGAGCGGCGCAAGAGGGAGCGCTGAAGGACCGCTATGCCGAGGTTCGCCGCCAATCTGACCTTGATGTTCACCGAGCATCCGTTTGCTGAACGCTTTGCCGCCGCCGCACGCGCCGGATTCCGCGCCGTCGAGTTTCTCTTTCCGTACGAACTGCCGGCCGAGGAAGTCGCCCGTCTCTTGCGCGAGAACTCGCTGCGCAACGTGCTGTTCAACCTGCCGCCGGGTGACTGGGCGGCAGGCGAGCGCGGCCTCGCTTCGTTGCCCGGGCGTCAGGAAGAGTTTTGCGCCGGTGTCGAACAGGCGCTTGCCTACGCCGTCGCCCTCGGTACACCGACGCTGCACGTCATGAGCGGCGTGCTGCCGGAGGCCGGCGAACGTGCAGAGCGGCACGCCGTTTATGTCGAAAACCTGCGTTACGCGGCGCGCGCGCTGGCGGCGCACGGGCGCACGCTGGTCATCGAGCCGATCAACCCGCGCGACATGCCAGGCTATTTCCTTACCACACTGGCCGAAGCGCAGGCTGTTTGCGCTGCCGTCGAGGCAGAAAACCTCAAGATCCAGATGGATTTCTACCACACACAAATCGTCGAAGGCGACCTCAGTGTCAAGTTCCGGCAATACGTTGCCCGCATTGCGCACGTCCAGATCGCCGGCGTACCCGATCGCCACGAACCGGACGAAGGCGAGGTGAACTATGCTCATCTTTTCCGCCTGTTCGACGAGCTCGCTTACGACGGATGGGTCGGCTGCGAGTACCGGCCGCGCGCCCGAACCGAGGACGGTTTGCGCTGGCTGCGTGAGGCCACTCGTCACGGCTGGCCCGGAAGACCAGTGCCGGCGGAACGGCGGGCTGCGTCTTTGCCTGTTCATCAGGTCTTGCCTACCGACGGCTGAGCCTTTCCAGTGGTGGACCGCGCTTGCCCGCCGCGCTCTGCCGGACGCAGGACATCGCCATGAAACATTGCCCTTTTCAGAGGCGACACGGCGCGTTACCATGGCAGCTCGTTTTTCCTCGGGCCCGCGGCCGTGGTGCCCGCCTCCTCGCAAAGAAAGGAGTGTTTCGTCTTGAAGCCCACCGATATCGGCGCCCCCGAGTATTTCCATAAAGTCGTTGATTGCCAGTGGGCCTGCCCAGCCCACACGCCTGTCCCGGAGTACATTCGTCTGGTTGCCGCCGGGCGGTACAGCGACGCCTATATTGTGAACTGGGTGTCGAACGTCTTCCCCGGTGTTCTCGGGCGAACCTGCGACCGACCGTGCGAACCGGCGTGCCGGCGCGGCCGGGTCGAGGAGGATTCGGCGGACGGCCAGGCGCGCAAGGAACCGGTCGCCATCTGCCGCCTGAAGCGCGTTGCAGCCGACTACAAAGAGGACATTCGCGACCGTCTGCCGAAGCCCGCGCTGCAGAAGAACGGACGGCGCGTTGCCTGTATCGGCGCGGGTCCGGCGTCGCTGACCGTGGCGCGTGATCTGCTGCCGCTCGGCTATCAAGTCGTGGTCTACGACGGCGATGCCAAAGCCGGCGGCATGATCCGCACGCAGATTCCGAAGTTCCGCCTGCCCGAGCAGGTGATTGACGAAGAAACGGACTACATTCTCGATCTCGGCGTCGACTTCCGCAGCGGACAGTACGTCAAGTCGCTGAAGAGCGTTCTGAGCGAGGGGTACGACGCTGTCTTCGTCGGCTGCGGGGCGCCGCGTGGGCAGGACCTCGATATTCCTGGCCGCAAGGAAGCCGCGCAGTCGATTCATCTGGGGATCGACTGGCTGGCCAATGTCGCTTTCGGGCATGTGACGTCGATTGCGCGGCGCGTCATCGTCCTCGGCGGCGGCAATACGGCGATGGACTGCTGCCGCTCGGCGCGCCGGCTTGGCGGCCAGGACGTCAAGGTGATCGTCCGTTCGGGCTTCGAGCAAATGAAGGCGAGCCCATGGGAAAAGGAGGACGCGATGCACGAAGGCATTCCGATCCTGAATAATCTGGTGCCGAAGAACTTCACGCACAACGGCGGCCGGCTGACCGGCGTGACGTTCGAGAAGGTGCGCTCGGTGTACGACGAGAGGGGGCGGCGGACGCTGGTGCCGACGGGCGAGCCCGACCCACACTTCGAGTGCGACGTGGTGCTCGTCGCCGTCGGTCAGGAGAATGCTTTCCCTTGGATCGAACGCGATCTCGGTATCGAGTTCGACAAATGGGGTCTGCCGAAACTCGACGAAGCGACGATGCAGTCGACGCTGCCCAACGTCTTCTTCGGCGGCGACGCGGCGTTCGGCCCGAAGAACATCATCTGGGCGGTCGCGCACGGGCACGAAGCGGCGGTTTCGATTGACCGCCTGCTCAACGGTGAGGATATCAGCCAACGGCCGCCGCCGATGACCTCGCTGATTTCCCAGAAGATGGGCATCCACGCCTGGACTTACGACAACGCGGTGTCGCCGGATCGGCGCCTGCGCGTGCCGTTGCGCGACGTCGGTGCGGCGCTGAAGAATATCCGCATCGAAGTCGAACTCGGTTTCGATCCGCAGTTGGCTTTCAAGGAGGCGCAGCGCTGTCTCAACTGCGACGTGCAGACCGTGTTTGTCGGCCGGCTGTGCATCGAGTGCGATGCCTGCATGGACATCTGCCCGATGGACTGCATCAGCTTCACACAGAACGGTGACGAAGACGACTTGCGCCACCGGCTGCGCGCACCGGCGCTCAACGCTAACCAGGCGCTGTATGTTTCGGACGTGCTGAAAACCGGCCGCATCATGGTCAAGGACGAGGACGTCTGTCTGCACTGCAGTCTGTGCGCCGAGCGTTGCCCGACCGGTGCCTGGGATATGCAGAAGTTCCTCCTCCAGATGACCCACGCCGGCCCGCGCTGCCATGACCGCGCTCATGCCGGAGCCCCGACAGTGCAGCCGGAAGCCGCGTAAGGAGCCGCCATGCAGAAGATCGAAGCAGTCAATGATTTTGTCGTCAAGTTCGCCAACATCAACGGTTCGGGCTCGGCGTCGGCCAACGAGTTACTGGCACGCGCCGTGCTGCGCATGGGCGTGCCCGTGTCGCCACGCAACATCTTTCCGTCGAACATCCAGGGGCTGCCGACCTGGTTCGAGGTGCGCGTCACCGAGCACGGCTACCTCGGTCGGCGCGGGGGCGTCGACCTGATGGTGGCGATGAATCCACAGACCTGGGATCAGGACGTGCGCGAGATCGATCCCGGCGGCTATCTGTTCTACGACAATTCGAAGGCCATTCCGCGCTCGCGCCTGCGCAGCGACATCCACGTCCTCGGCATGCCGCTGACCGAGATCTGCAACAGCACGTATACCGATCCGAAGCAACGTCAGTTGTTCAAGAACATCATCTACCTCGGCGCGCTGGCAGCGCTGCTCGGCGTCGATCCGGCAGAAATCGAGAAGCTTTTCGGCGAGCAATACAGGGGCAAGGAGAAACTGCTCGATCTGAACGTCCAGGCGCTGCATCTTGGGCTCGATTACGCGCGCGAGAACTTCAAACCGATTGGGCTTTCGGTCGAGCGGCGCGACAAGGTGGGCGACCGGATATTCGTCGATGGCAACAGCGCTGCAGCACTCGGTTGCGTCTATGGCGGAGCGATGGTCTGCGCCTGGTACCCGATCACACCGTCGTCGTCGGTTGCCGAAGCGTTTCAGCGCTACGCCGAGAAGCTGCGCATAGACCCGGCAACCGGCGCGCGGCGCTACGCGATGGTGCAGGCGGAAGACGAGCTCGCTTCGATCGGCATGGTCATCGGCGCCGGCTGGAACGGTGCGCGCGCCTTCACGGCGACCTCCGGTCCCGGCATTTCCTTGATGGCCGAGTTCATCGGCCTCGCCTACTTCGCCGAGATCCCGGCCGTCCTCATCAACGTCCAGCGCGGCGGCCCGTCGACCGGCATGCCGACGCGCACGCAACAGGCCGACCTGCTCGCCTGCGCCTACGCTTCGCACGGCGATACGCGGCACGTCATGCTCTTCCCGGAAGATCCCTACGAGTGCTTCGAGATGTCGGCCGAGGCGCTCGACCTGGCCGAACGGCTGCAGACGCCGATCTTCGTCATGACCGACCTGGACATCGGCATGAATCAGAGACTCTGCCGCCCGTATGCCTGGGACGACAAGCGGCAGTACGACCGCGGCAAGGTAATGTCGCGCGAGGACCTGGACACGGGCAGCGAGTTTGGCCGCTACCTGGACGTCGATGGCGACGGGATTCCCTATCGGACGTATCCGGGAACGCATCCGACGAAGGGTGGCTATTTCACCCGCGGTTCGACGAAGAACGCCTACGCCGTCTATTCCGAGGCCGGCGCCGACTACACCTATAACATGCAGCGCCTGCGCCGGAAATTCGAAACCGCGAAAGCGCTGTTGCCACTGCCGGTGCTCACCGCGTCGCGTTACCCGGCGCGCTTCGCGGCCATTTTCTACGGTTCAACGAGCCCGGCCATGCACGAGGCCCTCGATGCGCTGGCCGATCAAGGAATCTATCTGAACGCGCTGCGCATCCGTGCCTTCCCGTTCCAGAACGAAATCGCCGACTTCATCGCCGCGCATACAAAGGTCTTCGTCCTCGAACAGAACTTCGACGGCCAGTTGTGCACGCTGCTGATCAATGAAGCCGGCGTCAATCCGGCCAGCCTGATCCCCGTCCTGCACTATGACGGTACGCCGATCACCGCACGGTTCATCACACACGAGATTGCCGAACGAGTCTCACGACTGAACGTTCGTCCGCTCAGAGAAGACAGGGTGGCCTGACATGACATACATCGCCAAACCCAAGCTGCATCATCCGACGCTGGCCAAGAATCGTGTCGGCTATACCCGCCGTGACTACGAAGGCAAGATTTCCACGCTCTGCGCCGGCTGCGGTCATGACTCGATTTCGGCTGCGATCATCCAGGCGTGCTGGGAACTCGACGTTGAACCGCACCGCGTTGCCAAGCTTTCGGGGATCGGCTGCTCGTCGAAGACGCCCGACTACTTTCTCGGCAATTCGCACGGCTTCAACACCGTGCATGGGCGCATGCCGTCGGTGCTCACCGGTGCCTACCTGGCCAATCGCGAGCTGATTTATCTCGGTGTTTCGGGCGACGGCGACTCGGCGTCGATCGGCCTCAGCCAGTTCGCGCACGTCATGCGGCGCGGTGTGAACATGACCTACATCGTCGAAAACAACGGCGTCTACGGTTTGACCAAGGGCCAGTTCTCGGCCACTGCCGACAAAGGATCGAGATCGAAACGCGGCCAGGTAAACAACGACACGCCGATCGATCTCGCCATGCTCGCTTTGGTCATGGGCGCCACCTACGTCGGGCGCGGCTTTTCCGGCGACAAGACGCAGCTCGTGCCACTCATCCGCTCGGCGATGGCGCACCAAGGCGCCGCGGTGATCGACGTCGTCTCGCCGTGCATCGCGTTCAACAACCACAGTGGCAGCACGAAGAGCTACGACTACGTGCGCGAACACAACGAAGCGGTCAATCGCCTCGACTTTTTGCCCGCACGCGACGAGATCACGGTCGAATACGAGGCCGGCGAAGTGACCGAGGTCCGCCAGCACGACGGATCGGTCGTCCGCCTGCGCAAGCTGCACACCGAATATGATCCGACCGACCGCATTGGCGCGATGAGTTACATCCAGGAGCACGCTGCGCGCGGCGAAGTCGTCACCGGTCTGCTCTACGTCGACCCCGATGCCTGCGACCTGCATCGTCAGCTCAACACCGTCGAGGAAGCGCTCAACACGCTGGGCGCCGCCGAGCTCTGCCCGGGCTCGGCCGCGCTCGCCGGAATCAACGCGAGCCTGCGCTGAGCAAATCCGTCCTGAGTTCCATAGCCTCACGCGGTCGCGTGGCGCGAAGGGAGGCCTGTTGGCGCACCGGCGCTGGCCGGCTTGCGAAGAACGGCGAGTGGCGCATGCACGTCGGTGCCGTGGGCCGGAGCGGTTCCCGACGTCAAACGCCGCCGCTACCCGCTGGCAGAACTTGACGATGGAGCCTCGCGACCAGACCTTCCGGGCATCCTCCCACCCCGACGGTGTACGTTCTCACGCCAGAGTCCGGCCGCACTCAGCAGCAAGAAAATCGTCATCAGCGGTGGCACATCGAGCAAAGTCCCCGCTGCGCCAACAGCAAGAAAGCCTATCATCCCCGCCGCCACCGCGCTCCGGAACATGTGGCGTTGCAAAGCGTGGGCAAGACTGCGCCAGAGCGCTACCAGCACCAGAAGGCCAAAGGCGAGAATACCCAGCCATCCCAAGTCAAAATAGATCGCGAGGTACAGGTTCTTGACGTGCCACGGCAGGTGACTGAAATCATTGAAGGAGAACCAGCGATCTCCACCCATGGCGAAGTCGCCGTTGATCAGAACGTCGATTCCCGCCGGATTGAAGAAACGCACGTGAGAGATGTCGATCGCACTTCCCTCGGCCCCCTGATTGGCAATAACGAAAACCGGCAACCGGGCCTGGTACCATGGAGGCGACGAAGCCTCTGTGAGGTCCAGGTGGCCATTGAACTCCTGCCACTGCTGATTGCCCGCTTTGAGCGGGTAGCCTAGCTGCCGGGTGAGGGGTTGCCAGTTCTCACTTTCGAGCATACGGCGGGGTTGTACCTTGATCGTCAAAGCCGCGTCCCGGCTGGAAGGGTTGCGTGCGCGGAGAGTAAGCTTGTATCGCCCTGGCTCCAGCGGCGCCAAGCGCTGTCCGAGGGCCAGCGTTCCAGTCCCAAGGAGACGCAGCTTGGTCCCTTCAGCATCGGTCGTGAAGTGCCAAGTGCCTTCCTTCAGATCAGACGCGACGATGAGGTTTGTCAGAGGAAAAGTCCCAAGACCTTGGCCCAGGATTCTGCTCAACAAATCCTCGCGGACTAGCGACAGGCCCTTTCTCCAGTGCGCTTTTCGCGTTTCCAGATCCTGACTAATGGTAGCCATCCGCGCGTGTATCTGATAATTCGAAACGGCGATGACGCCAGCGGGAAGCAGAAGGCAAAGACAGCCGACGAGGGTCGCCAGCTCGCGCCAGGAAAACAGCGAGCGTCCGACGGCAAAGCCACCAGCTACGAGAGCAACCGATGAAGGAATAGCGATCACAAGCGCTACGCCTAGGGAAACGTCGCTCCACTTGCTGTGCAGCATTCCCCAAACCGCGAGGAAAGCGCCGATCATGGACACGATGGCCAATCCGGCGGCAACAAGCGGAAGGCTGAGTGCGCGTCGAGCGATCTGCCCAACGATCATTCCCCCGAGCAGCGCCACAAGGAAGGCGACTAGCGCGTAGCTACCACCGAAGCGGAAAGCCACTAGCAGCAGTGCCAGTGCAAGCAAGGGGACGACAATCAGCGCGAACAGCCGGCCAGCACAACGGCGCCAGTGCGCGACCAGGGCAACCGCTAGCAAGACCAGCAGGGACATTCCGAAAGCGAAGTAGGTCATGCGCGTGAAGGTGACGATCACCGAGTAGACACACAGCCCAAGAGCAGTCAAGGCCAGCAGCAGCCAGACCCAGCCACCCACGCGCAAGACCATCCAAAGCGCGAAGGGCCAGGCGAGGATCAGGAACCCATCGACTGCCTCGCCTCCAAGATGCATCTGGGAGGATGGCCCTGCAATGCGAAAGCTCCCTGAGAAATCCAGCCAGTTCGCAGCAAGACCACTTAGATGCCGTGCGGTGACGAGGTCGTCAAGAAAACCACGCTCCCAAAGGATAAAGGCGCCAAAACCGATCAGTGCTACGACGAAACCCTGGCCAAGACGCGACTCGGTGCTTGAGCGGTCGGCTTGCATCTGTGTTGCCAGCAGTGGCCAGTAGACCAGCCCCCAAACGATTCCTTTGCCAACCCGTAGCGCGTTCCAGGTGGTGAGGTAGCCGTTCCAGGCGTTGGCGTCCAGCGGCGCCAGGGGCAACAGTCCGCGTACTAGTCCGACCACCACAGATAAGGCAATGAGCCAAAGCGGCCAGAAAGTGCGCCGTCCCAGTTGACTGCAAGCCCCTTTGTAGTGTCCGGCGAGGACCGCCGACCCGGCCACCACCGCCAGCAGCGCATCTTGCTCGTTTACCAGTAGACGGCCGGACCACGCACCGAGGTCGACGCAGGCTAGCACCACAGGCACGAAAATCAGCCAGGCGCGTGGGTTCAGCCACTGCCCAACCAGCAAGGCGGACGCTAGCAGAAGCAAGGACCAGCGTGCGGCGGGATAGCCCCAAAGAATGACAAAGCCAATTCCCAGCAGGACCGTCCCGAACACGATCTGGACAGCGCTGGCGAAACCAAATGCGACAGGTGCGCGGACGTCGACGAGATTCACCGATCTTCTCCCATGTTGATCCAGTTTGCTGGTTGGCCGCCTACAGCATGGCATGAGATTGCGCAGTCATCGCTGAGTTGGCAACCCATTGTTACAGTTTTCCTTTCTCTTGAGGCTCGCGCAAGGCGCTGTTACGCTTTCCTCTCCCCGAGGACTGAGGCGCTCGCGCTTCCCGCGTACGGAAAGGACTTGAGACGCGGCCGGTCCTGAAAAAGGCTGGAACGCTTCGCAAGCAGGTAGGGCTGGAGAACCTCTGCTATCGTGGGAAGCTTGACGAGCGCCCGGAGAGAAGGATAGGAAATCCAACGGCGCCATCGAAAGTATATGGAGTATATGAGCCTTCATCAAGGGGCGTCAATCTCGGATTGGGTCCCAGGAACCCATGAAAAGTCATCCGAAT
>WBZP01002198.1_pt2 | contig 19553 bp, 17 predicted proteins | sample 5204301 | NCBI WGS metagenome assembly WBZP01 (sample SAMN12412401, study PRJNA552823) | activated sludge metagenome | isolation source: activated sludge from nitrification reactor of wastewater treatment plant... | place: USA: Pennsylvania | collected 2017 | reverse complement strand
TCTCTCCCATATCATTTAATACTTCAACTTATTTTAAAAAAATCTTATTCCGCCATTCTTCAAATTATAAATTAAGCTAAAAGTGTTTTTTTCATAAATCTCACCTAAGCCTAGGACTAAATTATTGTTAAAATCAACACTATGAGTTTTTCTGATAAATTTATTTCCAAAATTTACCATGTTGACAAAAAGATAATCTTCACCTTCTAAAACAATGGTTGCATATTGTCTTCGATATTTTTTAAATGATTTTTTTGCAATAACAAAATTTAAAAAGTCATCAAGTGCTTTTTCAAATATTAATATTGAATTTTCATCTGTATCCAAAACTTTATCAGATATATTATTAAGAACATTAACATCTTTAAATATAACTGAGTTATAAACACAAAATTGGTTAGCAATTACAATTTGGCTTGTAGGTTGACTTTCAAGCGATAAATTTGATAATAAAGTTAAAAAAATTAATAAAGTTCTCATTTCTATTTATCTTTTATTTGAGTAAATATTGTTTAAGGGTAAATTATTTATTTGAGCTGGCGCAAAATAAAAGTCTCTAGCATATAATGATTTCATACCATCCAATAATTCAGCGCCAGGATAAGCTATTTCTGTATAATATGCTCTTAATTCTAAATTGTTTTCTGACCTAATTCTATTTTCATAGTTGGATGCAAAAATTTCTGCATTTCTAACAATTGTGCCATTAACAGTAAACCAAGTTGACATATCTCTTGTTCCCTGGAGCAAGTCCAAAGAATGAGCTAATTCATGTGCTAATCCGATGTAGGATGGCCTTGTATTGCCGTTATTAGAATCTAGACCAGAATTGTATGTGCTAGGATTCCAATATACATTTGTTCTATCAGCTTGATTTTTTGGACCTTGCCTTATTGAAGTATTAATTGTTGAATTTGTTAATTTAGAGACAAGTTCCTTTCCAGCACTACCTGAATTGATAGAATTTAACGCACTGACTGTCTTTTTTAAAAATCCTTTATAAACTATAGTTCCATCTTTTTTAACTTTAGTACCTTCTCCTTTATAATCAGAACCATCGGCATTTTGAATCCTGCCATTATTGTAATAAGCGAATGCACCATTTTTTAGCATTATCTTTATGCTATCCCCATTTACGTCTATATATTTTATTGGATTTCCAGCACCATAAGTGTACCCTGATTGAAAAGAATATTTAGTGCTAAATCGGTCAATTGAAGTAAAACGCCCAATATCGGGCATCATGTTTCTCGCACCGTAAAGCAATTGATTCAATCCCATTTCCTCCACCAACTCTTTCCCATTGTATTTATATTTATGCTTTGGGTTTATAGTATCTCGTTGTAGCCATGCACCGTTCCATCCTAAGCCGAATGAGTAATAATCATTTCGACTTCTTAATTCATGACCTGCGATTATTCCATTATTGTTATCATCCACAAACGTAACCCTGACATTGCCAAGATGATCCTTGATATGGTACTCATACTTCCAGTTATATCCGGATTTTATGACTCGGCCATCACTGTGGTATACAGATTCCATTTGTCCGTTTTTCAACTCCTTCCCACGAAGATAATCGGTTTTATTGATTTCGACATTATTTTTGATATACTTTCTTTGCAAAAGCGTTCCATTAGCACCGTACCACATCTGAAGCTCATCATTTTCTGCGCCTGCTATTTTATAAGGCAGATTGTGATGATTATAATAAAATGTCAGCTTTTTATTTGGATCATATGTGAGATTGCCGCCTGCATCATATAGATAGAGTCCATAGATGCTTTGCTGACTAAATCCTTCTGTGTATTTATCATCCGGACAAGGACCCTGGTAAGCATGTACATAAGCAGGGGTGCCGCAATAAACGGGCAGTTTAAGCGTATCTATGATGTTGATTCTCACTCCAGCTGTGAGCTTCATATCTACCCCACATAATACATCGCTATCCAATACTCTTATGAGCTGACCGGCAGCATAGTGTATGTCCCGGTCTATCTCCGCTGGTAATGTTATGGTATCAGCACATGGAGCCTTGTCTATGACTTGTATAAGTTTGTTTGTACCATCCTGATAGGCATAAGCCAGGCTATCTATCGTCAACGGCTGATAGCATAGTTCATTCAGGTCAGTACGATGCACCATACCTTTACGGTCCAGTTTGGTGATATTTCCCCTGGGGTCGTATTCAAATTTTTCGTTGTATTGATGGCGGAGTGTGTGTACACCTTGTATGATCTCTCCCTGTCTGGCTTCCTTGACCCGATTGAGATGGTCGTATGTGTAAGAGTAAGCCTGATTGTAATTGTTGCGATGCCACCACTTCAGCGCCGTGATATTGCCATTCTGATTGGCAGGCACACCGGAGCCAACCAGCGTACTGTTGTAGTCTATGGCCAAAGCAAATAAATCCTGATCATCTGTATTATTGATCGTCGTATTGTTTTCATCTTCCTGAATGCTTTCTTCATCTCCGGCACATGGATCAAAACAACAAGGCAATAGGTCTATGTATAAAGTATTGATGCCAGTGAGCCAACCTTGCGGATTATAGGTATAATCCAGGCTTTGCAGATACTGATGACTTCCTGTGTTGGCAAATCTTCCGATATTGCGCTCAGTCATTTGGTTTTTATGGTCATACAGACTTTCTGCGGTCGTCACTTCGCCATTCGCATTGAGATTGATTTTGTCATATATCTTTCTGCCTTGCTTATCGTAGGTGTAGTTATTGACATGATTGACACCATTGACCCCGGAGATATCGTGTACCTCACTCGTCAAATGATCAGCAAAATCATAGGTGTACATTTTAGTCTCTGTCCCGCTCAGATGATTGGTGATGTTTTCAGTTGATACTCTTCCATAATTATCATAAAAATATTCAGTCTCTGTCCAGTTGCTGTTTGCTCCATTATCTTCCATGGCTTTGATCCTGGATTTTTTCAATTTACCTGTATAGATAGGGTCAGTGTTTGTGGTGCTGCCATTATAGCCGTCATAAAAGTACTCTTCGAGCAATGTAGTGATGGATGGTAATTCAGTATTTCCAGGGTCAGCTCCGGTATAATATCCTCGTTTGATGGGTCTGCCATAGTCATCGTAATGAGTGACCAGCCATTTCCCCTGAGAGGCGAGTACGGCATTGCGCATGGCTGTCTGCAGATTGCGTACCGAATACCTGTACTCTTCCGCGGTCGCATCAGGTACTTTTTTGTATATGACATTGTCATCACTATCATATCTGAACACAAAGATCAGCTCCGGTGTGGAAGTACTGCTGCCCGGTGGATATATTTTGACAGGTCTGTTTTTGTCATCATACGTGGTCCAGGTGTCGGTAGTATTGGAAACATCTCTTTGCCTTTGCAATACCGTCCTTCCCATCCTGTCAGTATATATGTCTGTATGTTTGCTGTCCGGGTCAGTAGTGGTACTAAGCATCAGGGTATTGACAGGATATACCTGTCCATCCGGACTGGTAAGACCGCCTGTATTGGTGCCATAGCTCCGGGTGGTTGTTTGCCAGGCTGGAGGTGTGGCCTGACTTATCCGATTAAGCCCATCAGAGTAATACAACTGTTGCGAAAAACCTCCACCAAATGCTCCGGTATAAAAATTTCCATTATTGCCCGAAACAGACACAGGCTCATAGTTGCGATATAGTCTGCCCATTGGATCATATTCAGTCTTGGTTATCACATCAGACCCGTCTGGAGCGCCATACTTATGATTGGACTGTATGCTGCGGCCCAACCCATCTGTATATACTTTTGTCACGATAGAGTCTAATAAGCTTCCTGAAGTAATGGTATATGTATTTTTATTGGACACCCAATTGTAAACATCTGTCAGTGAATTATAATGGTATTTAAAAGTGCTTAGAACATTTCCACCTCTTTCAGTTATAGCTTTAAGCCTTGTCAGCAGATCATACTCAAATGTTTTTACCTGTTCATCTATCATTTCAATAGATTGTAAAAACGATGACCCCATATAATATTGATAGAATTGATGATGTGACAGAAATGACTCATCAGTTAATTTGTGAAAATTATCCCACTGAAACAAGGTATGCTGCCATCCATCTATATTAAAATCTTTAACATTCCCATTGCCATCATATTGGTGTATTGTTTTAAAAAGTGTTTTACCGGGCCCTGTAAGATTGTTAGCTGAATCCCTTGTTTTTTCATATCTGAAATATTTAAATGGTCTGACTACACTGTTTGCCGGGACATTGATTATTATACCAGTATTGTTGTTAAAAAAGGCAAATTCAGTTTCGCTCCCATCCACTTGTATATTGGAGACATAAGCTTCCTCCTTGTATGGTTGAGCGATCATGTTGTGCGACAGAAGGAAATCTTTAACATCTGTTACCGGGTAATCAAAAACAAAACTCAAATCAGTGCGGTGAATCTTATTATCAGAGTTTGTGGATTGTATTGATACCGGCATCAAGTGCCTATCCTGGCTGTCAAATACAAAATCCTTTGTCACACTTACATTATCTGTTGAGGTAATTACTTTAGTTAATTTTGAGTGTCCGCTATAAATGGGATAAATGGTATGTTCAAAATCAATACTATTGCAGTTTGTACCTGTTAATACATAAGGTTTTACCATCAAAAAATATTCCGGTGATCTGGTGTAATGTACCGTATTAGTGTACGTTCCATCTTGTACAGCGCCGGTGGATACTCCATTTATAACATGTTGCTCTTTGAGCATACCTGCTCTGAGTGATAATTGATCAGGTGGCTGCGGGTAAGTAAAAATCGGACTCATTGGCGGAAGATCAGGTACATGGTACATGTACGTATTGTAGCCTGAGTTGCTGAAAGTTTCAGTTACATACTCATAATAAATGATACTGCCATTGGATGATGTCATTGGGCGGAATGACTCATCTTCACAATAAAAAACTGTGGCAGTTCCACATGAACCAGGAGTTGTACCCGAATAAGGGCAGGGATTACTACAAGGACTATTGCCCATCAATAAACCAAATGATCTGGAATAAACAGGCATGTTACCCGGATTGCCATTTGAGTTAAATAAAATTCCGCTAGAATTTCCGATGGTATTTTGATATTGGTACGTCGTGATCACATCATTACTGACATTCAGCCCATCATGTTTTGTTATTTGTTTTATTCTGAGACCACCACATAGTTTATTTTGCATAGAGACATTGTCATAGTATTGATTCGCTTCATACTCATATGCTATGTGTCCTTTAGCTGGCAAGGTTATTTTTGTGAGGACACCGGTTTGCATGGCAACATTATCAGCTTCCCGATTTGCATTGCCTATGGTAACCGTATTACCTTGTATAGGAAATGTAAAACTGACCTGTGGTATATTGACATCACCGGTAGCATTATTTGCATCATTAAAATATCCCCAGTGATCTCTGTCCCGGGAGTTGAGTGGTGGCAGGTAATCGCCATTATACTCAAATATATATGGGTTTATGAGTTCAGTCTCTGTGGCCACACCGCTGCATATTTTTTCATGCAATTCCGTCAATCTGAGCCTTTTATTTATTGTAGCCGGTGTGCCGCCTGCATCAAAGTAGTCATGGGTCAATGAGAATTTTTTACAAAAATCACCATCGGCAATTATAATTTCATCCAGCATTTTATTGTTGGTTCCTACATCTGTTCTTGCTGTATTTGCTGTAAAGGTTAGTGCTGTGGTACCATAGGTTATGCCTGAAAGCCGATGTCCATTTACGATCTTAAAAAAGGAGGGAGATGTAGTGCTCTCTATTGTCTGATTTCCAAGATGTTCATATCGCATATATGAGAAATTGGAGGTCACAAAAAACTCATAATTATTTGGAGTGTATTCAAAGTCAATCTGATACTTTTCATCATAACTACTAATTTGGATGAGCCGCCAGCTTTCATTAAAAGTGCCTATTTGGTTTATTAGAGATTTATCAATGACCGTGATGTTTGCTTTGGTTCCGAAGGTATACTTTATTCCTTCCGGGGTGAAGATGGTAAACCCTTTTATTCTTTCGCCCTGTGTCAGACCTGTATCATAATCAAACATGATTTTTACATCCGATTCATCAATTTGCCGCACTTCAAGGGTTTCGGTGGCCTCATCAATGCCAATATAAAACTTACCTGAGTATCCGTTAAAACTATAACTAAACAGGTCGGGTTCACCATCTTTATCACCATTTGCTACTTGTTGCAATAAACATGGGTGGATAGGAAAAGATAAATCTAAGGCAGTCTGAGTCGGGCAATAAGAAAGTTGATGACCGGTCGTGAAATATCCCTGGTTACTTTCATCAGGTATACCTTTGATAACTCTTGTCACCATCTGATCTGCTGATAGTGTCCATCCCAAACCAATCCAATTAGAAACATCAGTTACACGATATCCACCAGCAAAATAGTTTAACTGAACAGACATGGCCAAGGGGCCATATTTAATATCATATACGGGTATGCTTATATCCGGTATGCCTGTCGAATAGGATACACGGGTGTCTATAGATTTGCCTATGGATGACGCCTCAGGGGAGATGACGCTGATATCATTATTGAGTTGTGCATAAGCAGTGTTATTGAAGAAAAATATAAAACATATGGAAATAGCTTTTATTGAAACGCAATTGCCAGCTATATTTTTAAAGTAACCCCGAAAACGAAACGATTCAGAAAAGTCAAAAGTGATAAAAATAGTTTTCATAATTTCTTAATGGTTAGGAGTATTAAAATGGTGGTTTTATTTCTAAAAAAATGAAATTCTTCAAGCATGAATTACGTGAAATCAAATAACATTTTCTCAATCTGATCCAATCTCAATAAAATTTGTCTGTTTGCAATGTAGTTCAGTAAGAAGTTACGCACCCTACTGTTTGTGTCAATTTTTCCGGGACTGAAGTTTAAATGATATTCATTTGGGGTAAATAAACAGCTTTTAAAATCAATCAGCAAGTTTTCTTATCATCATGATGACAAAGATATATTAAAAAAAATTAAAATCAAAATATTTATTTTTATTAAATTAGGAAAATCATCAAAATTAAATTTTACATAATGAATGACCTTACCAAGTGTTCTTTTATTTAGAATTAAAACATTTTTGAAGAGTAGCTTATGCTTTTTATTCAATTAGCTCTTGAATAATTTTGTGTTTTGGATAAATCAAATTTAATCTTAAAGTACCATCTTAATTATTGTGAAAATATTTTAAAACTAAAACGACTGTATATTAAAAATATCATGCATTAGAGAACTACTTAACATCGCTGCCTTTTTATCATTAATCAAACCCTCAGCCATTACTCTGCATATCACTTGTAGCATTCTGTCAGATAGTTCGAAAAACTTAATGTTAAACTCCAAATTCTTAATATTAAATCTTTTTAAGTAGCTTATATTTTTCCATTTAAAAAAACAGAAAACCCAAACAAGGGTTTTCTGCTAACGAAATACAAGACCACTCATGATCTTTTTTTAACCGGACCAACCTTAATCTTTTCAACTACAGTTGTGGATGGTCTCTTTTCAGCTTCCTTAATAGGAATAAACTGACCTGTTTTGGCATCTCTACCACGCTCACTTGTCTTAGACATTTTTTTAAAAATTTAGATATTAATGAAAAAAAATACTAATAATGACTTACTAGTCACTACCGCTTTTTGACAGGTCCAACTTTAATCTTTTCAATTACTGTTGTCGCAGGTCTTCTTAAGGCTTCTTTAATTGTAATAAACTTGCCTGTTCTGGCATCTCTACCACGTTTGCTTGTCCTTGCCATCTTTTTAAAAATTTTAATGTTAATGAAAAAAATTACTAATCATGATTTACTTTATTTGAAATCAATTTACTTTTATTAATCTTGACTTTGGGGTGCTCGCCACCACCAAGCCATTTGCCAGTTATATGCCATTGTTCATAAAAATATAACCACAGTGAAATCCATGGAATGACTGTATTTGCTAAAAAGTCACTTGCTTTAAACTCAGAATATTTTGGTTGAAAAAGACACAAATGTTTCTGTCCGTACATATGAGGAATAGGTTCTGAAAGCTCATTTATTACTAATTTAGGAGTCACGATTCTTACTTTTGGCACTTTGTGTATTGTGTACTCCAACATAAATTTATAATTGGAACTACGTGCAGTAGGTCTTAACTCACCTGATACTATGAGTTTATTCCTGTGAATTGTAGTCGAAAAATTACTATAATTTACTTTTATTTGGGCAATTTGTTGGTCTATGGATTTGGTTCTATTCCTTAATTTCATCCGCAATAAAATGTGTTTTTTATTATTGGTTCATTTTTATTACTTAATACATTTGTAAGAATCCCAGAATTGCGAGCTATATTTAATTCCATTTTTTCTCTTATTAAGCTCACTGTTTCACTTTCCTGAATTTGCACCTGAGTGACTAAGTCATTGCCGAATAATCGTTTTAGAATAAATGATTCTTCTAGTACTCCATTTTCCATTTTTAACTTTTGCCACTCCTTATCTAAATGATTTATAAATTCTTTAAAAGCTTCATAGTATTCTGGTTCAGAATCCCATTTGTCTGTAAAGTCCTCATCATTATCGACTGGATTGAATATTTTTATCCTAAATTCTTGTTGAAAACTACTTTTAATCCTATTAATTATGTTCTCAATTGTTTCAAAAATACTATCCTCACCATTATACATTTGCCCGGCAATCGTTGTCAATATTATACTTCTTGGTTGATACTTGTTATCATTTTCAAAGTATATATCCCTGTACCTTTTAATTAGTTGAACAGCTCTTTGTAAAGGTTTCTTATCATTAAAGTTATCGGACTGTATTTTTTCTGATTTAAGACTTCTTTCTAGTAAGCTTTCTTTAACCAAATTGGCCTTAAACATAAACCATTCTGCAAATCCCCTAGGATTACTAAAAACCCACATTCCAAGATCGATATCAGGAATCTTTATTTTATTAACATTAAATGCAGATGATTGAATACCTGGCATGATATCCAAGTGAAAATCACCAGAATAATTTAATCGTATTGCCCTGTTTTTCTTTTCAAGGATTTTTTTGTAAGTTTCATTCTCATTTAGTCTACGAATAAGTTCTGTATAGATTTTTAAAGGTGAATGAGAGATATAACTGTCATTGAAATGAATAACAATATCTAAGTCAAATTCCAATTTTCCAATTGGCTTTACTGTGGTAAAAACTCTAACAGATCCATGTGGATAAACTTCATACTTATATGGGTTAAAGAATAACTCATCACCTTCTATCCATTTTTTAATAGCTTCATAGCTTGCTATCATTCTATTGTATCTCGTTTCGTCCAATTGTAATGCCTTAGCCATCTCATTAAGAAGGTGGTCCATTTGGACTTCTTTGTTTTCTGTTACTAACATTGGTTAATTTTGTTCAATTATTTAAAAATATTTTATAACAGTGGTCAGATATTCTCATTCCATTTTTTGACATTTTCTTTCTGATCTCATCTTCTGTAACCCATATGAAGTCATCACTTACTTTATCTCTGAGTTCACTCATCTCTAATTCTTGGGCATGATTTACAAATCTAGGAGAGTATATATCAACATATTTATAGGTATCAATATTAAATTGTGGGTCAAGATGAATTGGCTCAAAATGCTTTCCAATTTGATTATAATAAATGAACCTAAAGTTGTCATTTGACAGAATATTTGTCGCCACCAATTCTTCGTAAAATTCTCTCCATGGATCAGCTTCTCTATTTTTATTTTTGGCAAACCAAGTGATGAAGTCTCTCAAGTGCTTTCTTGACAACATTTTTATTCTCATATCATGTTCGCTTTTATGATCATTATCAATGTTATTATCAGGCGCAATCATTAGTTCTCTAAATTCCGTATTGGTTTCTGGGTGGAAATATTTATATACACCACCTACAGGCTGATAAGTAATATTGTTAAATCTAGAATTTTTCACTAGCAAATATTTTCCTCGACACTCTATTTTAAAAAGATATGCATTTGAAATTCTTATCGCTTGATTACGATTCAGAAATTTTGTATTTATTATTAACATTAAATATTTCCATTCCTTTATAAAGAAAAAGATAATTTCAATAATTAATGCCGCTCCTATACCTATACTCATGCCATACAGTTCTGGCTTCAAACTTTCATCAGAAAACCAATACGCCAACCCTAAAAAAACTAAGCCCGTAACTGTTTGTAAAAAAAATTTTACCATATATGATTTTTGTTTTTATCTTTGAAATGAAAATAATGCTTACAATTTATATAAGCTGATATTTTACTTTTTTTTGCCGCTGATGGCAATTTATTTTAAATTTTTAGCATATATATATAATAATGGAGCAAGTCAAGGATATAGCGTCACTAGAAGAAGTTTTAGCCCAACTAGAATCTTTACAGTTATCAAATCTTATGAAAGATATGGCAAGATTTGCAGTAAGAATAATGCGAGGTAATGATATAGTAATTGCTGAAGAGTTAGTGGGTGAGATGTTCATAAGGACAATAAAAGGCACCAGAAAATGGAATAAAAAATATAGTTTCAAACATTTTTTGTTCCAAGGAGTCAGGAGCTTGGTAAATCAATACAACAATAAATATGGTGATGAGCCTATAACCTTTGATAATAATTTTGATTTAGAGCAAATTGTTTTAGCAAATTCAGATGATAGTGTTAAGTTAGAAGCATTAAAAACAAAACTCTCTGAGATATTAAAGTCAAACATACCGCCCCCGGATTATATTGAAGAAATAATTTTTGAATGCTGGATGGATGATAAAAATAAACCTTCTGAGATTGCAGAATCATGGGACCTTGACATAAAAGAAGTTTATAAAGCAATTAAAAGGTTAGAAAGAAAGTTAAATCCAATTATACAATATTTTAATACAAATAAAAATGAATGATCGCAAACTGTTGGATAATATAGAAGAGGGTTTAATGAATTACTATTTAGAAATTGACCATAGTATTGATTCCAATATTATTTCAGAGCCACAGATTAGTTATGGTAATGAAGATCAAAAATATAACCAGTTAGCTAATAAAATATTGTTCTTAGCTCGAACCCAAATACAAAAAGAAAAGGTTGCAAAAATTATTTCAATTGCTGATGGTGCGCATAGGTTGATAAAAAAAGAAGAAATTAAAAATGAAAATATATTTTACATTTTCAAAAAGCATATTGAGAATCATGGGTTGGCTGTAAATTATCGTAATTTTGACAAAATGACAGAAGATGAAATGAAAAATATATTAAGTCAATTAGATCTCACAGCACTATTCAATGAGATTGATGAAAATTTAAATGATAAATAAAGGTAAAGCAACAGCAATTAGTTTAAGAGAACAAATTGGGATGAGTAGCCCTAATGATATTCCTATTGAAGACGTTGTTATTGGCAGAGGTGCGATATTAATTGAGGAATCAATGGGCAAGGCTGATGGAAGAATTGTTTATGGAAAGAATTTATCAACAATTTTTATAAATTCTGACATTAAACATGCAGGAAGAAGACAATTTGCAATAGCCCATGAACTTGGACACTTAGAAATGCACAAAGGCCTTCCAATTCATGATGACCGAAATAATTTGGATTGGTTTAATGATACAGAAAAACAACTTAAAGAAGGCATACAAGAATATGAAGCCAATCAATTTGCTGTTGAATATCTTATGCCCATGGAAATGTTTAAGGCTGAAGCAAAAAATCAAAAGTTAAGCCCACTACTATTAAAACAACTCTCAGAAAAATTTCTAACAAGTATAACTTCAGTTGCTTTTAGATATTTAGAAGCTAATATTAGGCCTATGATTTTATTTCATATTTTTGATGGCAAAGTTAGGTACTGGAAAAAGTCTAGCGACTTATACGTTACTATACCAGATATAACTAAGTTGGCACCACCATCAGATTCTGTCGCTTCGGAGTATATCGAAAAAGATTATAAACCAATTTACAGAGAAAGTGAACTTCAACAAGAAATCGATAAATCAACATGGTTTACACTTAACAAATATGATAAAGATTCACTTTTCTACGAATACTGTATTGTCCATCAAGGAAATAAGTCTATACTGAGCGTGGTTTGGGAAGATTAACGCATCATACCATTAATAAAAGTCTCCACAAAATCTATGATCCTGCTCTAGTATCCTTTCACCAGAACTCTTACGTTGGAGAAGGCTTGGCTTTTCGCCTTCCAGCAGTTCTTGTATTTCGTCACAACGGAGTTAAAAAGTAAAACATACAATCTCCGCTAACTTTAAGTTCCAATCAATTTCATTAGCTTTTCTTCCCCCACCACTCTTTTTGTGTAAAGATGTTGTCCTTTTTTTTGTTTTTCATTATATTCCCCGGGACTTGATATTTTTAATTTCATTTCATCGCTGATGTCAATTTTATTATTAGGAACTCTGATGCCAGTTATCATAGTTGAGCCTAATACATACCCTGTTTTGGGATGACTGAGTTTTAAAGATTCAGAATGAATATTTTTTACAATATCTTTATTCAAATGTTTAAAATCTGATTGACTTGAAAATGTTAAGTCATCAATATATCTTGTATAAGCTATGTTATTTGTAGCACATAGGTCAAGCAATTTTTCGTCTAAAGTTTGCATGACAATATTGCACACATAAGTACTAGTTCTTGCACCCTGTGGTATTTGGTTTTTATAGGTAGTTAATTTAGTTAATATTGATGAAATGTCAAACGAAAAACCATTTCTAACAAATGATTGGTAAACCATTCCAGAGTTTATAGATGGGAAGCAATCCTTTAGGTAGTAACAAATTTATATTTTTTACCTAAGTGTTTTTTACTGTTCAATATGTTATCTTTCCCTTTTATCCCACCAAAAGCTGCAGTAGACAGACTCACATTTCTTAAAATTCTTTTATTTATTTTATCTTGTAAGATCTTGAGATCACCAGTACTCGGATAAATCACACGAAGCTTAATATTACCCTTGCTGTCTAGTTTTGGTTTTCCTTCTTTGTCGTACTTTACTTCTTCCTTTTTATAATAGTATTTATCAAGATTAGAAACTATATATTCTAATCTATTCCATGTGGTGTTCAACAAGAAAGCTAAATGTTTTTTACTTTTTATCATTTTAAAGAGTCGGTAATAAATAGTTGCGATATATAAGATTTGATAGATGGTGCGATCATTTTGAAAGCCTCTAGCTTTCTTTCAGGAATGTCTTGTTCATCTAAGGCAAGAAAAAACATAATTGGCAAAGGCACTTCCAGTGTTTCACTAAGTTTCTTTAAAATGGAGAGGTTTGGTTCTCTTTTGTTATTTTCAATTCCGGATAGATATGCCTGAGTAATGCCAGTATCTTTTGCAAGATCAATCTGGGCAATTCCTTTTTTCTTTCTAATTTTGGATAATGTATCTCCTAAGTTCATAATTAATATTTAAAAAAAAGAATTTTAGGCCGATTAAATGTCATTAAATAAGTCACTGTCTGTAAAAAACTCAAACAATAATCTGATCAAAACAATGAGATCTTCCATCTTAATCTGATTACTTCCATTATTTTTTGACCTGAGTCTTGAAATGGCTTCATCAAGAGATGCGATCTCTTCAATCGTTAGCAAGTCCCTGTTCCTTGCCTTTAATTGCTTAAGATTCTCAAGCAACTCATCAATAGGTAAATTAAAAAACTCTTTCATTTTAAAAAAAAATTTAAATAACGGCAAACTACCGCTTGTCATTTGTGTTATTGCCGTATCCGGAGACTTGCCGTTTAACCTAAAAACCTTTGAAATGCTTGTCAAAAATTCAAAAAGATATAAAAGCACTTAATTAAGGGGAACTAAAAGCAAAAAGAACCAAACCGCCCCACCAAAGAAATCAGGCCAGATTTGTTTTAACTGCTATATCCTCCTCAAAGATGGATTTCTCCATTACGTAACTAAATACGCTTCAATTTTGGTCGGTCTTACTTAACACGATTTACCCATTGATGTCAAAGAACGATGCCAAAGGTATGATAAATTTTAAAATATAACTCACAGTATATAATAATTAACATTAAATTAACTTTGGGAAGGGGAGTTAACACAAAGTTTTCAGGCTTTGTTCAGGTATAGGTAGGTTGATTATCAAAATTTTATTAAAATTGTATTTAATTCGACTCTTATTAGTTTTAGTTCCAACCACCCAATTAAATTGCCTGAAATATGATTGACATAATTATCAAAGTGTTCTTCATCTAAACCGCTATTTTCAATTCTAATACTTCTTTTGCAAATTTTGAGTTTTACTTGTGTTATAATTTCGTTTAAAGAATAATTCTTAATAAATGCCTTAACTGGATCCATGGTGTCCACTAAGCCAAATAAGAAAAACAATGGATAATCTATGCTTTTTATTGGTTTAAAATTTGCTTTATCCAAAGTCATTAGTTCATGTTTTTTATATGATTCATATTTATTCTCACCTTCATATGTTAACCAAATATTATGACAGCATAAAACAGATGACGCTAAAGCATATTGCTCGTCTAAACTTTCGTCCCAATTAAGTCTATTTCCACAATAGGTTCCAATTTCAATTTCCCTTTTCTTACTGATTCTCGTTTCTACAAGTTTGCCATACATATATAAACCACCTAGTATGCCATGATCAATCCTATTCTCAAAAAGTCTGTACTTAAAGTATTTTTCAACACAGCCATACAAAGTTTTTGGTATATCCAATTGAAATTCATTTTCTAGTAATTTATACTCTAAATGAAAATTAGCATATATATCGTTAATATTCTCAAAATTTTTAACTGAATTAGAATCTCTTTCTTTGTACATACCAAAGTCATGGAACAAAACAGTTAGGAACCAAATAAATGGAAACTTAGGGTAGCCTGGTTTATTAAATTCACCTTTATTTAATTTTTCATTCAAATACGTGTATTTACTTACTAAAATACCTAAATAAAAAACAGAAACAGTATGAAAGGCTCTTTCATCTATTAGCTGAAAATATTCCTTGGATAATTTATTAAATAATCCATCTCTTTTACCACTTGACTTAAAATAATCATCAATAAAATCTCTAAATTGATCTTCTGAATTAGTCTCTTGTTTAAAAGGATTTTTGAGATTATCACCAAAATTATAATAATCCCAATCTTCACGTTTAAGTATTTTGAAGTGCTCAAATATTGTTTTCATTAAAGTTGATTATATTTGAAAAAAAAATAGAGTTATATTTTTTTTATTTCCGTCACCCCATCATCCCATTAATAAACGTCTCCACAAAATCCATGATACGCTGCAATATCCTGTCACCGGACTTCTTACGTTGCAGAAGGCTTGGTTTTTCTCCTTCAATCAGTTCCAGTACTTCATCACGCATGGGCGTTCTTTCTGCAAATAGGTAATCTTCGATCAGCTTTTCTGTGCGTTCAGATGACAGCTTTTCTTCAGCGACCATTTTATCAAAGGCTATTTGCTTTTCTTTATCCCAGAAGTTTTCAAATTCAGATGTGATATTATCTGCATCGTTGATGTCTGGTAGGTTATCAGAAATAAAACGTTCTATCAGCTCACGTTTGCTACGCAGGGTAACTTCTGTATTGAGTAGATTGAGAATATCTCTTTCAGATGCAGCAGAACCTTTATTATTTTTTGACTTCAATTTGATGAGAAGCTGTATGATATAGGTCACATTGATTTCATCGCGGTGTATCAGTTCCAATTCAAAGTCCACATCTTCCAGAATAGATACTTTTTCTTTTTTCCTTTCAGTGTCTATTTTATCATGCAGATCCAAATACTTACTTTTGTAATCTTCAAACTCCTGTTCCAACATCTTAAAGTCTTCCCACTTGAAGTCAGAGAATGTCACAAGGATATTTTTAATCCGCATCAAGTCCCGGAATGCTTTGATGAAATTGAGTTCATCTTCTTCTGTCACCAATTCATTGACCGCATCTATGGTAGGAGTGATCTCTTTTAGTTTATCATAGGCATCATCAAACTTACCTACATAATCTTCATACGGCTGCATGATGATGACTTCTATCGCTTCCTTATTGCTAAACAGTGTGATCGCTTCATCTGTCTTACCTTTAAGATTCCGGAACACCACAATATTTCCTTGTGATTTGGTTTCGTTAAGTATTCTGTTGGTACGGCTATAGGCTTGTATCAATCCATGATATTTCAGGTTTTTATCCACATATAGTGTATTGACTTTTTTGGCATCAAACCCTGTTAAAAACATATTCACTACCAATAATATATCTATACGATTGCTGATGTTTTCCGGTGAGCGCTCCCGATCTTTCAGTTTTTTGGATATATCATTGTAGTAATTATAGAAATCTTCACTTGTTTTGGTGCTATATTTTGTATTGTACAACTGATTGTAATCTTCTATGTACTCATCCAGTTTCTCCCTGCTGTGTTTATTGATGGGATGGATAGCGTTAGCGGTACCTTGCGTTTTAGAAATGTATGGTGCTTGTGGATCAGCAGCCATAGGTAGTTCATTATTAAGCATAACAAAATCATCCTGTATTAATCCATTGGCATCAGCGTCATCTTCATTGGCAGCATAACTAAATATGGTAGCTATATTCAGATTGTGCTCACCGGCTGTTTTCTTACGTTTGAAGATATCATAATACTTCAGCAATGACTTGACACTATCCACACAGAACATCGCTGAGAAGTCCTTATTATACGTCTTGCGACCATGATTGGCAATAATGTAATCAGCAATCTTTTCCAATCGACTTGGATCTTCCATCAACTCCTGGGTGTCGATATCTTCCACTTCAATATCTATCTCTGTTGCTGTATCCCTTCGTTTGTATTTTCCCACATATTCTACAGCAAATTTCAATACATTTTCATCCTTGATGGCATCTGTAATCACATATTTGTGCAGACAATCTTCAAATAAATCTTTGGTAGTCCTTTTCCCCAGTTCATTTTTATTGGAATTATCAGCAAAGATCGGTGTACCGGTAAACCCAAACATCTGAGCATTATTGAAAAAGTCTTTGATGCGATTATGGGTTTCTCCAAACTGACTACGATGACATTCATCAAATATAAAAATGATTCGTTTATCTTTCAAGTCAGCCATTTTTTTCTCATACTTCAGTTTACTGATGGCAGTATTGAGTTTTTGTATGGTGGTGACGATGAGCTTGCTGTTTTTTGCTTCTCCTTTTTTATCCAAATAGGTACCGACAAATTGTTTGACCAGATTGGAAGTATTATCTGTACCATCGATACATCCATCGCTAAAGCTATTAAACTCTTTGGTAGTCTGATAATCCAGATCTTTCCTGTCTACTACAAATACCACTTTATGTACTTGTGGTAATGCCATCAGGATTTGACTGGCTTTGAAGCTCGTCAAGGTCTTACCAGATCCTGTAGTATGCCAAATATATCCATTCTTAGTTGAATTTTTAACCCTATCTATCAATGCTTCCACAGCAAAAAACTGATAAGGACGAAGTACCATAGGAATTTTGAATGCTTCATTCAGGACGATATATTTACATATCATCTTGCTGATATGACAAGGTTCCAGGAAGGCATCTGTAAATCCATTCAAAATATTGGTCAGGCGCTTGTTTTCTACATCTGTCCAATAAAATGTTTGTTTAAAGCTCTGATTCCGGTTATTGACATAATACTTCGTATTGACACCATTGCTGATGATAAATATCTGTACATACTGATATAGGGCAGCGTGTGACCCGAAGGAATGCCGTTGATAGCGGTTCACCTGGTTGAATGCTTCTTTGAGTTCGAGACCCCTGCGTTTCAGTTCTATCTGGACCAGTGGCAATCCATTGATTAATAGCGTGACATCATACCGGTTTTTATAAGTTCCTTCCTGAGTGACCTGATTAGTTACCTGATACTGATTTTGGCACCAATGTTCGGTATTCAGGAACTCAAAATAGAGATTGTCTCCATTATCCCGGATGATATGTTGCTTTTGTCTAAGTATCTTTGATTTTTCAAATACAGATCCTTTGCTTAGTAGATTGATCACCTTTTCAAATTCTGTGGCTGTAAAGGATATATTATTGTGTTTTTCGAGCTGAGACTTCAGATTAAACACCATATCCTTATCATCCTGAATGGAGACATATTGATACCCCATTTTTTGAAGTTGGGAGATCAGTTGTTCTTCCAGTATTTGTTCGGATTGTTTAGCCATTATTACATCCAAATAGGTTCATTCTGCCAATTAGCAGGGAAACCCATTCTATTTAATTGAGTGTTAGGGAATTCGGTAAATAAATCAAGTAGTTCTTGTTTAATGTGATGACCAGGACTTATTTCATTGTTAAGATAAATTATAGCCGAGAGTATTGGGAAAATCTTTCTCCTTTGATGATTGTTTGGTATGTAGGTTAATAAAGGATTTTTTAATGATGGTGGCCAATCATACTTATTAATTATTCCCCTATTCCATAATCTTCCGTGATGTGCAATGATGTTCCTAATTACAGTTATTGTCAATAACCAGCTTACCAAGTATTTTTGATTGTTCAAGCCAAAATCTGCTGCTATTTTGTTTTTTTCTGGAAGTTGATGTTTTATATTGCTGTATAGTTTAGACAGAGTGCCAAGTGTTAGAACTTCCAAAGCTTTCCAGCTTTCAGGCATTTCATTTGGATGATTTGCAAAATGCCTAACAATAAACTCTTCGCTACTATTACTCATGTCCATGTTGATTTTACCAAGATAAGACATAAATCTTTTAGGATCTTGAAATATGTATGGCTCCAAATACCAATGAACGTCATAACTTTGTGAAAGATAGTAAATTAACTTAGTTCGCAATGCTATTTCAATCCGTTCAATAGCATTGAAAACAATTAACCTGAAATTTCTATCAAAATTGTATATATCAATAACGTCTTCAAAGTAACTATTTGGATGAAAATGATGATTAACTTTATCGTCCTGCATTTCCCACCAATAACCTTTTAATCGATAATAGCTGATATTGTTTAAGAAATGTGGTGCACTCGCCTCATCTTTGAAAAGTAAGTTTCTACTTTTCAATAGTATAATTTGTTCCTGGATACTCTTAGAAGGTTTGGACATATTGTTCAAAGAGTTTTTAGCTTTATCAAAAAATCAGTTCTATGAAGATAACTGGAGAGTAGATAATATACAAAAAAAGATATAGCTATAAAAAAGAAAGACCTGTGAGCTGATCTAACGGGAAGCAACACAGGTACTGTTGGCGCAAAGATATGGAGAATTTTCATATTTATTTTAATTTTAACACTTTTTTATTATAATTATGCTTCTTTTTTATTTTAATCTAACAATAATATTTGTAAATATTACCATCCTATTTTGTTATTCCAATCACACAAATCAAAAAAATCACAGTTCTGACATTACACAAACATTTTTTGCAACAGTCCCTTCTTCCACACTTCCATTTTCTCTATCTGTCCCTGTACTTGATGTATCTTTTCATCTATGGCAGAAAGGAAGTTGGCAATTTTGGTTTGTTCTTCTAAGCT
>WBZP01002829.1_pt1 | contig 19554 bp, 15 predicted proteins | sample 5204301 | NCBI WGS metagenome assembly WBZP01 (sample SAMN12412401, study PRJNA552823) | activated sludge metagenome | isolation source: activated sludge from nitrification reactor of wastewater treatment plant... | place: USA: Pennsylvania | collected 2017 | reverse complement strand
CGGGGACGAATCGTCTGGTGCCCTCCAGGCAGGCGCCGGATATCATCTAAAAAAGTGGTACCTCGAAGCAGTTTACCTTCACGGCCTTGCCAACATCAATAATAATGTATCCCGCGATAACATGAATATCCGAAACAGGACTATAAGCATAAACCTGGGGTATTATTTCAAATCTTATGAATGAACAGTTTATTCCCGTTTACTGCGATATTTGAAATATATCATAAAATAAGGCATTGAATTTGTGTGTATATGCCGATTGGCTATTTTTACATATAAATCATTGTGCTGCGCAAATCCCTTAAAATATTAAAACGGTGCTTACTGGCAATCATCCTGCTATTGCTGGGATTGTATATTGCGCTTCATTTTCCCGTTGTACAAACATGGGTGGTGAAACAGGTGGCGGCATCATTTTCAAAAAAATTACATACACGGGTAACCGTAAAAAGAGTAAACCTGTCCTTTTTCAACAAACTGGCCATAGAAGGTGTGATGGTGGAAGACCTGAATAAAGATACCCTTTTATATGCCGGCACCGCTAAAGTAAACCTGACAGACTGGTTCTTTTTTAAAGATAAAATCACGCTTCACTATATTTCCCTGGAAGATGCCGTCGTTAATATGAAACGCACTGATTCTGCCTGGAATTACCAGTTCCTGGTGGATTATTTTACACCTGCTGAAAAAAACAAGTCCAAGGGACAGGGTATTGAGTTTGACCTTAAAAAGATTGACCTGGCCAATATCCGTTTTAACAGTACCGACAGGTGGGTTGGCCAGAATATGATCGCTACCATAAAAAATGCATCTATAGACCTGGAAGGTATACGCTATGACCAGAAAAAGATAATTATTAACTCGGTTTACCTGGCAGAACCGGTTTTTCAATTAACCGGGTACCCGGGACGAAAACCACCAAAAACAGGCCTTCCCGCATTAATGGAAAACGACGGTCAGAGCAGGACGTTCGTTTTAAACAATACCGGATGGAGTGCAGAACTGGACAAACTTCAGCTCATAAACGGCAGTTTCAGGCACGACCATGAGACTGACAGGATGCCTTATACCGACAGATTCGATGGCCAGCACATTAACTTTCATTCGCTTTCCGGAACGTTTAATTATATTCAACTGAAGCATGATACCATTTGGGCAAATATTTCATTATCCGGCAAAGAAAAAAGCGGGCTGCACATAAAAAAACTGCAAACCGCCTTTCGTGTAACGCCGGGCATTATGGAATTCAGCGACCTTGACCTGGAAACCAATAAGAGCCACATAGGCAATTATTTTTCCATGAGCTATACCGATTTCAATAAAAACATGAATCACTTCCTCAGTGATGTGAAACTTGATGCCAAACTCACATCTTCATCACTGAGCAGCGACGACCTCGCAGTATTTGCCCCAGAACTGGCTTCCTGGAAAAGGATGTTCTATATAGACGGGAAAGCAAAAGGAACGGTTGATAATTTTTCTGCCAGCCGGCTAAAAATCAAAAGCGGGAACTCGGCCATTGACGGAGATATAACCATGAAAGGCTTGCCAGATATAAACAATACATTCATTGATCTCCATGCTAATAACCTGCAGACCAATTATAATGAACTTGTATCCATCATACCCGCATTAAAAAAAATCACAAAACCGCAACTGGTTAAACTGGGCAATATCAACTATAAAGGGCATTTTACCGGCTTCCTGAATGATTTTGTAACATACGGCACATTAACAACAAACCTCGGCGTTATTATTACTGATATAAACATGAAGCTGCCACAAAATGAGCCCCCCAGGTATTCAGGTAAAATCATGACAAACGGTTTCAGGCTTGGAGAATTCCTGGATAATGCACAACTGGGCAGGTTGTCACTTAATGGCAAAGTAGTGGGCAGTGCTTTCAATCTTGATAATCTGAATGCAAATTTTGATGGCTCCATCGGCCAGATAGAATTTAACGGGTATAATTACAGGAACCTTTTTATTAACGGCGATTTCAGAAAAAACCTGTTCACCGGTCATTTGAATATGGATGATCCGAACCTGAAAATAAATAAAATGGATGGTACCCTCAGTTTATCAGGAAAAGAGATTGCATTCAATCTTGATGCTGACCTCGGCTATGCCAACCTAAAGAACATTCATTTCACTAAAGACAATTTTGAGTTTTCCGGAATGATGAGCCTGAATTTTACCGGTAATAATATTGACAACTTCCTGGGTACAGCCAGGATATATGATGCAAGCCTCTCACACGATTCTACAAAACTGTCCTTCGATTCCCTTTCATTGTCGTCGCTCATAAAAGATAACCGGAAACTCCTGCAGCTTTCATCCAACGAAATTGATGCTGAGATAGCCGGAAATTTCACAATCCTTGAACTCCCTGATGCATTCAGGGTTTTCTTAAGCCGGTATTACCCTGCTTATATCAAGATGCCCGGTTATTGGGTTAAAGACCAGGATTTCAGCTTTTCAGTAAAAACAAAACAGGTTAGCGAATACCTGAAACTGTTAGATAATCGATTAGGCGGGCTGAACAATGCTACCATCAGCGGAAGCCTTAACCTGGCCAATTACGACCTGAAATTAAATGCTGCTGTTCCGGAATTTGATTTTGAAAATAAGAAATTCTACAATATCGGCCTTATTGGTAACGGTAACCGTGACACGCTGGTTACCAATATTGATGCAGGGAATATATTTATTACAGACAGCCTTCAGTTCCCTTCCACAAAACTGCAGGTTGTTTCCAATAATGACATATCAAAGATACACCTGAAAACAAGTGCAGGAAATACATTGAACGACGCCGAACTGAATGCAAGCATACAAACGCTTTCAGATGGTGTTAAAATGCATTTCTCACCCTCTTCATTCATCATTAACAACAAGAAATGGGAACTGGATAAAGACGGGGAGCTTACGGTAAGAAAGAATTTTATTGATGCCAGCGAAGTAAGGTTCAGGCAGAACGATCAGGAAATCGTATTATCTACCGAACTGGATGAACTTACCGATGAAACACATATTGTGGCAAAAATGAAAAGTCTGAACATCGGCGATTTCATGCCATTCGTATTAAGCAATCCGTCATTAAAAGGCATATTAACCGGCACCGCTATAATCAGGGACCCTTTCGGGAAATTCGGTATCGAATTCAAAGGGAAAGCAGACAGTTTTGTTCTTGACAACTCCTATATAGGCAAAGTAGAGCTGGATGCCGGTGCGAATACAGTTACCGGGGAAGTTACCATCAATAACATCAGTGCAGATGAAGGTGATTATACATTCAAAATAAAGGGAAGGTACAATTACAAAGATTCGCTTGGCAATACGATGGATATAGACCTTTCTTCAGAACGGCTAAACCTGGATATACTGGAACCATACCTTGGCTCGGTATTCAGCAGCATGAAAGGGATAGCAAAAAACAACCTGAAACTGTACAGCGAGGATGGCCATCAATACCTGGTAGGTGATGCTACAATTGACAGCGGTTCGGTGGTGGTAGCGTATACCCAGTGCAAATACCTGTTCAACAATGAAACCATCAGTTTCAAAAAGAATGAGATTGACCTGGGAAGCATAAGGCTTAAAGATACGCTCAGCAACCAGGGTATGGTAAGCGGCAAGATGCGCCATCAGTTTTTCAAATCATTCTCATTTCATGATATCCGTTTTGAAACATCGAAAATGCTTTTGCTGAATACAACTAAAAAAGATAACAGCCAGTTTTATGGAAATGTTATTGGCAACGCACTCATGAAGCTGAACGGACCTGTTACCAACCTGGTGATGGATATCAAAGGGCAGCCCAGTACCCTTGATAGCAGCCATATCTATCTGCCTACCGGTAACGTAAGCAAGGAAAGCCATACGGTTGATTACATTGAGTTCATTCAGTTTGGTTCTGAAGTGGAAGACTCCGGAATAGTTAACCAGGCTACCAACCTGCTGGTGAACATGCAACTTACGGCAAACCCGGCTTGTAAAATAGATGTGATCCTGGATGAAGAAACAGGTGATATCATTAAAGGAAGGGGCCAGGGAAATTTAACCATAACCGTTGGGAACAAAGAACCGCTCAGCATCAGGGGGAATTATGAAATAACAGATGGTGAGTATATTTTCAATTTCCAGACATTCCTTAAAAAACCGTTTACCCTTAACCGTGGTAAGATATCCTGGAATGGCGACCCGGCCATGGCCATCATAGACCTGGAAGCAAGGTACCTGGCGCAGGATGTTGACATGAGCAGCCTTAGCAGTTCCAGCACTTCCGTAAGGCAGCGTTCAAACATCACTATCCTCTCCCACCTGTCCGGAAGCCTCTCTAAACCCGATATCAGCTTCGAATTCCTGCTTCCGGAACAAAGCGACCTGAAGCGGAACGATTTCGTTGTAAAAAGGCTGGAAGATATCAGGAATGATGCCAATGAAATGAATAAACAGGTGGCAAGCCTGCTGCTGTTCAATACATTTATCACCGGTGGGCAGAATTTCCTTAGCGGAGAGAATATCCTTTCCCAGGCTACCAGTACCATTGGCGGAATGGTAAGCGGCTGGCTCACCAACATGTTCAATAAAGAACTTTTAAAAGCAACCAATGGCATACTTTCTACCTATGTTGATATTAACCCTACCGTAAATCTGCAACTGAGCCAGTTACAAGCTACTGTAAGGGCCGGGCTTAAGATATTCCTGAGCAACCGCATTTACTTCCTCATTGGCGGAAACCTTGATTACAATAACCCATACACGCAGTTAAACAGGAAAGGGCTCATAACGCCCGATATTACCATCGAATGGTTGCTGAACAAAGATGGTTCGCTCAGGGTTATCGGTTTCAACCGTACCAGCATCGATATTACTACCGGCCAGCGAAACCGTTCGGGTATACAGTTGTCGTACCGTAAAGATTTCAACAAATTATCAGACCTGTTTAAAAGTAAGGCACGTATTGAAGAAGAAGAAGCTGCCAAAGCCACCAAAGTAAGGATACAATCTAATTAACCGCCTGTATATTATCCATCATAACACAGCAAATCATCAACGCAATTAAAATTTCCCGTAAATCCGGTAAACGGTTATCAGCATGATAACAACAAGCAGGGATGTATAAATGCGCTTGTTATACTTTGCCAGCCAGTTTGGCAAGTAGATATCGAAGTTCTCTTTTGCTGAATCATCATATTTTCTTGCTAAAACCGTAAGCGGGCATTTCAACCTGCATGCAAGCAGGGCCAGTGCTTCCAATACAAATAACCCGTACCCTATCCAAAGCCAACGATCAATCTTATTAACAAGAACAGCATATAACATGTAAAAAATAACAACATTGAAAAACAACCAAATGATGGTATGAATGATTTTTATCAGGACTAATTTTGATTGGTTATTCATTACTGGCATTATTTAATAACCGCAAACAAACAAGGTATTAATGAAGGTAATCCGGTTGCTTTTGCTTCAACCGTAAATTTGCCTCCCTTGTATTTTTCCCAAGTTTTAAAGTAAAAGTACCGAGCCACATACAAGCGCTGCTGGTTACCCAAAGCCAATAACCGGGCTTATAGGAAATAATCGGGTGCGAAGTGCCGCCCTCATTGTCCACAACTGACCCAAACAGCATGAAAAGCAGTGTTACCAGGAATGCCATTGAACCCAGGAACATGGAAATTTCCAGCTTGCGTTTTAAAAAAAACCAGGATGCAAACAGCAACGGGTTAGCCAGCCAGGTTAAACCGGCACCACCGGAAAAAACGGCTGCCCAGCCAAGTATGAAAACCATAAAGGAATCGCTGCAATTGGTGCTGGTGCAATAACATTTCTGTGTAAGCGAGAGGGCGAAACACAGCATGCTGGCTACAAGAACCGTTTTTATGATCCGTTTATCATCCATAAGACTATTGTATAAAAAAGATTATCAACCTGACTCATTTCAGGCAACCGTAAACTACGGAAAGTAAATTAATTGGAATATAAAATTATGGAAACAGGCGGTTATTTTATATGCGATGTAAATAAATCAAACGGTTCATACTCACACTAATTTCATTTCATTCAATATCAGGAATATACCAGACAACATACAAATCAATCCGAACAGGAACAGGTAAACCTTACCCCTATGCCTGTTCTTTTCAGAAGCATGCATTGATGCACCATGCCCGCTTTGCCTTTTTGAAAAAACCGCTTTGAAACTATAAATACCTATAAAAACAAGTATGGTTCCCAATCCCGCCTGGTAGTTGTAACCTCTCATACGTTACTTTTAATGAAAATGGAGATGAAGAACAAGAAAGTATATTTTGGGGCCATTCTCATTTATTTAACGGTTAGGGATATACGCTATTTTATATACCTGTACAAATCAAATTCAACCCAGTACAAGTCTTCCTTCATCCTATCCGCCTGTTTCACCTGCCTGGAAAAATAAAGCCTTTTTTCCGCTTCTTGATAAAAAGGGCAAAACTCTGCCGCTTCACTATTGATGGGCTTTCCCAGGTTAACAGGCGTTTGCCATTTACCATCTTTTTTTGTACTGATGTACAAGTCAACCTGGCCAAAACCGGATGAATCAGTGGAAAAATAAACCAGGTATTGTTCATCCGGGCTGATGAAAGGATTTGATTCCCGTTCATGCGTGTTTACCGGTAACCCAATATTCACCGGCTGCTGGTATTTACCATTTTCAAAGGCAGATTTATAGATATCAGATTTCCCAACCCTGTCACTGTTTTCTTTCATGAAATAGATATGCCCGCTGCTGGTCATGGATGCATAGGATTCCGATTGTGCAGAATTTATTTCATTTCCCAGGTTATAGGGTTCTCCCCATCCACCCGGTAAAACCGGCACGGCATAAATATCAAAATCAGTTCTGGATGTATCAGTCAGCTTTAGCCTGTCTGACTGAAATAACAATAATTTTCCATCCGGGCTGAACATCGGGTCGATATCTTTCCATTTTCCGGTAATATCAGAAAAAGAAGCAACGACAGGTTTTGTCCATTTACCATCATCCTTTCTCGATTCCATGATCCGGAGGCTGTCGCGTTTTCCGTTTGAGTTTACCCAAAGCGCTGTTTTAGCATCCGGTGAAATGGCAAGGCCAAATTCCCCTCCGTTTGTAATCAATCCGGGGTAGAACAATACAGGTTCTTTTTGGGCATGGCAATTCGTTTTAGCCAGCAGGAGCAGCATAGCAAAAAACGATTTCATAAAATGATTAAAGGATTAATATCAGTAATTGAAAAGCAAATTCAATTTACAAACCATTTAAGATTTCATGCCCCAGTTTATCTCTCTTGGTAAACAGGTATTTTTCATTGTGCTTGTTCGGTTTCATTTCAATTGGCACGGTTTCCACCACTTCCAATCCGTATCCTAACAGGCCAGCCCGTTTTTTGGGGTTATTGCTGATCAGCTTCATTTTGCTGATACCAAGTTCCCGCAGGATTTGTGCCCCAACCCCATAATCCCGTTCATCCATGCCAAATCCCAGGTGCAGGTTGGCTTCAACGGTATCCATGCCCTGTTCCTGCAGTTTATAGGCTTTCAGTTTATTGATAAGCCCGATGCCGCGGCCTTCCTGGTTCATATATAATACCAGCCCCTTACCTTCCTGTTCAATCATACGCATGGCATGATGCAGTTGTTCACCACAATCGCATCTTAATGAACCCAGGATATCACCGGTCATGCAACTGCTGTGCACCCTTACCAATACTGGTTCATCTTTTTTCCAATCACCTTTTTTCAATGCCATATGTATATCACCGGTAGTAACCTGCCGGTAACAAATGAGTTCAAAAACGCCATACCTGGTTGGCATCTGCACCCTTGCTTCTTCATTTACAAGCGATTCGGTCCTCAACCGGTAAGCAATCAGGTCTTTTATAGAAATGATCTTCAGGTTCAATTTTTTGGCTATCTCCAATAATTGCGGGAGCCTGGCCATGGTTCCATCTTCTGCAATGATTTCTACCAATACACCTGCCGGTTCAAATCCCGCCAGCCTGGCCAGGTCGATGGTTGCCTCCGTATGACCAGATCTTCTTAAAACACCGCCATTTTTAGCCCGAAGCGGGAAAATATGACCGGGCCTACCAAAATCTTCCGGCTTTGTATCCGGATTCACAAGCGCCTGTATCGTCTTTGCACGGTCCTGGGCAGAAATACCTGTTGTACAGCCATGGCCCAGTAAATCTATACTAACCGTAAAAGCGGTTTCATGCAGGGAAGTGTTGTCGGTAACCATTGGCTGCAGGTTCAATTGGGCACAACGTTCTTCCACCAAAGGTGCACAAATGAGTCCCCGGCCATGAATGCTCATGAAATTGATGATTTCCGGGGTTACATTACGGGCCGCCGTTACAAAATCACCTTCATTTTCACGGTCTTCATCATCTACAACTATAACCAGCTTGCCATTCCGTATATCCTCAATGGCATCTTCAATTTTATCTAACATATAATCTCTTTGTGCAAAGTTACTAAGGATTGTAATTTTCATCAGGATGTTTTCGCTTCTCGAAAATCTCTGACACTATATTATGGATATATTTTTTAATATATTTATTTTTTCTGAAAAGCAGCAACTTAATTATTCAGACTGCCTCACAATTTGTTAAAAGAATGTTAGCCTCAATTAGCGAATTATTTGCTTTCTTTGCCAACGTAAAACCAAACTAATATGAACTTTAAGAAAATTTTACCTTTCATCATTGCCTTGTTTGCAATGCCCGTAATGATACAGGCACAGGTTACCACCAGTAGTATTTCGGGAGTTGTGAAAAACAAAAGCGGCAATGCCCTTCCGGGAGCCACCATTACAGCCGTTCATGTGCCAACAGGTACTGTATACACTACTGTTGCCCGTACCGCTGGCAGGTTTGATATAAACAATATGAACCCGGGTGGCCCATATACCATCACATCTACCTTTGTTGGTTTTGAAGATGAGAAAAAAGAAGACGTTTTCCTGGTACTGGGAGATGTGCAACGTCTTGACTTTGTGGTTTCTGACAAATCTACCAGCCTGGAGGCTGTTGTGGTGGCAGGCACCAGGACTGTATCAAGAAATAATAATGAAACTTCGATTGGCAGGGCAAGGTTGGCCGTTTTGCCTACTATTGGCCGTAACCTGAACGATTATGTACGGTTCACGCCTCAAACCAAACTTACTTCTACCGGCGGTATTTCTATTGCCGGACAAAACAACCGGTACAATGGTTTCCTGGTTGATGGTGCGGTAAATAATGACGTGTTTGGACTCAGCGAGCAGGGAACAAATGGTGGCAGGGCTGGTACACCTCCAATCAGTATTGATGCCATTGATCAGATTGTAGTGCAAATCTCTCCTTACGATGCAGCATTGGGTAATTTCACGGGTGGTGCAATCAATGCAATCACCAAATCAGGTTCAAATAATTTTCATGGTTCAGCCTACTATATATACAGGAATGAAGACCTGGCCGGAAAAACGCCCGGCCGCTTGCCAGACAGCGTGGAAAGGGTAAAATTGTCTCCATTTAAAAACCAGACCTATGGTTTCACTATCGGAGGCCCGATCATTAAAAACAAAGCTTTCTTTTTTGTGAATGTTGAAAAGCAGAAAGACAGCCGTCCGCAGCCTTACACACCCGAAAATGTACTGAACCCTGATGGCAGCGTACGATTCAACGTGGTAGATACGGTAAACAAAGTAGTAGATTTTCTGCGAACCAAATACGGGTATGACCCCGGTGATTACCTGAACAACCCGGATGATGTGGAACGCCTGAACATCAACAGCCGTTTTGATTTCAACCTGAGCAAAAAGAACAAGCTCACCCTTAGCTACCGGTATACCAATACGGAACGCACCAACCCCGGAAGAAGCACCGCCACTAATATTAATTTTGTGAACAGCGCTGAGTTTTTCCCTTCGGTTACCCATTCAGGTAACCTGGAGTTGAATACCAAGTTCAGCAATAAAGCGAATAACAAACTGCGTATATCCGTTACTGATGTGGTGGATGACAGGGGCCCTAAAGGTTCACCATTCCCCAACGTACAGATCGTTTCATATGACGGCGGCCCAAATATCAATTTTGGAACTGAAACCGCTTCATCGGCTAACCTGCTTAAACAACAGATCATCAATTTCTATGACGCATTCAAGATATACACCGGCAAGCATGCCATCAGTGTAGGAGCAGATATCGATTTCAACAAATCGTATAACCTGTTCATGAACCGGGCTTACGGGGCATACATATACAGCGCTATCGGACCGGTTGGACCAACACAGATCAATCCGCTTACAGCTTTCATTGAAGATCGCGGCCCATCCCGTATCAGGAGAGGATATTCACTGGTAGATGACAACAGCAAAGGCGGCGATGATGCCGTAAATGCAGGTGCCAACTTTAAATCAGTGCGATTAGGTTTCTTCCTGAACGACGATATTAAAGTAAATGATAAACTTACTATTACGTTGGGTATCAGGGCAGATAAGACCAAATTTACAACCGATGTACCCGAAGATAAGTTCTTCAATGATACAGCCAGGCCGGTGATTGCTGCCACCTATGATTTACGGGGCGCTTACAGCGGACAAAAATTTGTTCCCAAATGGCAGATTTCTCCCCGCTTTGGTTTCAAACTCAACCTGGATGATGAAGGAATCGTAATTCGCGGTGGTGTAGGTATATTCGGAGGAAGGACTCCATTGGTATGGCCCGGCGGTGTTTACCAGAACAACGGAATCACCATCGGTGCACTGGATACTTCCCGTTCCACTAACCAGTTAACTGCTCCCGGCACGCAATATGGATTACAGATAAATGGCCAACCGGTTGCCTTCAGGCCAGATGTAAATAACCAGTATACACAATCTGAATTCGGTTTATCACAATTGCTCATTAAACCGCAGGGTGATATGAACATCATTGCAAAGGACTTCCATTTACCGGCTGTGCTGAGGGGTTCATTTGGTGCCGACAAAAAACTGGGCAACGGATGGAGTGTGAACTTTGACGTAATGTACACCAAGAACATTTTTGAAGTTGACTGGAAAAACGTGAACATCGCTTTACCAACGGTTAAAACAACCGGACCTGATTCAAGGCTGGTATACTCTACTACCGGAAACCCGGTAAGGTTTGTTTACCGGCCAACCGGTGCTACCAATGCCATACGCAATCCATACAGCAATGTGATCCTGGTGCAGAATACCATCGGCCAGAAAGGCTTCTCCTATAACTTCAATGTTGGCATTGAAAAGCAAAGCAAGAAAGGTCTCAGTTTCGTAGCAAATTACACATATGGTAACTCAAAAGTGTATAATGAAGGAACCAGTTCCATCAACACTTCAAACTGGCTGAATATGGAAGCCGTAAGTTCAAGGAATAACCTGCCGCTGAGCACATCTGATTTTGATATGGGACACAGGATCTACGCCCTTGTATCAAAGAAATTCACGTATGCACGTGGCCATATGGCTACCACCATCACATTCTCATACAACGGACAATCGGGTAGCCCTTACAGTTATGTAATGACCGGCGCTGCATTCATAGGCGATGGCGGTACGCTGAACGACCTGATGTACATTCCGGCCAGCAGGGCTGAAATGGACCAGATGTCGTTTGTTGCTAATGGCGCAATCACACCCACACAGCAAAAAGACCAGTTTGAAGAATTCATCATGTCTGACAAATACCTGAGAAAGAACAGGGGTAAATTTGCAGAACGCAATGGTGCCAGGTCACCTTTCACCAACATTGTTGATGCGAATATCCAGCAGGATTTCAGTGTAAAGACAGGAAAGACAAACCATACATTATCTGTAAGATTTGATATTTTCAACCTCACCAACCTGATAAGTAAGGATGCCGGCCGCCAGTATTTCTTTAACTTCGACCAGGCAGCCGTACTTAATGTGGCAAACTTTACCGGAACAACACCTAATTACAGATTCAACAAACCGGCTAACAACAGGGTTGGTGCCATCAGCGACGGTTTATCAGCCTTTAACAGCAGCCGCTGGACAGGGCAGTTAACCATCAGGTACAGCTTCTAATTAACCAAAGCATTATATAAAGAAAAGCCGCTTCAAAAGAGCGGTTTTTTCTTTTATTACAATTAATGTATTGATGCCCCTAAAAAGAAACCCTGAATAAATTATTGGAAAAAGGGAGCGTTGATAGTAGAAGCAGGCAACCAGTATTATTTGGCCTTTCCCCATCCCCAGGTAAGGAATGCCGGAAATGCTTCCGCCCAGGTTGGTACATCATGTTTCCCTTCGCTGAGTTCGAGGTAACAGATATCCCGCCCGTCTTCATACCCTTTCAGGTTTAGTTCCCTGATCAGGCTGAGCGTATCATCAATAGAGTCGATGATGCCATTATTGTTCCTGTCGGCCGTTTCATCTTTTGTCCCAACTTCAAAAAAGAACCTGAGCCAGGGATAGTATCCTCCTTCCCTAACCTGCCGGTGCATGATCCTGTTAATTTCTTCATCAAATTCGGGATCATCCTGGTCCATATCGCGCCACCAGAATGAACCGCTGAAAGCGCCGGCAATGCTGAATTCCTGCGGGTGGTTCCAAACAATATCAAGCGCGCATAATCCACCCAGGGAGAACCCGGCAAAAGCTTTTTGTTTAAAAGAATAGATGCGGTATGTGAGGCGCAGGTAAGGCAGCAGTTCTTCCATCACAAAACGGGTAAACAGTGAAGCTTTTGCACCCCTGCCTTTATAATCGAGGATTTTAGCTGTACCGTATTCATTTTTCCTGTCGGGGGCGCAGTGAATGCCAACACAGAAAAGGGGTTCTACCAGGTGGCCTTTTTCAAGATTCCCTAGAATATCTTCAAACTTCATGGTACGCAAATCCTGACCGTCGTTTATCAGCAATAAATTGATATGTGCATGGTCCTTGCTGTGATGTGGCAGGTAACAATCAACCAGTACATCCCGTTCCAGGAATTCAGATGAAATGGTGTGGTGCTGTATTTTAATCCGGCTCGTCTTATCGGCTAACATTACTTCAAAAATAAGGAAAGCGATACAATTTAACGGCCGGTGGCGGCCAAAAACATAATTTGTTTTTTTGGCTGTTAAAAAATACATTTGAATACAATTGACATACAATCATCCACAATAAATTTTAAACCAGCAATATGAAAAAAATAGGTGTATTACATGGCAAGGAAAGGAGCTTTCCGGAAGCGCTCGTAAGCAGGATAAACAGTAAGAATATTCCGGGCATCATGGCCGAACCGGTAAAAATTGATAAAGTGATGCAGGGCGAACCCAGCGGGTATGCGGTTATATTCGACCGTATTTCCCAGGATGTACCTTTTTACAGGGCTTACCTGAAGAATGCTGCCCTTTGCGGTACTGCGGTAATCAACAACCCCTTCTGGTGGAGCGCAGATGAGAAATTTTTCAACAACTGCCTGGCCACCAAGATAGATGTACCTGTTCCAAAAACGGTAATACTTCCGTCACGAGACCTGCCAACAGACACATCTGCCGAATCTTTTTCCAACCTGGCTTACCCGCTCGACTGGGATGGCATATTCAAATACATCGGATTCCCTGCCTATATGAAACCGTTTGCCGGTGGCGGATGGAAAAGCGTATACCAGTTAAACAGCATGGAAGAGTTTTTTGAAAAACATGCCGAAACAGAACAACTGGTGATGATGCTGCAGGAGGAGATAAAGTTTGAAGAATATTACCGCTGTTATTGCGTGGGTGGCAAATATGTGCGCATCATGCCCTATGAACCACGTAACCCGCACCACCTGAGATATGTGGCTGATTTCAAGCCATCTCCGGAACGGTATAAGTTAATGGAAGATATCGTATTGAGGATATGCAATTACCTCGGCTATGATTTCAATACCGTGGAACTGGCCGTACGTAACGGTGTGCCATATGCGATAGATTTCTGCAATCCTGCTCCTGATGCGGAAGTGACCAGCGTTGGGCAGGAAAATTTAGTGGAAACTGCTGCCATGTTTGCCATTGAAAAGGCACAATCGCATGTTGAGGGAGCTGATAACCTTACATGGGGAGAATATATCAAACGCAGTTCAACCAAAATGAAACTATATTAAAATGTATGATGTGTGATTTTTGGATATATGATTTGTTTACCACTCAGATCATACATCTTACATCAAACATCATACATCTATCATCTTACATCTAACATCATAAATTTTACATCAAGAATGGCCAATTTATCTTACAAGCATTTCACCTTAGGTGTGGAAGAAGAATACATGGTGATAGATCCGGTAACCAAGGAACTGAAAAGCCATGAACAGAAAATCGTTCAGGAAGGCCAGAAACTCATTAAGGATAAAGTGAAAGCAGAAATGCACCAGGCGGTGGTGGAAGTAGGCACAGATATTTGTGCGGATGTGGATGAAGCTTTCATTGATGTAGCCACATTGCGAAAAACAATCAGCGGTATTGCAGAAGACCTCGGGCTTTGGGTGGGCGCCAGTGGCACACATCCGTTCAGTCATTGGGAAAAACAGCTAATCACCGAACATATCCGGTATAACGAAATTGTGAATGAACTGCAGGAAGCAGCACGTAGTAATCTCATTTTCGGATTACACGTACACGTTGGCATGGAAACCAGGGAAATGGCGATACATATTGCCAACTCTGCCAGGTATTTCCTGCCGCACATTTTTGCATTGAGTACCAATTCCCCATTCTGGGAAGGAAGGTTAACGGGGTATAAATCTTTCCGAACCAAGGTATTTGAGAAATTTCCGCGAACAGGTATCCCCGACTGTTATGACAGCATAGAAGATTACGACAATTACATCAAACTGCTGGTAAAGACAAATTGTATTGATAATGCCAAGAAGATATGGTGGGATCTCCGGGTACACCCTTTCTTTAATACCGTGGAATTCCGTATCTGCGATATTCCCATGACCGTTCATGAAACAATTGCCATTGCCGGGCTTTTCCAGGCCATTTGCGCCAAACTGTATAAGCTGCGCAGTCAGAACCTTAATTTCATGATGTATCAGCGTGCCCTCCTTAATGAGAATAAATTCAGGGCCAGCAGGTATGGCATTGACGGGTCTATGATAGATTTTGGCAAAGAAACTGAAGTAAATACCCGGGTACTCATTTATGAACTGCTTGATTTTGTGGATGATGTAATACCGCATCTGGGCAGCCAACATGCAATCGGCCATGTGCATAAAATTCTGGACGGTGGTACAGGAGCCGACAGGCAGTTAAAAGTATTCCAGGAAACAAAAAGTCTTGAATCTGTGGTAGATTATATTCACAGCAGCTTTTTACATGGTTTGTAGTTGGACAGAATGCTAATATGCCTTATCTTTGCCGTCCATTTAAAATAATGGCTGCGTAGCTCAACTGAATAGAGCATCTGACTACGGATCAGAAGGTTTCAGGTTTGAATCCTGACGCGGTCACACTTAATTGAGGTTACAATTTTGTTGTAGCCTCTTTTTTTTACAATTTTTTTTATACCCATTTTAAGGTAACTCAACTGATTAGAGCATCCCGACATGCGTCGGGAAGGTTTCAGGTTTGAATCCTGACGCGGTCACAAAAAGAGATTACCTTACCAGGTAATCTCTTTGTTTTATATGTACACCACTTATATTTTATATTCTGTACAACCTGATAAATACTATACCGGATTATCTAAAGATGATATATAATGCAGGACTAATAAACATTTAGCTACCTGGTAACTAAAAAATAAACAAGCTGCTGTATCCACAAATTACACTTTATATATCCCTTCCCTGATTGCATAAACAACAATACCAACCATATTCTTTGCCTTTATTCGTTCCTGTATCCTGTCGCGGTAGCCTTCAATCGTTCGTATACTGAGGCTTAAATGAGCTGCAATTTCCTTGTTGGAGGCTTGCTGACATATCATCCTCATTACTTCCAATTCCTTATCAGTAAAAACCGGTTTAGGCTCTTGCTTGTAAGGATTATACCTGCTTTGAGCTATCAATCGCATAAGGTTGGCAGAAGTACTCTTGCAATAATAAACCTCTTTGTTATACACCGTTTGTATGGCATCAATGATCTCTTTCTTATGGGCGCTTTTAAGTAAATAGCCTTTTGCTCCGGCTTCCAGCATATCAATAATCAGGTTATCGTCATCAAACATGGTAAGACCGATAACCTGTATTGCAGGATATTTGTTTGCGATAATCCTGGTTGCTTCCACACCATCCAGTTCAGGCATCTTGATATCAGTAATCACCACATCCGGTTGCAGCTTACCTACCATTTCTACCAGTTCCCGGCCATTGGCGGCCTCGCCAATCAATTTAATGTAATCCTGCTTTTTAAGCATTACCTGGAAGCCGTCCCTGAATATTTCATGGTCGTCTGCCAGCAAAATACGAATGGGAGCACTTTTTCTCATTTTAAAAACTGTTTAAACCGGTATTTCAATGGTATATACGGTACCCTTCCCTTTTTTTGATTCAATGAACAGGTCTCCCCCCATGATCTCTGTCCGGCTCACCAGGTTACGCAAACCAAAACCTGCGCTTGTCTTGGTTGCATCACTATAATCAAAACCAGAACCGTTATCTTCAGTCTGCAAAACCAGTTTTCTATCTTTCATAAGTACATTTATCCGTAACAGTGATGCTTTTGCATGTTTGATAGTATTGTGAACAATTTCCTGTATGATCCGGTAAATGTTGATAGCCATGTTTTTGGGAAGTTCCGGTACATCAGCATGACTAAAACTGATGGTAAGGCCATGTACTGTTTCTCCATGAATTTGGCCATTTCCAAGCTTGCCAATAAATTCATCTATGGCATATACCAGCCCTTTCCTGATAAGTGTATTTGGCATAAGGTCGTTGGATATCTCCCGCATCCGGCTGATGATATCCACGATATGCTCGCTGGTCTGTTGCATCACCAGTTCATCTTCGGGTAAATGTGTTTCAATACTGCTCAACTTGAATTTGATTGCAGATAGTAACGGGCCCAGTTCATCATGCAGGTCGTTTGCCACTCGTGCCCTTTCATTTTCCAGGGTGGTAATCTCTGCCAGTATTTTGGCCATATAAAGGGCATTGTTCCTTTTTTGCTGGCGCACCAGCGAAAAGATGAAGAAAACCAATATGCCGCCAACAATCAGTGCTGTTATGAGGATGGCAGTGTAAATCGATGTTTGATGGGCATCCATATTATAGCCAATGTATATAAAATAATGGAGATGAAGTTAATTATTGATGAAATATAATTTACATAATTTGAAAAAACAGTGCCTAGCGTCAATCCATAAATCCAAAAAATTTCAGAAAGAATTACCAGTGTAAAATAGAGGATAAAAGCTGCACAAATTATAAATTGTGGATTTCTAAATAGCGACTTTCGTTCTGTAACAATTAATCTGTTTATATTTCCTATACTTAAAAAAGTAAATAAAGTCGCATAGCAAATTGTGAAATATGAAGCATATCTTGTTATAGAGAAGAATATTAAATTCTCCGAAACCCAAAAAATCAATAATGCAAATAATAATAGTATACTCCAAAAACTTTTATAGTTCAACAATCTCCATCGAGTAAACTGCCAGAGTAGTAATAGCGATTCAATTAGCAAATATATATTTAAGTTAATGATATTGGAATTCTTAGTGAAAACAAGTATTGCTCCCAAAATTTCATTTAACGCTCCTATCCATACATATATAATAAACGGATAATAGACCTCACTGATTCTACTGAATCTGATGAGGCCTATTAATGCAGGAATACAAATTGTTAAACTTAAAATTACAATTAAGTAAAAGTTCATTAATATTTAACTATTTAATTCAGATGTTGGAGGGCAATTAATTGGACATCTATATCCATTCTCTATCGCATACAACACTCCCGGTGTCTCTTCCTGCGTAATATATACATCTTCATTATTTGCATTAACACCTACAACAATAAACTTTTGGTTTTTATCCGAATCCATGCCGGAATAAATACGGACACCTGCACAATCAGGATAACTGAGCAGGGTATCAAACAGTTCACGGCTGAAGGTTTCACAGGTTGGCAAAATTCCTTTGTTTTGATAATCAGGATCAAGTACATTATTGCTTTCCTGTTTAAAATAAGCGGTCAGTTCAATTGCTTCTTCAAGGGTTATCAGGTTGTCTTGCATAAAAAGGGGTTTAAAGGTTAAAAAATATACATGAAAGTTGCATTTTTTTAGGGACACTTCAATACGTATTACTACGCATTTTTCTTGCGTAGTAAGTGCAAAAAAATCAGGTATTTCCCGTATTTGCAAATCCAAATTTAACCTCGACATTTGTCCTTTAGGATTAACCAGTACATTTGACGGTTTACGATTAATGAATACTGTCAAATTTAATCCGTACCCTCTTTTCAATCCTTGCAGGTTAATTCAACAGCTTACAATTATTATTGCTTACCATTAACTTCCTGTATGCTTTGCCTGTATTTACATCATCAAAATTTAAAAATTTTATACCTATAGGTATATTTGCTTCAAGCTCATTTCTTAAAGCCAAAACAAAAACCGGGCAGTATATCTGTTTCAAAATAGCACATTTATAAAAATCAGCAGCATGATACATCCGCATACAATTGAATATAATAATGCCTTATCTGCTGAAGAAACCAGCATTTGCAATATCCTTTGCAAAGCAATTCACAAAGGATTACCAGAAGCGGAAAACAAAATATGGCATGCACACCCCGTGTGGTTGCTGGATAGAAATCCCATTGTTGGATACAGCAAACTGAAAGACAGCATCCGGTTGTTGTTCTGGAGCGGACAATCGTTTGAAGAAGCGGGTTTACTTCCCTCCGGTTCATTCAAAGCCGCTGAAGTTAGATACACATCATCAAAACAGGTTAACAATAAAGATCTTGAAAACTGGCTAAAAAAAGCAAAATCCATCCAGTGGGATTACAAGAATATTGTAAAAAGAAAAGGTGTGCTGGAAAGGCTTACATAACACCCCTAAATAAAATCATCCCGTTTACTTTCAAACAAATCTATTTCAGTTTAAAAAAATAAGTACATTTTTTTTACCGGTCTCATCGTGTATTTACTTAATTCCATGCGTACTACATGCAATAAAATCAGGTAGTTACCACCTTTTCATTTCCATTTAATTATATGAGCTTTGCTAATAGTAATTAGAATTGTCTTTGTGTTTAATCCCTACCCTTTTTTCTTTCTCCACAAGAAACACTTCTGAAAAGCAGCTGATAATTGTTTTTCATACACAACAGGATATAATGCTGTTTTATTTTCTATTTGGATACCCGTAAGAAGCACCTGCCATCTTTGTTAACTAAATAACTTATTACCATGGCAAAACCATTCAGACTATCTGTAATTAAAGTACGGGCACTGGGTTCAGGCTACGATGTTTTCACTAATGATGAAATGTCAATTTTTGGATTCGCTTTAACAGGCTCCAGTAGACGCTTTCACATAAAACCTGTAAACCTTGGTTCATACAGTGAATGC
>WBZP01002826.1_pt1 | contig 19568 bp, 17 predicted proteins | sample 5204301 | NCBI WGS metagenome assembly WBZP01 (sample SAMN12412401, study PRJNA552823) | activated sludge metagenome | isolation source: activated sludge from nitrification reactor of wastewater treatment plant... | place: USA: Pennsylvania | collected 2017 | reverse complement strand
AGGTCGCCGCTGCCGGCCCGGATCCAGTGCAGCGGTCCGGGCGCTGCGGTCGGGGCGGCCGCCATCGCGCCCGCGGCGTTCGCCTCGGGCGGCGCCGGCAGCAGGCGCCGCAACGCGGCCAGCAGCGTTGCATCGTCGTCGGCCGGCGCGGCCAGGGCACGCTGCAGGCGTTCCACCGTGCGCGCCAGCCGCTCCCGCGCCACCGGCTTGAGAACGTAGTCCAGCGCTTCGTGCTCGAAGGCATCCACCGCGTACTCGTCGTACGCCGTGACGAAGATGACGCGCGTCGGCCCTTCGATGCCCTCGGCCACCTCCAGGCCCGTGAGCCCGGGCATCTGGATGTCGAGGAAGGCGAGGTCGGGTCGCAGCGCAGCGATGCGCTCTGCCGCCTCGACACCGTTTCGGGCGACATGCACCAGCTGCAGCGCCGGCCACGCCGCGGCCAGCTCGGCGATGAGCGCGCGCGCCAGGTGCGGCTCGTCGTCGGCGACGAGGGCCGTGGCGCGGTGCGTCGGGCTCGGGGTGCTCGTGTTCATCGCGCGCCCTCGAGCGGCGCTCGCAGCGGCAGGCGCAGCGTGGCCAGCGTGCCGGGCCGCGCTGGTGCGAGCGTCAGGCTCGCGTCCGACCCGAAGCGCGCGGCCAGCCTCTCGCGCACGTTGCCCAGCGCCAGGCCGGCACCGCGCCGCCGGACGGTCTCGGCCGGTGCATCGGGCCCGCGGCCGTCGTCGCGCACCTCGACCACCACCTCGTCGCCCTCGGTGCGGGCGCGCACCGACACCGATCCGCCCTCGACCTGCGGCTCCACGCCGTGCTGCACGGCGTTCTCCACCAGTGGCTGCAGCAGCAGCGGCAGCAGCGGCGCCCGGCGCGTCGCCTCGTCGGCCTCGATCGAGAAGCGCAGCCGCTCCTCCATGCGCGTGGCCTGCACGCGCAGGTAGGCCTCGGCCAGGGCCAGCTCGTCGCCCAGCGTCACTTCGTCGCGGCGCAGGCCGCCCAGCGAGGCGCGCAGGTAGTCGGTGAAGGCGCCCAGCATCGCGCGCGCCTTGGCCGCGTCGTGGTCGATCAACGAGTACACGTTGGCCAGCGTGTTGAACAGGAAGTGCGGCTCGATCTGCGCCTGCAGCAGCTTGAGCTGCGCGGCCGTCGCGCGGCGCTCGGCGTCGATGGCGCGCGCCTTGGCGCCGAACCAGTGGTACGTGATGAAGGTCACCAGCAGCGCGATGGCGGCGGCGGCGGCGATGGGGCCGATGTCGCCGTCCTGCCGCACCGTGCCGCCGGCCAGCCAGATGCCCAGCGGCCAGCCGGCCCCCACGGCCATGATCGGGATGCCGCCGTAGAACAGCACCCGGTGCAGCGCCGTGAAGCGGCAGATCCGCGCCGGCCCGAGCAGGCGGCCGACGAGCTCGAACAGGCCGTGGATCGCGTAGCCGATCACGAGGCTGACGACGAGGTTGCGGCCGAGCCAGAAAAGCCAGCGGTCGGCGCGCAGCCAGTCGGCCAGCGAGTCGGCGTGGATGGCGAAGCCCATCACGGTGACGCCCAGCGCCAGCGCAGCGCTGAAGAGCGCCGTCCACATGAGCTGCAGCCAGTACGGGCCGGCCACCTCGAGGTTCATGGAGACCCAGCTCTCCCAGGAGTGCCTGAGCATGGTGCGATCGATCTTCATGACGGGCCAGTGTAGGCAGCCGGCCCGCCCCGGCACGCGAGCGCGCGACGAATCGACGGCCGGCGTGCCGGACGACGAGCAGCCGCGACGAGCGGCTGTGACGAGTGGCTGTGACGAGTGTTCGCGACAGGCGGCCGTACCGGGCGGCCGTACCGGGCGGCCGTACCGGGCGGCCGGTGTGCAGGCCAGCGCGCAGGCGGTCGTGCGGACGGTCGTGCGGACGGTCGTCCCGCCGGTCGCGCAACCGCTGCACCGGCACGGGCGACCCCGCTGCCTACAATCCGCCGCGCCTTCCGCCTCCCTCCGCCCCCCTCGATCGGCACCGTCCCATGCAAGTCCAACCCAGCGTCTTCAAGGCCTACGACATCCGCGGCGTCGTCGGGCAGACGATCGACGAAGCCTTCGCCGAGCACCTCGGCCGCGCCTTCGGCTCCGAGGCGCGCGGCGCCGGCGAGAAGGCGGTCGCGGTCGGGCGCGACGGGCGCGTCTCGGGGCCGGTTCTCTCGGCCGCGCTGATCCGCGGTCTCGTCTCGAGCGGGCTCGACGTCGTCGACCTCGGCGCGGTGACGACGCCGATGCTCTACTACGTGGCCGCCACGCGCGCCAGGCAGGGCTGCTCGAGCGGCATCCAGGTCACCGGCAGCCACAACCCGAAAGACTACAACGGCTTCAAGATGGTGCTGGCCGGGCGCGCGATCTACGGCGACGAGATCCAGAGGCTGCGGGCGCGCATCGAGGCCGAGGACTACGTGCAAGGCCCGGGGCGCGCGGCGCGCATGGACATCGGCCCCGAGTACCAGCACCGCATCACGAGCGATTGCCGGCTCGCGCGGCCGATGAAGATCGTCGTCGACTCGGGCAACGGCATTCCGGGCGCGAGCGCGCCGGGCATCCTGAAGGCGCTCGGCTGCGAGGTGATCGACCTCTACAGCGCAGTCGACGGCGACTTCCCCAATCACCACCCGGACCCGAGCAAGCCCGAGAACCTGGCCGACCTGATCAAAGTCGTGCACGCCACTGGCGCCGAGCTCGGGCTCGCGTTCGACGGCGACGGTGACCGCCTCGGCGTCGTCACCGCCGCGGGCCGGATCATCTACCCCGATCGGCAGCTGATGCTGTTCGCGCGCGACATCCTCGGGCGCCATCCGGGGGCGCCGATCATCTTCGACGTCAAGTGCAGCCAGCGCGTGCCGGTGGCGATCCGCCAGGCCGGCGGCGTGCCGCTGTTGTGGAAGACCGGCCACTCGCTGATCAAGGCCAAGCTGAGGGAGACCGGCGCCCCCTTCGCCGGCGAGATGAGCGGGCACCTGTTCTTCGGCGAGCGCTGGTACGGCTTCGACGACGCGATGTACACCGCGGCGCGCCTGCTCGAGATCCTCTCGCGCCACGCCGACCCGAGCGCGGTGCTCGAAGCGCTGCCGACGAGCCACGCGACGCCCGAACTCAACGTGCCCTGCGCCGAGGGCGAGCACCACCAGGTCGTCGCCGAGCTGCTGGCCCGCGTGGCCGACGGGCGGCTCGCCTTCCCTGGGGGCGAGGTCGGCACCGTCGACGGCCTGCGCGTCGACTACCCCGACGGCTTCGGCCTCGTGCGCGGCAGCAACACGACCCCGGTGCTCGTGCTGCGCTTCGAGGGCCACACCGAGGAAGCGCTGCACCGCATCGAGGCCGACCTCATGGCCGCGCTGCGCGCCGTCAAGCCCGACGCCCAGGTGGCGGCGGCGGCGCACTGAGCGCTCCCGGCACAGGGGGCAGTGGGCACTCCGCGGGCGACGCCGCTATGACCGGCGCCACCGCCCGCGCGCTCTACTCGACGCTGCTGCGTCTGGCGACGCCGCTCTACCTGGCGCGCCTGTGGTGGCGCGGGCGGCGCGAGGCCACCTACCGCCACGCGCTCGCCGAGCGGCTCGGCTTCGGCCCGCCCGAGGAGCCGGGACGGCTGTGGATCCACGCCGTCTCGTTGGGCGAGACGCGGGCCGCCGCGGCGCTCGTGGCCGCGCTGAGGGCGCGCACGCCCGGGCTGCGCCTGCTGCTCACCCACGGCACGGCCACCGGCCGCGAGGCGGGCCGCGTGCTGCTGCGCGAGGGCGACGCGCAGTGCTGGCTGCCTTACGACACGCCGGGCGCGGTGCGCCGCTTCCTGGGCCGCCACCGGCCCGCGGCCGGCGTGCTGATGGAGACCGAGGTCTGGCCGAACCTGCTGCAGGCGGCGCGCGCGGCCGGGGTGCCGATGCTGCTCGTCAACGCGCGGCTGTCCGAGCGCAGCTTGGCCAAGGGCCGCCGCTTCGAGGCGCTCCTGCGCCCGGCGGCGGCCGCGTTCACGCGCGTGCTTGCGCAGACCGCCGAGGACGCCGAGCGCCTGCGCGCGATGGGCGGCGCGGCGGTCGAGGTGACGGGCAACCTCAAGTTCGACATGGCGCCCGATGCGGCGCAGCTTGCCGCCGGACGCGCCTGGCGTGCGCGGCTCGGCCGGCCGGTGGTGCTGGCGGCGAGCACGCGCGAGGGCGAGGAGGCCGCGCTGCTCGACGCGTGGTGTTCGCTCGCCGCGCCGCGGCCGCTGTTGCTGCTCGTTCCGCGGCACCCGCAGCGCTTCGGCGAGGTGGCGGCGCTCGTGGCCGCGCGCGGGCTCGCGCTCGTGCGGCGCAGCGTGTTGCCGATCCCGGGCGACGAAGCCGCCGCGCTTGCCGACGCCGACGTCGACGTCGTTCTCGGCGACTCGATGGGCGAGATGGCGCTGTACTACGCGGCGGCCGACGTCGCGCTGCTCGGCGGCAGCTTCGCGCCGCTCGGCGGCCAGAACCTGATCGAGGCCGCGGCCTGCGGCTGCCCACTGGTGATGGGGCCACACACCTTCAACTTCGCGCAAGCGGCCGAGTGGTCGCTCGAGGCCGGCGCGGCGGAGCGGGTCGACGACCTTGCCGCCGGTGTCGCACGTGCCGTGGCGCTGGCGGTGAACCCGCCCCGGGACGCGATGGCCCAGCGCGCGAGCGCCTTTGCCGCGCGCCATCGCGGTGCGGCGATTCGTGCGGCCCTCGCGCTCGACCCCTGGGTGCGTTCGTCGGGCTGAGGGCGCCGGCCGCTACTTCGCGATCAGGCTGTCGACGAGGTCGACGTCGGATGGCGCGAGCTGCCCCGCGGCCTGGCGCAGGCGCAGGCCACCGACGATCACGTCGTAGCGCGCCTTGGCGAGGTCGCGCTGCGTGCTGAAGAGCTGCGTGGTGGCGTTCAGTACGTCGAGGTTGACGCGCACGCCGACCTTGAAGCCGAGCTGCGTGGCCTCGAGCGCGAGCCTGCTCGAGGACTCCGCGGCCTCGAGCGCCTTCACCTGCACCTGGCCCGACTGCACGCCGAAGAAGGCCACGCGCGTGCCCTGCGCCACGCCGCGGCGCGCTGCCGAGAGGTCGTTGGCTGCCTTCTCCTCGAGCGCCATCGTTTCCTTGATGCGGTTCTGCGTCAGCCCGCCGGTGTAGATGGGCCAGTTCAGCTGCACGCCGACCGTGCCGGTGGCCGCGGTTCCAGGCAGCGTGATCGCGCTGCCACGCGAGTCTTGCGCGCCGACCTGGGCGGTGGCGTCTACCGTCGGCCCTTCGGCGGCGCGCGCCTTCTCGGTCTCGAGCTGCGCGATCTCCTGCCCCAGCCGCGCCTTGCGCACCGTCGGATGCACACCGTCGGCCGTGGTGACCCATTCCTCGACGTTGTTCGGAGTCAGCGAGGGCAAGGCCACTGGCACCGCGAGCCGCTGGGGCACGACGCCCGTGCGACCGACCAGCTGGTCGAGCGCGATGCGCTTGGTGTGCAGGTCGTTCTCGGCCGCGACTTCCTGTGCGGTCGCGAGGTCGAAGCGCGCCTGCGCCTCGCGCGTGTCGGTGATCGTCGCGGTGCCGACCTCGAAGTTGCGCTTGGCCGATGCGAGCTGCTCGGTGATCTGCGTCTTGTTGGAACGTACCGCGGCCAGCGTGTCCTGCGCGCCCAGCACGTCGAAGTAGGCCGTCGCGACGCGCACGATCAGATCCTGTTCGGCGCTCTCGAGGTCGGCCTGCGCCGCCTCGAGAGCCTTGGCGGCCTGCTCGATCGTCACGCTGTTGCTGCGGTTGTACAGCGCGTAGCGACCGTTCAGCGCCGCCTGGTTGACGCGCGTGTCGCGGCTGCCGAGGCTTTCGAACCTCGTCTGGCCGTAGGTGCCAGAGGCGACCCCGGTGAGCGTCGGCCGTCGCAGCGCGTTTGCCTGCTCGGCCCGGAATTCAGCCGCGTGGGCCTGCGACCGCGCGGCCAGGAACGTGGCATCGTAGCCTCGAGCCGCCTCGTACAGCTCCTTCAGGCGCTGAGCAGCGGCAGTCCCGGGCAGGGCAACGAGCAGGGCCGCCGCAAGGGCGAGCAAGGCCGGTCGGGGCCGGAGGGGGACGGATGCGGTCATGGGAACCTCTTGAAGGCGGCGCAGGCGCGGCGCACGGCGCCTGCGGTTATAGCGGGGCCGGGCGCGCCCGGCCCGCGCCCGGCGACGGGCCGGCGCGGCGTGGCGACCGGACGGCGAATTCCGGGGATGAACGGCGCGAGCGCGGGGGCGGCATCGACGTCGGATGGTCCGGCAACGTCAGAAGCGGAAGCGCGCCGGCTCGATGAAACCCTCGAGGCGCGGCGCGACCGTGTCGAAGAGATCGACCTCGGACCAGGCTTCGTCGCCCGCGCGGGTGTAGAGCCGCGCGCGCATGATCGGCAACTCGCCGACGACCGCGGCCAGCCGGCCACCGACGCGCAACTGCTGCAGTAGCGCGCGCGGCACCTCGGCCACCGAACCCGACAGCACGATCACGTCGAACGGAGCCTCTCCGGGCAGCCCGCGCGCACCCTCCGCGGCCGAGACCTCGAGCACCCGCACGTTCGTCGTGCCGCTGCGGCGCAGGTTCTCGCGCGCCTGCCGCGCAAGCGCCGGCCGGCACTCGAGCGTGACGACCTGCATCGCGCGATGCGCGAGCAGCGCCGCCATGAAGCCCGAGCCGGTGCCGATCTCGAGTGCCTTCTCGTGCCGCTGCACCTGCAGCTCCTGGAGCAGCCGGGCCTCCACCTTGGGCTCGAGCATGCAGGGGCCCCTGGGCTCGCTCTCGACCAGCGGCACCTGGGTGTCGACGAAGGCCAGCGCCCGCGCCGCGGGCGGCACGAAGTCCTCCCGGCGCAGCGTGCCGAGCAGGTCGAGCACATCCGGATCCAGCACCTCCCAAGGGCGGATCTGCTGCTCGATCATGTTGAAGCGGGCGACTTCCTGGTTCATCGCTAGATAACCTGCATGGTATACGAAATCGACACGTGGCGATTCTAGGCCGGGGTCTTGACCGGGTCCTGACCGGGGCCGCCGCCGGGGCCCCGGCGCCACCGCCTTGCCCGGTTCGCCAGGTCGTCGAGCCAGCAGTAGACGACCGGCACCACGACCAGCGTGAGCAGCGAGGACGTGATCACGCCGCCGATCACCGCCTGCCCCATCGGTGCGCGCTGCTCCGAGCCCTCGGTGAGCGCGAAAGCGAGCGGCACCATGCCGAACACCATCGCGAGCGTCGTCATCAGGATCGGTCGCAGGCGCACGCGCGCCGCGTGCAGCAACGCCTCGGTGCGTTCCATGCCCGCGGCCCGGCTGCGGATCGTGAAGTCGATCAGCAGGATCGCGTTCTTCGTCACCAGCCCCATCAGCATGACGATCCCGATCACCGAGAACATGTTGAGCGTGCTGCCGAAGGCGAACAGGGCGAGCACGACGCCGATCAGCGTCAGCGGCAGGCTGGACATCAGCGCGATCGGCTGCAGGAAGCTCTTGAACTGGCTGGCCAGGATCATGTAGATAAAGATCACCGCCAGCCCCAGCGCGCCGGCCGCGAAGCGGAAGCTGTCCTGCATGTTCTTCGTGCTGCCACCGAAGCTGTAACGGTAGCCGGGCGGCCAGGCGATGCCGTCGAGCACCCTGCGGATGTCGTCGCCGATCTCGCCTGCGCTTCGCCCCATCGCGTTGGCATCGATGTTGATCTCGCGGTTCAGGTCGCGCCGGTTGATCTGGTTGGGGCCGGTCGCCAGGCGCACCTCGGCCACCTGCGACAGGCGCACCGTGCGCGTGCTGCCGTCGACGGCGGCCAGCACCAGCGGCAGGTTCCGCAGGTCGGCCGGCGAGTCGCGGTGGGCCGGCGCCAGGCGCAGCTGCACGTCGTAGCTCTCGCCGTCGCCGGCGCGCCAGTTGCCGACCGAGACGCCGGCAACCAGCGTGCGCAGTGTGCTCGCCACGCTGCTCACGTTCAGCCCCAGGTCGGCGGCAGCGTCGCGCTTCATGTCGATCGCGATCGTCGGCTTGTCGTCCTTCAGTGTGCTGTCCAGGTCGACCAGGCCCGGGATTTCGCGCAGGCGCGCCATCACCTGCTTCGCCAGGCGTGCCAGCTCGGCGAGATCGGGGCCCTGGATCGAGAACGCGATGCTCTTGCCGCCGCCGAGGTCGGTGACACCGATATTGGTGATCGTGATGCCCGGAATGCTCGCCATCCGCTCGCGGAAGGGCAGCGCGAGGTCGGCGACGCTGCGCTCGCGGTCCTTGCGGTCGACCAGCCGCACGTAGAGGCTGCCGACGTTGCGGCCCTGGGCGAAGGCGCTGTTGATCGTCGCCACCGTGTGGCGCACCTCGGGAAACTCGCGCAGCGCGGCGTCGATCTGCTTCGCCCGCGCCTCGGTCAGCTCGAGCGAGCTGCCGACCGGGGTCTGGAAGTTGACGACCGTCTCCGAGAAGTCGGCCTTGGGCACGAACTCCTTGCCTATCGCGCCGGCCAGCGCCAGCGCGACGACGAAGGTCGCGATCGCGACCAGCACCGTCTTGACCTGGTGCACCAGCGACCAGGCGAGCAGCCTCTGGTAGACCTGCGCCAGCCGCTCGGTGAAGAGGTCGAACAGGCCCGTCACGCGGCCGATCGTGCGGTCGTACAGGTTCAGCGGCCTGTCCAGCCGGCCCGGGTGCATCGACGGTGAACCGTCCTGGCCCGGCCGCTTCACGGCCGGGTCGTGCCAGACGCTGGAGAGCATCGGGTCGAGCGTGAAGCTGACGAACATCGAGATCAGCACCGCAGCGACGATCGTGATGCCGAACTCGTGGAAGAACTTGCCGACGATGCCGCCCATGAAGCCGATCGGCAGGAAGACGGCGACGATCGACAGCGTCGTCGCCAGCACCGCCAGGCCGATTTCGTGCGTGCCCTCGAGCGCCGCGTCGCGCGCGCTCTTGCCCATCTGCACATGACGGATGATGTTCTCGCGCACGACGATCGCGTCGTCGATCAGCAGGCCGACGCACAGTGACAGCGCCATCAGCGTGATGCCGTTGATCGAGAAGCCGAACCAGGCCATGAAGGCGAAGCTGCCGATCAGCGAGATCGGCAGCGTGAGGCCGGTGATGACGGTCGAGCGCCAGGAGTTGAGGAACAGGAAGACGATCAGGACCGTCAGCGCCGCGCCTTCGAGCACGGTGCGCTGCACGTTGGCCACGCTGACGCGGATCGCGCGCGAGTTGTCGCGGTTGATCTCGGTTCTCATGCCCGCCGGCGTGACCGCCTGCGCCTCGGCGAGGGCCTTCTTCAAGCCATCGACGACCGCGATCGTGTTCTCGCCCTGGCTCTTCTGCACCGACAGCAGCACCGTGCGCTGGCCGTTGTAGAGCGCCAGGCTCTCGATCTCCTGCGGGCCGTCGACGACGTCGGCCACCTGCCACAGCTTGATCGCCGTCGTGCCTCCACCGGCCACCGCCTTGCGCGCGACGACGATGTCGCGGAATTCGGCCGGCGTCTTCAGGCGCGCATTGATCTGCACGGCACGGTCCTGTTCGCGCGAGCGGATCGCGCCCAGCGGCAGCTCCTGGTTCTCGCTGCGCACCGCGGAGGCGACTTGGTCGATCGTGACGCCGAACGCGTCCATCGCGGCCGGGTCGAGGTCGATCTGCACCTGGCGCGCCACGCCGCCGACGACCGTGACCGCGCCGACCCCGCGCACGTTCTCCAGGCGCTTCTGCAGCACCTGGCTGGCCCAGGTGGTGAGCTCCTGCGCGCTGGCGCTCGCCGGCCCCCCGCCGCCTGCGGCGGCCGCCCCTGCCGGGGGGGCGTTGCCGTCGGTGGCGAGCACGGCGACGTTGAAGACCGGCTGGCTCTGCGGGTCGAAGCGGAAGATGCGCGGCTCCTTGACCTCGTCGCGCAGCAGCGGCTTCATCAGCGCGACCTTCTCGCGCACGTCATCGGCCGCCTTGCGGCCGTCGACGTCGAGGTTGAACTCGATGATCGTGACCGAGGAGCCTTCGTAGCTGCGCGAGTACAGCGCAGAGATCCCGGCCACCGTGTTGACCGCCTCCTCGACCTTCTTCGTCACCTCGGCCTCGACGATCTCGGGGCTCGCGCCCGGGTAGTCGAGTTGGACGACGACGGTCGGGATGTCGATGTTCGGGAACTGATCGATCGCCAGCCGCTGGTAGCTGAACAGCCCCAGCACGACGAAGGCGACCATCACCATCACCGCCATCACGGGGTTGGCGATCGAGACGCGGGTGAACCACATGGGGCAGGGCGGGTGGGTGCGCTCGGTGGCAGGCGCGCGCCGGCGGCGGCCTCAGGGGCGCGCGGCCGACGCCGGCGTCGAGACCTGCGTTGCGCCGGCAGCGCCCGCGGTGCCGGGGCGGACGACGCGCGTCCCCGGGCGCATGGCGCCGACGCTCCCGCGCAGCACCATCGCCCCGGCGGCAAGGCCCTCGGTGATTTCGACCGCGGCCTCCGGGCGGCCGTCGATCGGCGCCTCGCCGCGCTGGCCGAGCGTCACCGGTCTTTCGACCGCAACGCCACCTTCCAGTTCCAGCACGTAGGGGCGGGCGCGATCGAAGCGCACGGCGGACGCCGGCACCACCAGCACCGTGCGTCGCTGCAGTTCGATCGTGGCGCGCGCGAACAGGCCCTGGCGCAACGCCGGGTGCGGGGCGAGTTCGAGGTAGGTCAGCACCGCGCGGGTGCCGGCCTGGGTGCCCGGGTTGATGCGCGACACACGCGCCGCCACCGGCTCGGCCAGCCCCTCCAGCGTGACGCTCGCCGCCTGGCCGATGCGCACGGCCAGCACATCCTCGGGCGTCACCGCCGCCTCCAGCTCGAGGCGCGAGAGGTCGACGATCTCGAGCAGGCGGGTGTCGAGCGATACGCGTTCGCCCGGCTGCGCCAGCCGCTGCGCGACGAGGCCGCCGATCGGGGCGCGGATCTCGGTGTCGCGCACCGCTTTTCGCGCCAGTTCGGCCGTGGCGCGCGCTGCCTGCAGGGCGGCGCTGGCGCCGGCGGCGTTGCTGACCGCGGTGTCGAGCGCGTTCTTCGAGATGAAGCCCTGGTCGACGAGCGCCCGGCTGTTGGCCAGCGTGCGCTCGGCGATCTGCAGCTGGGCCTCGGCGCTGCGCGCCTGGTCCTCGGCCTGGCGCAGCCGCCAGTCGTACTCGGTCGGGTCGAGCCGCCCGAGCAGCTGGCCGGCGACGACACGGTCGCCCTCGCGCACCGTGAGGTCGCGGATCTCCGCGCCGACCCGGGCCTTGACGAAGGCGCTCTGAACCGCCCTCAGGCCGCCCGAGACGGGAAGCGACTGCACGAGCTCGACCTGCGCAGCCTTGGCCAGATCGGTGGGCGCGAGCTCGATCGCCGGCCCCACCGTCGTGGCCATCGGCCCTGATGGGCCTGCCGGTGCCACCGCTCCGCCGCGGGACGGATCCGTGCCCGGGCCCCGCGCCGCCCGCAGCCACAGGGCTGCCGCCAAGGCCAGGACGATCAAGGCGACGATGCCGAAGGTCCGGCGGGCGCGCCGGGTCATGGCGCGGCCCCCGTGCGCACCTCGAGGCCCCGTAGCACCAGGTCCAGGTGCACCTGAAGCATCCGGCGCGGATCGGGCGCGTCGGCGCCATGGACGGGGCAGGCACCGATCGAGTGCCGGTGCAGCGCGAGGAAGATCATCGGTGCCATCAGCGCATGCGCCGCCTCGTGCAGCGGCTGCGCGCGGAACTCGCCGCGCTCGATGCCGCGCTGCACGGCCGACGAGAACAGCCGGTCGGCCGGCACGATCACCTCGTCGGCGTAGAACTGCGCCAGCTCCGGGAAGTTGCGCACCTCGGCGAGCACGATCTTGTGGATGCCGGCCGCGGGCGTGCTGCCGACACGCTGCCACCAGGCGTCCATCAGCTTCACGAGCAGGTCCGAGCTCGAGCCCTGGAACTGCGCCACCGCCTCCTGGCCTTCGGCGATCAGGCTGCCGAGGTTGTGGCGCACGACCGCCTTGAAGAGCTCTTCCTTGCTCGGGTAGTAGAGATAGAGCGTTCCCTTCGAGACGCCTGCGCGCCGTGCCACCTGGTCGGCGCGCGTCGCGGAGAAACCCTTCTCGACGAACAACCCGAGTGCGGCGTCGAGCAGTTCCTGCGGCCGCGCCTCCTTGCGGCGCTGGCGCGGCGGGGCGGGGCTCGGGGGCACCCGGGCGTCCGGGTTGGCGCGGAAAGGGCGATCCACTTTAATGACTGACTGGTCATTAATCCTACGATCCGATGCGGTCACGGTCAAGCAACGCGGTCGAGCAATTCACGGACGCGCGCGCGCTGCCTCTCTATGATCGCGCGCTCGTCTCACGGCGACGCCCCGCCCGCGCGCAACACGGGCCTCCCCCGCCGCAAGCCCCTTGGACCCGATCCTCCTGCTCAAGGCCGCCCTGATGGGTATCGTCGAGGGACTCACCGAGTTCCTGCCGATCTCCTCCACCGGGCACCTGATCCTCGCCGGCTCGCTGCTCGACTTCATCGGCGAGAAGGCCAAGGTCTTCGAAGTCGCGATCCAGACCGGCGCGATGCTGGCGGTGATCTGGGAATACCGGGCCCGCTTCGGCGGCCTCGTGACGCGCATCGGTCATGACCCGGCGGCACGGCGCTTCGGTCGCAACCTCGCCATCGCCTTCCTGCCGGCGGCGTTCTTCGGGCTGATGTTCGGCAGACTCGTCAAGCAGCACCTGTTCCACCCGGTGCCGGTGGCGATCGCCTTCGTCGTCGGCGGCTTCGTCATCCTCTGGGTCGAAGCGCGGCACCGGCGCCGCTACGGCGCGCGTGACCTCGAAGGCCGGCGCCATGCCCGCGTCGAGAGCGTCGACGACATGAGCGCGCTCGACGCGCTCAAGGTCGGCCTCGTGCAATGCCTGGCGCTGATCCCTGGCACGAGCCGCTCGGGCGCCACCATCATCGGCGCGATGCTGTTCGGCTTCTCGCGCAAGGCGGCCACCGAGTTCAGCTTCTTCCTCGGCGTGCCCACGCTGACGGCTGCCGGCGCCTACTCGGTCTGGAAGGAGCGGGGCTCGCTCGCAGCCGGCGACCTGCCGTTGTTCGCCGTCGGTCTGGTGTTCTCGTTCTTCAGCGCCTGGCTGTGCATCCGCTGGCTGATCCGCTATGTCTCGACGCACGACTTCACGGTCTTCGCCTGGTACCGCATCGTCTTCGGCGCCGTCGTGCTGCTGACCGCCTGGTCGGGGTGGGTGACCTGGGCCGCCTGAGGCTGCCGGCGCTCCACACGGGAGCCCTCGGGTCGAGTCGGCGATCGTGGGCCTGCGATCGCCGCCCCGAAGGCGCCGAGCAACTCCCCGCGCCGCCGCGGGCGGCTGCCTTGCGGTGAATTCTCTGGTAAGGACAGCCACATGGCAGAGTCCACCATCACCTCGAAGGGTCAGACGACCGTCCCGGCTGACATCCGGGCCCTCCTGCACGCCAAGCCAGGCAAGCGTCTCGTCTGGTCGGTGATGCCCGGCGGCACCGTCATCGTTAGAGCCAAGACCAAGTCCATCCTCGACATGGCTGGAATGCTCGAGGCCCCGAAAGGCAGGCGGGTGGGTGTCGAAGAGAGGAATCCCTGGCGCTGAGGGCTGCATGCCCGCGCTCGACACGAACGTGCTAGTCCGCTATGTCGTTCAAGACGACAGCGGGCCGTCGGATCGTGATGGTCGATTCGCCGGTCGCAGCCCTGGCTCATCCAGTCGGAAGTGCGGCATGACCGGCCGGTGCTCAGCCCTTGGCGCCCGCCAGCACCGCCGCGGGTCAGGTCGCTGCGGCGCCAGGCTCCGGCCCGGGCCAATGCGTCCGCAGCCACGGCTCGAACAGCGGCAGCACCGCCTGCGGGTCGCGCGGCCACAGGTTGTGGCGGCGCGTCGGGCTCTCGCGCAGCAGTCGGTCGCTGCGGGCTTGCCGGTGCTGCACGCTCAGGGCCGGCGCAAGTGCCAGCAGCTGCCGCGTCGCTTCAGGCGGTGCCAGGCTGTCGCCTTCGATGCCGATGGCCAGCACATGGCCGCGGGCCTGCTGCAGCTGGTCATCCACGCCGGCCAGCCCGGCCATCGCGCCGAAGCGGCCGGTGCGGGCCAGCCCGAGCCAGTCGCGCATCAGCTGCCGCGGCTGCCGGCCGCCGAGGCCCAGCCAGTCGCCGGGATACCAGGGCCACACCCGCAGCACGGCGTCGATCAGGCGCAGCCCGCGGCGCATGCGCGGCTGTTCGGCCGGCGCAAACGCAGGCCAGTGGGGTGTGCCGCAGGCCACGAGCACGAGGCCGTCGATGACGGCCGGGTGGCGGGCCAGCGCCAGCAGCGCAAGATGCCCGCCGATGCTGTGGCCGAGCAGGAGCACGCGGCTGTCCGGGGCGGCCTGGCGCTGTTCGAACGCATGGTCCTCCACGTCCTGCAACCACGCCAGGTAGCCCTGGCGTCGAACCGCGGTGGCGGCGCGCCAGCTGCCTTCGGCCGCCGGCCCCGGCACCAGCGTCGCGGCGGTGCCGGGCAGGGCGCCGAGCGCGTCCAGCAATGGCGCATACACCTTCGCCGGGACGCCGAGGGCCGGCAGCACGAGGATCCGCCATCCAGGCTTGGCGTTCATGGGTTCCATGGTGGTGTAGGGTTCTGGCCTGTTGCAGCCGCAGATGCCAGCCATAGCTCGCGCGTGCGACAGGCGATTCGCTGCCGTCGGACGCGATGATTCCTGCATTGACATCGATCGCCGGTTCGGCACGACCGTCGAGCAGGGCATCCCGAGTGTCACCGCCCGCTGCCGAATGCCGCGCTCGAGCATCCGCAAGCAGTGGATCACAGGCGCTCGGCTTGCCGCAAGGCGGCGGCCGTCCACAGCGCCCCCAGCACATCGATCACGCCGAACACCATCGTCGCCAGCGGCGCTCCCGCCAGCAGCACGAGGCCGCCGCACAGCAGGCAGAAGCCGATGCGCCCGTGGATCGAGATCTTGAAGAACGCCGTGACTCCAGCCCTGCCGAGCGCCCAGTAGTAGTAGCCCACGATCAATGCCAGGGCGCCGACCGCGCGGATCCGCTCCTTGGGTTCGGCAATGCCCAGTGGCGCCAGCGCCAGGTCCGGCACCCACAGCAGCCCGGTTCCGGCCACCACAGCGCGGGCACCGAAGACCTTGATCGTGAAATCGGGGGAGGTCATGGGCATGTTCTCTCGGTTCGGTTCGGTTCAGTCCGGTTCGGGGAGTCCTGTCGGTCGTTCCTGTCGACGGTACGCTTGCCGCTGTCCAGATCAGTCCGGTGCGTCGCGGCGGTTCATGTTCCCGCGACCCACCGAGCGACGAATGCGTCGATCCGTCCGGCCACGTCGGCGGCCGCAGTGACGATTGGCACATGCCCCAGGCCGGGCAGTACCTCCAACTCGGCACGTTCGATCTGACCGCCCAGCTCCTTCGAGCGTTCGACCGGGACGATGCGGTCGCAGTTGCCATGGATCAGCAGTGTCGGCGGAGCCAGTCGCGGCATCCGGGGCGGTGGCACGATGCCTTCGCGGCTGCGGAGCAACTCGATCGCATCGTCGACGCTCGCGCGCGACAGCAACTGCAAGGCCCAGTGCCGCAGTTCGGCGCTGTCGGTTTCGGGCAGGCAGTCGTCGATGAACGAGCGCAGCGCGCCGGTGTAGTCGCGTCGCCGCGCGCCGATGAGAGGCGCCGTGGAACCTGCCTCCGCACGTTGCCACGACGCGCCGACCAGTACCAGGCCGGCAATTCGACTGCGCTCGCGTTGCACGGCCAGCACCTGGCCGAAGCCCAAGGCGTGAGTCTTGGCACCCGGGCGGGGATGAACATTGCGGGCTTCCTTGGACGCGATGCCGGGATTGCAGCGCCATACCGCTGCTGCCAACAGGGGACAGATGTCCCGCGGGGACGCAACCTGGCCCGGCCGACAGCCCCATGTCCCGGACCCTGGCCACCGCCATGGCTCGCCCGTCAACGCCGAGCTTGGCGTACAGCGAGGAGAGTCGGTCGCGCACGGTCTTGTCGGCCAGACCTAGGTGCGCGGCGATCTGGAGGTTGTCCAGACCCTGACCCACCAGGTGCGCCAAGTCCGGTCGCGGGGTGTCAGCGGTGACGTCGGCGGCCGCTGGACCACGAAGTCCGTGATCGCGTCGCAAAGACGTTCGAAGGCAGGCTCGTGACCCAGCGGGATGTGGTTGCGCGATGGGAGCATTTCGAACCGGGCGCCGTGGATACCCGCGGCCAGTTCATGTCCATGGGCCAACGGCACCGCGATATCGCCTTCGCAGTGCATCACCAGGGTCGGCGTGCGAATCAGCGGCAGCGCCGCTCGCACGTCAAGTGACGCACAGGCCCGGGCGATCGCTGCGGCTTGCGCGGCCCCGCAACAGAGACGTTGGTGCTGGTTGAAGGAGGCCAGCTGCTCGGCGGTGCCGCCGGGCAGGTAGCGGCTGCTGAACAGTTGCGGCACTGCCGCTTCCGGCCGGCCCCAGCCGAGTTCGATCAGCCTGATCTGGGCTTCGAAGCAGGCACGGTCGTCGGCCGAGAGGTTGCGATGGAGCGCGCCATGGGTGAAGCCACCCAACAGCACCAGATGCGAAACCCGCTGCGGATGGCTTGCCGCAAAGGGCGCCGCCGTCGGCGCGCCGCTGGAGATGCCCAGCACCCCGAATCGCTCGCCGCCGCGCGCCCGCGTCACCGCTTCCAGTTCCGCCACCGACGCCTCCGGTGACGATGGAGTGTCGTCCGCCGTGGACAGCCCGCAGCCGCGTTCGTCGTAGCGCAGCAACTCGACCGGACGGCTCAACCGCTCGATCAACGATTGCCACAACGGCGAGCGCAGATCGTGCTCGACAAGCGTCATCCAGTGCGCTGTGCGTACCAGCACCTGCGCGCCACGCCGACCGCTGCGCGCAGCCGGCGACACGGTCGTGCAGCAACGGCTCCCCGGTCAGCACCGGGCGTCTGCCCCTTGCTCGGCGTGCCCACGCCCACGGGCGCCGGCGGTCGATTCGCGGGCTCACGAGCGTCTGGATCTCTTCGCCCGGCAGTTGCGGGTCGGGCTCGCACCGGGTGGCCGAACGAGGCCCCGCGGCGGTGTGCGCATGCGGGTAGGTGTTCCTCGGAACGAACGGGGCGCGGGGCGGATGCGGTCGCTGACCGCAGCCCACCTGGTGCACCACGTGAAGCCGTACGCGCTGGTGCGGCAATCAGTCCTGCCGCTCCCGATCGCGCGCCTTGTCGGCAAGCTCGAGCTCGGCCAGAATCGGCCGACGCGCGACCGCCAGGGGGTGGTCGCAGGGCTGTCGCAGGGCGCGGCTGCCGCGCAGGCGGTGGCCGCGTCGATGAACGAAGCCATGCAACCGGAGCTGCCGTGAAAACCCCGACCCGTCTGCTGCACATCCTCTGTGCCCTGTTGCTGGCCGGCCCGGCGGCTGCGCAGAAACTCAGCCCCGGGCTGTGGGAACACAGTGTGACGATGAAGAGCTTGGGCGGCGAGACGGCCGCGGCGATGGCGAAGATGCAGAAGGATACGGCGGCGATGTCGCCAGAGCAGCGCAAGATGATGCAGGACATGATGGCTCGCCAGGGAATGAGCATCGGTGGTGCGGGCCAGGCCATGGTCGTGAAGACCTGCATCACGCCCGAACAGGCGGCGCGCGACCAGGTACCACCGCCCGACGGCAACTGCCGAGTGACGAGTCAGGAGCGCAGCGGCAACACCTTGCGCGTGAAGTTCGAGTGCACCGGTGAGCACAAGGGCAGTGGCGAGGGGGAGTACACCTTCATCAGCGACAAGGCGCACAAGGGCCGAACCGTGCTCACGACCACGGTCAACGGCAAGCCCGAGCGCATCGAGATGGATCACGCCGGCCGCTGGCTGGCTGCCGACTGCGGCATGATCAAGCCGATGCAGTGAGGGCCGGCGGCCGAAGCTCCGGCCTCGAAGACCGGGAGCGGAGGGCCGTTCGTCGAACGCATCATGAACATCGTGCCGTCGTCGAGCAGCGTCGCGACACAGGCCCCGGGCACGCCCGTGCGCAGCGCCGTGCCGGTGGCACGCAGCAGGCTCCCCTCGATCATGCCCTGCAGCCGTCCTTCGCCCTTGTCGTAACGGCCGACGACAACCGGACCCTGCGTTTCGGCGCCAAATCCAGGCCCCGGCCTTGGATGACCTCCTCGATCGCCAAGGCCAGAGCGTGGTCGTGGGTTCCCGACAGGGTGCTCGGCCCGAGGCGTGACGTCATGTTCTCCACGCTGCAAGGAATCGCCGCCGTGGCTGGCAGCAGGTTGCCGATCGAGCGCGTGTGACCCCCTCACCTTCAGCCAACGCAAACTCTCGACCATGGCGGAAGAGCCTGGAAGCCTCATCTCCAAAGACCGCCTGAAGCGCGTACTCGGCCGATCCGAACAGGGCGGGTCGCTGCCGAGGGCCAGGAAGACGGCGATCCTCTTCGCCGGCCTCGTCCTGCTGGCTGCCCTGGTGGCCTGGCTGGACCCGCGGCCCAGCCTGCGCCATGTCGACGTCGCGATGCTGTCCGGCAGTCCGAGCGGCCGGTATCACGCCGTCGTCGATGGCTTCGCCGGCGAGGTGTCGCGCCGCAAGGGGCGGCTGATCAACGTTGCCACGGCCGGGTCTGCCGAGAACATCCAGCGCCTGATCGCCGCACGCAAGAGCTGTGACGTGCACTTGGCGCTGGTTCAGGATGGGATGCTGTATCCCGAAGGCCACGGACTCGAACTGATCGGACGCCTTCCGCAACCGGAGTCGCTGATCATCCTGGGCCGCAACCTCGATCGCTTCCAGGTACCTGGCGACCTGAAGGGTGTGCGCCTGGGCATCGGCCCGGTGGGCAGCGGTACCGAGCAGCTGATGCGGCGCGTGCTGGGCGCAGCGGCCGGTCTGGACGTCATCGTCGCGACGCCGTCGATCGACGAGCAGCTCGACATGCTCGAGCGTGGCGAGCTCGACCTCGGCGCGATGGTGATCTCGGAACAGGCCAGGCTGCTGTCCGATGCCGTCGTGCGACGCAACCTGGACATCCTCGCGGTGCCCAACGTGGATTCGCTGCCGCGCCATCTGCCGTTTGCGCGTGTCGGCGTGATCGAGGCCGGGCAGCTCGACTACGTGCGCCTGCTGCCGCGCGTGGACAAGCAGGTGCTGCAGATCGACACGCTGATCGTCGGCAACGGCTGTGCGGCCAACGGGGCACTGCAGGGTCTCATGGTCGCGGCGGCCGAACTGTCGCCGACCTTCGTACGACACAACAGGGGCGCGCCCAACCAGACAGGGCTGCCGATGAACAGCGTGGCGCAGGGCTTCTTCGAGGACGAAGGGCCCGATGTGCTCGGGACCTACGCGCCGTGGGCGGTGGACATCATGCCGCTGCCGACCTGGATCCAGATCGGCGTGGCCATCTCGCTGCTGTTCAGTGCCATGGGGGTGGCTCATCGATTCCGGCTGTGGCGCGTCGATGCCCAGCGGGTCAGGCTCGAGAGCGAGATCCCCGAGCTCTTCGGCCCGGGCACCACGGTCGGCGCGATTGCCGAGATGCAGGCCGACCCGCGGCACACCGCACCGGAAGCCAGGGCCCGGCTCGACGGGCTGAT
>WBZP01002825.1_pt1 | contig 19569 bp, 4 predicted proteins | sample 5204301 | NCBI WGS metagenome assembly WBZP01 (sample SAMN12412401, study PRJNA552823) | activated sludge metagenome | isolation source: activated sludge from nitrification reactor of wastewater treatment plant... | place: USA: Pennsylvania | collected 2017 | reverse complement strand
ATCAGCCTCATCGCGGCCATGCTCGGCTTTGCCAGCCCGACGTATGCCGCCAGCGGGCCTGCAACCTTCATCTCCGATCAGGCGGACTACCCGCCGGGTGGCACCGTGGTGCTCACCGGTGACAACTGGGCGGCCGGGGAGTCCGTCCACATCACCGTCAACGACGACGCCGGCCAGACCTGGTCGCTGTCGTCGGGGACCGGCACGGCGCCGGCAGACCCGGTGGCAAACGACACTGGGTCGTTCCGCTACACCTTCAGCCTGCCCGCCTGGTTCGTCGCGAACTACACCGCGACCGCGACCGGCGCGACGACCGGGACGCTGACGACGACCTTCACCGACTCGGCAATCCAGAAGTTTGACCAGTGCGCCAACAACTTCGGCGACGGCTATCCGGCCACGAACGCCGATCCCGGCTGTCAGTGGATCAACGGGAACCTCAACGAAGGCAACGCGAACAACCCGAACGCCACCTACAACGAGGGCGACTCAACGATCCAGCGAATCGCCCTTGATGGCCTTGCGGCAGGGCAGAGCTACACCTTGATCTTCACCTACGACACGACCAAGAGTTCGAAGCACGCCTACGACTATCTGACCACCTACAACGCCTCCGAAACATGGGTGACGGGACCCGATCTTTGTCAGAGCATCACTGGCGGGTGCTCGCTCAGTGGTGCCTCGACCTTCCCCATCCCGGATGACCCGAACCAGACCTTCGACTCCGGAACCCGGAACTACACGATGTCCGGCGGCACCCTCACTGCAGCCTCCGGGGTTTTCCCGAGCGCCTATGCGGGTGACACCGTCGCGTCGATGAGTGTGACCTTCACCGCAACGAACGCCACGAGTGTCCTGTGGTTCGGGGCCCACGTGGCCAGTCAGCTCGACTGGGGCAATGGCAATGGTGCTGGCAGCGTCTCGGGCTCGCCATACCACGTCAGTGTCAAGTCATTGAATGGCGCCTCCCTGGGCAACCAGGACAACCAGATGTCCGCCGGTGCTGTGCTCACAGCCGGAACCGTCACCATCATCAAGGATGCGGTGCCGAACAGTGCCCAGGACTTCTCGTTCACGCTGACGAACGGGGCCACCTCCAGCAAGACGTTCTCGCTCGATGACGACAGTGACGCCACATTGCCGAATACCGTCACCTACAACGTGGCTCCTGGCACATGGACGCTAACCGAGAACGCAACCGTGAGCCCGTGGTCGATGACGAACCTCACGTGTACGGGCGGGACCTACGCGGTTAGCGGATCGACGGCGACCCTTACAGTTCTGTCCGGCAAGACCATCACCTGCACGTACACGAACAACTTCATCTATAAGAACCTCGAGGTCACGAAGACCGCGGTGGCGTCATACGACCGCAGCTACACGTGGACGATCGCGAAGTCCGTCGACAAGACGACGGTGAACACGACCTCCGGCAGCCCGGCGACCTTCAACTACGTGGTCACCGCGACCCCGACGGCGCACGACTCGAACTTCAAGGTTTCGGGCACGATCACCGTGACCAACCCCAACACCGTCCCGGTCCCGGCCGTCACGCTCGCCGACTCGATGACCGACGGCACCTGCTCGATCACCGGCACGACCTCGAATATCACCGTCGCCGCGGGCGGCACGGTGACCTTCCCCTACAACTGCACCTTCACCTCGAAGCCGACCGGCACCCAGACGAACACCGCCACGGCCACGTGGACCGCGGGCTCGCCCTTCGGCACGAGTGGCAGCGCCTCAGGCACCGCGACCGCCAACTTCGCCAACGCCACCGTGACCGTCTCGGGCAAGACTGTCCAGGTCACCGACGACAAGACCGACCCGGCCCACCCGGTGGTGCTCGGGACCGCCGACGCGACCATCCCGACGTCGCAGTCCTTCACCTACTCCCTCGCCAAGTCCGCGCCGCAGGGCGGCTGCGCCGACTACACGAACAACGCCTGGCTCGCCACCGACCCGACCCACCCGGCCTCCCAGACCGTCAGGGTCTGCGGCGGCGCAGCCCTCTCGATCTCGAAGACCGCCACTCCGGCGTACACCAGGACGTGGACCTGGACGGTCGACAAGGTCGGTCCGACGACCCAGCTCATCGCCGACCCGTCGAACGGTGACGTCACCGCGCACTACACGGTGACCGCGAGCGCCACGTCGACCGACTCCGATTGGACGGTGTCCGGCACGATCCACATCGCCAACCCCAACAGCGTTGCCGTCCCGATCACGAGCGTCACCGACGCCATAAGCGGCGGAAGTGCGACGCCGAACTGCGTCATCACCGACCCGGTGCCCAGCTCGCTCGCAGCGAACGACTCGGTCGACCTGGCATACACCTGCACGTATGCCACGAACCCCGGCACCGGCACGCTGACGAACACCGCCACGGTGAACTACGGTGCGAGCGGCTTCGTGGCCGCGGGCTCGGCGTCCGTCTCGGTGACCACCACGTTCGGCGGACTCCTGCCGGCGACGCAGACGGGCGACACGACGACGGTCTCCGACCCGAACGCCCCCGAGGGTACCTTCCCGGCCTCCGTGGCGGCTCCCGGCGGTAGCTGGTCCTACGACGTCACGTGGAACGTCGGCACGGCCGGCACCTGCCAGCCCTTCACGAACACCGCGACCCTCGGCACCGGGGCGTCGGACTCGGCCGACGTCACTGCCTGCCGCGCTGCGGACCTCGCTGTGACCAAGACGGCGACCGGCTCCTATGACACGACGTACCTGTGGGACGTCTCCAAGACGCTCGACGCGTCGGTCCCGGGGTCGGCTCCTGCCGGCACCACCGTCCCGCTGCCCTACGCAGTGGTCGCGACGAAGATCGGCCAGACGGACGCCGCCTGGGTCATCAAGGGCACGATTACGGTGACCAACCCCAACACCTGGGAGCCCGTCACCCTCCAGTCGGTGAGCGACTCGCTCAGCGTCGACGGGGCGACGTGCACGATCTCCGGTGACCAGACGGCCACGATCGCGGCCGGTGCCACTGCCATCTTCGACTACACCTGCTCGTATGCCTCGAAACCGGCGTCGTACTCGGGTACGAACACGGCGACAGTGACATGGGACAAGCCGGCGGCGCACACGGCCACCGGCTCGGCCCGCGGGGCGGCGGACTACACGATGGCCTTGACCAAGGAGACGGACAAGACCGTCACGGTCGTCGACACCTTCAACGGCGGCGACCCGGTGCAGGTGGGGACGGCGGACATCTCGGAGTCCCCGAAGACCTTCCCGGTCGACCGCTCGATCGCCCTGCCCTCCGGGACCTGCGTGAAGGTCACCAATATCGCGACGATCACCGGTGACGCCGGCACGACTTTGGACACCGCCTCGGTCGACAAGACTATTTGTGGTGGCGCGAACCTCACCGTGACCAAGACGGCGGACGCTGGGTACACCCAGACCTACCCGTGGTCCATCAAGAAGTCGGTCGACAAGACCTCGATCGTCGTGGCCGAAGCCGGCGACACGACGGTGCGCTACACCGTCGACGTCACACGGGGCACCCCGGCGCTGACAGCGTGGACGCTCACCGGTGAGATCACCGTGACCAATCCGAACGACTGGCAGGACGTCACGGTCGACATCACCGACGCGGTGGGCATCGATGGCCTCACCTGCACCGTCGCTGGTGGCGAGGGCGTCGTTGTCCCGAGGGCGACCGACGCGACTGCTGGTACCGCCAAGGTGTCGTACTCGTGCACGGTGGCCGATGGCGCGAACCCGGGGACCCTGTCCGGGACGAACACGGCCAAGGCCACGTGGGACAAGGGCGCCGCCTCGACCTCGGAAGGCTCGGCGACCGGTCAGGCCGACGTCGTCGGCGAGCTCACGGGCTCGGTCAACGCGTCCATCGATGTCACCGACCCGATGGCTCCGGCGGGCACGTTCACCACCTTCACCGACTCCGGCAGCGTCAGCTACGACGTCGTCCTCGAGGGCACGCCCGGACAGTGTGAGCAGGTCGGTAACACGGCGACGATCACCCAGACCGGCCAGTCGGCCGGGGCCAGCGTCAACCTCTGCATCGTCAAGCCGCTCACGGCGTCGAAGTCGGGTGCGGGGACCTTCACCCGGACCTACCCGTGGACGATCGAGAAGTCGGTTGACAAGACGCGGGTTGACATCGCTCCGGACGGGGAGGCCACCTTCACGTACACGGTGACCGCGACGCAGGGCACCCCGGTCGACTCGGCCTGGGCTTTGACCGGCACCATCACGGTGGCGAACCCGAACGCCTTCGCAGCATCGGCGACGGTGACCGACACGCTGACGGGCTGCACGCTCAATGGCACCGGAAGCGACACCGCCACGGTGGACGTGCCCGGCTCCGGGTCCACGGAGATCAACTACACCTGCACGGGGCTGTCCTCCGCGGTGACCAGCAACTCCGCCACCGTGACGTGGACGGCGACCACGGACGCCGGCGCGCTGAAGGGCAATACCTCGGCCGACGGGTCGGGCTTTGCGTACACCGAGAACAAGTGGGTGGACAAGGACATCCAGGTCTACGACAACATGACCGGCACGAGCTCGAACTTGCTCGGCACGGCCGTCTGGGGCGACGGGACCTCCCCGGTCACCTTCGAGTACGACGTGACGAAGTCCGGCGGCGACATCACGCGTGGCCAGTGCAAGACCTACGACAACAAGGCGTGGGTGGACACGGCCGCGAACAAGTCGTCGGACACCCAGCAGGTGAAGGTCTGTGTCGGTGCTGACCTGCAGGTCACCAAGACCGCGACGACGTCGTTCACGCGGCACTACGCGTGGACGATCGACAAGACGGTCGACGACGCCAACCCGAAGATCCCGGCCGGCTCGAGCGTCACGTCGACATACAACATCGCCGTGACCAAGGCCGGCTACACCGACTCCGCGTGGACGGTGAAGGGCACGATCACGGTCAAGAACCCCAACGACTGGCAGGCCATCACGACCGATGTCACCGACGCGCTCGACAACGGTGGCGGTGGGTCATGTGTCATCACCTCCACCGGCGGTGGCATGGGCGTCGTCATCCTGGCGGGCTCCTCGGTGGACCTCAACTACGAGTGCACCTTCACGAGCCAGCCGGACTACTCCGGGACCAACACCGCGACTGCCACATGGGACAATGACGCGGCCCACACGGCCAACGGCTCGGCCATGGGCACCGCCGCCGCGAATTTCGTGACGCCGACGGAGGAGCTCGACCGCACCATCACGGTCAAGGACACCCCGAAGGACGGCACGACGACGACCCTCGGCGAGCTCGACTACCTGTATGCACCCGACACGACCAACTACGGGGTCGAGCAGAACTACCAGGGCGTGGCCGGCACGTGCACGACGTACTCGAACACCGCGGACATCGTCGAGACGAACCAGTCCGACACCCAGGACGTCACGGTGTGTGTGGGCACGGACCTCACGGTGACCAAGGAGGTGACGGCCTCCTACAAGACCGAGTACTTCTGGTCGATCCTCAAGTCGGTCGACCCGGCGAGCCAGACCGTCCCGGCCGGCACCCCCGGTGCCTTCGGCTACGACATCACCGTCTCCCCTGACGGCAAGCGCGACTACGACTGGTCCTTGACCGGCACGATCACCGTGACGAACCCCAACGACTGGGAGGACATCACCGCTGATGTCACCGACCAGCTGTCGCTCGGTGTCGGCGGGACATGCACCGTCGAGGGTGGCCTCGCCGCGACGATCCCGGCCGGCGAGTCGAAGTCGTTCAAGTACACCTGCGGCTTCACCGGCACACCGGACCTGAGCGGAAAGAACACCGCGTACGCGACCTGGTCCGAGACCACGGCGGCGACGCCGACAGGCACGGCCTTCGGTGACGCGGACGTGACGATGGAGCAGATCCAACGCACCAACGACACCGTCACGGTGACGGACTCGCTCACCGGCCAGACCTACGGACCGTTCGTCTGGACTGACGGGGCGCAGCACATCACCTACACGCTCCACCCGACGGGCACGCCGGGCAGCTGCACCTCCTACAACAACACGGCACGGATCGTCGAGACGACCGGCGACGAGGCCTCGGCCACGGCCGAGCTCTGCGTCGGATCTGACGTCAAGGTGACCAAGAAGGCCTCCGGCAGCTACGACCGGACCTACCTCTGGTCGCTCGACAAGTCCGTCGACAGCGCCGCGCAGAACATCGGCGCGGGTGAGACCGCGACCTTCTCGTACTCGGTCACGGCCACGCCGCAGGGGTATGCCGACTCCAACTGGACGATGGGCGGCACCATCACGGTGACCAACCCGAACGACTTCCAGGCCGTCACCGTGGACGTCACCGACGTCCCGGGTGTCGGTGGCGGAGCGACCTGCACCGTCGCCAATGGCACCGGTGTCGTCATCGAGGCCGGCGGCCAGGTCGACCTCGACTACACCTGCACGGTCCCGAGCCAGCCGACGTCATACACCGACGGCTCGAACTCGGCCACCGCGACGGTGACCTCGGGGGTGGTCCCGACCACTGAGGTGGCCGTCACTGCCGACGTCACGTTCGCCCTGGCGAACGAGACCGACAAGACGGTTGTGGTGACCGACGACAAGACCGAGCCCGGGGCCTCGTATGAGCTCGGAACGGCCACCTGGAACGCCGCCGGCACCACGACGACCTTCCCGTACTCGCTGGAGAAGTCCGGCACGGTCGGGAAGTGCGAGACGTACACCAACACGGCAGTCCTGCAGCTCACCGGCGACGACCTCACCGACGAGCAGAAGGTCCAGCTGTGCGTCGGCGCCGACCTCACCGTCTCCAAGACCGTCGTCGCGACCTACGACCGCGACTACAACTGGTCGATTACGAAGTCGGTCACCAATGGCGCCGACATCACCACTGCCGACCCCACCTGGACCAGCCGGTACGCCGTCACCGTCAAGGCCGACGCTCCGGTCGACTCCAACTGGAAGGTCGTCGGCACGATCACGGTCACGAACACCAACGACTGGCCGGTCGAGGTGAACCTCACCGACGTGATCGACAACGGTGGAGTCTGCACGGTCGAGGGCGACGGCACCCACGCGGTGACCGCGCCCGCGAACAGTACGGTCTCGGCAGACTACGAGTGCACCTACTCGTCTGCTCCGACCACGTACACGGACGGGACGAACACCGTCACCGCCACGTGGGACAAGGCCAAGGCCCGCACAGCCACCGACAAGGCCACCTTCGAGGCGGATGTCGACTTCGCGATCGCGAACGAGACGGACCGCACGGTCACCGTCGACGACCCGCAGGCCGGGAACGAGCTGCCGGTGACCCTCGACGCCGTCGAGTCCGTCCTGCCGGCGACGATCACGTATGGCGTCGTGCGGACCACGCCGGCCGGCACCTGCGAGACCTACCCGAACACGGCGACCCTGTCGACCGACAACGGGACGGTTGAAAAGGCCGACGCGTCGGTGAGGGTGTGCGTCGGCGCGGACCTCACCGTGGAGAAGACCGCCACGGCCGGCTACGACCGCACCTATGCCTGGACCGTCGACAAGACGGCCGGACCGGCACGCCAGGTCGTCCGCGAGGGCGAGCAGGGGTCGTTCGACTACACCGTGACGGCCAAGCCGACCGGCTACACCGACTCCGGGTGGACGATGGGCGGCACCATCACGGTGACCAACCCCAACCTCTGGCAGGACGTCGAGGTCAGCGTCGCCGACGTGACCACCCTGGGTGCCACCTGCACGATCGACGGGAATGTTCCCACGGTCACGGTCCCCAAAAACGACAAGGTCGTCCTTGGCTACACCTGCGTCTTCGGGGCCGAGCCGAAGTACACGGGCACGAACACCGCCACCGTGACGTGGGATGCCACAGCTGCTCACACGCCCACGGCGTCGGCCTCCGACACCGTTGACGTAGCGGCGGCGGTCAAGACCGAGACGAACAAGACCGTGACCATGACCGACTCTCGGTACGGCACGCTCGGCGAGGTCACCTACCCCGACACGCTGACGAAGAGCTACTCGCTGCCCTTCGACGGCAATGCAGGGAAGTGCGACACCTACGACAACACCGCCTCGGTCGAGTCCGACGGGTCAACCCTGGTCTCCGACAGCGCGAGCGTCGAGCTCTGCGTCGCCAAGGACCCGACGGTGGCCAAGGCCGTCGACACCTCGTTCACCCGCACCTACGGGTGGACGGTGACGAAGTCGGCGGATGACACGACGGTCGAGGTCGCGCCGGATGGCTCGGTGGACGTCCATTACACCGTGACCGCCACCCCGGACGGCTACACCGACTCCGGGTGGACGATGACGGGCACCGTGACGGTCACCAACCCGAACGAGTTCACCGCCCTGACGGCAACCGTCAGCGACCTGCCGACTATCGGAGGCGGTGCGGTCTGCACCGTCGCCTACCCCGCTGGCGGCGACTCGGTCACCGTGCCGGCGGGCCAGAGCGTGCCGGTGGACTACACCTGCACCTTCGACTCGCAGCCGACATATACCGGTGGCGACAACAGCGCGACCGTGACCTGGACGCTGCCGACCACGGTCGGCGGGACCGACACGGTGACCGACACGGTGCCGGTGGTCTTCTCGGCGCCGACCTTGGTCAACGACGTCGTCAAGGTCTACGACGACTGGACCGTCCCCGGCGAGAGCCACTACATCGGCGACGCGACCTGGGCCGACGGTCCGGCGAAGCTCACCTACGCCCTGCCCCTGCCCGCTGGCACCGCCGGCACCTGCCAGGACTTCACCAACACGGCAGTCGTCGACGTGGCCGGGTCGACCGACCCCACCGCGACCGAGACGGTGACCGTCTGCACTGGTGCAGACCTCACCGTGGAGAAGACGGCGACGGCGACCTTCACGCGTGACTACAACTGGACCATCACGAAGACGGTCGAGGAGGCCGATGTCAAGACGTCCTCGGAGTCGGTGACCAGCCAGTACACGGTGGTCGTCGACGCCGCCCCGGCGGTCGACTCGGCCTGGGTCGTCACTGGCACGATCACGGTGCACAACCCCAACGGGTGGGACATCGAGGCCGAGGCCACTGACGCAGTCGGCCTGGGCGGCTCCTGCCTCGTCGACGGCACGGCAGCCACGACGGTGACCGTCCCCGCCAACGACCAGGCAACGGTTTCCTACGAGTGCACCTTCGCGTCGAAGCCCACGAGCTACACCGGCCGCAACACCGCGGTCGTCACGTGGGATGCCGCGAAGGCTCACACCGCCTCGGGCACGGCCGAGGGGTACGCGGACTTCGCGTTCGCCCTCACCAAGGAGATCGACCGCTCTGTCACCGTTGCTGACGCGCAAGCGGGCGCTACCCTTCCGGTCACCCTCGACGCGGTGACGTCGACCCTGCCGGCGAGCTTCGAGTATGGCGTCGAGCGGGTCACCCCGGCCGGCACCTGCAAGACCTACCCGAACACCGCGACGGTGACCGCCTCCGATGGTGAGGCGCACTCGGCGGGCGCGTCTGTGACGGTGTGCGTCGGCGCGGACCTCACGGTGAAGAAGACCGCTGAGGGCAGCTTCCACCGGACCTACAAGTGGACCGTCGACAAGACCGTCGTCGGTAACGCGACCAAGACGGTCGGCGAGGGCACGACGGGGATGTTCGACTACTCCGTCACGGTCAAGCCGGATGGGTATGTCGACTCCGCGTGGGAGCTCTCGGGCACCATCACCGTGACCAACCCGAACACGTGGGAGGACATCGACGCGACGGTGGCCGACCTGGTGAACATCGGCGGCAACGCGAGCTGTGTCGTCGACGGTGAGGGCGCGGTGACCATCAAGGCCGGCACGTCCGTCGAACTGCCGTACACGTGCACCATCCCGAACCAGCCCAACTACTCCGGGCTGAACACCGCCACGGCGACCTGGGATGGCGCGAAGTACTTCACTCCGACGGGCACGGCAGTCGGCACCGCGAATGTCGAGATCGCGCTTTCGGGCACGACCAACGAGACGGTGCACGTCACCGACTCGCGGCATGACGACCTCGGGTCCGTGACCTGGCCGAACACCCTGACGAAGGCCTACAGCCTCACCTTCACCGGTGTCCCCGGGACGTGCACGACATACCCGAACACGGCGACGATCACCGAGACCCAGCAGTCCGACTCGGCCGAGGTCACCCTCTGCGTCGGCAAGGACGTCACGATCGCCAAGACGGCGGCCGGGACGTACACGACGACATACCCGTGGACGGTGACGAAGAAGGCTGACAAGACCCGGATCACCACCAAGCCGGACGGGACGGCGACCTTCACCTACACGGTCGTCGCCACCCCGGGCACCCCGGTCGACTCGGCCTGGGCCCTCACCGGCACGATCACGGTGACCAACCCGAACGACTTCCAGCCCGTGATGGTCGACGTGACCGATGTGGCTGGAGTCGGCGGCGGGGCCGTGTGCACGGTGGCCGGAGGGACGGGCGTCACGCTCGCTGCGAACGAGACGAAGAAGCTCGACTACTCCTGCACCTTCACCAGTCAGCCGGGCTACACCAAGTCGAACACGGCGACGGCGAAGGTTGTCTCGGGCACAACGGCGTCCACATCGGTCAGCTCGACCGTCCCAGCGCCGTTCTCCGTCACCCGTGAGATCGACAAAACCGCCGCGGTGTATGACGACCTCGCGCAGCCCGGCTCGTGGGTCAAGATCGGCGACGCCACGGGCTCGACGCCGGTGACCTTCACCTACCCGGTGGACCACCCGGCCGCGACTCCGGGCACCTGCCAGGCGTACACCAACACCGCTCGGGTCGACCTCGAGCTGGCGACGGACCCGATCGCGAAGGCGACCGTCGAGGTGTGCACCGGTGCTCCGCTGACCGTGACCAAGACGGCGACGGCGACCTACACCCGGACCTACCTGTGGGCCATCGCGAAGACGACGCCGATCCCGTCGCCGGCTGCGACGCTCAACAGCACGCTGGGTGTGCCGTACACCGTCACGGTGACCCCGAACGGGTATGCGGACTCGGCGTTCACGACCATCGGCACGATCACCGTGACCAACCCCAACGACTGGGAGAGCGTGACCGTCAAGTCCGTGACCGACACGCTCCACTCGTCGCTGGGCGGCACCTGCACGGTGACGGGTCTGACGGCGACGAACGCGGTGCTCGCGAAGAGCGGCGGTTCCGTGACGCTGGACTACTCGTGCACCTACGCAGACCCGCCGAGTGCCTACACCGGGACCAACACGGCGACGGCGACGTGGGACGCGGCAGCGGCATACACCGCGTCGGGTTCGGCCAGCGGGACCGCCCCGGTCAACTTCGCCCTGACCAAGGAGGTCAACAAGACCGTTAGCGTGACCGACAAGGCGGTTATCACCGGCACGACAACCACCGCAAGCGGTCTGAAGACGCTTGGTACGGCGACGTGGAACGCGACCGGAACGCCGACGGTGTTCACCTACACGAACACCTACACGGTGCCCAAGAATGGGTGCACGTCATACACCAACACGGCGACGATCAAGGAGACCTACCAGAAGTCGTCCGTGACGGTGCAGGTGTGTGGCCCGCCATGGCTCGGTGACGGGACGATCGGGTTCTGGCAGAACACCAACGGTCAGTCGATCATCAAGAAGACCGGTGTCGTCCCCGGGACGACGACGTGTCTGCTCACCCCGTGGCTCAGGACCTTCAAGCCGTTCCAGGACCTGAGCGCGACGGCAACCTGCACGGCTGCAGCCACGTACGTCTACAACGTCATCAAGGCGGCCAACGCCTCGGGTGCCAGTATGAACGCGATGCTCAAGGCCCAGATGCTGGCGGCCGCGCTGAACTACTACTTCACGGAGGTCGACCCACGGCGGTCTGCGCCCTCAGGCTCCCTGGGCGACATGGTCTTCGACATCCGTCCGTGGAGGGGAGCGTTCGGTGGGGCCACGTCGATGACGCTGCTGCAGATGCTCCAGTACGCCTCTGGCCAGTCCAACGCCGGTGGCTCGGTGTGGTATGGCCAGGTCAAGGCGACCCAGACGCTGGCTAAGGATGCCTTCGCGGCGGTCAACATGAGCCGGATCCTCTTGGCTCCCTAGCCGTCAACAGCGGCACGGGTGGGGTCTCGCCGTCGGGCGGGGCCCCACTCCGTTTAGCCCCGTCAGCGCGAGGGAACTCGGGGCGCCCGCCGCGGGGCCGGTCCACCGCATCCGCGCCCGCGCGCTCCCGCGCGGGGGTCCGGCGCTCCATGAGGGAGGTGGCACGGCATAGGTAGCCGAAGAGCTCTATGCATCGGGGCGATCCGGACCTCGGCGGCGACCCTTGAACTCGGCGGCAAACCTGACACCTAGGGTTCCGGAGCCCGATGGGGAGTCGGGGGTCCCGACAGAGATGTCGGTAACTTGTTATCCGGACATGAGTGTCGGTAAAATCAGATCCACGCTTGCGCTCGCCATTGTCCTCATCACCTCCGCCCTCATCGCCTACACGGTGGGGGTCTGGGCCGAACACCGTCGCCGCATGCTGCTCACGTGGCATGTGGTGGCCTTCGCCATCGGCCTCACCTTCGACGGCACCGGAACCTTCGCCATGAACCGCATCGCCGCCATCGGCCGAGGGGCCGGACAGCGGTCTCATTGCCGTCATGGCGGTCACCGGCGCCGCCGCACTTCTCCTGATGGCCGCGCACCTGACCTGGGCCGTCGTCGTCCTGGTCCGCGACCGCGCGGTCGACCGCCAGCGTTTCCACGCGCTCTCCCTGGGCGTCTGGCTGGTGTGGCTCGTCCCCTATGTCACCGGGATGACCCCGGCCTTCGGGTAACTGACTGGTCGCCCCGTAGAGAAACTGCGTTAGCCGATTCCGCGTGGCGGCGTTCGCGACTGCCTCGCTCAGTGCAACAGTCGCGAGGTCCTTCCCGGTCGCGGCGGCCCGCTTGGTGCGTGTTTTCGGTTACCGGGTCGAGATAACGCCCTGCTCGGTCTGCGGCATCACTCATCGCTGCGAGAATCGCTGCAGCACAGTGGGATCGTGCGCTCGAGCCCCGGCTTATCACCTCTCCATGCGAGGGGGTCACGGCCGAAGCCGGAACCATTTTCGGCATTGCTAACCGGAAAACACGACTCCTATCGGCGTAGGACATCCGCTTCCTAGCCTGCGGGCCGGGCATCCGCTGGAAGTCGTCCCCGGGTCAGCCAATCCCCTCCAGGTCAGCCGCCGAGGCGATACGGCGCCAAGGCGGCGGTAACCGCTGCAGCGGTATCCCCTAACGACGACTCGTGGCCACCGAAGGCCCACAGGCGCTCAGCCCGGTCGGGGCCAACGGCCGCCCGCGCCTCGCGCTGAGCGGCCCGCAGGTCCCCTTCCATCGGCTCGTCGCCACCGTCTGGGCTGGGGGAGAGTGACTGGGCCGCGGCGAAGAGCCGCACCGAGCGCTCTGGATCGCCGGCGCGTAGCGACAGGTGCGCGGCAACTCGGGCGCACTGCGCCACACCGAGGGGGTGGCCGAGCGAGCGTGCCAAGGCAAGTGCGGCATAGAGTTCCTCTGCTGCCCGCTGGTTGTCCCCATCAAGAACGCTCACCCGGGCGCCAGTGATCAGAGCATCCCGACGTTCGATGGGCCGGTCGGTGCCGGCAAGGCGCAAGGCTTCGTCGCTGTGCTCGCGGGCTGCGGGAAGGTCCGGCTCGTCAAGGGCGATCTCGGCGAGGGTGTTGAGCGTGTCCCCGACCCGCGACCGGTCGCCGCGCGCCCGGGCGAGCGCAAGCCGCTCCTCGTATCTGCGTTGTTCCAGGGCGAACTCGCCCCGCACGGCGGCAACGATTGCGAGCACGGAGAGCGCCACCGCGGCGGTGTCATAAACGCCGGCCTCAGTGGCTGCCGCGTGTGCCCGATGCGCGTGTGTCTCGGCGTCCGCCACCTTTCCCTGCGCGACCAGCGCGGCAGCCAGGTAGCACTCTGCGGTTGCCTCGGTGGCTGGAACCACGCCGGGCAGGTTGAGGGCGGAGCGGCTCAACGTCTCGGCCTGGTCATGGCGTCCTACGTGGTAGGCCGCACGGGCCATTGCCACGGCCAAGTCGGGCGCCTGCGTCGAAGAAATTGCACCGGTGGGCACTCTCGCTGCGAGCGAGAGCAGTTCTCCGGCCCTACCCGAGGCGATGTGGAGACGGTGGCTCGCATGGACGAGTGCCGCCGCTAGTGGAGCCCTCCCCGTGGCAACGGACCAGTCGATGAGCCCGTCTATGTCGGGCCGTTCATCCGCGAACCGGCCAAGAGCCAGGTCACCGCCTGGCGTGGACAGATCGTCGGACCACTCGGCGGCGCTCGCCGCCAGGTCTACGGCAAGCCGTTCGCGCCACCTGTCCCGCTGGGCCTGGAAGTGTGTTTGTGCCTCTGCGCTGGCTCGTACGTGCGCAGCAAGGGGTCCGAGGAGGCGGTATCGCAGCTGCACCCGCGTGGTCGTCATCCGGACCAGTCCGGCGTCGACAAGGGTGGCCAGGTCGTCGACCGGGTCGGGCCAGCGTGCCGTTTCTGGGTCCTGCCGGCGGACCTCGCCCAGCAGATCGAGGGCACGGATGCCGATGTCCCCGGGCATAAGCGCGATCGAATGGAGAAGGCTGTGCGCCGACGGGGGGAGATGGTCGACGCTCCACGCGATCGTGGCGACAAGGCTGTCCGGGCCGTCGTTTCGCCCTCCGGGCCTGACGCTGCGCCTCACCCGGTCGACGACATCCTCGATCCGCATCGTGCGTAACCAGGCGGCCGCCAGCTCGATCGCTAGCGGCACCCCATCGAGGGCCCGGACAAGCTCCACGGCAGCCTGTGTGGTCGTGCCGTCCAGCGTGAAACCCAATGTTGCACGCTCGGCCCGGTCCGCCAGCAGCGCCAGCGCCGGATTCTCCAACGGGTCAGCCCCCGGCGCCCAATCCGACTCAGGTATCGGGAGGGGAGGTACGGGCAGCTCCAGCGAGCCGTCGACCCGCAGAGGCAGGCGGCTCGTGGCGAGGACAGTGATCGAGGGAGCCAGCTCCAGCAGCAGCTCGATCGCGGCCGATAGATCTGGAACTTCCTCGACACCGTCGAGGACCACGAGCGCCGCCTGCTGGCCCACAGCGTCGGCGACGGCGCTGGCCGCAGCGGACATGGAGTTATCGCTCGGTGCCCGGCCACCCGCCGCCAGAGCCGTCTCACTCAGCAAGTCAACCGCCAGCTGACCGGGCTCGGCCACGACTGCGAGGCTGGTCCGGCCGGCGTCACCCAAGGCAGTGGCAACTGCCCAGGCGACCCTCGTCTTGCCGGTGCCGCCGGGACCTACGAGAGTTACCGCCCGGACGGTGCCCCTGCGGAGGCGACGGACGATGCTGTCGACGAGCTCGGACCGCCCGATCAGAGGTGTGGGCACGTGAGGGATCCGGCCCTCCCGCCGAGGACGCACGGCTACCCGGGACTGCGTGGGGACAGTGGTCGCGGGGTGGTCGGTGGCTGCGGCGCTCATCGGCACCGGCGCAGCAAGTTGGGGGTCGTGGCGGAGAATGCCTGCTTCGAGATGCTGAAGCGCCTCGCCTGGGTCGAGGCCGAGCTCGTCGGCGAGGCGATCGCGCGCCCGCGCGTAGGTCGCCAGGGCATCCACCTGTCGGTCGCACCGGTAGAGCGCGATCATCAGCTGCCCCCAGAGCCGCTCCCGCGTTGGGTGGATGGCGGTCAGCTCCTCGAGCTCGGTGGCGAGCTCGACGTGCTCTCCGCATGCGAGGCGAAGGTCCACGAGGTCCTCAGTCGCGGCAAGGCGCATCTCATCGAGACGGGCGGCAGGGGCTTGCGCGAAAGCCATGCCGCGCAGGTCCGCCAGTGCCATGCCCCGCCAAAGCCCAAGGCCCCGCACCAGGGCGTCCCGGGCTGACGACTGGTCACCTTGCTCGGCCTGACTGCGCGCCTGCCGCCAGAGCGTCTCGAACTGCCCGAGGTCGGTGTCCGATGGATCCAGGAGCAGCCGGTAGCCCGGAGCCTGGCTCGCGAGCAGCGACCGTTCTGCGCCCGCTTCCTCGAGGGCCTTGCGCAGCCCATGGACGTAGACCTGGATCGACGCCTCCGGACGTCCGGGGAGATCCTCCCCCCAAATGCCATCGACGAGACTGTCTCGGGGTACGACCCGGCCCGGGGACAGGGCCAGGATCGCCAGCACGGCGCGCTGCCGAGGGGCGCCGAGCAGCACGGGGGTGCCGTCGTGGTTGGCCGTCACATGGCCGAGAAGGTCGACGTGCACCGGCTTAGGCTATTCGGCCTCGCACCATCACCACGAGTCCCTATGCTTCGTCCACACTCGCTACGTGAAGGAGACTCCCATGGACAGGAACTCCCGAACGGGTTTGTCCAGGTTTGTTGGCATCATCGTTGTGGTTGCTTCGTCCTTGATTCCCGCCGTGCCCTCATCGGGAGCCGCCTGGGGCTACTGTGCGGCCCCAGCGAGCGGGTTGACGACCTTCACCTTCACGGGGGCGGTGAGCACGAGCTGGAAGAATGCGGCGAACTGGACGATGTCGCCGCCCGGCGTGGCACATTACCCCGGACCTGGCGACGGTGCGACGGGATATGTGTGCATTCCAGCGGGGAAGTCGGTGACCCTTCTGGGCACCGGCAACCTGTCCGGCTGGGTGCATGTCCAGATGATTGATGTGGCTGGAGCTCTCACTGTCGGCGAGGGTGGACGAATTTATGTTCACGGCGACCCGGCGACGCGGGTCTCGTACTTGCGGTCGGGCACGAATACCAAGCTCGTTAACGGCTCCGTGCTGGGGGGTGAGGGCCGCTACGAGCTCGAGGGCACGATCACCGTGACGAGTCCGAAGGACTTCGCCAGCGCTTTCACCACCCGAAACTGCGCGATCTACAGCATCCCGCACCCCAGCGGGCAAGACTGTGTCAGCCTCAATGAGTCCTTCCCGCCTCAGGCCGGTGAGCTGCTCGTCGCGGACACCGGCAAGGTGATCCTCAACCACCCGATCAACGTCTTCGACCAGTACCGCATCACTGTCCGTGGGCTGGTCAAGGTCCAAGGGGCCAGTTCACTCGGTACCCCGACCCTCATCGCCGCCGACCCGGGCACCAGTTTCGAGCTCCTGCCCCGCCTGACGACCGGTCGTGGCACTTTCCAGATCGCCAACGATGGCGGCTATTACGTCGGCCGGCTCGGTCGCAGCATTGACCCGACAACCCTCTCCGAGTTCATCAATGGCGGCTTGGTACAGAAGACCGCCGGCTCGGGCACGGCGGTTATCGATGCGGCGTACTCAAGGGTCGGCAGCGGATCGGTCACCGTGCAAAGCGGCACGCTGTCGTTGCCGACGTCGGCGACGGCCCCAGTGACCGTGGGCTCGGCCGACGGCTACGGCTTCGGCACCTGCGCCGATGGTGCGCTGCCACCTTGCATGCCGGTTGTCTCCGGTCAGGAGGCCCAGACCGGTCAGCTGACCATCCCGGCCGGTGACACTAACGGGTCTACCGGCGTGGTCCTCAGCCTCGACGGCGCTGGCGCGTCCGGTCAGCTCGGGCAGGCGGTCCTCGCGATGGCGCCAGGGCTCTCCCCCTTGCCCGCGGACCCGGCAACCCTCACCATCCGCTTCGACTCAACGATCGCCGGGGGGAAGACAGCTTCGACGGTCAGTGTTCAACGCCAGGACACCAACCCAGGCCCGTTCCTTCCCATCCCGGACTGTGTGGCCGGTGCCTTGCCGACCGGAATCACCAGCTGCCTGGACCGCGCGGCCAGTGCCACCGCGTCGTCGGCCGCGGGCGGGGACCTCGTTGTCGTCGTGCGCACCACTCACTTCAGCCGTTGGGTCGCCCTCTGACATGGGCATGCCGCCCCCGGGTCGACCCGGGGGCGGCATACCCCTCCATGGTCCGCCCGGGAACGACCCCGAGCGAACGGCTCACCAGTAGTACACGGCGTTCGAGACGCTGATCCGAGTGCGGACGAGGCCGTTGCGGGAGTCGGTCACCGCCGTGCCGCGGCGGTTGAGGGCGAGGAACACGTCCTGGACCGTCGAGCTGGGCCGGGACTGCCGCATGACCGCGTAGGCGCCGGCGACCTGTGGGGCCGCCATCGACGTGCCGATGTAGCCACAGGCCAGGCCGTCCGCCGTGCCGTCGTTGTCGAGGTAGGTCGGCACGGCCGAGCAGATGTCGGTGCCGGGGGCGAGCAGGTCGACCTGGGGGCCTGAGTTCGAACCGCTCGAGACGTTGCCGTAGACGGCATCGGCGGAGCTCGTCGCCGACTGCAGCGTCGTGTTGCCGACGGTGATCGCGGTGCTGATGCAGGCCGGGAAGGAGACCCCGTTGTAGAAGTTGGCGTTTCCGCTGGCGATGATCGTCGCGGTGCGGTAGTCCCGGCTCAGCGCGGCGATGCCGTCCGCCATCGGCTTCATCGCGGGGGCACCGTCACAGTAGCCCGTGGTGCCATTGTCCGTCCCGAGGCTCATGTTGACTGAGGCCGGCGTGTACGGGAGCGGACCGTAGACGAACCACAGGGCGTCGGCTACGTCGCTCCATGAGTACATCGGCTCATAGCCTCTGGTCTTGGTACTCCACTCCTTGTGCGACGCACGGATCGCGATGATCCGCGCCCCAGGGGCGACGCCATACTGACCGGCTGCAATGTGGGCGACGTGGGTACCGTGGGCACAACCCCAGCTGTATGTGCACGGCGCGGCAGACCCGGTGACATTGAGCTGGGACCTCTGACCGTTGGGGCAGCCGCCCGAGCCGTCCGTGTTGGTCGAGAAGCACGCCTCGTAGATGACCCGGCCGGCAAGGTAGGGGTGGTTGCGTTCGACGCCGCTGTCGATGATGACGACGGTCTGGCCGGTGCCGATCCAGCCGCTCTTCGTCGTCCAGTCCAGGCCGATCCGGTTGTAGTGCCACCAGCTGGGAAGCTGTGCCGACGCGCCATAGGAGGACGTGCTCGACTGAGAGAACGGCTCGTCGCGGAAGATCGCCTTGACCCCAGGAGCGTGCGCGAGCGCCTTGACCTCGGCCTCGGTCGCCTTGAGCGAGATGTAGGGGGACCCCGCCAGCGCACGCAGGCCCTTACCGGGCATTCCCTTGATCGTTGCGAGGACCTTGTCGCGGACCCGGACCGCGCGCTCGTCGGCGACGCTGGAAGCGGCATCGGCGCGAGCCGCGGCCGCCTTGTCCTGACCGAACTGGCCCTTGTTCCGGGGGGTCGGGGCCCCGGTGTCGAGGACGACCGCCAGAGGAACCGTGCCAGCTGCGTGCGCCTCGGCGACCAGAGCGCTGACGTCCGTGGAGGCGAAGGACGACCTGGGGGTGGGGACGTCAGACGAAGCAGACGCCGTCGTCGTGGTGGAGGAGAAGATGGCGGCCGACAGGCTGAGCGCGACGACGGTACGGGTGATGCGGCGAGAAGCGGCGGTGTTCATCGTGACTCCTTCATCGTGTGGTCCCTGGAGGTTGGGATGACTCGATCGTTGGGGTCGTCGCTAAAGGGTCACTAAAGGCCGCTCTTAAGGACGCCCGGGCAGCGGTGCTTGGGCGGCATACCGCGTTGTCGGGACGGACGACTACCCTCGGAACGTGACCACCGCCTTGTACCGGCGCTACCGTCCCGAGACGTTCGAGGACGTCATC
>WBZP01002104.1_pt2 | contig 19570 bp, 11 predicted proteins | sample 5204301 | NCBI WGS metagenome assembly WBZP01 (sample SAMN12412401, study PRJNA552823) | activated sludge metagenome | isolation source: activated sludge from nitrification reactor of wastewater treatment plant... | place: USA: Pennsylvania | collected 2017 | reverse complement strand
CGCGACACCGCGGCCGAGCTGCTCAACCTGTACGCCCGGCGGGCCGCGCGCGAAGGTTTTGCGCACCGCTTCAGCCCGCACGACTACGAAGCCTTCGCCACCAGCTTCGGCTTCGAGGAAACGGCGGACCAGCGGGCGGCCATCCACGCCGTGATCCAGGACATGATCAGCCCGCGCCCGATGGACCGCCTGGTGTGCGGCGACGTGGGATTCGGCAAGACCGAAGTGGCGCTGCGCGCGGCCTTCGTGGCCGTGCACGGAGGCAAGCAGGTGGCCATCCTGGCGCCCACCACGCTACTGGCGGAACAGCACTTCAACACGCTGGGCGACCGCTTCGGCAAATGGCCCGTCAAGCTCGCGGAGCTGTCGCGCTTTCGCAGCCCCAAGGAAGTGAAGACCGCGCTCGAAGGCATTGCCGACGGCAGCGTGGACATCGTCGTGGGCACGCACAAGCTGCTGTCCAGCGATGTGAAGTTCGCGCGCCTGGGCCTGTTGGTCATCGACGAGGAACACCGCTTCGGCGTGCGCCACAAGGAGGCCATGAAGGCACTGCGCGCTGAAGTCGACGTGCTGACGCTCACCGCCACGCCCATCCCGCGCACGCTGGGCATGGCGCTGGAAGGCCTGCGCGATCTCAGCGTGATCGCCACCGCGCCACAGCGCCGCTTGGCGATCAAGACCTTCCTTCGGGCAGAAGGCAACAGCGTGGTGCGCGAGGCCGTGCTGCGGGAGCTCAAGCGCGGCGGCCAGGTCTATTTCCTGCACAACGAGGTCGAGACCATCGAGAACCGCCGCCAGCGCCTGGCCGAGCTGCTGCCCGAGGCGCGCATCGCGGTGGCGCACGGCCAGATGCCCGAGCGCGAGCTCGAGCACGTGATGCGCGACTTCGTCGCGCAGCGCCACAACGTGCTGCTGTGCTCCACCATCATCGAGACCGGCATCGACGTACCCAGCGCCAACACCATCGTCATCAGCCGCGCCGACAAGTTCGGCCTGGCCCAGTTGCACCAGCTGCGCGGGCGTGTGGGCCGCAGCCACCACCAGGCCTACGCCTACCTGCTGGTGCCCGACATCCAGGGCCTGACCAAACAGGCCGCACTGCGCCTGCAGGCCATCCAGGACATGGAAGAACTGGGCTCGGGCTTCTACCTGGCCATGCACGACCTGGAGATCCGCGGCGCCGGCGAGGTGCTGGGCGAAAACCAGAGCGGCAACATGATGGAAGTCGGCTTCCAGCTCTACAACGACATGCTGGCCGAGGCCGTGCGTTCGCTGAAGGCCGGGCGTGAGCCGGACCTGCTGTCGCCGTTGAGTGCCACCACCGAGATCAATCTGCATTCCCCCGCGCTGCTGCCCGACGCCTACTGCGGCGACGTGCACACGCGGCTGAACCTCTACAAGCGCCTGGCGATGGCGGACAAGCCTGAACAGATCGACACGCTGCTGGAAGAGATCACCGACCGCTTCGGCAAGCTGCCAACCCAGGGCCAGACCCTGTTCGACACGCATCGCCTGCGCGTGCTGGCGCGCCCCTATGGCGTGCTCAAGGTCGACGCCGGCCCCAGGCTGATGAACGTGAGCTTTCGCGCGAAGTCGCCGGTGGACCCGCGTCGCATCATCGAACTGGTGCAGAAGAACCGTGCCATCAAGCTCGCGGGCAACGACAAGCTTCGCATCGAGCGCGAGATCGCGACGGCCAGCGAGCGCGCTCACTTCCTGCGTGACCTGCTGCGCTCGCTGGGGCAGCCGCTGAAGGACGGACCCTGAACATGAGGGTCCGAGGCGCATCGGGCGCACGCCGGGCCGGCGCGGCTCGGTACCGTGCCACATCGCGTCAACAAAAAGCCATCAACCGCCACCACAACGAGGAGTACCCCAGACCATGAGCGCACCGACCAAGTTCCTGCTCGACGAAAGCCGCATGCCGCGCAACTGGTACAACATCATGGCCGACCTGCCAGTACCGGCATCCCCGCCCCTGCACCCCGGCACGCTGCAGCCGGTGGGGCCGGACGACCTGGCCCCGCTGTTCCCGATGGAGCTGATCCTGCAGGAAGTCAGCACCGAGCGCGAGATCGAGATTCCCGAGCCGGTGCGTGAGGTCTTCAGACTCTGGCGCCCCAGCCCGCTGGTGCGCGCGCATCGGCTGGAGAAGGCCCTGGGTACACCGGCGAAGATCTACTACAAGTACGAAGGTGTTTCCCCGGCCGGCTCGCACAAGCCCAACACCGCCGTGCCCCAGGCCTGGTACAACGCGCAGGCCGGCATCAAGAAGATCGCCACCGAGACCGGTGCCGGCCAGTGGGGCTCTTCGCTGGCCTTTGCCGGGGCGCTGTTCGGCATCGATGTCACGGTGTTCCAGGTGCGGGTGAGCTACGACCAGAAGCCCTACCGCCGCGCGCTGATGGAAACCTACGGCGCCACCTGCCATGCCAGCCCCAGTCCGCTGACCAACAGCGGCCGCGCGATCCTGGCCCAGGATCCGAATCACCCCGGCTCGCTGGGCATCGCCATCAGCGAAGCGGTGGAAGTCGCCGCCACCCACGACGACACCAAGTACGCGCTGGGCTCGGTGCTCAACCACGTGCTGATGCACCAGACCATCATCGGCCAGGAAGCGCTGCTGCAGCTGGAAATGGCCGGAGATGATCCCGACGTCATCGTCGGCTGCACCGGCGGCGGCAGCAACTTCGCCGGCATCGCCTTCCCCTTCGTCGGGCAGCAGCTGCGTGGCGGCAAGAAGCGCCGCATCATCGCGGTCGAGCCCGCCGCCTGCCCCAGCCTGACCCGGGGCAGGTTCGCCTACGACTTCGGCGATACCGCGCACCTGACGCCGCTGACCAAGATGCACACGCTGGGCAGCACCTTCACGCCGCCGGGCTTCCACGCCGGTGGGCTGCGCTACCACGGCATGGCGCCGCTGGTCAGCCATTTGAAGGAACTGAAGCTGATCGAAGCCACGGCCTATACGCAGAACGAGTGTTTCGCAGCCGGCGTGATGTTCGCGCGCGCTGAAGGCATCGTGCCGGCGCCCGAGGCCAACCACGCCGTCAAGGGCGCGATCGTCGAAGCGCTGCGCTGCAAGGCCGAAGGGCGTTCCGAAGTGATCCTGTTCAACCTGTGCGGACACGGCCACTTCGACATGAGCGCGTACAGCAACTACATGGCGGGCAGTCTGGTGGACCAGGCCTACGACGAACGGGAACTGGCGATGGCCCTGGCCGGCCTGCCGTCGGTGCCGGCCTGATGCAGCGCAGGTGGCCGGCCAACGCACCCCCGCCGCAAATCAGGCACCGGGCTACTTGAAGCCGGCCCGGTCCAGCATCTGCTGCACCTGGACCGTGTTGGCTCCGACCTTGGCGATCGGCACGGTCTCGGACTTGAAGCTGCCCATGCTGGTCAATGCGGCGTTGGGCGCTACGCCCTTGACGACCGGGAACTCGTTGTTGCCATCGGCGAAGTAGCGCTGGGCGCTGTCGCCTGCCAGGTACTCCAGGAAGCGCAGCGCTGCGTCACGGTTCTTGGCGTGACGCGCCACGGCCGCGCCGGCCACATTGACGTGTGTGCCCCAGCTCGACTGGTTGGGGTACATCAGGCCGACCTTTTCCACCACCGCCTTGTCCTCGGGCTTGGAAGAGCGCAGCAGCCGCGCCACGTAGTAGCTGTTGGTCAGCGCGACGCCGCACTCCCCCGCCGCCACGGCCTTGATCTGGTCGGTGTCACCCCCCTTGGGTTGGCGCGCCATGTTGGCCACCAGGCCCTTGAGCCAGTCTTCGGTGCGCTGCGGTCCCAGGTGTTCCAGCATGGACCCGAACAGGCTCAGGTTGTACGGGTGCGAGCCGCTGCGCACGCAGAACAGGCCCTTGACGGGCGCGGCAGCGAGCTTTTCGTAGCTGTCTACGTCAGCAGCGTTCAGGCGGCTCTTGTCGTAGACCACCATTCGCGCCCGGGTCGAGAAGCCGAACCAGGCCGCCCCCTGCGGGCCCTCGCCGCCACGGAACTGTGTGGGTATTCGCTGTTCCAGCACAGACGACTTGACGGGCTGGAACAGACCATCCTGCTCTCCACGCCATAGCCGCGCCGCGTCGACCAGCAGGATGACATCGGCCGGGCTGGCACCACCTTCTGCCTTCAGGCGAGCCAGGATTCCCGCATCGTCGGCTTCGACGCGGTTGATGCGGATCCCGGTGGCCTTGGTGAAATCGTTGTACAGCGCTTCGTCGGTCTGGTAGTGCCTTGCCGAATAGAGATTCAGCACCGGCTCCTGGGCGTGGGCATTGAGTCCGAAGACCAGGCCGGCGAGCAGCAGGGTGGTGGGCAGCATGCGTCGTTTGGTGGTGCGTGTCATGGAGGTGATTCGGGTGAAAGCGGCACCACTTTAACGCGAATCATTCTTGTTAGCAATATTGGTAGAAAACAACCACCCTACTTGCCGAGCTGAGCCCAGGCCTTGTCCAGGCGCTTGGCACTCACCGGCTGCGGCGTGCGCAGCTCTTGTGCAAAGAGGCTAACCCGCAGCTCTTCCAACAACCAGCGGTACTCATCCAGCCGCGCGTGCGCCGCGCCCTTCAGTTCCGCGACGCGACGCAGCCAACGCTGCTCCAGCGGTCGCAGCTCGGCCATGCGGGTGGCATCCCGCTCGGGGTCAACACGCAGCTTGTCCAGCCGCATGACCACGGCCTTCAGGTAGCGTGGCAGGTGCAGCAGCGCAGGCCAGGGCGTCTGCAGCAGGAAGCGTTTGCCCACCAGTCGTTGCAGCTGCGCGCTGATGTCGTCCTGCACGTCCTTGGGTGGTCTGCTGTCCTTGAGCCTGCGCAAGGCGGCCGCGTGTTCGGTCAGCACCAGGAAGGCCTGGCGCGCGACCTCCTGCGCGACCAGGTTCAGGCGCGGCCGCCCCTCCTCGAGCCGACGCTGAAAGCTCGGGCCATCGGTGGGCAGGGGTTCGGCCAGAAAGGCGCGCTGCAAGGCCACGTCGATGACCTGCTCGCGCAGCTCCTCCAGCGTACCCAGTGGCAAGAAGGCGCCCGCCATGCGCGTCAGTTCAGGAGTGTTGCGCTCCAGGAACCTCAGCGGCTCGCGCAACTGCAGCACCAGCAGCCGGCGCAAGCCGGCGAGATGACGCGCTGTGGCGACCTCGGGCTCATCAAAGACCTCGATCTGCACCGCATCGCCCGCGTCGGTCAGCGCCGGATAGCCCACCAGCACCTGACTGCCGCGCCGCAACTCCATCAACTCGGGCAGTTCGCCGAAGGTCCAGTCGGTGTAACGAACGGGTTCGGCCGCACCACGCACTGCCGGTGGATCGGCGCTGGCGACACGCAGGCCCTTGCCAACTTCGGCCGCCACGCCGGCCACCGGCCTGGCCGCCGCGGATGGCGCCAGCTTGAGCACCGCCAGGGCCTGGAAGGCGCTGCGCGCCTGGCTGCCTAGTGTGGCCTTCAGGCCGGCCAGGTCGCGGCCGGCCGCCAGCTGGCGGCCGTGTTCATCCAACACGCGCAGGTTCATGAAGAGGTGCGGCGGCAACTGCTCCAGCTTGAAGTCGTTGCGCTGCACGGCCAGTTGGGTGCGCTCGCGCACCGCCTGGAGCAGCGCGTCGAGCAGGCCGCCCTGGGCAAATGGCACGGTGGCACAGAACTCAGAGGCGAATTCGGGCAGCGGCACCAGGCGAGAGCGCGGCCGCTGGTGCAGCGTCTTGCACAGCGCCAGCACCTTGGCCAGCAGCATGCCCGGCACCAGCCATTCGCAGCGTTCCTCGCTGACCTGGTTGAGCGCGTAGATCGGCACCTGCACCGTGAGGCCGTCCTTGGCATCACCAGGCTCGTGCAGGTAGCTGGCGCCGCAGTCGATGCCGCCCAGGCGCAGCGTCTTCGGAAAGGCGGCGGTGGTGATGCCGGCGGCCTCGTGCCGCATCAGCTCCTCGCGCGTCAAGTGCAACAGCCTGGGCTGACGAGCACTCTCGGCGCGGTACCAGCGCTCCAGCGTGGCGCCGCTGCACACATCCCCGGGCAACTGCTGCTCGTAGTAGGCGTGGATCAGCTCTTCGTCAACCAGCACGTCCTGCCGGCGCGCCTTGTGTTCCAGCTCCTGCACCGCGGAGATCAGCTTCCGGTTGTGCGCCAGGAATGGCAAGCGCGTCTCCCACTCGCCCGCCACCAGGGCCTCGCGGATGAAGATCTCGCGCGCCGCGGCTGGGTCCACGCGGCCAAAGTTCACGCGCCGGTTGTTGTAAACCACGATGCCGTACAGGGTGGCCCGCTCCAGCGCCACCACTTCGGCGACCTTCTTCTCCCAGTGAGGTTCAAGCAGCTGCTTTTTCAGCAGGTGGCCGGCGATACCGGGCAGCCACTGCGGCTCGATGGCTGCCAGCCCGCGGCCGAACAGGCGCGTGGTCTCCACCAGCTCCGCCGCCACCAGCCAGCGTCCCGGCTTCTTGTTCAGGTGGGCCCCCGGGTGGCGCCAGAATTTGATGCCGCGCGCTCCGAGGTACCAATCCTCGTCGTCGCTCTTACAGCCGATGTTGCCCAGCAGGCCGGCCAGCAGTGACAGATGGACTTGTTCGTAGCTGGCCGGCTGCGTGTTCAGCCTCCAGCCGTGTTCGGCCACCACGGTGTGCAGCTGCGAGTGGATGTCGCGCCACTCGCGCACCTTGCGCGGGCTCACGAAGCTGTCGCGCAGACGCTGTTCCTGCTGGCGGCTGGACAGCTTGTGCGCGGCCGCACCGGGCTCGTGCGCACCACGCCCTTCCTCGATCCACTTCCACAGCTTCAGGTAGCCGACGAATTCCGACTTCTCATCATCAAACTTGCGGTGCTTCTCGTCGGCAGCCTGCGCCTGCTCCTGCGGCCTGTCGCGCACGTCCTGGCCACTGAGCGCCGACGCAATGACCAGCACTTCGCTCAAGGCCTCGCGCCCGCGCGCTTCCAGGATCATGCGCCCCACGCGGGGATCCAGCGGCAGCCGGGCCAGTTCCTGGCCGATGGCCGTGAGCTCGTTGTCCTCGTCGACGGCGTTAAGTTCGTCCAGCAGCGCATAACCGTCGGCGATGGCTTTCCTGGGTGGCGCTTCCAGGAAGGGAAAGTCCTCCACCGTGCCCAGGCGCAGCGACTTCATGCGCAGGATCACGCCGGCCAGAGACGAGCGCAGGATCTCGGGGTCGGTGAAGCGGGGGCGTCCGGCGAACTCCGTCTCGCCATAGAGGCGGATGCACACACCGTCGGCCACGCGCCCGCAGCGACCGGCGCGCTGGTTGGCGGCCGCCTGGCTGATGGGCTCCACCTGCAACTGCTCGACCTTGCTGCGATAGCTGTAACGCTTGACCCGCGCCAGCCCGGTGTCGATGACATAGCGGATGCCCGGCACGGTCAGCGAGGTCTCGGCCACGTTGGTAGCCAGCACGATGCGTCGGCCGCTGCCGGCTTCGAACACCCGGTCCTGCTCGCCCTGGGACAGGCGCGCAAACAGCGGCAGGATCTCGGCGGGCGGACCACCGCGCTGCGCCTGCGCCAGGTGCTTGCGCAGATGGTCGCTGGCCTCGCGAATTTCGCGCTCGCCCGGCAGGAAGACCAGGATGTCGCCCGGCGTGCCACGCCACAGCTCATCCACCGCATCGGCGATGGCATCGTTCAGATCGAAGTCGCGCCGCTCTTCAAAAGGCCGCCAGCGCTGCTCCACCGGAAACAACCGGCCCGACACCATGATCACCGGTGCCGGGCCCTGCGGGCCGGCATAGTGCCGCGCAAAGCGCTCCGCGTCGATGGTGGCTGAGGTGACGATGACCTTCAGGTCGGGCCGCCGCGGCAGCACCTGGCGCAGATGCCCGAGCAGGAAGTCGATGTTCAGGCTGCGCTCGTGCGCCTCGTCGATGATCAGCGTGTCGTAGGCGCGCAGCAGCGGGTCAGTCTGTGTTTCGGCCAGCAGGATGCCGTCGGTCATCAATTTGACGCTGGCGCCGGGCTGCAGGCGATCCTGGAAACGCACCTTGAAGCCCACCACCTCGCCCAGCGGCGAGTTCAGTTCCTGCGCGATGCGCTTGGCCACGCTGCTGGCAGCGATGCGCCGCGGCTGGGTGTGGCCGATCAGCCCCTGGCCGCCCGCGCCCAGGCCACGGCCGAGTTCCAGCACGATCTTGGGCAACTGGGTCGTCTTGCCCGAGCCAGTCTCGCCGCAGACGATCACCACCTGGTGCGCGGCCACCACGCGCGCGATTTCCTCACGCCGCGCGGAAACCGGCAGTGACTCGGCGTAGGTGATCGGCGGAATGGGCTGGGCTGGCCGTTGCGACGTGCCCGGTTGCTGCTTCACGGGGCGCGGATTATCTCTGCTTGCGCCGCACCCGATGAACATGGCGCCAACCGCCCACCATCAGAGCCCGTCGGGCCAGCCTGCTGCGGCACAATGGCCACCTCCCCCAAGACTCTGCATGAGCCTCGTTTTTCCCCACACCTTCGTGCCCTGGTTTCGCGCCGTGGCGCCGTACATCCACGCCTACCACGGCAAGACCTTTGTCGTCGGCCTGGCAGGTGAGGCCATTGCTGCGGGCAAGCTCAATGCCTTCGTGCAGGACCTGGCCATCCTGCACGCGATGGGCATCAAGCTGGTGCTGGTGCACGGTTTTCGGCCGCAGGTCACCGAACAACTCGCAGCCAAGGGTCAAGTTTCGCGCTTTTCCCACGGCATCCGCATCACCGATCCGGTGGCGCTGGACGCCGCCCAGGAGGCCGCCGGGCAGTTGCGCTTCGAGATCGAAGCCGCCTTTTCGCAGGGCCTGCCCAACACGCCGATGGCCAATTCGACGGTGCGCGTGGTGTCGGGCAACTTCCTGACGGCGCGCCCGGTGGGTATCGTCGACGGCATCGACTTCATGCACAGCGGCGTGGTGCGTCGGGTGGACCACATGGCCATGCGCCGCTTCATTGAATCCGGCGCACTGGTGCTGCTGAGCCCGTTCGGCTTTTCGCCCACGGGCGAGGCCTTCAACCTCTCGATGGAAGAAGTGGCCACCTCGACGGCCATCGCGCTGCAAGCCGACAAGCTGGTGTTCATGACCGAGATGCCCGGCATCCGCGAGAACCTGGCCGATGCCGAGAGTGCCATCGACACCGAACTGTCACTGGCAGAAGCCAGCCGCTTATTGGGCACCCTGCCCGCGCCCACACTGCCCACCGACACGGCCTTTTACCTGCAGCATTGCGTCAAGGCCTGCGAAGGTGGCGTCGAGCGTTCGCACATCCTGCCCTATGCAACCGACGGTGCCTTGCTGCTGGAAGTTTTTACCCACGATGGCGTTGGCACGATGGTGGTGGACGAAAAGCTGGAAAGCCTGCGCGAAGCCGCTTCCGATGACGTAGGCGGTATCTTGCAGCTGATCGAGCCCTTCGAACGTGATGGCACGCTCGTGCGACGTGAGCGCACCGAGATCGAACGCGACATCGCCAACTACACGGTGATCGAACATGACGGCGTCATCTTCGGCTGTGCCGCCCTGTACCCGTATCCCGAGGCGCGCACTGCCGAGATGGCAGCACTGACGGTATCGCCCGCTTCGCAAAGCCAGGGCGACGGCGAGCGCATGCTCAAGCGCATTGAACACCGGGCCAGGGCCATGGGGCTGGAGAGCATTTTTGTGCTCACCACGCGGACCATGCACTGGTTCATCAAACGTGGATTCACGCCGGTCGATCCGGAGTGGTTGCCCGAGGCGCGCAAGCGCAAGTACAACTGGGACCGGCGGTCGCAGGTGTTGATCAAGAAGTTCAACTGATTCAGCAGAGGCAGGCAAACATGGCGCGAATGGTGCAATGCGTATATCTGAAAAAGCAGGCCGAAGGCATGACATATGCGCCATACCCTGGCGAACTGGGAAAGCGAATTTACGACAACGTCAGCAAGGAGGCCTTCGAAGCCTGGAAGCGCCATCAGACAATGCTGGTCAACGAAAACAGGCTCAACCTGGCTGATACGCGGGCCCGGCAATACCTGGCCCGCCAGATGGAACAGTTCTTCTTCGGTGACGGTGCCGAGGCCCCCGCCGGTTTTGTGCCTCCAGCTGGCTGAAGTCGGGGTTTGCGGTGCCCGCCGTCCCGTGCCGCGCTGGTATATTCACCGGCAATTCGTCCGACTTGGAGTGACCGATGACCAAACTGTCGCTGAATGATTTGTTGGCGCAGAAGGCCGCGCTGGAAAAGCAGATTGCCGACACCCAGCGGGCCGAACGGGCCGAAGCCGTGGCCCAGGTCAGGGCCTTGATGTCGCAATACGGTCTGACTTTGGCCGACATCGGCGCCAAGAGTACATCGCCTGCCAAACGGGGTACAGGCACCAAAGTCGCTGCCAAATATCGCGATCCGGCAACGGGCAACGCGTGGTCGGGAAGGGGCCTCAAACCAAACTGGCTGAAAGCGGCACTGGAAGCCGGGCGGTCGCTGAGTGACTTTGCCGTGTGATCAATCCGCTGCAGCCGCACCTTGCCACGCGTCGCTGAATTGATGATCCACGGCCGGTATCGCGCCCCGCGGGCCACTGTGATCCGGCATGAACGAGCACCCCGCCACGCACCACTGGCTTGACCGCCTGGGCCGCTGGCCCACGTCCGCCTCGGCATTGGCACGCCTGGCGGCGCTGGCCCTGGCGGCAGCGCTGTTGACCTTCGCCGGCCAGGTGGGCAATGTGTTGTCGCCCTGGTCGGCAATGGCATTGCCCGCCGGCCTGGCGGCAGCTGCGACGTCCCCCTGGGGCCATGCCGCCATCGCGTCTGTCGCGCTGGGCGCCGGCCTGGCCTACTTGTCCGGCGGCGCCATCCCGTTGCACGCGGTTTTGGCCGCGGCGCTGATCGCCGCGATGAACCTGCCCGTCCGCGCCTTGCTGCGTATGCTGGGCTTCGACCCGCGACTGGAGCGTGCGACCGACGTGCTGGCGCTGGTGTTGTCGGTGTTGCTGGCGGGGGCGCTGCCCGGCGCGCTGCTCCTGGCGCTGTGGATGGACTCCCATGCCACGATGGCTTTCCTGCCCGCTTTGTTGACCGGCTGGAGCGTGCTGGGTCTTGGCATGTTGCTGACCGCGGTGGCCGTGCTGTCGATCGATCGTGGTCTGGTGCGGGCCATGCAACCGGGTCCGCCCGGGTGGCGGACGCCGGCATCCGGCTTGGCCGTGGCAGCCATGGTGGGACTTGCTTGGCTGGCGCCCAGGGCCGGATCACCCTGGCTGGGACTGGCCCTGGTTCTGCCTTTGCTGGTGGTGGCTCAACTGGCGCTGCGGGGTCAACTGGCGCTGGCTGCGGGTGGCCTGATGGCCACCGCCTTGCTGGTGGCCGGGCAGTCCAGCCGTGGCGCCTGGCTCTGGGCTGGCCCAGGCAGCGAAGCCGGCGCGCTGGGCGTCTGGCTGGCCTGTGCGCTGACCCTGATGCTGAGCAACCACGCGGCAGCGGTGGATTGGCTGGAACGCAGCCAGCGCTGGGAGTGGGCGCTGGATGGCTCGCGCCTGGGGGTCGCCGACTGGCATCTGCAACGCGCGGAGAGCTTCGCATCGGCGGCATGGCGCAGTCTCACAGGCTTCGGCGGCCGTGCCTGGGACCTGCAGGCCTGGCGCGCCCAGGTACATGCCGAAGACCGGGACTCGTTGGACGAAGCCATTGCCGCGTTGACGGCCGGCGTCGACGGGCGGCGGCAGCTCGAGCTGCGCATGCCACGCGGGGACGGCTGGCGCTGGTTCGAGGCCACCTTGCTGGTCATCGAACGGGACCCCGGCGGCGCCCCGGTTCGCCTGCTGTCCACGCTGGCCGATGCCGAACAGAGACACCAGGCACAGGAACGTCAGCTGATGTCGGTCAGCCTGTTCCAGCACCTGCACGAAGGCCTGTTGATCACCGATGCCGACCTGCGCGCCCTGGACGTCAACCCGGCCTACACCCAGATCACCGGAGTGCCACGCGAGGAACTGCTGGGCACGGTGCCTTCGCTGCTGCGCCCCGACCCTTCCGACCCCCTGGCAAGGCAGCAGCGCGCTTCGATGTGGGCCGGCTTGCGTGACCTGGGCAACTGGCGTGGCGAACTGCTGGAACGCCGGCGCAGCGGCGAGTTCTGCACCCTGCACGCCACCATCTCCACCGTGCGCGGTCCGGAGCAGGACCTGCGCTACCACGTGCTGGTCATCTCCGACATCACGCAGCAGAAGCAGCAGCGCGAGCAGCTCGAACGCCAGGCCCACTTCGACGAGTTGACGCGGCTGCCCAACCGCAACCGCTTGACGCACGAGCTCGACGAGGCCATGCGTGCGGCCGACCGCGACGCTTGCCTTCTGGTGGTGTGTTACCTGGACCTGGACCGCTTCAAGCCGGTGAACGACCACTACGGTCATGCGGCGGGCGACCGCCTGCTGGTCGAACTGGCCACCCGCCTGCGCAGTGCGCTGCGCCGGCGCGATGAGTGGGAGGACTGCGCAGCCCGGCTGGGCGGGGACGAGTTCGTCCTGCTGCTGCGGGCCGGCACGCTGGAGGAGGCCCGCCTGGCGGTGGAACGTGCGTTGCGGGTCGTTTCGCAGCCCTACGTGATCGCGCCGGGGCAGGACGCCGTGCAAGTCACGGCCAGCATGGGGGCAACCGTCTACCCGATCGACCACAGCGACGCCGACACCCTGCTGCGCCACGCCGACCATGCGATGTATGGCGCCAAACAGTCGGGTCGCAACGGCTACCTGTTCTTCGACCCCGAACACCGCCGTCGCACCGAAGAGCGGGTGATGGCCATCGGCAGGGTGCAGGAGGCGCTGGACCAGCACGAGTTTGTCCTGCACTACCAGCCCAAGGTGGACATGCGTGGCAACCGGGTGCTGGGCTTCGAGGCCCTGCTGCGCTGGGAACACCCGACGCAGGGCATCATCGCCCCGCTGCAGTTTCTGCCGCTGATCGAGAACACCGGTCTGTCCTCGCGCATCGGCGATTGGGTGATCGCGCAGGCGCTGGACCACCTGTCACAGTGGCGGCGCAATGGCCTGGATTTTTCGGTCAGCGTCAACGTCTCGGCGCGCCACCTGCAGGAACCCGACTTCGCGATGCGCCTGAGCGAATTGCTGGCACGACACCGCGAACCGCTGGCGCACCATCTGGAGATCGAGATGCTCGAAACGGCCGCGCACGCCGACATCGAAACCACCTCGGCCCTGGTGGCACGCTGCCAGGGCATCGGCGTGCGCTTCGCGCTGGACGACTTCGGCACCGGCTACTCGACGCTGACCTACCTCAAGCGCCTGCCGGTGGACGTGCTGAAGATCGACCGCAGCTTCGTGCACCATATGCTGGAAGACCCGCAGGACCGGGCCATCGTCGAAGGTGTCATCGGCCTGGCTCGCACCTTCACCTGCACCGTCGTCGCCGAAGGTGTCGAATCCCCCGCTCAGGCGCGCATGCTGATGGATCTGGGATGCGACATCGGGCAGGGCACGGGCATCGCCGCGCCGATGCCACCGGAACAGGTGGCCCCGTGGGTGCGTGACTACAAGGGCGTGTTTGCCCTGGTGCCGGCCATCGCGAGTCCGCCACCGTCGGGAGACGCCGCCGGCGCCGGTGCGGGCTAGACTGTCCGGGTGATCCCGCCCGGCTTCCTGCAGGACCTGCTCTCGCGCACCGACATCGTCGATGTCGTGGGCCGTCATGTGGAGCTGCGCCGTGGCGGGGCCAACTTCATGGGCCTATGCCCCTTTCACGGGGAGAAGTCGCCCAGCTTCTCGGTCAGCCCCAGCAAGCAGTTCTACTACTGCTTCGGTTGCGGCGCCACCGGCGACGCCATACGCTTCCTGACCGAACACCTGGGCCTGAGCTTCGTCGAAGCGGTGCGCGATCTGGCCCAGGCCGTGGGCATGCAGGTGCCCGAAGAGCAGGTCAGCCCCGAGGAGCGTCAGCGTCGCGATACGCTGCGACAGCGGCGGCTGTCGCTGGGCGAAGTGCTGGCCAAGGCTGCGGTCCACTACCGCAGCCAGCTCAAGATCTCGCCACGTGCCATCGACTACCTCAAGGCACGGGGCCTCAGCGGTGCGGTGGCGGCGCGCTTCGCTCTGGGCTACGCGCCACCTGGCTGGCGCACGCTGGCGGGGGTCTTCCCGGCCTACGACGACCCCTTGCTGGAGGAGGCCGGGCTCGTGCGCCACCGAGGGAGTGCCGACTCACCGCCGGACGCGGCGCCCGGCACCGGCGAAGCCGACCCAGGTCGCTACGACTGGTTTCGGGCGCGCATCATGTTCCCCATCCGCGCAGTCGGCGGCGAGGTGATCGGGTTTGGCGGCCGCGTCCTGGACGACAGCAAGCCCAAGTACATCAACTCGCCCGAAACACCCGTCTTCAGCAAAGGACGTGAGCTGTACGGTCTGTTCGAGGCCCGCCAGGCCCTGCGCGAAAAGGGTTTTGCGCTAGTCGTCGAAGGCTACATGGACGTCGTGGCACTGGCGCAATCAGGTTTTCCGAATGCGGTGGCCACGCTGGGAACGGCCTGCACGGCCGAGCATGTGCAGAAGCTCTTTCGCTTCACCGACTCCGTGGTCTTCAGCTTCGATGGCGACGCGGCGGGCCGGCGGGCTGCCGCACGCGCGCTGGAGGCAGCCCTGCCTCATGCCAGCGACCTGCGCTCGGTGCGCTTCTTGTTCCTGCCGCCTGAACACGACCCCGACAGCTACGTGCGTACGCTGGGAGCCGCCGCCTTCGAGCAAAAGCTCAGCGAGGCCATCCCACTATCGCGCCAATTGCTTGCCCAGTCCACCGAAGGCGCGGACCTGGCTTGCGCCGAAGGCCGTTCGCGCCTGCTGGCGCAGGCCCGCCCGCTTTGGCAGGCATTGCCCGCCGGCGCCTTCAAGCGCCAGGTTTTGTCCGAGCTTGCCCTACGCGCGCAGATGGATCTGGCCGAGCTGCAGTCGCTGTGGGGGGAGCCAGAACGGGCGGCCACGCCGGCGCAGCGAAGAGGTCCGCTGCGTCTGTTTCGCGGTGGCTCCATCCGCTTGCCGCCCGCAGGCCCGGCCGACATTGCCGTGCGCTTGTTGCTTCAGCACGCGGACTGGTGGGACCGCCTGACAGGCGACGACCGCCAGATGCTGCACGAGCTGGGTGGCATCCACGGCGAGGTTGTGCGCTGGCTGGAACAGCAGCTGCAGGAACATGGGCCCCTGACCTGGGCCGCCCTGAGCGACACCCTGGGGCGCCAGGAATGGGCGCCCGCCGCGCGCGGTTGGGTGCATGCTGGCATGGGCGACGAGGAATACCCGTTCGAAGGCCTGCAGCAAGTCCTCGCCGAACTCTGGCGCCAGCTGCTGAAGCAGGAGGCCGATGCCATCGTCGCTTCAACGCCCCAGCCCGAAGACCTGGTTCGCTACCGGGCCATCATGGAGCAGATCGCCAGCATCAAGAACACCCGGAGACTTTCCCCTCATTGAGCTCGCGGGGCGGCGGTATAATCCCAGGTTGACCGCATCGGCACGAGTGACAGCAGCACCTCCGGGCCCGGCCACCCTCGAAAAGGGCTCCCAGATACTGGGCACCGGCCACCCTCACCCGCAAGGACTGCCCGCCGAACCGTCTTGGCCTGCCAGGGTCCTGACCCGTCATTCGACAGAACGACCCCTTGTCAGCAGCCGCGCCACGCCCGCTTGGGTAGTGGGCGTGCCGCATGGCAACGCGTTGAACTCTCCCCAAGGAATCGCATGACCGTCAAGAAGCCCGCGCCTGCCGCCAAACCCCTTGCCCCTGGCAAGACCAACCCCGTTGCACCCGCCAGGACCGGCGGCAAAGCCGTGCACATGGAAGAAAAGCCCGGCAAAGGGCCGATGGCGAAGGCGGCGGCAACGCCCGAACCCAAAGCCAGGACAGCCGACAAGCCGGAGTCCAAGAACAAGGGTGGCAAGAAGTCTGAAGCCCCCAAGAAAGGGGCGCCCCTGGTCGAGGAAGAGGTGGACCTGGGCGACATCGAGGCCGAACTCGAAGCCGAAGTCGAGGCCGAGGTCGAAGCCGTGGTGGTCGACGAGAAGGAAACGAAGGCCAAGCCGCTGCGCATGAAGGTCAGCCGCGCCAAGGAGCGTGCGCTGATGCGGGAGTTCGGCCTGGAGGAGACCACGCTCACCGAAGAGGAGGCCACCAAGCGCCGGCAGGAGCTCAAGACGCTCATCAAGATGGGCAAGACGCGTGGTTTCCTGACGCACCAGGAGATCAACGACCACCTGCCCGAGAAGCTGATCAACGAGGAGATCCTCGAAGCGATCGTCTCGATGCTCAATGACATGGGCATCGCGGTCTACGAGCAGGCGCCCGATGCCGCCACGCTGCTGGTCGCCGGCGGCGGCGCCACCACAGCCACCGAGGAAGAAGCCGAGGAAGCCGCCGAAGCCGCCTTGTCCACCGTGGACAGCGAGTTCGGCCGCACCACCGACCCGGTGCGCATGTACATGCGCGAGATGGGCACGGTGGAGCTGCTCACGCGTGAGGGCGAAATCGAGATCGCCAAGCGCATCGAAGGTGGCCTGCAGGCCATGATGCTGGCCATCAGCGCATCACCCACCACGATTGCCGAGATCCTGTCGATGGCCGACAAGATCCGGGCGGGCGACATGCAGATCAGTGAAGCCGTTGACGGATTCATCAGCATCGACGAGGCCGATGACTACGTGGCGGAGGAGGACTTCGACGAGTTCGACGAGGAGGACGACGACGACGGTCAGGGTGGCAGCAAGGCGCTGACCAAGAAGCTCGAGGAGCTGAAGAAGCAGGCTCTGGAGAAGTTCGAGATCCTGCGCGGCCACTTCGAGAAGATGCGCAGGGCCTATGAAAAGGACGGCTACAAGTCCGGCCCCTACAACAGGGCCCAGCACGCCATCAGCGAAGACCTGATGACGATCCGCTTCACCGTCAAGACCATCGAGAAGCTGTGCCACATCCTGCGCAGCCAGGTCGATGATGTGCGCCGTTACGAGCGGGAGATCCGCCGCATCGTGGTCGACAAGTGCGGCATGCCACAAGACCACTTCATCAGGAACTTCCCGCCCAACGTGATGAACCTGAAGTGGGTCGAAAAGGAGATCGCCGCCGGCCGCGCCTACAGCCCGATCCTGGCCCGCAACCTGCCCGCCGTGCAGGAGTTGCAGGGCAAGCTCTCGGACCTGCAAAGCCGGGCCGTGGTGCCGCTGGAAGACCTCAAGCTCATCAACAAGAAGATGAACGAGGGCGAGAAGTCCAGCCGCGACGCGAAGAAGGAGATGATCGAGGCCAACCTGCGCCTGGTGATCTCGATCGCCAAGAAGTACACCAACCGCGGCCTGCAGTTCCTCGACCTCATCCAGGAGGGCAATATCGGCCTGATGAAGGCGGTGGACAAGTTCGAGTACCGGCGCGGCTACAAGTTCTCGACCTACGCCACCTGGTGGATCCGCCAGGCGATCACGCGATCGATCGCCGATCAGGCACGCACCATCCGCATCCCGGTGCACATGATCGAGACCATCAACAAGATGAACCGCATCTCGCGCCAGCACCTGCAGGAATTTGGCTTCGAGCCCGACGCGCCGACGCTGGCCGAGAAGATGGAGATCCCCGAGGACAAGATCCGAAAGATCATGAAGATCGCCAAGGAGCCGATCTCGATGGAAACGCCGATCGGCGACGATGACGACTCGCATCTGGGCGACTTCATCGAGGACACCAACAACGTGGCCCCGGTGGATGCCGCCATGCAGGCCGGCCTGCGCGACGTGGTCAAGGACATCCTGGACAGCCTGACACCGCGCGAGGCCAAGGTGCTGCGCATGCGCTTCGGCATCGAGATGAGCACCGACCACACGCTCGAAGAGGTGGGCAAGCAGTTCGACGTGACGCGCGAGCGCATCCGACAGATCGAGGCCAAGGCCATCCGCAAGCTCAAGCACCCGAGCCGGTCGGACAAGCTGCGGACCTATTTGGACAACCTCTGAAATCTGCTGTAGCTTGACGATGGTGGACTCGATCGCACCGCCGGCCCCGGATCCGGGCATCCCGGGTCGCCCCCCTTGGGGCGTTGCGAAGGCGCAAAGCGACAGACCTGGGGGCTCGTGATGACCCGCATCTCCGACCGCACCGTGCTGTTTGCCGACTTGCGGGGCAGCACGGCCCTGTACGAAACCCTGGGCAACGCCGAGGCGACCACGGTCGTCACGCATTGCATCAACGCCATCGGGACCGCGGTGGTCGAACACCTGGGCCACGTCGTGAAGACCCTGGGCGACGGGTTGATGGCCGTCTTCGATGACACACCCCAGGCCGTGATGGCGGCGCTGCAGATGCACGAGGTGCTGGACGGCATCGTCTCTCGCAGCAGCGAGCGCGGCGCCTCGGCTGGCCTGCGGCTGCTGCGCCTGCAGGTCGCACTGGCGCGCGGCGAAGTGGTGGAAATGGCTGGCGACTGCTTCGGCGACGCGGTCAACGTCGCGGCCCGACTGCTGGACCACGCAGGCGACAACGAGACCCTGGTCACGGTGGAGGTCCTGCAGGGGCTGCCCCTGGATGCCCGCTCACGTTTTCGCAGCCTGGACCGCCTGGTGCTGCGCGGACGGGTCGAGCCGGTGCACATCTACGTCTTGGGTGGCCGGCGCAATGCCGGCGACCCGGCGGTTACGCAGTTCGGCGAGGTGGGGCGGGTCACCGAACCCGATGGCCTGCGACTGGTCTGGGGCGGATTGCATCGTGTCTTTGCCAGCCTGCAGATGCCCGTGGTGCTCGGTCGCAGCCCGCAGGCCACGTTCTGCGTCGACGACTCGCGCGTGTCCCGCTCGCATGCCCGGGTGGACTGGCACAGCGGCAGCTTCCAGCTCACCGATCTCAGCTACAACGGCACCTACGTGCGCTTCAACGACGGGGAAATCGTCAGCCTGCGCCGCGGCAGCTGCACCCTGCATGGCAGTGGCACCATCGGGCTGGGTGGCACGCCCACCGATCCCGGCTCGGCCTGTGTCAGCTTCGACGTGCTGCGCTTTGCCGACACCCTGCCCCAGGTTCCGCTGGAGCTGCGTTGAACCCCATGCGCGTGCTCTACGTGGACGACGATCGTGTCAACAGCCTGCTGTTCACCGAGACATGCCGCCTGGCCGGCGGCGTGGACGTGGAGACCGCGGTCACCGGCGCCGAAGCGTGCGACCTTGTTCGCTCCTGGCGACCGGACCTCCTGGTCATCGATCTGCATCTGCCCGACACCGACGGCTATGCCCTGCTGGCCACCTTGCGCAGCCAGCTCGCCGATCGGGACCTGCCGGCCTTCCTGTGCACGGCGGAAGAGGCCTGTGACGTGCTGGCCCCCGCGCGCGAGGCCGGCTTCGACGGTTGCTGGACCAAGCCGGTAAGCCTGCAGACCGTGCTGGCCGAACTGACGCAACGGCGATCGGCGGCTTCGACGTGAGGTTTCAGTCCGAGCCGCCCTATCGCCACGGACAGGCGGACCGCACCGCGGTGCTGCTGGTGAACCTGGGCACGCCGGACGCGCCGACGGCGGCGGCACTGCGTCGCTACCTGGCCGAGTTCCTGAGCGATCCGCGGGTGGTGGAGATCCCGCGGCTGGCCTGGTTGCCCATTCTGCACGGC
>WBZP01001143.1_pt1 | contig 19571 bp, 17 predicted proteins | sample 5204301 | NCBI WGS metagenome assembly WBZP01 (sample SAMN12412401, study PRJNA552823) | activated sludge metagenome | isolation source: activated sludge from nitrification reactor of wastewater treatment plant... | place: USA: Pennsylvania | collected 2017 | reverse complement strand
GTCTTTTTATCTTTGGTGTTGCATTTATGACTTGAACTCAGAAATAGTAATTAGTAATTAGTAATTAGTAATTAGTAATTAGTAATTAGTTGATCTTGCCCGCCTTATCTTTAGCGTAGGCGGGAGTGATTAGTGATCAGTGAATTGTAATTTGATTATCTCATATTGGATATTCTTTTCATTCTAAATTTTAAGCAGCATTTACTGTTTAGCTGATTTTTATTTATTTAATTGATTAATTGTCCGCTTTATAATTCCGATTACTCCTTCCGCTTCTTGTTGATGCCATTTCTCCACCAGCCGGTCAACTCCAATAAAAAAGAGGCGTCCACAGGAACGCCTCTTTTTACAACCCGGAAGTAATGAATTAGCTCAGGTTGAGGAATTATCAGAGACCACAATACTGTTCACTGTTTACTGTTTACTGTTCACTATTCACTGTTCACCGGCATCCATTCCACGAGTAAATCGCGCACCGCTCAAAACGAATACGCCACACCGGCCATGACGTTGAAGCGCATGCTTTGGTAGCGGTACCAGTAGTAGTAGCGGCTGAAGCCGAGGTTGTTCAGGCGGACGAATCCGGAGAGGATCTTGCTGTACTTGTACTCCACACCCAGGTTGGCGTCGATCCAGCCGTTGATCTTTTCGGCGACGGCACCGTTGGCATCGAGTGTACGGGCCTGGATGGGGCCGCGGGCGAAGATGGCGGCGTTGAGCAGGATCTTGTCCCGGAAGTTGTAATCGGCCCGCAGCGCGACTTCGGTATTCGGCCGGAACCAGGCTTCGGCCTCGGTGTCCATCTTGTAATTGTACTGATCGACGTGCAGGGAGAGCGCAAACTTCTCGGAGGATTTGTAGATCACTTCCGCATTCAGGTTGAGCACCTTGGCATCGTCGTACAGGACATTAAACTTGTTGAAGTAGTCCAGGTCGTTGTAAAAGAGCTGCAAGTTCTCAATCGTGCTGTAACGGACGCCGGCCGTAAAGCCGATGGTCGAAGAGAAATTGCCCCGCATACCCGCCCGGATGTTCAGCTTTTCGATCGTATTAAGCGGAATGATCGCTGAGGTGATGAATGGATTCTCCTCCGCCAGCGTGTGGAAGTTGTTCTTGACCACTGCGCCATCAGCGCCAACGAAGGCATACAGCACCTGGTCGGCGATCGGCGCCGTGATGTCGAAACGCGGGAAGATGTGGAATTCCGATTTCTTGTTCTTCTCCAGCTCGAAGCCAAGACCGAGCCGGGCGCGGATCTTCTCGCGATCGATCCGTACTTCGGGTCGCAGGCGGACGATGTTCCGGCTCTGATTCGAGAGCAGGGAGAGCACCTGGTACTCGGCATCCTTCTTCTTGAAGAACTCCATCGATACCGGCAGGGTGACATACAGATCATTCACCTGCTTACCGGCCTCAAGGCCGACGCGGATCTCGTTCTCGGAGGCAGCGAAGTTGTCGCTCAGGGTCGAGAAGCCGAAGCGGCCCTGATAGTTGATGCGATCCTTCCGGATCTCGCTGGAGCCGAAGCCCAGATCCACGCCAAACTTCCCGAACTGCTGGCGGGAGTCTTTCTTGTCGATGACAGTATCGTTCTTGTCGTAGCCGTAGTAATGCACCACGTTCCGGTCGTAGCGGATCCGGCCATCGAAGGTGGCGTTCTCCAGGAAGTACTTCCCGTACACCATGGCCGAGTTATCGCTGAAATCGGCGGGGCCGGCATCTTTCAGGTTCGGCGAGGCGGACAGGTGACGCAGGGCAAGACCTAAGGAACCGGTCTTGGAGCGCAGCGAATTGATGTAGAGTTCGCCGAGGTAGGACGTATAATTCCCAACACCTCCGCGCACGAGCGAGCGATACAGTTTCGGCAATGGTTCGTCCTTCACCTTCACCGCTTTGATCACCGCGGTTTCGTAGTTCGTTTCCGCTTTCTTCGAGCGCAGGTTGTACTGCATGGGCGGGGCTGTAAAGGTGGAGGTATCGCCCTCGGGCGTGTCGGAGATCTTCGCCGATTCCGCGAGTACCGGACGATAGTCCTTGACGATGATATACTCCTTATCACCGAGGTCGCCCTTTTCCTGTTGCGCGACCACCGCTTGCGGCAGCAGCGAGAGCAACAGCCATCCGAATGAAACGCGCAAGCTTTTCTTGATAGTATGCATAGTGGTGTCGTGCTATTTGATTTCCAGGGTATCCTCTACTGCGGGCTCGCCCTTCAATTTCTCGTTCATTTCTTCTCCGATGACCGGAGGCGTATCCTTTTCCAGTGCCCCGAGTTTCTCCTGGGCGATCGCCTTGAGGTCGTCGGGATCCGACGACTCTTTCTGATAATTATCGACGATGCTCTTGTAGGTCTCCTTCGCCTGGAAGGTGTCGCGTTGCGCGAGGTAGTTATCACCCAACAGGATGAAGCCCTTGGCGATCCAGTAATCGTACGACGGCACCTGGTTCTGGATCTCGAAGATCAGCTTCTGGCTTTCCTTGTAGTTCGACAACCGGAACTCGATCATGGCGAGGTAGTACTTGCTCTCCGCCGTCATTTCACTGTTCGTGCGCTTCGCTACGATGCTGAGCGACTTCCTGGCTTCTCCCAGATCGTCCTGTTGGAAATAGGATTTACCGGCCAGGAGGTTCGCCTCGTTCTGCAGGTCCTTGTCGGATGTACCGGATTCCAAGACACGATTCGCCATGGCGATCGTCGATGAATAGTCGTTCAGCCGGAAACTGGACCGCATTTGTCCGGCCTGTGCGAGGACGATGTTCTCCTTCACCTCGGCGACCGACTCGAGGGTACGGTAGTACCGCAGGGCTTTCTCGTATTGCTTCAAGCGGTATTGGATGATACCGGCATTGAGCAGGGATTTTTCCGTGAACGGTGAACGCGGTTGGGAGATCACGTACTCATAACCTTCCAATGCGTCTTCGTACTTCTTGCTCCGGAAGAGACAATCGGAGCGATAGTAGCTGGCGTTGACCCGGAAGATCGCGTCCGGGAAACGCTTCAGGTACTGGTCGAAGTCCTTCGTCGCGTCTTCGCAGTTGCCCTGGGTGTACCGCAGCTCGGCGGCTTCGTAGGTGACGCTGTCCTGTCCGGCGATGGACACATCCGCGTTCGGAACGCCTTTCACATAGGTGAGGTAGTCGTCCACTTTGTTCTGAGCCACCGAGATGTTCTTGATCTGCACCAGGGCGTCGCGCGCTTCGGCGGAGTTCGGATACTTCTCCACGATCCGCTTGTAGGCGGTCATGGCACGTTCGTCCTGACGGGTATTGTAGTACACCAACGCCTCCCCCAACTCCGCCTTCTTCACGTAGCTGCTGCTCGGATAATCGGTGATGATCTTCCGGAAGTTCTCGAGCGCTTCTTCGTTCTTCCCGATCGTCAGGTTGGCCTGTGCGATTTCGTAAACGGCGTCGTCGAAGTACACGGACTTGGGATACTTTTCGACGAGCTTCTCGAGCGTGAGGATCTTGTCGTTGAAACGGCCTTGCACGCCGAGGATCACGCCCTTCTGGTACAGCGCGTAGTCGCCCGATGTGGCGCCGCTGGAAATAGCCTGGTTGTAATAATCCAAGGCGCCGACCTGGTCCTTCAGCATGAACAGGCAATCGCCTACCCGCAGGAGGGCATCGCTGTAGCGTTTCGGGTCGGTCTGGGATTTGTCCTTCACGTACTTCCGGAACGCCTGTTGGGCTTCGGAATAGTTCTCGCGCTTGAAATTGGCGTAACCGACATTGTAGTTGGCCAGGTTATAGCGCGGCGACTTGACCGCGGCCGGCGTAAAGAGATAATCGTTATACGCCCGCACCGCCCCGTCGAAATCGTTCTGGCGATACAAGGCTTCCCCTTTCCAGTACTGGGCTTCCGCAACCAACAACTGGTCGACGGGATACTTCAGTGAAGTAGCGAAGAGTGTGACCGCATCTTTCAGTTGGTTGTCCATGTAACACTCCACACCCCGGTAATAAGCCACTTTCTGATAAGCGGCTTTGATATAAGGCGTCTTGTTCTTCACGGCTTCGATAGCCGTGAGCGCGTCCTTGTAGTTACGCGTATTGGCATAGATGCCGACGAGCAATTCGTTCGCTTCGTCCACGTGGGCGCTATTCGGGAAATCACGCGTGAACGTCCGGAACGCTTCGAGCGCGGCCGACTGGAAATTCAGTTCATAGGAAAGCTTGGCATAGGCGAAGCGTGATTCTTCCTGGATCTCCGGATCGAAGGAGGATTTGCCGGCAGACTGAAAGGACGTCCGCGCGCTGCGTCTTGCGTTGGTTTTGAGATAACAGTCCGCTAAGTGGTAGTAGGCATTCTGCGTCAGGGAGTCGTCGGCTCCGATCACTTTTTGGAAATACGGTATCGCCGCTTCGTGCCGGTTGGTGCGATAATAACAGTAGGCCAGTTGGTACCAGTCGCCACGGCCGGCGGCACCTGAGTTCTTCTCGTAATCCGAGAGGTAAGGCAAAGCGTCCGCATAGGCTTCCTTGCGATAAAATGATTCGGCGACCATGCGGGAGATCTCCATACCGTTTTTCGCGGCATTGGAGTCGAGTGCCCCGGGCGCGAACTTGAGGATCTCATCGTACTTGCCCTGCTTGTAATAGATCTGCGTGATGTAGTAAGGCGCTACCGGGGCAAAGGCTTCCGATTCGCGAAGCTTCAGGAATTCCTTCAGCGCCGTTTCATAGTTCTGGTTGACGTAGGCCATGTGGGCATAGTAATAGCGCGCGGCACTGGCGTACTTGCTGTTGCCATCCTTCACGGCATAGAACGAACGGGAGGCTTTGTCGTAATCGTTCGTCATGTAATACCCGTAACCGGTCTTGAAGTTCACCTCATCCTTTCGCTCCTGACTCGCGCGGGCCATGTCGATCCGGCCAAACCAGTCGGCCGACTTCTTGTACTTCTTCTGGCGGAAGAGATAATTGCCGGTCACATAGAGCGCTTCCTGGTAGTAGGGGCTTTCCGGATAATCGGTCAGAAACTGCTCCAGCCTGGCCTCCGCATCCTTGTGAAACAACTCGGCCGCACAAGCGCCGATGTAATAGGCGGAACCCATTCGGGACTCTTGCGAGCCCTTGGGATTTTTCAAAACGGCTTCGAAATACTCACGGGCGGCGCCGTACTTCTGTTTACCGAACAGATCGAGTCCTTCCCGGTAGTTCCGGTCGGGGTCAAGGAAGATTGCGGTTTTCTGGGCAATTGCGGGCTGTAGGATCAGCAAAAACGCCAACACGAACCAACGTCGTAAGGTCATACTTGGGGCGGATTTCGGGTGAAACGCTGTAACGAGCAAAGTTATTGGCGGAGCCCCAGTTAGTTCGTTTTGAAGGAGTTGTTATTACCAACACAGTTTTAAACACGGCAACAAATCCGGGACTCGACCGTTTAAGGCTAAACCCTGGTAATACTTTGCAGTCAAAGGTGTCCCGGTAAATCGAAAAACATGAAAACGATTCGCATCGCAGCGATTGTCCTGGCCGTGTTTGCCAGCATTACAGCCTGTAAGAAGGATGAGAAAGAAACGCTCGACTTCGACTATCAGTCGGCGGTCGACAACAGCCTTGCAGAAGGTATTTACTCCGACGTCAATAACATCTCCAACCAGGCAGTCGAGAACGGCAATACCGGCCTGGCGACCTATCGCACCGGCGAAGGCAACGGCCTGCTGAGTGTGTGTGCAACGGTAACCGTCACGCCCGACAGTGCAGGTAACGGCGGCAGCCTGGTGGTGGATTTCGGAAGTACCAATTGTCTGTGCCGTGATTATCGTTACCGTCGTGGCCGCGTGCTGGTCGATTATACCGGACGTTATCGCGATTCCGCCTCGGTCATCACCACGACCTTCCAGGATTATTATGTCGGTACCGATTCAAGCAATATGTACCAGGTCCTGGGCAGCAAGACGGTGACCAACAAAGGCCGAAACGGTTCCGGCAACATCTGGTTTACCGTTGAAGTTGACGGTCAGCTCAGGAACAGCAACAATCAAACGATGGAATGGAACTCGAGTCGGACGCGCACCTGGACGGCGGGGGAATCCACTCCGCTCGACTGGCAGGATGATGAATATCTCATCGGCGGAACTGCCGACGGGATATCGTTCGAAGGTCGTCCCTATACGCTGAACATCACCACCCCTTTGCACATCGATTTCGATTGTCGCTGGATCCGTGCCGGCGTGATCGAACTGACCCCGCAGGGTAAATCGGCCCGTATCCTCGACTATGGCCCGGACAACTGCGATGCGGCCGCGACCGTTACGGTCAACGGCACGACGTTCAACATCACCCTTCGCTGATACTCCAAAAATTTAGCGCGGGCTTGCCAAAACCGGCAGGCCCGCTTTTTTGTTAGCTTTGCCGTGATGTACATTTTGAAAGTGAAAGGCACCGCCAAGATCCCCGATTACGTACAGTTGCGGGACGAAAATTTCACTTTGCTGGCTTACTTCCGGGTGGATCGCCCTGAAAAAGCCTTGTCGAAAGCAGGACTTGGTAACCGGGAAGCGGAGTTGATCGAACTTATCCGGAACATGCCCTACGGCAAAATCCAGAAACTGGACGACTGAAGGCGCATTACACGGAAGCCTGTTAGCAGGTGGGCGTAACCACCGGCCAATCCGGTTAACTTCCTCCTACCTTTGCACCATAAGCACCGTCAGCCATGAGTGTCGTCCGACTTTCCAATGCAGAAATTTTTCAGGGAAACCATCTTGTGCTTTCACGTGTCAACCTGGAGATCGGCAAAGGCGAATTCGTTTACCTGATCGGCAAGACCGGCAGCGGAAAAAGCTCGCTGTTGAAGTTGCTTTACGGTGACCTTTCCCTTACGCAGGGTGAAGGTTCCGTCGCGGGATTCTCCCTTCCGCAGCTGACCACATCGCAGGTTCCCTACCTCCGCCGCAAACTCGGAATCGTATTTCAGGACTTCCAACTACTCACCGACCGCTCCGTCAATGCCAACCTGTTGTTCGTGTTGCAGGCAACCGGTTGGAGCGACAAGGCGAAGATGCAGAGCAGGATTCAGGATGTCCTGGAAAAAGTCGGGCTTGGCACCAAGGGCTTCAAGATGCCGCACGAACTCAGCGGTGGTGAACAACAGCGGGTGGTGATCGCGCGTGCCATGTTGAACGATCCGGAACTGATCCTGGCCGACGAACCGACCGGTAATCTTGACCCGGAGACCTCGGAAGGGATCATGCGGTTGTTATTCGATATCAGCAGGACCGGCACCGCGGTGATGATGGCAACCCACAATTACCTGCTGATCGAAAAGTTCCCTTCCCGCATCCTCAAGTGCGAACAGGGCATCGTGCTCGACTCCAGCGTGAGCGAGCCTGCTTAACACGTCAATCAATGAAGATCATGCCGGCTAGTTTACCGGCATTTTTACGGTTGGAGAAATCGCGATCCAAGACCGACTTCCGCAATTCCTGTTGGGTAGCCGCGTAGTCCTGTTGCAGTAGGCCGGCTACCGCATTCCGGAATTCGTCCGGATCATCTTGTATCACACACAATTGTTCCAGGCCTGTTCCGCTGACCATGGGTGTGTTGACGAGACAATGACGACCGGTAAAAAGTGCGGCGAGCAATTTGAGCTTGATGCCCGTCGACTGAAAAGTAGGCAGGACGTTGACCTGGGCCTCCCGGACAAGCCGATAGATCGTAGCCGGATCGGGGTCGGCCACCAGTCGGATGTGCGGCTTATCGTTGATAATCTTTTTCAATTCCGCTGAAGGACGGCTTCCGGCGATTACCAATTGGAGGCCGGGATTTGCGAAAACTTCTTCCGCGAGCCATACCGCGGCCCGGTTGTTCTCGCCGATGCTCAGGTTACCATGATACAGCGCGAAGTCGCCACGCCCGGGCAGCGCAGCCACTTCGTCGTGTGGATGAAACGCGGGCACACAGTCGACCCGTGCGTATCGTGTGGACAGTTCCAGTGCATCCGCAGGAGCGATCGCGGCAATTGCATGGGCACGAGCGAGGACCGCTTCGTAGGATTTGAGTTTCTCCGCCTCCGCATTGAAATACCATCGCTTGAACGGGTTGCGTTCGACCAGGGCGAGATGACGGTAGTAGTCGTGTTCGATGTTGTGCATGCGCACGACAAGTCTCCTCGGCGCCAAGGCCGGCTCGTTCAGCAGCCAGGTCGTATGCAGGCCTTCGAACAGGATGGGGTATTCGTCTTGTTGCAAATCCGCCAGCAACTGATCGGATTGGCGACTCAGGACGATGTACGGGAATGTATGGAAGAGCAACGTCTTGTTGGTCCGGCGAGGATAGTACCGGACCGACGCACATAGATCATCCAACTCAGCGGCAGGCTGGCGCCCGTAGGTGAACGCGTGCAAGTGAACGCGAACGCCCGCTTGCTGAAGCGCCCGGATCTTATGATAGATATCGATCACGCCGCCGTAGTCGGCCGGGTACGGAACATCGAAGGCGATGATGTGCAGGTGACGTTCAGCGGGCATGTTCGATAATTTCAAGCAGGCGGGTCTTTTCCTGATCCCAGTTCAATTCGTCGGCGGCAAGTTGTGCATTTTCTTTCCAAGTCCTGATCCGTCCGGGATCCGAGAAGGTGTCGCGAATAAACCCTGCCAGTGCTTCCGGCCGGAGGTCGCTTACAATACCACCGACCCTATACTGTTCCACGATGCGTTGAACTTCCGGAATCGACGTAGCGATGACCGGAATACCAGCCTGGATGTAATCGAAAAGTTTATTCGGCAGGGAGTAGCGGTAATTCAGGTTGGTGTCCTTATCGAGTGATAAGCCGAAATCGGCCAGGCGCGTGATTGCACGTAATGTTTCGGGGCGCTGACGGGGAAGGAACATGACCCGGTCAGACAGCCCTTTGCTGCTTACTTCTAACCGTAGTTGTTCGTACACATCACCACCGCCGACGAAGACCAGGAGAATATCGTCGAGGAACTCCATGGCGCGTATCGCTTCCTCCGCTCCGCGGTCGACATTGATACCGGTACCCTGGAAAACCAGCACCCGGCGATCCCCGGGCCATTGGAGGTCGGCACGCGTAAGTGCAGGAATTGCCTGAGCAGGGAGACGCAAGGGCACATTCCGGACTACTTTGAAATCGACGCCGTATTCTTTCCTGTAGATCGAAGCGATCGATTCATTCACCGTATAGGCGTTTCTCAATTTCGGCAAAAGGAATCGTTCGATGCGTTTCCAGATGTTCCGGGTACGAGGGCGATGCGTCAATTCCGGTACTTCGCAAAACAGTTCGTGGCTGTCGTACACGACCTTGCTTCCCTTGATGAAAGCTGCAAGCCAGACGGCCGGTAAGGTATCCAGATCATTCGCGAGGAGGATATCGGCCTTCTTCGTCAGTAAAAACAAGAAGAGCCGGAGATTGAACGCCGCATAGAACAGCGGACCTTTTTCCCACCACAGCCGAAAACGTCTGACCGCGTATGGACGCTGATCCAGGGGCAAGCTCGCCTTGCGTTGACGGCCAACCAGCAGCACCGGATACCCTGCTTCATGCAGTGAAAGCGCCGCGCGATGGACCCGTTGGTCGGTGACCAGATCGCTGATGACAGCACTGATGATCCGGGGTTTTTCCGTCATGGTGCCGCAAAGAACGGCAAGTGGTCCGATATTATTGGCCAATGACAGCAGGATTTCTTGGCCGGCACCGGGTATTCCGGTAGTTTTAATTCGTTCAACTTTGTGTGTTATGAAGCGTCAAAGCTATTCCAATCACCGGCGGTTCGTCTGGTGGTTCCACTACCTGCTCTTAGCCCTCTGCGTTTTGTTCTTTCTCGGAACCTCGGTGTATCTGTATCGGGTCGTTCGTCATGCTGCAGGCGACCTGCTGCTTGCATCGCTGATGAGTCTGTTGAGTGTCGTGCTGCTCTTGTTCTATTACACCTTGCGGAAGTTTCCGCTGGGTGTACAGGACCGTATCATTCGAGCCGAAGAAAACTTCCGGCACTATCAGTTGACCGGACAGCACCTGGATCATCGCCTGCATCTTCGTCAGATCATCGCGCTTCGGTTCGCACCGGATGATGAGTTCGTCAACCTCTGCAAGGAGGCGATCGAACGGGAATTGAGCGAAACGGAAATCAAGAAAAAGATACGCCGCTGGCGGGGTGATTATCACCGGATTTGAGTTGATTAACTCAACCAGTCTAATTTTAGGTCCACAACCCGCTTTTTAGGCAATTTTCAAAGCTTACCTTGGATATTTCCGTGAAACTGCATGACTCTGGTCATTGTTATAGCTGTGTGTATTGAGTAAATTCGGAACCCAATAAATCAGCGAATTCCATGATGCAAAGCATGACTGAACAGGAACGGGAACAGGCATTCCAAAATCGTATTGACCAGGGAGAAATCATCGAACCGAAGGATTGGATGCCCGAGCGATTCAAGAAGCAGTTGATCCGGATGATGAGCCAGCACGCACACTCGGAAGTGGTCGGTATGTTACCGGAAGGCAACTGGGTCACCCGTGCTCCCAGTCTGCGGCGCAAGGCTGTACTCCTCGCCAAGATCCAGGACGAAGGTGGTCATGGCTTATACATCTATTGCGGAACGGAAACACTCGGTGTTTCGCGGGAGCATTTGGTCGATGAACTGCTGAGTGGAAAAGCGAAATATTCCAGCATCTTCAACTACCCGGCCCTTACCTGGGCGGATATGGGATCGATCGGCTGGCTGGTCGACGGCGCGGCCATCGTGAACCAAACCGCCCTGGCCAAGTGTTCTTACGGCCCCTATGCGCGCGCGATGGTGCGTATCTGCAAAGAAGAGAACTTCCACCACAAGCAAGGCTATGAGATCCTGGCTACGCTGATGAAAGGAACACCGGAGCAACGTGCCATGGCCCAGGAATCCGTCAATCGTTGGTGGTGGCCTTCGCTGATGATGTTCGGCCCGAGCGACAAGGATTCGCCCAACAGCGGTGAGCTGATGCGTTGGCGCGTGAAGCGTTATTCGAATGACGATCTGCGACAGCGATTCATCGACCGGACTGTTCCGCAAGCGGAGAACATCGGTCTGACCCTGCCTGATCCCGATCTGAAATGGAACGAAGCCCGTCAGCACTATGACTTCGGCACCATCAACTGGGAAGAATTCTACCAGGTCATCAGCGGACACGGTGTCTGCAACCGCGAGCGTCTGAAAGCGCGGGTGAAGGCCCACGAAGAAGGCCGCTGGGTCCGGGAAGCCGCGAACGCGTATGCCCGCAAGAAATCCGAAAAAGTACTGGCCGCCTGAGCCAGATCGCCTACCAACCACACAACCTGAAATGGAAAAAGATCATTGGCCGGTATGGGAAGTCTTCACCCAGAAAAAGTCCGGTTTGCCTTTTGAGCACGCAGGCAGCCTGCACGCTCCGGATAAAGAGATGGCGCTGATGAACGCCCGCGATGTGTACTCCCGCCGAAACGAAGCGACCTGTATCTGGGTGGTACCGGCGGAATCGATCACGTCGAGTACTCCGACTGATATGGGCCCCTTCTTCGATCCCTCGAACGACAAGGCCTATCGTCACCCGAATTTTTACAAAACACCCGGCGCCAGTTTCGACTGATCGCTGAAAAACCGGTCGCCAGCTAACGGCGGCACTAGTCATGACCAAACAAGAAGCGCTCTTCGAATATTGTCTTCGCATCGGTGATACCGGCGTGGTGCTGGGTCAGCGTCTTGGCGAATGGTGCGGACACGGGCCTGTGCTCGAAGAAGATATCGCGATGACCAACATCGCGCTCGACCTCATCGGCCAGGCACGCGGCTTTCTCACCTACGCCGGCGAAGTGGAAGGCAAAGGACGGTCTGAAGACGATCTCGCCTACATGCGCTCTGACCGCGAGTACCGGAATGTGCTGCTGGCCGAGCAACCGAACGGCGATTTTGCCGTCACGATGATGCGTCAGTTCCTGATCAGCGCGTTTTATCATCACTTCTTCCAGGCTCTTACCAAAAGCAAAGACAGCACGCTCGCCGCGCTCGGCGAGAAGAGCCTGAAAGAAGTCACGTATCACCTGCGTCACAGCCGTGACTGGATGCTTCGCCTCGGCCAGGGTACCGAAGAAAGTCGGCGGCGCTTGCTTGCCGCGTTGGATGAACTCTGGACCTATACGGGCGATCTGTTCGATATGGATACCGTGGATGAACTCCTGGTGCGCGAAGGCATCGGGGTCGACCTGAAGTCCATTCGTCCGCTCTGGGAACATACCGTTCGGGAAACCTTTACCGAAGCGGATATCCCTTATCCGGCTGATTCGTTCATGCAGCGCGGTTCACGCGATGGCCGACATACCGAGCACCTGGGGCATCTCTTGTCCGAACTCCAGATCCTGCATCGTTCGATTCCGAACGCGCAGTGGTGAGTAGCCGGCGAGTCCTAGTTTCCTACTGAGTCAATTTGTTTAGCGCGATGGTCACTACCGATCAGGTTTGGCGAATCCTGGAAGAGATTCCGGACCCCGAGATCCCGGTCATCAGCATTGTGGACCTCGGTATCGCACGGGAAGTCAACATCCACGATACCGGTGTGGAAATCTGCATCACCCCTACCTATAGCGGTTGTCCGGCCATGCACGCGATTGAGAACGATATCGTACGCAAACTGACAGAAGAAGGTATCCCGAACGTCCGTGTGCGTATGGTCTATTCTCCCGTCTGGACCACCGACTGGATCACCGATGCGGCCAAAGAGCGTCTCCGGCAATACGGAATAGCGCCTCCAGAGAAAAGCACTACCAACAAAGGCGCCTTGCTGGGCAAAACGCGAGAAGTCGCTTGTCCGCGCTGTGGCGCTAAACACACCAGCCTGGTGAGCGAATTCGGCTCGACAGCCTGTAAAGCGCTTTACCGCTGCGAAGTCTGCAAAGAACCGTTTGATCATTTCAAGTGTCATTGATCGAATCCGGTCAATGATTCCTACCTTCTCCTCCCATGACTGAACAACACCCGCTTGTCATCACCGAACTCCGTGGTTCGGTCTTGTGCATCACCTTTAATCGACCCGACAAATTCAACAGCTTCAACCGGCAGTTGGCGCTGGAGCTTCAGGCGGCGCTGGACCGTGCGGCGAACGAAGCGAATATCCGCGCCGTTTACATGACGGGGAACGGCAAAGCGTTTTGTGCCGGACAGGACCTATCGGAAGCGATCGCGCCTGACGGACCGGGGATCCAGCGCATAGTCCGCGAGCACTACAATCCGGTGATCCGGAAGATCCGGAGCCTGGAGAAGCCGGTGATCTGTGCCGTGAACGGCGTAGCGGCAGGCGCGGGTGCCAACATAGCGTTGGCATGCGATATCGTGATCGCAGGAAAGAGCGCCTCGTTCATTCAGGCGTTCAGCAAGATCGGACTGGTACCGGACAGCGGCGGCACGTTCACCTTACCACGACTGATCGGCTGGCAACGTGCCTCCGCACTGATGATGACGGGCGACAAAGTCGGAGCAGACGACGCCCTGGCGATGGGCATGGTGTACAAAGTATGCGAAGACGAAGCGTTGACAACAACCGCTTTCGGAATCGCCGAGACCTTGTCGCGCATGCCGACGAAAGGAATCGGACTGACGAAGCGGCTGTTGAACCAGTCGTTCGACAACAACCTGGAGCAGCAGTTGGCCGCGGAAGAAACGGAACAAGCGGCAGCCGGAACCACCTACGATTACCAGGAAGGTGTACAGGCATTCCTGGAAAAACGAAAGCCGGAGTTCCGGGGCTCATGACCCGGATCAAGTCATAAAAAAACCCGCTCGATGAGCGGGTTTTTTCATTTCGTAGAACTGAAAATCACTTCAGCTTCGAGGACAGTTCTGCACCGGCCTTGAACTTAGCGACTTTCTTAGCAGCGATCTTGATCGGTTTGCCGGTCTGCGGGTTACGGCCGTTACGGGCAGCACGCTTGGACACGGAGAAGGTACCGAAACCCACGAGGGCAACGCGGTCACCTTTCTTCAGGGTCTTGGTAGTCACAGTCATGAAAGCTTCGAGCGCACGGGATGCGTCGGCCTTCGTAATCTTGGCTTCGCCAGAGATGGCTTCGATCAGTTCAGCTTTGTTCATTGTTGTTGGTATTAGTGATGACGTAAAAGTAACTTCAACTCAAGCGCTTACGACAGTTATAAACACAAATGTTGATAAATACATTCATTTGTTGAAAACTTAACACGCGAATCCGCCACCAGTGCGGCTTGTCGAAGCAGGAGCGTTTGCAGGTCGCGCCAGCAGTACGATTCAGCGAATACGAAAACGACGTTCACCGAAAAACCGGAATGCGCGTGGTCGTCGGAAACGACTCAGACCGAATTCATCGATGGCGTGTTTGCGGATGTGTGCCAGCGCTTGTCCGGGTTCATCGGTAACGATGAGGTGCTCGAGATCTTTTTGCGCAGCGGTGCCTTCGCGTACCATCTGGTGCAACAGGTCGAGCAGCGGTTTCCAATAGTCCTTGCCCATCAGCACCACCGGGAAGTCGGAAATCTTTCCGGTTTGTATGAGTGTCAGCGTCTCGAAGAATTCGTCCATCGTACCGAAACCGCCAGGCATTACGACGAACGCGTAGGAGTATTTCAGCAACAGCACCTTGCGAACGAAGAAATGATGCAGCGTGACGGTACGGTCGAGGTAGGCGTTGGGCTTTTGTTCTTTCGGCAAATGGATATTGCAGCCTACGCTGAAGCCACCGGCATCCTTGGCACCGCGATTGGCCGCTTCCATGATACCGGGTCCTCCGCCGGTCATGACCGTGAATCCCATCCGGCTAAGCGCATGTCCCATCTCCCGGGCCAGCAGGTAGTGCGGATGGTCTTCCTGAAAGCGGGCTGAGCCGAAGACCGTCACACAAGGCGGCAGGAAATGCAACGCGCGGAAGCCGCGGATGAACTCCCGTACAACGCCCAGGGTGAAACCCAATTCCCGCCAGCGGGAGTGTGGTCCCTGCACGAAGTAACGCTCCGCGTCGCGTCGGTGATTGCCGTTCTTTCCCGGGTGTTGTTTGGCCATAAACGCCTGTTAGAATCATCAAATATCGACTTAGTTCCCGATCCCTGAAACTCCGGGAATGGCCGGACAAATCGTATCTTTGGAACCTATGGAACGCTTCATCGTCTCCGCGCGGAAATACCGTCCTGTCACGTTCGACACCGTGGTAGGGCAACCGCACATTACCCAGACGCTGAAGAACGCGATCCGAAACAATCACCTGGCGCAGGCCTTCCTCTTCACCGGTCCGCGCGGCGTGGGAAAAACCACCACCGCACGCATTCTCGCCAAGACGATCAACTGCAGCAAGCTGAGTCCCGAGCTCGAAGCCTGCAATGCCTGTGATTCGTGTACCGCCTTCAATGAAGGACATTCCCTGAACATTTATGAGTTGGACGCGGCCTCGAACAACTCGGTGGACGATATCCGGGCGCTGGTCGAGCAGGTGCGGTACGCTCCCCAGATGGGGAATTACAAGATCTACATCATCGATGAGGTGCACATGCTCAGCGCCTCGGCTTTCAACGCCTTTTTGAAGACCCTTGAGGAGCCCCCCTCCTACGCGGTTTTCATTCTGGCGACTACGGAAAAGCACAAGATCATCCCCACCATCCTTTCCCGCTGTCAGATCTTCGACTTCAACCGCATCTCCGTGGACGATATCGCCGGTCATCTGAAAGGCATCGCGGAGAAAGAAGGCGTCACGGCCGAGGAGGACGCCTTGCATGTCATCGCACAGAAGGCCGACGGCGCGCTGCGCGACGCTTTGTCGATGTTCGACCAGCTTGTCAGCTTTGCCGGGAACAACCTGACGTACAAAGCCGTGATCGAGAACCTCAACATTCTTGATTACGACTACTACTTCCGGATCACCGATGACGTGTTGGCCGGTCATACCGCGCAGGTACTGTTGGCCTTCGACGAAGTGCTGGCCAACGGTTTTGACGGGCACCACTTCCTCAGCGGACTCGCCAGTCACTTCCGCGACCTCCTGGTATGCAAGGACGAAGCGACGCTTCGTTTGCTGGAAGTCAGTCCGAACGTCCGTGAGAAGTACAAGCTGCAAGCCCGTCGCTGTAGTGCCGAGTGGTTGCTCCAGCAACTGGATAATTGCAATCAGTCGGATCTGCAATACAAGTCCTCGAAGAACCAGCGACTGCTCGTTGAACTGTTATTGCTGAAACTTTGCCTGCAGCATGGTGCTGGCGTTGCCACGCCTGCCGCAGCGTCCCCGAAGGCTGTAGTGGCCGCTCCGGCTCCTGCGGCGACACCTGCAGCGACACCTGCAGCCAGTCCCCCTCCTGCAGCCGTGCCTGCAAGTCCGGGCGCGACGACAGTACCCGCAGCGTCTCCGCCCCCTCCGGCAGCCAAGCCGGCGGCTCCTGCTACGGAAGCAGCCGCACCCACGCCACCACCGGCTTCCACGCCGCCGCCTTCACGCACAGGCGGTAGCGGTACCCGACGCACGGTTTCCATCAGTGGTTCGCCCCCTCCGGGTCCTGAAAAAAAAAATGACGTAAGCGATCCCAACGCGCCTGCTGATCCTTCGTTGCCACGCCAGCCGTTCAGTCAGGTACAGTTGGAAAAAGCCTGGATGCAGTATGCCCAAGGGCTCGCGGCCGACCGGCCGGCCATGCATGCAGCGCTGACGAAGCGTAAGCCCGAAGTCAAGGAAGGATCTGTATTGCTTTTCACGGTCGACAGTTCCGCCATCGAGAAAGATTTGCAGGAGTTGAAGATCGATCTGCTCACAGCACTGCGTAAACAGCTATCGAATTACTCCATTCAATTGCATACCGCGATCCAGGTCAATGCCAACCCGACCGAAGTCCCGTATACACCTACTGAGAAGTATCAGAAGCTGGCCAGTAAGAATCCGCTCCTGCACGAATTACGTAAGCGATTGGATCTGGAAACGGAGTATTAAAGCCGGTTTTTTCGATCCGGTTTTGGGATCACGATCAATTGTTTTTCGCATTCCTATCGGGTTATTAACAAGCCTTGCTAAAAGTTCGAAAAACGATTAAAAACAAGGTTTTTGAAACTCGCCAAAAGTCAGTTTTTGCTTAAATTTTCAACTTTTCTGGCACCCATCCGGGTCATCGCTTGGGATGGGTAATTATTTGCATGAATTCCAATTATTTAAAGCATTAAAAGCGGCTTTCATACGAGTCCGAAAATGTTGATTTTAAGATAAAATCCGCTTTGTCATGCTGCATCATTTTCGTATCTTCACCAACCAGGTCAAAATTCCGCTGGATTCTTTTGTCAAAAACAGCGATGGACCTGTATCATCGGGGGGGACTATTTTCCATCAATCATGGGCGACCTGATCAACCAAACTGTGGCTGCAGCTAACGAAAAGAAGAACGGACAAGATTATTCGGCCGAGAGTATCCAGATTCTGGAAGGTCTCGAAGCGGTGCGTAAACGCCCCGCGATGTACATCGGCGATATCGGCGTTAAAGGATTGCATCACCTGGTGTACGAAGTAGTCGACAATTCGATCGACGAAGCGTTGGCGGGTTTTTGCAAGAACATCGAGGTGTTCATTCACCCCGATAATTCCATCTCCGTCATCGACGACGGACGTGGTATCCCGACTGACATCCACCCCAAGGAGAAACGCAGCGCGCTGGAAATCGTGCTCACTGTCCTGCACGCCGGTGGTAAGTTCGACAAGGACAGCTACAAAGTATCCGGTGGTCTGCACGGAGTCGGTGTTTCCTGTGTGAACGCGTTGTCGACGCATTTGAAAGTCGTGGTACATCGCGAAGGCAAGATCTTCGAGCAGGAATATGAACGCGGCAAACCGCTCTATCCGGTTCGTGAAGCCGGAACGGCGGACCGCACGGGAACGACGGTCACTTTTCTTCCTGATAATACCATCTTCAACAGCACGGTTTATCATTACGATACCTTGTGCGCACGGTTGCGGGAACTCGCCTTCCTCAATAAAGGCATCCGGCTCAACATCACGGACGAACGTGAAACCGACGCGGACGGCAATCATCCGACGGAATCCTTCTACTCCGAGGGCGGACTACGGGAATTCGTTTCCTACCTCGACGAGAACCGGGAGCGGCTCATCGCCCAACCGATCTACATGGAAGGCGAACGCGCCGGCATTCCGGTCGAAGTGGCTATGCTATACAACAGCTCGTTCAACGAGAACATCCACAGCTACGTCAACAACATCAACACGCACGAAGGCGGCACGCACCTTTCCGGCTTCCGTCGCGCGCTGACCCGCACCCTCAAGAGCTATGCGGATAAATCCGGTCTTCTGGAAAAAGTCAAGTTCGAGATCTCGGGCGACGATTTCCGGGAGGGTCTGACAGCGATCATTTCGGTGAAGGTCGCCGAGCCTCAGTTCGAAGGACAGACCAAGACCAAACTCGGCAACAGCGAGGTCATGGGCGCGGTCGATCAGGCCGTCTCCGATATGCTGGAATCCTACCTCGAAGAACATCCGCGCGAAGCGAAGATGATCGTCGACAAGGTGATCCTGGCCGCTACTGCCCGACATGCCGCCCGCAAGGCGCGTGAACTTGTGCAACGCAAGAACGCGCTCTCGAGTACGGGCCTCCCCGGCAAACTGGCCGACTGTTCCGAAACCGACGCTTCCGCTTGCGAATTGTACCTCGTCGAGGGCGACTCCGCCGGCGGCACGGCCAAACAGGGCCGCGACCGTCGCTTCCAGGCCATCCTGCCGCTGCGCGGTAAGATCCTGAACGTCGAGAAAGCGATGGAATACAAGATCTACGAAAACGAAGAGATCCGGAACATCTACACCGCGCTCGGCGTCTTCCGCGACGACAGCAAGGAAGGACGTCCGTTGAACATGGACAAGATCCGCTACCACAAGGTGATCATCATGACCGATGCCGATGTGGACGGATCACACATCACCACCCTTATCCTGACCTTCTTCTTCCGGCACCTGAAGGAACTGATCGAAGCCGGCTACCTCTACATTGCTACGCCTCCGCTCTACCTCGTCAAAAAAGGCAAGGATTCCACCTACGCCTGGAATGACGAACAGCGGATCGCCGCCATCAAGCAACTCGCCGGCGAGGGTAAAGAAGAGAACGTAAACGTACAACGCTACAAGGGTCTCGGTGAAATGAACGCCGAGCAGTTGTGGGAGACCACCATGAATCCAAGCACGCGCACCCTGCGCAAAGTGACGATCGAAAGCGCGGCCGAAGCCGACCGCATCTTCTCCATGCTGATGGGCGATGATGTTCCGCCGCGTCGGGATTTCATCGAGAAGAATTCGAAGTATGCGAAGATTGATGCTTGAGGATAGTGAATAGTGAACAGTGAACAGTGAACAGTGAACAGTGAATAGTGAATAGTGAATAGCGAATAGTTATTGGGGATTAGGGTCTATTGATTTTCCAGGAGTTCGATTCGAGAATAAACGCCTAGAGTTGCTTTACAATAGTTACTAATCACTAATCACTAATTTGTAATAGTTAGAACTTCACCTGACAGACAGGGTTGGTTAAAAGTTATTTCCGGTCTGACGGATTTTTAAGGATCCGTCGCCCGGAATAACTTTTAACCGGTTGCTAATTTATCG
>WBZP01002824.1_pt1 | contig 19573 bp, 13 predicted proteins | sample 5204301 | NCBI WGS metagenome assembly WBZP01 (sample SAMN12412401, study PRJNA552823) | activated sludge metagenome | isolation source: activated sludge from nitrification reactor of wastewater treatment plant... | place: USA: Pennsylvania | collected 2017 | reverse complement strand
CAGCGATTGGCTGGTTTTAAGTCTCGATGAACAATTCCTTCGCTGTGGACTTTGGCGAGTGCGTCGGCCACTTGGCGCAAGACGGGCAGGACAAACGACAGATCGCGATAGCGTGCGTGCTGCTGCGCGAGTGTGGTTCCGTTCACAAGCTCCATCACGATGTACGCCACGCGCTGATCCGTGATGTCTACGTCCGTGATCTTGACCAAGTTGGGATGATCAAGATGCGCCAGAAGCTGTGCTTCTCTGACAAACCGCGCGAGCGATTCCCGACCGGCATGACTCGACAGCACTTTGGCAGCCAGGTGTCTTTTGTCGATCAGGCGCTCGACTTCATAGACGACTCCCATCGCACCTTGACCGAGCACGCGGATCACTCGGTAGCGCTTGTTGATCGTCTCTCCGCTTGTCAAAAAAGATAGGTTTGCGCGGATTCCTTTGTGATCACTGTCGATCAGCGAATCGACCAGCGCACGCGATCGCGCTTCGATCTGATGACGCAGCTCGGCGTTGAGCAGCTCGATCTCTGCATTGCGTGAGGCCAGCGCGTCCACCTGATCGAGCAGCGCCGTTTTTGCAGTGATCAGATCCATGTGAACCAAGCGGAATCGCCGCACCAAGATGAGTCCCAACATCAGCACGAACAGCCCTTGTCCCAAGTGACTGGACGCGAGGTTTACACGCGGAACGATTCCCACCGCACCGAGTACGTCATACGCAACTGTCATCGTGGCGCAGGTAAATCCCAGTCCAAACAAGCGCGCATCTGCGTCCCCTTTGTAGATGTGATGCACGATCAGAATCAGCGAATAGACCACCGTAAACATCAGCAGAATCTGAAAGGGAAGCAGTGTCTGTAACAGCTTCACCACACCGGTCGCAATCAGCAGCGCCGCACCTGCAACATAGATCAGCATCACTCGCGAGATCAGCCAGCTCAGGCGAAGCGGACCGCGTCCCATCGTGCGCTCCAGATACAGCATCAGACTGGTCACGGCAGAATAAAATGCGAACAGCTCGACGTAGGCAAAGAGCAGCGGAGAGATCGTAAGCTCTCCACGTAGCTTGATCTGACACAGCGTCCACAGTCCGGTTGAAAACGCGAACAGCGCGTAGAACGCGAAGCCTCTGTCGCTGCGCTCATACAGAAACAGCATTCCGACGAACAGACCGACGGCGCATAGCACCACGCCGACCACGACTTTGGCAGCGTCTTTGCGGACCTCGCGGGTCAGGAGCAGAGCGCGCGTTCCGATGCTCGCTTGACCAAACACACCGATGTTGATGTGTTCAGAATAGATCCGCAGCGTCAGCAGCTTGCCGCGATAGTCACCGATGCTGAGCGGACCTTCAGACAGCGACAGATAGTGAACGGGATAGCCCAAAAAGCGACGCGCCTGTTCATCCTGTCCGTCCAGCTGTCCGAACCGATAGATGAGCTGTCCATCCAGATACGCTTCGAAGATTTGATCGACGATCTCTAGTGCCAGCGTCGGATCTGAAACGAGCGGACCTTCCAGCCGCGTGCGCAGCCAGACAAACTGCCTGCCGTTTCGGTTCGGCGGAGTCTTCAGCGCTTGTAGCGGCAACCAGCCTGACAGCGACGGATCGTGCGCCCACAGCAGCACACCTCGGATGTCACGCGGAGAATCACCGTAGCGATATTCCCACGATCCCTGATAGTCGGACGTCGCAAGCAGCGACGGATTCCGTAGCGGTGCAGGCTCAAGCTCTGGCAGCGAAACAGCGTCTGGCTCACTCGCAAGCGACTTGGGCACAGCCACCGCGCACAGAACCAGCCACAAGACAGCCCACGTCCAGCCCCCAAGCCGCGTCACAAGAATCCCCCAACAGTGGTCGTCATTTTGGCACGGAAGTTGTCGAAAAAATGCCGGTCGGCTCGACGGTCAGAAGGCTCCTGGGAAGGGAAGTGCAGACCGTACTCCGTCTACGTAGGAAGAGCCGTGCCGCTTCCTCACGATGGCCCCGCTCGCGTGGCGGACGGACTGCTCGTGGTATAGTAAGCGCTCTGTCGGAAAGCTGTGTCTTCGCGAGGTGGTAAGCGCCATGGTCCGAACCTGCCTGCGTAACAAAATGCAAGTGAGTCCTCGACGCTGGCTCGTCTATGTTGCGTTGGCGACGCTGCCTTCTCTGACTGGCTGCTCGGGTCGAGATCGCACGCTCAGCGACGTCTGTTCGCCCGATGGATTTTGCTGGCAGCGTCCTGCGCCGCAAGGCAACAACCTGCACGCGCTGTCTGGTCTATCCAGCCGCTACATCTGGGCCGTCGGGGACCACGGAACCATCCTTCATTTCGATGGCAAGCGCTGGACGTCTTCACCGAGCGGAACCGTCGCAGATCTCCACGGCGTCTACAGCATCGGCCAGCGCGATGCCTGGGCCGTCGGAGAAGACGGAACCACGCTTCACCACGACGGCAGCGCTTGGCACAAGGTCGACAGCGGGGTCAAAGATACGCTCCTGGCGACGTGGGGAAGCAGCGCCAGCGACGTCTACATGGTCGGTCGCCAAGGAACGCTCCTGCACTGGGACGGCAAAGCGATCAAGAAAAGCGACACCCTCGGCGAGACCGCTGACCTCGTTGGAATCTACGGCTTCGACAGCAGCGACATCTGGATCGTCGGCCACCAGCGCGTCATTCGTCACTACAACGGCAGCGAGTGGCTTCGCGTCCTCGACTTCGGCTACCACCGAGAATACGGCGCGGTCTTTGGCCATCGTCCACGAGAAGTCTGGCTGGGCGCGGGCTCGTCTTACCGGGCCGAGCTGATGGTGTCCCACAACGGTGGAAATACGTCTCTGTTCGGCAGCCCGAGCGGCAGCGCAGTCCGATCCATCTGGGGCAGCAGCGCAAGCGACATCTGGGCCGGCACCGATCCAGGCAGTCTGTATCGCTTCGACGGAACCAAGTGGTCGCAGCAAAAGGAACAGGTCCGCGCCTCGGCACTGTGGGGCAGCAGCGCAGACGACATCTGGGCCGCAGGCATCGGCGGATCGCTCTCGCACTACGACGGAAAGACCTGGACCGCGCTTTACGACGAAGACCGCCAGCACGTCACCGCCATGTGGTCGCCCAGTCGCAGCGAGGTCTGGATCGTTCAAGGCAGCGCGCTGCTCCGTCACGTCAGCGGCGCCTGGCAGGTCGAAAAGAACGTTCCCGCCATCAGCGGCGCTCCGGCGCTGGTTGGATCGTCGCCCAAAGATGTGTGGGCCGTCGGACCCAGAGAGCGCGTCTCTCACTTCAACGGCAAGACCTGGACCGAGACCAACCTGGCGCGACGAGGTGCCCAAGCCCTGACCGCCGCGTGGAACAGCAGCGCGAGCGACATCTGGGCTGTCGGACTACAAGGAACCATCGCGCACTACACCGGTCGAGAGTGGGCCGTCATCAGCAAGCCCACCACCGAGTCCCTGTACGCGGTTCATGGCAGCTCTCCGCGCGACATCTGGGCCGTCGGCGATCACGGTGAATCCATTCACTACGACGGTGAGCAGTGGGGCAGCATCACAACCGGTGAGAGCGTGACCTTGCTTTCCGTCTCCAGCTGCGGATCGAGCAACGCCTGGGCCGTCGGCCAAAAGGGAACCATCCTGCACTGGGACGGCGCGCGCTGGAGCAAGTCCAAAGTCGACACCAACTCCACCCTACGCAGCGTCCTGTGTTTGCGCGAAAACGAAGCATGGATCGTCGGAGACAAAGGTCTTACGCTTCGCTTCGATGGCACCAGCTGGCAGACCATCGACAGCGGCACCGAGGCAAGCCTGACCCGCATCCTGTTCGACGGACGCCGACTGTGGATTGGTGGCAGCCACGGCGCGATCTTGGTTCGTCGCTGAGCCTGCTCACCAACCGACGCTGGACGCTACAGCACTTTGTACATCTGGAGCAGATCGTCGCCGGGCTTGTAAAAGTCGGTCAGACGACAAACCACGGGATAGCCCGCACGCTCGTAGAAGCGATGCGCGGACTCGTAGCCTGACGTACTGCTCGTCTCGACGCGAACTTGCTTGCCGCCGCGCTGCCGAATGTCCGCTTCCATTTCCTGACACAGCTTGTGCGCGACGCCTTGACGACGAACCTTCGGATCGGTCGCAATCCAGTACAGATCCCAGCTCGCTTGCGTCATCGGAATGTGGCCGTAGCAGACGTAGCCGACGATCTGCTCATCCAGCTCGGCAATCAAGATGAGATACGGATCGGGATCGCCTTGCGGATCGAGCGCTCCGTCGACAAGCTCCTCTGCGATCTCGACTTCTTCTTCGGAAAAGACACCCGCGCCCGACACCATCGCGAGCAGCGGCTCACGATCAGATGGCTGAACGGATCGGACGGACACGCTGCTTGAGGGGAAGCTGCTCACTGGCGAACCTTTCTTTGGCCGACACGCCGATCGTCTCGATCACTTGGTCGTACGGAATCCCAGCCGCACGCGCAGCCTTGGCGAGTCCAGCACCGTCGGACAGATCGCAGTTTGGATTGACCTCTAGCACATACGGCGTTCCGTCTTTGGCCAGGCGCAGATCGATGCGGCCATAGTCGGTCACCCCGAGCGCAGTGAAGCACTGACGAGCCACGCTCAAGACGCGATCGGTGACAGCAGGACTCAGTCCAACAGCAACCATCGACGTCGGTGCGTAGTGATAATCGGGCGAGTTTTTGTCCCACTTGCAGTCGTAGGTCACGATCCGAGGCACTTCCGGCGGCATGCTCGACATATCCAGCTCGGCAATCGGCAGCAGTCGATCGCCCAGCATCGAGACGTACAGCTCGCGTCCGTCGATGTACTGCTCGACGAGGAGCTTGCGCCCCGGAAACTGCTCACGCATCGTCTTGAGCTGCCGACGCAGTCCATCGTCGTCGAACACCACCGAGTTGAACGTCAGCCCAAGCGAGCCATCTTCCGCAAGCAGCTTCACAATCGCCGGATAACCGACCCCCGACACCGCCGCGACATCGGACACTCTGGATCGCGCCACACCGTCGAGCACAGCCCAGCGCGGAGTCTGGAGTCCTTCCGCTTTCAGGATCTGCTTGGCGCGCTGCTTGTTGCCACACAGCGCGATCGTCATCGCCCCAGAGCCGGTAAACGGAACGTCGAACAGCTCAAGCAGCGACGGAACCACCTTTTCGTGCAGCCCAAGCTGCGCCAGCGATTCCACCAGGTTGAACACCAGATCGGGAGGATCCTCTCGCAGTCGCCCCAGCAGGTCTGCCAGGTCATCGCGATCGATTCCCATCACATCGACAAAGTGATCGTGCGTGACCAGCGCGCGCGACACATCGTGGGCCTGATTGACAACATCCAAGCGCGATTCATGGCCCAGCACTTCGTCGCTGTTATCGGGAAAATCGACGTTGTGCAGCACCAAGACGCGCTGCTCATGAAACGGGCTGGAAGATTCGCTGGTCCGAGTGGAAGGTTCGCCAGGGTCGTCGGGCATGGGCGGACATATTAACAACCTGCGCCCCGTTTGAGCCAGGGGCAGCAGCACTTTTTACGCAACGATTCCGTCGACCTACAGCGGACGCAAGCAAACCGGCTGGTCATACAGCGCGCCGCCTTCTCCCAGATCTGTGGTCGTCGCCGCCACCAGCGCATTGGCACACTGTCCGCTGCGCAGGTGTCCACCTTTCGCAATCAGCGCAACGTCTCGTCGCTGCGCCGGATCATGTCGAACCACCACCTGCATCGCCGCAATCGCCGATTGAAGCAGTCCGGTCCCACCATCGGGAATTCCAGCCGCAGCGTCGGGATGCACCGTCAGCTCTGCCAAGCCCTTGGGCGGCCTCGCCCACTGCGACGACTGCGAGCGCTCTGTCGACAGCGCCATCAGCAGCAGCGGAAAGTCTGCATCGGGCAGCGCGGGCGCAGGCGGAGCCGCGTGAATCAGGTTCACTCGCCCCGACGGTGTCGCAAACTTTCGATCGGAAAAGATCACCTGCGGCGCAAGCGGATTCCGCACCGGACCTTGTTCCAGCGTCTCGACGGTGATTCCATGTGGACCCAGCTTTTCAGCCATCATCCGCTGCTTCCACTGTCGCGCCGTTCCTGCCACCACATCCGCCAGTCCGACCCGCGACGCCAGCGCTTGAATGATCTCCAGATCACTGCGCACTCCGTCGGGAGGCGGCACCACCGGACGCGAAACCGCCAGATAGTGATGACCATACGAGCCGAGCAGATCATCGCTTTCGAGCAGCGTTGTCGTCGGCAGCACAACGTGCGCAAGCTCCGCTGTATCGGTCAGCAGATGATCACAGACAATCACCAGTTCCCGCGAGCGCAGCGCCGACACCGTCGTGTGTGACTCGGGCAGCATCGTCACCGGATTGCCTGCCGTCACCCACACCGCACGAATCGGCGGATCATCCATCGAAAGGATCTCGCGTCCAAACAGCGGCTCGCTGACCGTGCGCGGCGCCAGTCCCTTCACAAACGACGAGTCATACGCCCCCCGACGCTTGAAGTAAAACGACGAGCCACCGCCGGGAACGCCCAGGTTTCCCGTCACCGCCACCAGCGCATCGAGCGCACGCACAATCGCCGCACCGTTGCGCCGGCGACCCATTCCCCAGCCGACCAGGATCGTCGCGGGCTTGTCTTGACCGAGCGCATCGGCAATCCGCTCTGCCGCCGCCCAATCGACATCCGCTTCGTGCAGCCAGTCGGACAGCGAACGAGAAAACGCCTGGGCGCGAAACGCCGAGAGATGATCGCAATACGACGACGCGTCGGGATCGATCTGGCTGCGCGAAAACAGAAGCTGCGCCACCGCCATCGCCAGCGCAAAGTCCCCGCCGGGACGCACCTGAATGAAGTGATCCGCGAGGCTCACCGACTTGTGACGCACCGGATCAATCAGCAGCACCTGCGCACCGCGCCGTCGGCACTCTTTGATCACCGGCAGAAGATGCGGCGACGACACGCACGGATTTTTGCCCCACAGAAGGATGCTGCGCGCGTTATATAAGTCGAAGAAGTCGCTCGAGTCTTCCACGCCGAAGTCGGTGAGCTGCGCTTCGTCGCCCGCCCCCGAGCAGATGTCGCCGCGCTTGACCGTCACCGGACCGAACCGCTCAAAGAACAGATCGACGACCGCGCCCATCATCCCGAGCGTTCCGCCCGATCGATAATAGAAAATCGACGACGGACCGGACTCCTGACGAATCCGCACAAGCTCTGCCGCGACGAAGTCCAGCGCTTCATCCCACGACACTGGCAGCAGCTTGCCACTGTGCTTGCTCCGCAGAAGCGGCGACGTCAGACGCTCTCCGCTGTACTGCGTGTCCAGAAAGTGATTCGTCCGATAGCACAAAAAGCCCTGCGTGATCGGATGCTCGGGGTCTCCGGCGATGCGCGTGATGCGACCTTCTTCGACGGTGGCAACAATGCTGCATGCATCGGGACAGTCGCGATTGCAGGTGGTCTTGACCTGGCTTTTCACTTGTACGCTCCTGGAACATGAGGCGCGGGACGACGACCCAGCTGCGGACCGCGTCGTCTGCGATCCAGCACCGGAGTCTGTCCTGCGACATAGCGATAGCGCTGCGGATCAGAATGCACAACCGGCGCGTCGGCGCACAGCTCTTCATACAGCGCGCGCGACACCTTCCGCTTTTCGTAGATGAGCTGCTGCCAGATCTGCTGCTCTCTTTCTTCCGCTTCGTCGAGAGAATCGAGCGAAAAGGCCGCATCCGCCGACAGAGCCCGCTTGCCCAAGATGCCTGCCCCGTCGCGCGGAATCCCCTCCGCCGCCAGCTTGCGGAACACATCGCGTCCAAAGCGGTCGTAGTACAAGATGGTATGCGCCGTCGACAGCGCGCCCGCCCACGGATAGTGACGCAGCCAGTACGCAGCCGAAACCTCGTCGAGCGCAGCATCAACCCGCGCGTGATCATGCGGACGCTTGGCACGCTTCTTTTCGGTAAAGAACAGCCCCGTCGCCAGCTCGTCCCCTTCCAGCGAAAAGACTTCCGACAGACCGAACGACGACGGCTCTTGCGCCACCCGCGCGCCGTGCGTCAGACCGAATCGTCCGACGATAAACAGCGCGACATCGTCCTGCTCTTCTTGCAAAAAACGCAGCGTCGACAGCGCTTCATCGCGCGTCTCTGTTGGGAAGTCGGTAAAGCACATCGCTTCGACGGCAATGCTGCTGTCTGCCAGCCGATCGATCACATCACGCACGACCTCAATCGGCTGTCCTTTGTCGATCAGCTTGAGCACACGCGGCGCAGCCGACTCAACCCCGAGCGCACACGCCACCGCACCACCGCGACGAAGAACCTCGGCTCGCTCTTGGGTCAGATAGCGCTCTGGCTTCAGATCCGTCGCCCAGCGCAGCGGCGGATCGTGATCGACCAGCGCTTCCGCAAACTTGAGCAGCGTCTTGGGAGCCACCGAGTCCTGCGACAGATAGAAGTAGCGCGTTCCGTACTTGTGCGACAGCGCCGACAGATGAGACACCGCAGCCTCGACAGTACGCTCGCGATAGGCAGCGGTTCCTACTTCCGCCAGACCATAGTGACAGAACGTACAGCGACCCCAGTAACAGCCGCGCGTCGGATCGTAGGGAAGCACAAGCTGCGGCGACAGATAGCGCGACAGCGGCAGTCCATCAAAGTCAGGAGCCGGCAGCGCCCGCAGATCTTCCATGCCATGTCCCGACTGATAGCTCGCGCCTCCTGCTTCGTCGCGCAGCACCAGGTTCGGAACGTCTCGCAGCGGACTGCCCGCATCAAGCGTTTCCAACAGTCGCAGCAGCGTATGTTCCCCCTCAAACACCACCGCCGAGTCGAGCGGACCGAGCGCATAGCGAAGCCGCGCTCCTTTTAGCCGAATGAACAGCTGCGTAAAGCCCGGTCCTCCCGCTGTGATGTGAAGGTGCGGAAGCGCCGCCTTTAAGCGATATGCAAACGCATACGCAATCTGCAGCTGACCCGGAAAGCACGCCGACAGTCCGACGACATCGATCTTCTCTTCAACAAGCCTCGGAACCAGCGTCTGTTCGACATACTCCGCAAACGGATCGCGCTCTTCTGCATCGGCCTGCACATCTGCCATCGTCAGCAGCGAAAACGGAGTCCGGTACGACGTAAAGTCCACTTGCAGCGGTCCATACGCTGCGGAAATCGCGCGCTGCGCCGCTTCAATCGTCGCCACCGCCGCGCCATAGGACAGCGGATCAAAGAAGCGAACCGGATCGCGCAAGATCGCCTTCGCTTCCAAGATTCCCGACGGAACCGCTGCGGCATCACCGCGCGCCCGCCACAGCGATCCGTACTGAAGCTGCTCGCGATGGGACAGTGACTTGCGCTGCTCTAGCTCTGCCAGCCGTCGCTCCAGCCGATCCGCCACCGCTTGCAAGCGATCCGGCGTCAGCAGATCGTCCCAGGCTTCGATGTTTGCATCGATCGGAACCACGGTCCGTCCGTGACTCCGTAAAAAGCCAGTCAGCATCGGAATCGCCAGATACGGCGCGGTGGGATCGCACGACGGAGGATAGATAAGCGCGAGCTTGTGAGCCATGAAGTTGGTCGCGATCTTCGCCAAGCCGACGGCGAAGTCAAAGCCCTTTTCCATACATTCACGCTGCTGTGGGGCGCACTAGGGAGGACTCTGTAAGCCTACCGAAACGGACTCCCTAAGCCTTCCCTTTCCGCTGTTTCGATCACAAGTACGCATTCACTTTTTTCAGATCTCACAGACCGAAACATCGCGCACAAAATGTCCATTTTATCGTCGGGAATCAAGCTTCCCAGAAGCAAGACCGAAAGCGACTCTGCTCACCACAGCGGAAGACTCCGAAACGCATGAAAAAGACACTGCTTTTTGTCGTAGCGACTCTTTACCGGCGCGATTTCAAAGTGGTACGATCGGAATGCGAACATGCGTACACATATCTCCTCCCCCCGTCTAGTACACACAGCACTCCTTTCCTTGGCGCTGGGTCTGGCTCCGCTTGTGAGCCCGGCCTTCGCAGCACCGCCAGCGCAGAGCGCATTTGTCGTGACTGCGCCGTGGGCTCTTGAAGGGAATTACCGTCCGCAGAGCGAAGGACCACCCCCGAAGTGGCAGCCACCCGCGCTGTCGCAAGCTGCGCCGCCCGCACCGCTTTCGGATGCCGAGCGCAAGATCGTGCTGGCGACCCAGAGCGAAAAGCTACCGGAGCCAACCTGGGCGCGCTTTGTGATGTCCAATGAGTGGCGTCACGACGTGGTGTTTCCCAAGCTCTCGCAGCTGGGCGGAGTCTACGTAGGCGTCGCAACGGATCAGAACTACACCATGGCCGCAGCCGCGCGCGCGCAGCTGATTGTGACCATGGATTACGACTCCGATGTGGTGTACACGCACCGCATTTATCATCACTTCATCAGTGCATCACCGACGGCAGATGAGCTTCGTTCCTACTATCAGGAGGCCAACGTCGGAAAAGCCACCGCGCTGCTACAGAGCGTTGCCCACAGTCCGCAAGAAGCCGCGCAGCTTGTGAAGATCTATCAGCGCTACCGTCAGCGCTTGGCCATGTATCTGCATCAAGTTGCGCACGTTCGCGTAGGAGATCGTCATCCCACTTGGCTGGGCGATCCGGCTGCGTATTCCTACATTCGCGCGATGGTGCAAGGTGGTCGCGTGATGGCGGTTCAGGGAGATCTGAACGGTACTGTCGCGCTGCGAAGCATCGGAGACACGGCACGAGCGCTCGGTCTGCCCGTGCGCGTGGTCTATACATCAAACGCAGAAGGATTCTTCCGTTATACCCAGGCGTTCAAGGACAACCTGTCGTCGCTGCCGCATGATGAAAAGACCGTCGTGCTGCGAACGTATAAGCGCGGAATGTACGCCCCAGAAGGAGACCTGTGGCACTACAACTTGCACAAGATGGATGACTTCCTTTCGCGGATTGCGACCCCCGGATATCCAACCGTTGCGGCGGTGATGACCGACATTCGCACCTCGCCCGTGGGACGCAAGCAGGTCGAAACCATTGGTGTTTCCTACTACGATGAGCGGATTCCTAAGACCCAGCAGGGATCGGCCAAGACCGCCACCGCCAAGCCCGTGCCAGCGCAGACTCCGAGTGGAACCGAAAAATCAAGCGGTCCTCTCGCGGTTCGGATGTAGACTCGCACTACATTCACAGCCGAATCGAGAGGGTGTCATGGCGACGCTGCCCAAAGGCCCAAGCAAGCTGGCGATGATCCGGATGATGTTTGATCTGTCGTACACGCTGGCAGACATGGCCCGCGATTACGGCGATCCGCTGACGATGCCGAGCGCATTCGGTCCAATGGTCATCACGATCGCGCCGGAAGGAAACAAAGAGATCTTCACCGCCGATCCAGAGCTGTTTACGGCCTCTGCGGCGGACTCCTTTGGGCGGGTGATTCGGACCTCCGTGCTCGTCACAAGCGGCGCGCAGCACAAGCGTCAGCGCAAGCTCCTGGCGCCCCCTTTTCATGGTCAGCGCATGCGCAGCTATGGAACCGTGATGCGCAACGCAGCGACGGAATGGGCGCTCAGACTGGCCCCCGGAAATCCGTTTGCGATGATCTACACGACGCAAGCGATCACGCTGGATGTGATCATCGAAGCGGTGTTTGGCGTCGATCAGAACGAACGAGTCGAGCAGTTTCGCACCGATCTGCTGGAGCTGCTTGGCTCGTTTTCTCCGCTGATTTTTTTGCGTCCCCTTCAGCATGAGTTTGGCGGAATCGGACCCTGGGCGCGCTTTCAAAAGGTCTTCCGCAGGCTGGAAGAACATGTGGTTGCACTGACCACGGAGCGACGGAAGAGCCAAGAATCCAAAGAAGACATCTTGTCCCTTCTGCTCTGCGCGCAAGATGACGAAGGACAGAGTCTGTCCGATCAAGAGATCCTCGATCAGCTGCTCACGGTGGTGTTTGCGGGACACGAAACCACTGCCGTGATGCTCGCGTGGGCGTTTTATCTTCTGCACAAATATCCAGACAAGCTCGACAAGCTGCATCAGGAAATCGATGCGCATCCGCTGGATCTGGAAGCCGATGCGATTGCCAAGCTTCCGTATCTGGAAGCGGTGATAAACGAAACGCTGCGGCTGTATCCGCCGATTCATGTGATTCACCGCAGGCTGGCACAGCCGATGAAGCTGATGGGATACGATCTTCCCGCCGGAGTTGTCGTCGCAGCGGGAGCCTACGCAACCCACCGACTCCCTTCGATCTATCCAGAGCCAGAGCAGTTTGTCCCAGAGCGCTTCATCGGAAAGACCTATTCTCCGTTCGAGTTTCTTCCCTGGGGCGGTGGTGCCAGACGCTGCTTGGGTGCCGCGTTTGCGATGTATGAGATGAAGATCGTGCTGTTTACCATCCTCAAGCAGTGTCGCTTTGCGCTGCTAGAGACCGAAGAAGTCAAGCTGACACACCGCGCTGGCACCGTCGGTCCCAAGGGCGGAATCCGCATGATGCTTCAGCGATAACGCGCACCAAGGCGCACCGCGTCATAAAGTCTGGCTGTAGCTTGATGTGGTCTTGCTGATATGCTCGCGCCATGGCTAGTTCCGCCCTGGTCGTCATTGGCAATGAGATCTTGTCCGGCAAGATCATCGACACCAACACTCCGTTTCTGATCACTGAGCTGCGCAGCTTGGGAGTCCGCTTGGCCGAGATCGTGGTCGTTCCCGATGAAGTCGAGCGCATTGCAGAGGCCGTCTCTCGCGTCGCTGCGCGCAATGACTCTGTCTTCACCTCGGGCGGAGTCGGTCCCACCCATGACGATGTCACAATGGAAGGAATCGCTGCGGCGTTTTCCGTTCCGGTGATTCGTCATCCACGCTTGGAAACGCTGCTGCGCGGCTATTACGAGCATCAGAACCTGCCGCTCGCAGCGCGCAACCTTCGCATGGCCGACGTTCCGCAAGGAGCCGAGCTGATCGACGGACCGGATCTGCGCTGGCCGGTTGTGCAAATGCAAAATGTCTTCATCTTGCCGGGAATTCCAGAGATCTTCCGTCGCAAGTTTGCCGCCATCCGCGAGCGCTTCCGCGACGCACCGTTTGTCCTGCGCAAGATCTACGTTCGCTGTGAAGAGGGTCCGATTGCCGATCCGCTGGAAGACGTCGCCAAGCGATTCCCACAGGTCGCGATCGGCTCCTATCCGCGCATGCAGCCTGCCGAAGACGGACATCGCGTCCTGCTTACCCTGGAAGGAAAAGACGCGCTCATTGTGCAAGCTGCCGTCGATGATCTGCTCAGCACGATCGCTCCGCATGTGGTCACAACCAGCTAGCGTTAGGAATCCATCCTCATGAGCCTTGCTGCGGACTCTGCGCCCTCCCCTTCGTCCGATTCCTCTTCCCACGACCTGGCTTCTGCATCGTCACAGCCCGCGCTGAAAAAGTTCTTGCGACCGCTGCACTTGTGGGCGATTGCCGTCGGACTTGTGATCTCTGGAGACTACTTTGGCTGGAACTTCGGACTGAAGGAAACCAGTCCGTTTGGCATGCTGATCGCGGTGCTGTTTGTCACCGTGATGTATGTCTGTTTCATCTTCAGCTACACCGAGCTGTCGACGGCGATTCCGCACTCTGGAGGTCCGTATGCCTTCGCACGACGCGCGCTAGGACCCTTTGGCGGACTGTTTGCGGGCTTTGCAACACTGCTCGAGTTCGTGTTCGCACCACCCGCAATTGCGCTGGCCATTGGATCGTATGTTCACTTTCGGATGCCGATGCTTGGCAAGATCCAAGTCGCGGTCCTGATGTATGTCGTGTTCGCAGCGCTAAACTGCTGGGGCGTCGAGCTGGCCGTGACGTTCGAGCTGTTTGTGACCGGACTTGCGGTGTTTGAGCTGCTGCTGTTTTTCGGAATCTGCGGACCGCATGTGAAGCTGTCCTATCTGCTGACGACACCGCTGATTCCCAAAGGAATCCCAAGCATCTTTGCCGCGCTTCCGTTTGCCATCTGGTTCTATCTGGCGCTGGAAGGGGTTGCGATGTCAGCGGAAGAAGTCGTCTGTCCTGCGCGCGACATTCCGCGCGGCTACATCGCAGGACTGTGTACGCTCGTGATCTTGGCACTGGGAACGCTCATCTGTACAAGTGGGGTTACGTCGACGGAAAACCTCACACAAGATGAGTCCCCCTTGCCGCGCGCGATGGCCACCGTGCTGCATCAAGATCATGTCCTGACCCACTTGATGGTCTACATCGGATTGTTCGGACTTGTCGCTTCGTTTCACGGAATCATGATGGGCTATTCTCGCCAGGTGTTTGCGCTGTCACGCGGTGGCTATCTGCCTGCGTTTCTGTCCCATCTGCATCCGAAACGGAAGACGCCGATCTGGGCGGTGATTGTGCCCGGATTCATCGGTCTGCTGGTGGTTCTCCTCGACAAAACCGAGCAAGCGATCAGTCTGTCTGCGATCGGAGCCACGCTGCTTTACGTGGTGTCGATGGTGTCTCTGCTTGTGCTGCGCAAGCGAGAGCCGCAGCTTGCCAGGCCGTTTCGCGCACCGCTCTATCCGATCTTTCCGCTGACTGCGCTGGGTCTGGCTTCGGTCTGCTTCATCGCAGTGCTGCGCAGTCAACCACGGCTCGGAATGCTGACTGCGGTGCTGTTTGGTCTGTGTACGCTGTACTATCAAAAAGTGGCTCGGCACCGCGTGCTTTCGACGGAGACCATTCCGTAAATGCAAGCTCTTTGCATTGTTACGTGAAGAAATCTCTTTTCGCTTTTCGCAAGCTATGGCCTGCTTGCGCGGCTCTTCACACAAGCTCACAAGGTAGAAACCGATGAAACCTGTTGTCATCACTGAACAGACCCTGGAACAGACCCTGACCAAGCCCGGCATCGTCATCCTGGACTTCTGGGCTCCGTGGTGTGGTCCGTGTCGTTCCTTTGCGCCGATCTTTGAAGCCGCAGCCGAGCGTCACAGCGATGTGGTCTTTGGCAAAGTGAACACCGATGAAGAACAAGAGCTGGCTGGTTCCTTTGGCATCAGCTCGATTCCTACCGTGATGGTCTTCCGCGACGGAATCGGACTGTTTCAGCAACCAGGAATGCTGTCCGCACCAGCGCTCGACAAGCTGCTCGAGCAAGTGCGCGCGCTCAACATGGATGAAGTCCGCAAGGAAGTGGAAGCACAAAGCAAGGAACAAGCAGAGTAGCCCTCCGTTCGCTTTCCTTCTGCACTCCGTTCGCTTTCCTTCTGCACTCCGTTCGCTTTCCTTCTGCACTCCGTTCACGCTCCTTCTGCACTCCTTTCGCCTTCCTTTCGCCGTCCGGCTGCGACTCCTACCTTTTCGCAGAGTCCACTTCATCGGCTCCGGCTTGACCGCATCCGCGACGAAGAACCCATGTGATTGCCCTAGCTGCGGTTCGACCAGGTCTGCTATGCTCACTCTGATTAGAAGCGTCTTACGTACCCTGGCGGAACCTAGAACATGAACACGCCCGTCACTGCGCACAGCGAGCCACAGGCTCCACTTGACCTCGTGGACCAGCGGATCGGCAAATATCGCGTCGTGCGCAAGCTCGGCGAAGGCGGAATGGGCAGCGTGTTTGAAGCCGTTCACGTCGAGATCGGACAGCGCGCGGCGGTCAAGCTGCTCAAGCCCGAGCTGTCGAGTGAGCCCAAGCATGTGCAGCGCTTCTTCGACGAAGCGAAGCTGCTTAGCATGGTCAACCATCCGGGACTCATCAAGATCTACGACTTTGATCGCACGGCAGCGGGTCAGGTCTACATCGTGATGGAGCTGCTGGAGGGCGAGACGCTGTGGTCGCGCTTTGAAAAGCATCAACAGGGTCAGCCCGTCGGGATGCCACAGGAAGAAGTTGCGCGGGTGGTGCGCCAAGTGGCGTCGGCGCTCGATGCAGTGCATCAGCGCGGCATCATCCACAGGGACCTAAAACCTGAAAACATCTTCATCGTCAAAGACAGCGAGGCAGCGGGCGGTGAGCGGGCAAAGATCCTCGACTTTGGCATCGCGCGACTGGAAGACCCAAGCGGCGAGGGACGACGAACCACCGCCGGAGTCGCGATCGGCACGCCGACGTACATGGCCCCCGAGCAGTGCGAGGGCAGCACCACCATCAATGACCGCGTCGACGTCTATGCGCTGGGCGTTATGAGCTTCGAGCTGCTGACGGGAGCGCCACCGTTTGTGTCGGACTCGATGGCTGCGGTGCTGCGGATGCACATTGTCCGTCCTCCACCGCCGCTGCCTGCGAACATTCCGATGGAGCTTGCAGCGCTCATCACGCAGATGCTGGGCAAAGAGGCCAAAGAGCGCCCGAGCATGGCCGAGGTGGTCACGCGGCTTGAGGGACTGTTTGGTGGACGCGCATCGTCGACGGCACTGCCGAAGCTGACGAAGCGTCCAGGGATGACGATCAGTCCAGCCGTGATCGGGGCGGTGGCGACGCTGCTGGTCTTGGGAATCGGTGGTCTGCTGCTGACGCTGCTGGGACGGAAGCCGGTTACGCCCGTCGCACCGCCGAAGGTGACAAGCACAAAAGCGGTCGAGCCATCGCCACCCAAACAAGATCCTGTCGTCGAGCCAGCAAAGTCCCGCGAGCCGGTTGAGCCGATCAAGGAATCGACCACCAAGCCCGTCGCTGCAACCGGACCCAGTGGCAAAGGCACCAAGTCCAGGAAAAGCGACAAGGGCGACGGCAACGTGATGGTGTTCGAGACGAAAAAGAAGCCGAAGAAAGGGAATGCGCAGTGAGCTTGCTTTGGAAGCGGTCGTCGCTCCTCGCCTGGTTGACGAGGACAGGCTGTGGAGCGCTTTTGGTGGCGTCGCTGAGCAGTGGCGTTGCGAATGCTGGACCGCAGGACACGCACGAGCCTGCACCGCAGACCAGTCCGGGCCCTGCGATTCCTAGCGAGTTTTGCACCAAGCCCACCGCGAAGGCTGGCGCGTCGGACAAGAGCGCACAAAAGAGCGCGCGCGCGTTCCTTCTTTCGGCGAAAAAAGCCTACGACGAAAACAACTACCTGGAATCGGCCAAGGCGCTTCAGAAGGCCTATGAAACCAGTCCGCAGGTCGAGACGCTGTTCAACCTGGCGCAGACCTGTCGAGAAGGCAGCGCAACCCGCGCGGCGCTCAAGCTATACGAAGAAGTCCTGGCGAGTGACCCCGACGACAACATCGCAGCCGAGTGCAAGCGTCACATTCCGACGCTGAAGGTCGAAGCGGCGGCGCAGCTCGACAAGCAGGCCAAAGAGCAGCTGGCGCAAAAGGACACAGCCAAAGCGCAGGCGCTGGCCGAAGAAGCGTTCAAGCTCGACGGAAAGCCGCTCTATGTGTTTCACCTGGCCGAAGCGCAGCGAATCGGCGGACAACACCGCGAAGCGATCCTGTCGTACGAGCGCTACCTGAACTTGGCGACGGGAGAAGAGCGTCAGCCGGAAGTACTCGGTCACTTGTCGCACCTGCGGGCGATGGATGAAGAGCGACGCGCCGAGGAGCACACCCGAGCCGGTGAACATACCCAAGCGATGGCCGCGTGGCAGGCTGCGTATCGCTCGGAGCCTCGTCCGATTTACACCTTCCGCATCGCCGAGTCTGCCCGTCAAGCGGGATCGACCGGCGAAGCGATTGCGTCGTATCAGCGCTTTCTGCGTGACACCCATCCGCCCGACTATTCGACGGAACGAAAGAGCGCAGAAGACAACCTCCCGCAGCTTCAAAAAGAGCTTCAGGACCAAAAGAAGCCCATCTACAAGCGCTGGTGGTTCTGGACCATCATCGGAGGCGCCGCCGCCGGTATCGGAGCCGGAATCGCCGCCGGAGTCATCGCGGGACAGAACCAGCGGCTCTTGCCTGGCGTCGATGATTCCAACTATCGCGTACTGATGCCGCAATTATCGATTCACTATTAAAAATCGTGGAGACGTCCATGCGTAAAGCGACTATTGCTTCTTGCTTATTTGCATTCGTGCTTTCGTCAGCGTCCTGTTCTCAAAAGACAGTCTTAGCACTTGCGATCAGCAACATTCCCACAGGAACACAAAAGCTACTATTCACAGCAGAAATCAACGGAGAAAAATACAAAACAGACTCGTACAATATAAACTCAAGTTCAACAATTATCGGCATCGAAATTCCTGATGAATACAAAGGAAATTTTATCAATGCAACCATTATAGCGAGCGGAGATCCAAAGCAAAGCGCAAACGATACCGGATATGCATCTCAATGTGATTTGGCGCAATGGAAAGGCTCCATTCCAACGGTTTCAAGCGGTATTGTATCAACATCTGCAGCGCTTCAGAGCATTACAAACGAATCCATCACGGCAGATCTATTTTCAGTTGTATCAAAGTCATCAACCGATGTCTATGCAGCAGGAACAAGCGGAACGATTGCGCACTGGGACGGCTGTACATGGAAAAAGAAATCATTCAATGATGGGCTTTCATCAATATCAATAAATAAATTATACTATCACCCCAAGGTCGGACTCTGGGGACTAGCAAACGGCGGCGTCATCATTCAATATAATGAGCAAGCCGATCAATGGAATTCCGTCTCACTTCCATCCAGTCTGTTCACAGGGACAGGCGAATCACTTGGCAACATCACTTGGCTCAATATGCTGTATTTAAGCAGCACACCGGGTGATTTTATCATTAACGGTGCAGCTCCTGGTGCAGCGGTCGCAGGACAGACCATGTGCTATGTAATCCGGGGAACCCCAACAGCTTCGGGTGGGTACTCATTTTCTCGGATTGATAGTCAGCTATGTAGAACCAAGCCAGGGACGCAACCACCGCCAGTAGCAAATAGACCGGCATATAGCGACCATTACTACAATCCAGTCAATTTTATCAGCACAGCCTCTGGACATATCATTTCCGGTGGAGCACTTTACATTATTATTCCAGTCAGCAACACCACTGAAGTATACCAGCAGGTTGGATATCAGATCTATGACAACATGCTCAAGCCAATCGCACCACCTGAATACATCATTCCAACAGATGGCACAGGAACAATCCCAGCTCCAACTCCTGGTGTAGTCTGGGGAAAGAGCATAAATGACTTTTGGCTTGGCTCAACCAGACTATTTCACATCACTGGAAATCAACCAGCAACAAAAAGTGTCTACACTTCAGCAATCTACCAGTACAATCCAAACAATTACAAGTTCCTCTCAATATGGGGAATTCATGAACGGGATTTCTGGACAATTTCAATGCCAAGCAACAGGTTCTCGCAAGTCATGCACCTTGCCGATCGCCCCCAAAGTGGCATTGTCTTTACCGAGCAATCAATTGGAATCGCTAAGTATGACGCCGGAATCGACAATTATCCAATTACATCCATGGACGGCATCATTCAAGACAATCAATCAAACGACATTTGGTTTAGTGGTTATGGAGGAATTAGGATTCACTACAATGGCTCATCATTCAAAGTAATGCGCTGATCGAGTACATAAGAAAAAACACCGCCATGCATTCACCTAATAAGTCGTCGCTGGTTGATTCGTTTGTTGGGAAATACAAAGTAACCCGCGAGATCGGTCGGGGCGGCTTTGGCGTGGTGTATGAAGTGGTGC
>WBZP01002822.1_pt1 | contig 19579 bp, 18 predicted proteins | sample 5204301 | NCBI WGS metagenome assembly WBZP01 (sample SAMN12412401, study PRJNA552823) | activated sludge metagenome | isolation source: activated sludge from nitrification reactor of wastewater treatment plant... | place: USA: Pennsylvania | collected 2017 | reverse complement strand
CCTCCACCTTCGAATTTGACGGTGGGAGCGCTGGTATATCCGGTCCCATTCTTGCCGGAGGGGATATCAACCTTCGTGACGATTGTATCAATCGTAGCCTTGGCTTCAGCCCCGCTACCGCCTCCACCTTCGAATTTGATGGTGGGGGCGCTGGTATACCCAGTCCCGCCTTTGGTAAAGTCTATTTTTGTAATCAAGGATTCCGTAATCACCTTTGCTTCTGCCCCCGAACCACCACCACCTTCGAACTTGGCGGTAGGGGCGCTGGTATATCCTGCCCCGCCTTTTGTGACTTTCACGCTCTGGATGGATCCATTGGATTTGTTATCTCCGTTTGTCCCATCGTCGTCTCCCAAACCTGTTCTTGCTTTGCCACCCAAAGATGCAAGGGTTCTTCCGAATGCTCCTGCTGACATCTCTCCGAGCATAAGGGTTGCCATCGTCCTATCTAGTCGGCTCATCAGTATCGTATATGTCGTCGCAGAGATGGCACCATTCGAATAGGCTTCACAGGCTCTATACATCTTATCTCGGAGTAGTTGGATCGTTCCTAGCCTCTCTCCGAGTTGAGCCACACTCTCCGACATTCCATAATTGAAGTCTCCTTCGACCGTAATTGTAGCTGGGCCTTGAGGTATGGAAGCCGCCATACTTGTACTTAATGCTTGGGATATGGCCTGGGCAACGTCAGGGCTAGGCTCGGCACACACAATCCGAGAGGGAGTAATTCGTCCACGAGAAACAAGGCTTGTTTGCAGAGACTGGTCGACGGCAGTATTTGTGATAATGCGTTGTTTCGCATCAGTGACTACTGCCTGATTAGCGTTGAGTGTTTCTTTGTGGAAAATGTGATCAGAACATCCGGAAGTGGAGAGTGCCATAGTGACGAGCAAAACATAGTAAGACTTATATGGCCTTGAGCTACAGTTCATGGGGAAAACCATCGATTGATATCCTTTCAAATAAGACACACCAACTACTTGAACCGCATCCTTCGCGGCATCACTCAAAAGAGCGTTAATTCAGACCGAACGAGGGAACAGATTCTATATCAGTATTTCCACTCGTGCAATGGTCATCCAAGGAGCAGAATGAAGGACACATTTCCCTCATTAAAGTGGGGACGCCATAAATATAGTGTTCCTTGCAAAGGGTAGAGCGTGATCTACATTTTAGCCATGTTCTTGGTCCTAATACGGCTTGCAGATGCCTAGCTTACTAGGTCAATGGCTTTCCCATTCTTTGTCTCTTCAAAGATTCCGATGGTTCTGTAAATTCGATGTGTTTGGCAGAGTCACTTATCTTAACCCTACCCTGCATTATCAATGCAGGCGCATTCTGATTAAAAGCTCGTTCAGGGGCATTTTCACAAGGGTTTGATCGGTCAATGGTTTCCCCGTTCTTTCGGTTTTCAGGTAGTTGAGAGGGCTCTATAGATTCGATGGCGTCGATAGATTCTAGGAATTTAACCCCCTCCATCTCAAATTATCACAGCGGAAACCCACCTACTTTCAATCGAAGCGCCGAACGTCAGCGAGCCTTCATGCTACAAAAGTGAAGCATATTGTGATAAGTGTTTGTTGGTATACCAGCCGAGGCATTAGATCCGCTCACAGTTTGTAAAGTGAAAGGCCGTTGATTCCCAGATACGAAGGAGCGAGAAATGGGTAAGGATCATCGAATTACCATCGGTGGCGTTCCGTGGAGCTACAGCTGCGAAAATCGAGGATTTAGAACGGATAGAGCAGCTGGGCAGCCTCACGGCAGACATTCGAATACGCTTGGCAGTGTAACCGGTCAACCTTTGGTTCAAACACCCGAGGGGGCTACCCTCTGGTTAGAGCATGGGGAGGAGGTCAAGAATCCTAGTCAAAAGTCCTATTGGCTGATGTGGTACGACCCCACCGGGATTCCAACCATCCCCTTGAGCGGCGTTTTCGATAGGAACGAACTGGGACGATTGGCACAGCAACTGATGCAGTTTGTCCCGTGAAGGAGAGAGAGCAACGGCTATGACGCCAACAACGGTGCCTAGTGGAAGCGGGAATATGCTCCAAGATTTTTGATTTTCTGAAGAGAAGTCAGCCGGATCGAGTCTGAAAAGCAGTCTGCTTCACGCGCCGCAAGAAACCACATCTAAAGGGCGGGACTGAACGCAGGCCGAAGCGGCGGCGAGAAGCCGTAAGGATGAAGGTTTCTAGGGTGTACAAGATACCTGCTTAGGACGGACCGAGACATATAGGGGCTCTGTTCTCTGCCATTTTTATGAACGCTGAAAAGCTCGACTACATATTCCAGCTTATAGTTACTGACTTGCACGAGAAAATAGATGAAGCACATGCCTATGCAGAGCAGAATAGGGAGGACGTCAATAAAGAGCTTCAACTACTTCTGGGCAAAAGTGAGTACATATCTCAGCTCACAGACAAGATATTTCCTGAGGGAGTTCGGGCAGACAGGAATTTCTATTCAAGAATCTCAAATGCGCATTACTGTCTGGGGCGGGAAGAAGTGCAGTGTCAGGTTCTTGGGAGTGTATGGGCAGAAGTCTATCACCGGTTAACTCACCCGGATGGTGAAACGCTATTAGAACTTCTGCCAGGGTTCACCCATGATATTTTCTCAGTCCTCCAGTCTCTTCCGAAGTTCCTATCACTCACGGCTTTACGCGATGAATTCGCAGCCTCCTGGTTTATTTCGTTAGGCAATAAGATTGCCAACGATCTCGCAAACGGTCCTTTTTTCGAGGGCGCGTATGAATTCGCGATGCATTTCCCTAACACGGGGTTGCGAGTGTTGGAAATATATAAGCACAATAAGTTTGAAGGTGCTCGCTCGGCCATCGCAACTCCCATTCTCGGAGCAATTAGGACATGTATAGACAAAGGCTTAATTGACCGCTCATCAGGGAGAAAGATGGAAGATGAGCTGAAGCGTCATCCGAATAGTTCCTACCGTCATACGCACAACATTTCATGGATCGCCTATTTTCGAGGAGGCACAGTATCGGCAGATATTCTAGTCTCGGCTCTTAGCGAAATGACTGAATGGACCGATACAGATATTGATGATGCATTTTGGGTCTTGTCCCGGTGCATCTTGTCGAGGAGGAATGACGAGCGCTTTCTGAGAGAGGCGACCCAGTGGATTAAGAGCAAGGCGCATCCCGGTTTGCCCAAAGGGGCTAAATATGCAGTTGTTGACCTGACATACCAACTGCGAGCTATCTCAAGTAACGGCCCAAATACAGACATCGTGGATATGGGAGAGTTGTTACTTGCCATTCAGCCACTCACAAAAGAAGAGAAGGGTTCTCTAAGACTTCTTCAGCTATACCTTGCAGTTCGATTAAACAAAGACAAAGTAACGTTTCGAAAGTTTATTCGTGAGCTTGTTCTCCGCTCGCCTGACTTACTTCCAAGAGCGATAAGAGAACACGAATGTGCATATTTCGTGAATCGATTATCCGGCGATTATGGGAGTTCTCTAATTACGGATTTGCTCCTATCTGAAGAACTAGCCGAGCGAAGACTTGGGCGGGCTCTCCTGGAAGAAGTAAAGCTAGAGAAGCTAGATGGTGCAGTTATCAAGGAAAGAGGAAACCCGAACGCCTTGCGCATCCTCCTATTGGAAATTGCACGGAGGCCTTTTTCAGCCGAATTTACATCTAGAATATTTCTTCTGCTTCTCCCTTTTTACGAAACTACCAGTCCAGAGTTGCGGAATGACTTCATTGATGAAATGATCTTTCAAGCCATCAATTTTCCCGGAGCGTGCTATCAAGCCTGGGCAAACCATCCAACCCCTTCGCCCATCCTTGTTGAGGTTCTGAAGCGCGTTAAGGCATATTTTGATGGCCTAGATTCACTTCACTCTTGTTCGGGAGGACATCTTACCTTCCCAGAGTGGAAAACTGGGCTGAAGGAGTGGGAAAGGCGGTTTTCGAATGACGTCAGAGAAGGAGCAGAGAAAGCTTCCATATTCGCGTCACTTGTCCGCCATATCGACCTAATCTATGGTTCCGAGTGGAGTATTGCTAGCACTTCAAGCGTGTCCGATCCAAGACCATTGACCGAGTTTTCTCATGGGATGGAAGTGCCTCGCGTCGAAATTCTTGACCCGGAAGGTTGTGCCATAAAGCGGTTACGTTTCAATTTGCTGTTGAACAAGTTGCGGGACGGAGATATCACAGACTCCGGCAAGCATGAGCAGTTCTGATCGGACACAATTTCTCACAAATTACCTGATGAGCTTACTTGAGCGAACTCGCCAAGAAAAGGGTTTGCTTAAGATCGGGTTTGATTGGGTAATGTTTAATTTGGCCATTGTACGAGATTGGACCCCAGTTCGGTTGCCGTTTATTCGACATCCTGGGGAGAAACACCCAAAAACCAAACCAGAAGCGGAATATGGAATTGACATGTCTTTCCTCCTTCCAGGGAAGGATACCTTGGTTATCCTTGTCCTAAAGGATGAGCCCCTGACATATTCCAATTGGACAAAGCATAATTTTGATTCAGATATCCGGATGGCGGCATTCCCAGACTTGTCCCAACCAGAGTTTGCTCAGGTCAAGCATGTTCAAATTATCCTCGCATATAACAAAGATGAAGATGCAACTGGAGTCCAAGCCTATACCAACCTAATAAATGGGTTGGGTTCTCAAATTGCCCACAATGTAGTCCGCGACTTCGACAGGTGGAACTTAACTAGAATCACGGAGTTAGTAGAAGAACATCTAGTGACGCCAGATCTCCTGCCTCAGAATCTTTCTGGTCTACTGCACTATATCTGTTCTCAGATCTCCGACTTCGAGTATGAGTCTACTGAATGGGCAAACCAACTAGCTCCAAACTGGACACATTTTCTTGAGGTCGCCCTATCAGAACCATTGGATGAACGAAAGATCCAACTTATCCCCGTGGCACTTTTTATCTTGCATCGCTTCAAGAAAAATAGTCGTAGCGCCGAGGCGGGCTGGATAAGCCTAATTGAGAGCGCAATGCTTGCACTCTGGAAAAGATTTCCAACTCTGAAAAAGCCTCAACTTAGGCAATTGATTGAAGTCCAATGGATCTCTCTTTACCTTGAGCAGCTAGAACAATACTTCGTCCGCAATCAGGCCTTTTTTACGGTGAAGCATGGATTCCAGCACTCGAAAGATTCAGCTTTTGCATTGAGTGCTATTGCGGATGCCGTAGTCGCCTTCTGGCATATTGGACGTTTAGGTATATATACGCTTGGATCTCTGGAACTTTTGGACCCAACCTCGAAAGCACATCAAGAAATTAGGACTCAACTTGCCACAAGATCGGCGAAGATGCTGCAAGAGTGCCTACAAAAGAATCCCGCTGCCCTAAGGCCTCTGATCGACCTGCATCACATTGAGCTGTTTCTTGTGTGGTACGTACTGTTGGTTTCTGGCCAAACAGACGTATGTTACCTATGGCTCAGTGAATTAGAGGGAAGATTGCTTGTTAGGAGAGCAGGGAACCTGAGTCTACCCTTCATCGAGTCAAGAAATAGGTTGGACTTGGTTGTGGAGCGCGCAGCCACTAATACAAAGCCTCCCGATTACAGTGACAGCAGCTCTTATTTGATATTGATGATCCTGGAGTTATGTTTTTCTTTGCCAAGCACTCAGAGAGATGAACTGATACATCGCTATGTGCGAAGGCTTATAAAAGGAATTGGGGATGATGGGAAGCAGATGAATCAACAAACCATAGACCTTGTTGGGTGGGCTCCGCCGGATAACTGGCTCCAACGGATTCTGGAAGAGTGCGTGGTGGACGGCACTGGAATAACGCTAACCGCCTTCGATACTGACACAGTATCTAGAGAAAGTGCAGTTAAGGCTATTGAGGAACACGTGGCAAGATCGCGCGAAAGATTCCCCTTCAGTGTGCCCAATGACCTACCCAAGGCCGCGTTGGTTCTGGCGTGCATTAGGCATCATTCGCCCCTGCCCTCAGAGTTCTGGCGCTCCGCGGTATTCCCAACACCAACCACTCCCTCTCACTCACCGTCAGCATAACCTCCAACGCTGGCTAGCGCTACGACTGCGAATGGTACAGTGGCGATTCACAGCTCATCTCCTTTTTGATTGATTCATCACGACCGTCGTTCCGTATTCTATCTGCTAGCCACCCGAACAGGTGAAACTCCTTCCCTTTACATCTTTAATGGGGCGAGATGATTGCTTTAACATCTGATTTTTTAGAGATGGAAACGACTAAATCCAATGGCTCATTCAACATTTTCAACTAGTAGCTGTCCGATCCAAGGAGAGTACCAAGGTGAAAAGCTGAATTGCAGCGTTCTTTGAGAGGGCCATTCCCACGATATAAAGAAAACCGGTCTGCTACTCACCTCTAAAACCTCCCGAAAACCCTTAGAAACCGTTCTAAAACCTCATCGAAACTAGGTTTCAAAACCCAGTTCCATATCTTTCACACATCTCCGACCACCCTTTTCGAGTAAGTCCGGTTCAATAAACTCTCCACCTTGGTGTCAAGAGACTGAATGCCAGGTCCACTGGCCATTTCTGATTTCTTCGATGTCCTATCTCGAAGCTTTAACCCTTTTATACGTGGCCTCCAGCCACCTTGAATATTTTCATAGAGCTTGACCATCCGCTCCACCTCTCGCCGAGACAATCTGACTGGGACTCCTCCGAATTCTCTCTTCCACTGCTCCCGGAAAGCTAACCGAAACTGCACTAGTTCTTTCATGGGAAGTCCGCCAAAGAGTTGGTTCTGCCGCCAGGGTACCCGCAAACCCTTCGCTTTCTTTAGGTCGAATCCGCTGAGTAATAAGATGGCACCTGACAGGGTCATGATCGCTGGCAGTTCCTTCCAGTGAGGGAACCTTAGCTCTTTATTCGATAGCCATTTCGAAAAGAATCGGCGAAGTTTCCCTGAACTTGTAAGAATCTCTTTTCGAGACGGTCGTTTTTCCATCATTACCAACCGTGGTCGAGCTAATGAATAGAGCCAGGATGCCAGGAAGAGTTTTCTTTGAAGACTCAGAGGCCTACCCGGAGGTTTTGCAGTTTTTCTCCATTCAATTGTGACCCAGGCGAGCGGACCCTGTAGTTCTGGGACTGACATAACTAAAGAGCATTCCGCCTTGAGCCGAGCAAACAAAAGTCGATCTTTCCTATAATGCTGCTTGATACGGTTGCTGAGTCGTTGCCAAAACACCTCGTCCAGTCGCCTGATGGGTCCGCATGAGTCATGCGTGATAGTGATAGGATCAGGGGAAGCTACAATACGTATCCCGCATTTTCTGCAATAGAACACATTGGGGAGATTCGGCAATTGCCGCTCGCGAAAGCCTCGAAGCCACTCTTCTACAGAATGAAGGCGAGCCGGATCACGGGGTAAAAGCCTTTTTGATTTAACGGCTTTCGGCATTGTATTTACCCCGTATCGACTCCTTTCAATACCCTACTTATAAAATAGCATGTCACTCTTGGTGATGACATGCGAGAAAAAGACATCTTCTTAAAATCCTTCCGCGACGGACATCTGTGGACCCGGGGTCTTTCGACTTCCGGACTCCTCACCTCCCGCGAAACAAGCCACTTGCTTGGTGTGACACGCCGCCATCTTTATCGTTTAGTCGGTTTGACACTCCATCCGATGCGAAGGGGGCGCCTTCTATATTTTCGGATCTCTGAAGTGTTGCGCCTCAGACAACTGAGACGCCACCAGGGAGCCCTCGAAAAACCAATGAGGGGGAAAGGGGGTGGAAACCATGGCAACGAAAGCTGAGCTTGAAGAGCGCGTTGCAGTGCTCCAAGCAGCTCTCGAAGAAGCCTGTGATCTGATCCACGATGCTCTTGGCATCGAGGATGAAGACCAGACTGACGAGAGCTAACTAAAGAGGAGGGGCAGGGGGATTCACCCCCTGCCCTCTCTCAAACAACAAACGAGAGAGCGACCAAGGTACTAAACATGATTGCCGTCGAGACCAACCCGTTCTTCATCGCAGCAATGGCCTATGCAAAACGCGGCTGGGCTGTGCTTCCTCTGACGCCAAGAGCAAAACCACCACTTGGCAAGCTAGTTCCACACGGCTGGAAAGATGCCGCCACTGACGAAGACACAATTGCTCGATGGTGGCAGGGTTACCCGAACGCCAATATAGGCATTCGCACCGGGGTGGTGTCTGGGCTCGTGGTACTCGACATCGATCCGCGAAACGATGGGGTTGAGAATCTTCGGAAGTTGGAACAACAGAACGGAGAGCTCCCAACCACAGTGATGAGTCTCACCGGTGGCGGCGGAATGCACATTTTATTTCAGCATCCAGGCGGGTTCATCAAGAACAAAACCCTTGCCCCTGGCGTTGAAGTGAAAGCCGATGGAGGCTATGTCGTAGCCCCTCCAAGCATCCATCCGAACGGTGAGGCTTATTGCTGGGAAGCTTCATCCTACCCTGACGATGTCCTTCTTGCCCCTCTCCCTGAATGGTTACTCCAACACATGACTCAGGATACCAGTCGCCACGACCAACCCAGCGGTTCTTCCGGCGGCAGTATTCCAGAGGGAGAACGGCATAACAGGCTCGTCAGTTTTGCTGGGACCATGCGCTGGAAAGATATGAGTCAAAAGGCGATTGCGGAAGCCCTTCTAATTGAGAACCGTTTACGGTGCATCCCTCCCCTCCCTGAACACGAGGTGATGCAGATCGCACAGAGCATGAACCTATATGCACCGGCATTGAGAATTAATGGAGCGACGGGATCGGACAAGTGGCCTCGCCCACTTGCCAAAGATGCCTACCATGGGCTGCTTGGAGAATTTGTTGCCACCATCGAACCCCACACGGAAGCTGACTCAGCCGCGATCCTGCTCCAGATACTCGTCGCATATGGCAACGTGCTCAATCGTCGCCCACATTTCCGGGTGGAGGCCGATATTCACGCACTTAATTTATACGTCGTGCTTGTCGGGCAAACTGCGAAGGGTCGCAAGGGGACATCATGGGGACGAGTCCGGCAGTTATTCAAGATGGCTGACCCTGATTGGTCCTCCCAGCGGATCCATAGCGGACTGTCATCTGGTGAAGGGCTCATCTGGCACGTCCGAGACCCAATCTACAAAGAAGAGCCAGTTAGAGAGAAGAAGGAAGTTGTGGGGTATCAATCGGTTCGTGTCGATCCCGGTATCGAAGATAAACGCCTCCTGATTCTTGAAAGCGAACTAGCCCTTGTCCTGAGAACTTTACAGCGCGACGGCAATACTCTCTCAGCTGTGGTCCGCCAAGCCTGGGATCATGGAGACCTCAGGGTCCTGACCAAAAACAACCCGGTGACCGCCACTGGAGCCCATATCTCTATCATTGGCCACATCACCCAAGATGAGCTATGCAGATACCTGGACGACACTGAAACTGCAAACGGATTTGCGAATCGTTTTCTCTGGATCTGTGTACGCCGGTCGAAGTGCTTACCTGAAGGCGGATCTCTCCATGAAGAGGACTTAGAACCATTAGTCCATCGATTGAAAGGAGCCATTTACTTCGGTCGATCGACAGGCCAGATCAGCCTGGATGAGGAGGCGAGGAAACTCTGGCATGAACTCTACCCAAAGCTGTCCACTGGACGACCTGGTTTACTTGGTAATGTGACCTCCCGTGCAGACCCTTTGGTCATCCGGCTGAGTTGTCTGTATGCGCTCCTGGACCAATCAGCTCACATTCGGTTGGAGCATCTGAAGGCAGGGGCTGAAGTCTGGAGATACAGTCTTGATTCTGCTCGCTACATTTTTGGGAGTGCCCTGGGCGATCACGTGGCGGACCGCATTCTCGACGCCTTGCGGCAGCATCCGGAGGGGATGACCCGAACCGCGATCAATACGCTCTTGGGGAACAACCAAAGAGGGAGTGATATCGAACGTGCACTCGATGTGCTTGTGAACGCAGGCCTAGCGAGGAAAGAAGAAGAAACAACGGGTGGGCGGCCCGCGACTCGATGGTATGCCACGCATACGATCGAAACGATATAAGTCGCCCAGGATAAGAGCTTTGATCGTTTAAATCGTACATAAATCTTGGTGTTGTATGCTGCTGACAGTCAAGGAAGTTGCGACGAGCCTCCAGATCAAACAGACAACCCTGTATGCCTGGGCAGCACAAGGGCGTATCCCCTGTATCAAAATTCATGGCCTCGTGCGATTTCGGAAGGAGGAAATTGACCTATGGGTGGACAGTTTTCGAGAGCAATCAAAAGCAGCTGGACCCCCGAGAACGCACCCCAGAGCCTTTGACATCGACCGCGTGATTGCCCGTGCCAAGCGGGCCGCCTATAATGCCCGCCACGGGGAAACCAGACCAAGATCAAGCCCTATCCGGAAGGAGGAAGTAGATGGGGCTGTATAGACGAGGAAAAGTCTGGTGGATGAATTTCAGTTATCAGGGGCAGCAGGTCCGGGCTTCGACCGGACAGACCGATAAACGGGCCGCTGAATTGATCCTGGGCGATACGAGGCGGCACCTACGGGACGGCGGTTACCGGATCACGCTGGAAGAGCGTAGCCGGACGTTTGGGGAGCTCATGGAACGGTTTTTGAGGGAGCATGTGAGCAAGAAGGCTAGCCAGCGGTCCTACGTCGGCTATGCCAAACGGTTGCGCGGGTTCTTTGGCGATGGGACGCTCTTGGCGGACATCACGCCACGGCTGATTGTCGAGTACAAGAATCAGCTCTTTGCCGATGAATTGGCGCCAGCCTCGGTCAATCGGCACCTGGCCACACTCAAAAAGGCCTTCAATTTAGCGGTGCGTGAGTGGGAATGGTGTCAGCGCAATCCGGTGCTTTCAGTGTCGATGGAGCGGGAACGTAACGGGCGGGATCGATGGCTCACGGTAGAAGAAGAGCAACGATTGCTGGCAGCCTGCGGGCCCTGGCTTCGTGACATTGTACAGTTCGCCTTGGGAACCGGGATGAGGATGGGAGAAATTCTGTCTCTCTCCTGGCGAGGCGTAGATCTAACAAGGCGAACGGTGATGCTGTTTCACTCTAAAAACGGCGAGCGGCGCACCATTCCCTTGAATCAAACCATGCTCAGCCTAATGAGGGCCAAGAAGGAAGAAGCGCACCTAATCAAGCAGCCGGGTGGCAACTTGGTTAAGCTGAACACGGAGAATCCCCACGATCTCGTGTTTAAGAGCAAGGCTGGAACCCCGATAGAAAGCGGACACCTTCGCCGCTCGTTTCGGTTGGCTCTTAAAAAGGCTGTAATCGGAGATTTTCATTTTCATGATCTCCGGCATACCTTCGCTACAAGGCTGGTCCAGGCAGGAGTCGAGCTGTACAAGGTGCAGCGGCTCTTGGGGCATAAGTCACCGATGATGACGCAGCGCTATGCCCATCACTACCCCGAAAGCTTACGGGATGGGGTCGAAATCCTGGACCGAATCAAGCCGACATCACAAATTATCACAGTCGGCTTGGTTGGTAGGGAATTAGAAGCGGCAAGTTGTTGATTTTGGTGGGCCGTGTAGGGGTCGAACCTACGGCCCGCTGATTAAGAGTCAGCTGCTCTACCAACTGAGCTAACGGCCCCACCGGGTATTGAATTGTCACTGCGACCACAAGCGGCGGTTTGGTGCGCCTGACAGGATTTGAACCTGTGGCCCTCAGCTCCGGAGGCTGATGCTCTATCCAGCTGAGCTACAGGCGCTCCCGTAACCAAGGGTGTCCACCTTAGCATAGCTAGAAATATGCTGTCTAGGCCGAGTCCACCTGCGCTGCTACTTCCGGTATAAACGCAAACGGGAGGAGTATCTCTTCTCCTTCGACTCCTTGTTGGTGACGGAAGACCTCGAGTTGTTCCGCTTCCAGCCCGGCTAAGCGGTCTTCCTCCTCTCGGAGGACTGTTGAGAGCCGGATCAATGGGACCGCCGTTTGCACCGCACAAGCACCATCAACAAGGCCCTGGTCCTCAGAAGGAATCCCCATGGATCGACAGACGAGTGGTCGAAACAGATAGATCGCACACCTTCCATCACTCTCCAACGCAGGGCAAGGCCATGCTGCCCCCTGCTCAATCACCTGTTCACTTTCCTGCTCCGGCCAGTGATCGACAAACCGATTCGTGAGCAGCTGCGGCAGGCTCTCCGTAAGTTTCATGACCTGGGCTGCCGCCGTCTTGACGATTCGTTCCCGGTGATGGTCGGGAAGCTCGTTCAACCCAAGCCGGATGATCTGCTCATCGAGAAGCGTGACGGGAAAGATCCCCACACAGCAATGGGAGCAGCCCGGGCGACATGGCAACTCGCCGAGGAGGGCCGCGTGCGCATGCTCAAACCATCGTGACGTTTGTTCGAACAGCGGGAAGGATCGGCGGTTCTGCGCCTGCGCCACATCAACTCTCGGCTGGACTCGACAGGTCGACGATTAATTCTCCCTTCGGAGAAAAGAACCCCTGCCGATCGATCTGCACGATCCCATTGCACTGTTCTTGGTAGAACTCGAGAATCCAGCCATTGAAATCATAGCCTTCGTCCGTCACATCGTGCTCAACCATGCGCGTCGTCAAAATAAATCGGCAGCGATTCACATACTCCAAAGCCAATTGCGCTTCGACATCAGCGTAGGCCGTGAGGACATCCAGGAATTGCTGTTTCTCCTGATCATAGACATCCCGATAACTTCCGCGATCGCGCACACAAAAGACCTGGATTGGTTTCCGATCCTTGTGATAGCCCAACGCCACTTGAACCCAGGCCCACTCCTGAAGCATTCCCTCCTCGAGCGTGCTCGGGAGAATCGGACTTTGCCCCCGAGACCTGAGAAACTCCAGTAACAGGCCGAGCGGAGGTGAGTTTTCCTTTTGACAAAAGACTCGGGAATAGAGAAAGTTCTCAGGCTGCTCCGAAGACGAGCCTTCTGTACCTACGGATATTATAGGAAGGTCTTTACCCATCTCACCCGATCCACGGTCAAGAGCCGTTTACGCTGACACGAAAGTCCATCCAGCCCTACTGTACCCTTCCATTTGCAGGATCCGCAAGGGCCTCGTACGCATTTCTTCGCGCCAGACGCGCGTTTTTCTCGTTGACACTCTTTCGACTCTTGGCTACACTCTCGCCGACTTTCACAAGGCGAGCACGAGCGGACGTTCGGGCGCTCCTAATTCTCGGGCGGAATGTTTCAGTGCGAGTCGCGTCACACGAACCATATTTTTTTCATTCCTTACCCTCAAGGAGGTTTACGAATGGCAAAATCAATGACGAAGTCCCAGATTGCTGATTACATCGCCGGGAAAGCCGGCATCACCAAGAAAGGGGCGGTCCAGATTCTTGATGATCTGGCGGCCTTGGCCTATCGTGAAGCCAAGAATGTCTTCACCGTACCCGGAATCGGCAAACTCAAGCTCGCCAACCGCAAGGCGCGGATCGGACGTAACCCTCAAACCGGCGCGGAGATCAAGATCCCCGCAAAGCGAGTGGTGAAATTCCGGGTGGCGAAGGCAGCCAAGGACGCGATTCTCGGCAAGAAATAACACGAGCTCCTGTCCTGGCGTTACTGCAGTGCTTGATCAGCCACCGGGTTGACCCTCCGCTGCATAGAGCCTCCGTTTATGAGGGGATCGAAGCATTATTGGTTTCGATCCCCTCGTCATTTTCACTCCGCTCAGCCTACAAGTGCGTGGGGCCAAGCCCACTTCCACCCATCCCATCATGGCCGATGAGGCGAATCGCATCCCCATCGTGAACAAGCGAATCTTCGCTCGCGATTCGCTTGTTGATGGTGACCAGCACTTTTTTCTCGCGTAACAGCTGCAGCAGATGGCGCAACTGAACACCCTGCCGCTGGATCAGTTGCCGGACGGAGAGCGCCTGATCGATTTCGCAGGCGAGATCACACTCCCCATCCATGGTTTGGAGTTGTCCAGTCAGAGCTATCGTTACCATTTCCTCTTACTCCCTCCTACTCTGTGTCGACAGGGCAGGCTAAAGCGCCCAACAGTTGACTCGCTCGACATCCATACGGATAATGAGCGGATGCCGTCTCTTGATGTTCAGCATCCAAGCATGCCTGAGCTCCAGTTTGTCTTATTCGTGTCGGCACTTTGCACTGCAGATCTGACGACCATCAACGTATCCAAAGAGCTCCGCCACACAATTTTTGATCGTTGCTGGAGGCTCCTTCATACGGAGCCACCCCCAACTAACCCTCAAGAGCGTGTTCTTGATCTCCGGGGCGGAACTGAACTCACACTTGAAGCCTGTGCCTCTACCATCCGATCTCTACTCCAAGAAGCCAATATCTCCACCCTGGTCTGGGACCATCCCGTCAGCGCCCCTAGGATGAATAGCACACCTGAAGCATTACCGTTGATAGACCGCTTGGAGCGATTGTATCCCGATACGCCAGGAAGCGTCGATCCTTCACCAGGTCTCCGGCCTGGGGGAAAGCCTGATCCGGAATAAGCGACACGATGCAGGTGACCCGTATCAACATTCCCGGTGTGCTCGTACTGGAACCCGCCGTCCTGGGAGATCATCGTGGTTCCTTTGCGGAAACCTATCACGAACAGCGATACCGTGAAGCGGGCATTACGGAACACTTTGTCCAGGATAACTACTCCCGTTCCATTCGAAATACGGTACGAGGCCTCCACTTCCAACACCCGAACGCTCAGGGAAAACTCGTGATGGCCCTGGAAGGGACGGTCTATGATGTTGTGCTTGATATCCGAAAAGGGTCGCCGACCTTCGGCAAGTGGTATGGAATAGTTTTGTCTGGGTCAACCGTGCAGCAACTCTATATTCCCCCTGGCTGCGCTCATGGCTTTTGTGTCACCAGCGACACCGCCTGTTTCCTCTACAAGTGTACAGCCTATTATTCCCCTACAGATGATCGAGGGGTCCTCTGGAATGATCCGGCCCTAGGAATTCCCTGGCCGGTGACTCACCCGATTCTCTCACAAAAGGACCAAGCCCACCGTCCCCTTGCTGCCATCGAGGGAAACCTGCCGCTCTATGCTCCTTTGGCGTGAAGGAGACACTAGAGCATTTTCTATTTAGTCATACAGCATATCCTGCGTGTTTGAAGTAATGGGCACACTCGGTTGGCGAGAAGGTGTCGAGGAGTGTTCCGATTTCGTTCCAGAGCGCGTCGACGGTTCGGGGGGCGGCCTTTTTCAGGAGCGCCTTGAGTTTGGAGAACACCATTTCGATCGGATTGAAGTCTGGTGAGTACGGCGGGAGGTAGACGATGGTGGCCTCGACCGCCTCGATGGCGTTACGAACGGCCTCATTTTTGTGACTCTTCAGATTATCGGCGATGACAATGTCGCCGGGATGCAGGGTCGGGCAGAGGATCTCCCGCACATAGACGAGGAACGCTTCTTTATCCATCGGTCCGTCGAGCACCATGGGTGCGGTGAGTGCCCCGACGCGGAGTCCGGCGATGAAGGTGGTGGTTTTCCAATGACTGCCGGGAACTGCTGCATGACACCGCTCACCCTTTGGGGAGCGTCCACGCGCACGGGTCATGTGTGTCGTCGCACCGGTTTCGTCGATAAAAATCAGCTTGGTAACATCAAGGACCGGCTGATGTTCTTGCCACGTGGCGCGGTCTTGTTTGACGTCTTCCCGCTCGTGCTCGCTGGCGCGCAGCGTTTTTTTTAAGTGTCAGATTCCACTTGTCGAGCTGATGCCATAAGGCGGTCGTTTTAATCATAATCCCATGCTCGGCCAGCCGCTCGCAGAGCTCGGCCAGCGTCAGATCCACGTGGGCGCTTATCCAGGCACGAATGCGCGGCTCCATCTCAGCCACACGCGAACGGCGATACCCGCCTAACGGCTGAGCCGCTCGCTCGCCGTCCTGTTCGTAGCGATCCTTGACGTGATACACCCAACGGAGACTCACTTCCAGCCGCCGTGCAATCGACGTCGCGCCTTCGCCGCGCTCAAGCCCGCGCAGCACACGATCCCGTAAATCTTGTGAATAGGCCGCCATGTCTGCCCCCTCCTTAATAAGCGAGGACAGAATACCCTATGTCATGCAAGATTAAATAGAAAATCCTCTAGCACCCGCATACTCAACCGCAAGCCACCGAGGGGAGAGATCAACTCTCGCAAACAAGCCCGCCTCAACCTGCGGGCTACCTCCCCTAGTGACAGCACCGCTCTGAATATGGTATCCATTTCGTCCTGGCCTTTGCTGTCATGTCCCCATCGTCTAGCCTGGCCTAGGACATTGCCCTTTCAAGGCAGTAACACGGGTTCAAATCCCGTTGGGGACACCAATACCTTTCAATGCACCCTAAGCAATTGAGAGATTTACCCACAGCGGCTTCTCCTTGAACCAATAACGCTTCTCTACGTCTCACCTCATCATCACTGTAGCCGAAAAGCTTTCCTCTTCGGCGAGATAGCGGTCACTCATCGCCTGGCTCCTTCGTGGTACGCTGCCGCCTGCTGGCCCTCATCGCGGGCGCAAACCACAGGCGTTAGGTGTGGTGTAAACGGGTGCACAGTAAGTAGTTGAGGTGATCAGCACGTCCCTGCCCTCTCCAGGTCCTCGTGGGGAAAGAGAAAGACCCCGCGACCGGTGAGGTGCCGGTCGAAGACACGAGGGCGCGCCCCCCTCGCTTGGGTCTCCACATCACAAGCAGGATGTGCGGGTATCGTATGCTGGGCCCAAGGGGGATGTACACAGGTGACATTACAAGCCTTTGGAGCCACGCCCCATGAAGTACGCAATGACCATTCCTATGATAGGCAATCAGTGGGATTCTATGATCGTTTGCTAGACTGACATTTACCATAGTAGATCCAGTCGAGAAGCCTTCCAGCGACTGGGGCTGTGGACCAAGAGGGAGGCAAACCAGCCGAGAGGGTCGTATGACTATCCAGCTGGCATTTGCCATTGGACATTTCTGCCTTGTGCTCGCGTATCTCTTCGAGATCCTGAAACGGTAATTCGTCCGAGGCTATGTGGACAGAATGATTCTTGTTCCGTCCACATCTGCTTTGGCCGCTGTTCTTTGTCAGGAAACGAGCACGCTGAAGTATTGGTGCCAAGCTGGTGCCAAACGCACTGAACCAGTGCTAAACCAGGATGAGGTACTTTCATGTCTCATCCTCGCTGACCGATGGAAATTCGGTGTTTTGGGCATCCTGAGTGTTCTGAGATTCAATAGGGGCGAGACTCTTAATCAGCGGGCCGTAGGTTCGCCTCCTTCACTCCCTAGCTACAGAAACGGATGAAGATTAGGCCATCAAGGTCTACTTAATACGGCATGAATGTCCTTAGTCTGAAGAGGACTGGACACATCTTCAACAAGCAGCTAGATTGGCCTGTTAATAAGTAGATGTTCTTGCTCAACTAATGGAGGTGTTAAAAATGATTTTTAGGCGTGTCACATCTTGGCCAATGGCTGTAATGATGCTTTGTACGACTACTTTTGTCGGCTGTAATTCGATGGAAATGGCTGGCATAAACTCCGTTGGCTCTAAAGCCGCATCCACAGGTTTTACATCGGGAATCGATGATCTCAAGTCTCTTACACCAATGGAAGTTACAGAAGTCGAATCAATTCAAGAGTCTCAAGCAGCAAAGGATAACCCGTGGAAGCTTAACCTACTTAACATGACATCGGACTGCATTGTCCGAGCATCGATTAAACCTCAAAACGGCCAGTACGGGAAATGGTTTAGCATCCCTAAGACGTGTAGAACATGTAACGAGAATTATGAGACATGCTTTAATGAAAAGAAGTGGCAAACTATCCTAGTAACTGAATGCACTGATACGCCCTTTGACATTCGCCTTGCAGTTGAGCCGAACCAGAACGGTCAGGCAAGTGGTGCAGAATTTACTGATATCCGCCCAAACTGCAACTATGCGGGAGGAACAATCGGAGTTCATTGATACGCACCACATGGTCCTGACGCCTTTGCCTTTCTCATTATTACCGTAGTGTAGTCGTCGGAGGCTTGTCCATCCGGCTGATTTTGGCGGCGCCGTTGTTTGGCCCTTCATGTTAAAGCTTGTGGTGTGTATCGGCTGCGCAGGAAAGACCGAGACATTGGGGCCCATGACACGGTAGCCTTTGCAAAGATCATCTCCGACAAGTTCACGGGACAGTCACATGGTGGAAGGCACGATCGCTAGTAACCTGCGACGATTCTCGGGCCGGAATTTCCCCCGAAAAAACGATGACGGGATAGCCCCAACGTGACATTGAAAGGTGTATGTCCGGTTTGGGGACACCACACCTTTCAATGCACGCTAACCTATTGAAAAATCGATTCGCTGCAGCTTCGCCTTCAAAGCGGTAGACCTTCTCTCCCTTTAGCTTGCTCACCGGCGTAGCCTGGAAGGCTTGATTTTTTCCAAGAAAGTCGTGGCACATCCCCTATGATCAGGCCTGACCGAAGGCCTTCTTGACTGCCGTTCACCTCCGAGGAGTCACTGAAATCCCGCGCCATAAGGAACGCTATCTATTGCCGTCGTATCTTGATACACTAGACTTGTTTCATCGCGTCAGGCCTCGCATGAAACAAGCGTAAGACGGCCTATTATCGATGTTGTGCCTGCCGAGACTGTGATTGGACGTCGAGCCTGAGCCCCGTTACACCGGACCATCCTTGGGTCGCGCCTTCCTTTTACGATACCCTCTCGCGTCATGGACAATATCATCATCACAGGAGGAGCCCAAGATGGGTTCAAAGCTTTACGTCGGTGGGTTGCCGTATTCGGTGACCGAGCAGCAATTGTCTGACACATTCGGGGCCCATGGCACAGTGGCCTCGGCAAAGATCATCTCGGATAAGTTCACGGGACAGTCGCGTGGATTTGGCTTCGTGGAGATGTCTTCGGATGCTGAGGCAGCCGCAGCAATCACGGCACTCCATGGGTCAGAGATGGGTGGCCGCACGTTAACGGTCAATGAAGCGAAACCAATGGAACGTTCTGGCGGCGGTGGTGGTGGCTTCGGTGGCGGTGGCGGCGGTGGCCGTGGTGGAAAGCGCGATCGCTGGTAAGTAGTTCGTCCTGATCGACACGCCAAAAGAATCTCCGGCCCAGACCGTTCCGATGCTGCTCTTTGGTGGCATTACGCGGCGAGGGCCGGAAGTTCTCTCAAAAATTGGACGATCAGATGAGCCTGCGACAACATTGACCCGCTCACATTCCGATTGGGCTCTGGGTAGTAGGCGGTGGTAAGCGGTTTACCACTCTCCAGCCTGCACGCTACCTCGACTTCGCATCCACTTGGTCAGAGGATAACCATATTGTGGCCTACGCTACCTTCAGGCTATTCGTCCACAGACCATCGTTGGAAACTGGCCGGATGTGGCACATGCTCACAATCCAGAGTACGAATAAACAAGTGCGCAGGGAGTACCTACCAGGAAATCAGCATGGCGCAAGCTACTGCAGGAAGACTAACTTTCAAACGAGTGGCTGCATTTGAGGCACAGAAATTTTGCGGCCGTCGTCTCTTTCCATTCTTCCAGTTTCTTACCATAGTTCTTCGTCTTCAATCTTCCATAGCCGACCCAGACTCCAAGAAAAGCAAGTGATGAGGCAAGTTCCGCGACGGCCATCTG
>WBZP01002821.1_pt1 | contig 19582 bp, 21 predicted proteins | sample 5204301 | NCBI WGS metagenome assembly WBZP01 (sample SAMN12412401, study PRJNA552823) | activated sludge metagenome | isolation source: activated sludge from nitrification reactor of wastewater treatment plant... | place: USA: Pennsylvania | collected 2017 | reverse complement strand
GCGGGTGTGGTGGAAGATGGGTCGGGCACGCAGGTCGGACTTGGCCATCCGGAACGAGGCCTCGACGTGCCACAGGTCGTGGTAGCTGGCGATGACTTCGGCGGCGGGCATCACGCTGGCGGGGATGGGGGCGCTGGTCGAGCCGTCGCTGTTCGAGGTCGGTGGGCCGTGCCGGTTGCTGTTCGAGGCCTTGTCGACGGTGTAGGCCGATCTGGGATTCGACGCTGTCGAGGACGAGGTCTTCCGGGACCTGGTGATCGCCCGAGTGATCGAGCCGACCTCTTTGCTGGACATGGGCGGGTGTTGACGGAGCTCGGTCGTAGCCCGGCCAGCTACTTGACGATGCGCCGGACGCTGGCCCGGGCGCAGAAACGTACGTACCGGGACCGGATCGCTACGGCCATGAACAGTGTCAGAGGACACAGGACCGTCACGCCGTGATGGTCGCGGCCGAGCTGGTGCGACATAATGTCGATTATCGGCACGTAAACCACGGGAGTTGAAGTAGATGCAACTACTCCCGCCACTCGACTCGGACCACGCTCCCGCAGGTCTTAGCGGCGGTCTCTTCGTCCCGCACTTCGCTGCTCGTCACGTCGGCAGCCCTCCACGCAGCGGGACGCTTCGCGAACCGTTCTCGGTGGATATGGCCCTCCAAACTGGCGATGTCCGGCCGGGCTGGGGTTGTCAGCTGAAAGCCGGAAACTGCGCTGCGATGATGCCCGATCCCACCGGCACGGGTGCCCGACCGGTGCCGATGAGGGTTGCGTCAAGGTCGGTCCACGCCGTCGGCACGGGCTCGTCAATCAGTGCCTCGATCGTTGCCCGAGCCAGCCTCAAGGCGCTGGAAGGCGCAGGCTCGTCGGAGAGGAGGTCGATCTGATGCACGACGACTTCGACTGCCCAGACGGTGAGGAAGTCACCGGCCGTGAACACATGTCCTTGCCACAGGTATCGCCTGTCCTCGCAGGCCGTCACGCCCCGCATGAGTGCCGCGGCAACGTCATGCATCTGTGCAGTCGCCGAGGACGGCCGCGCGTACGCTGCGCTGCGTCGGCGCTGGGACATCAGCGTTGGCACCGGGTCGTCCGTTGCGGACTCGGTCGCGAAGGCCGACCAGTAGGTCGCGGCGTCAACTGTTGGATCTGAATCACGCACCGAGACCAACCCGCCGAGCATCTCCTGCCAACCGGCCAGCACGTGCACCGCCACGTCAAGGCGGGTCCACCCGTGACATCGAGAGGCGTCGAGGAGGTGGTACTCGCTGAAGGCGTCGACCGCCCGCACGAACGACTCGATCGATTCTGCGCAGGCGGTGCGCCCATCGTCGAGGCCAACGGTCAGTCCCACAGAGGCACCCTACTGTGGAGGCTGGTCGAGCAGGCTACTCCCGGCTCATCAACTCCCGCTCCTGCCAGTTGGACCCCGGGGACTCCCTTGAATGCCAGAACTAGAGTCGCCCGACGTTGCCGATGTTTCCGCAGACGATGAGCGCGATTACTCCAACGAACGGCTCAATCGCCAGATCCGCCGATCCAACGTGTGGGGCAGTACCGGCGGTGGGACGGTCGAGACCGAGGATCATCCGCATGGTGGTCGACTTGCCGGCGCCGTTGGGGCCGAGGAAGCCGGTGACAATGCCTGGGCGAACGGTAAAGGAGATGTGGTCGACGGCAAGCGTGCCGTCGTAAGCCTTGGTCAGGTCATGGACTTCCGGGCCACTCCTGCCTGCACGTTGATCACCGAGATGTGGTGCGCCAGGACGTCGTGCAGCTCTCGTGCGATCCGCAGTCGCTCCTGCGCGACCTGACGCTGCGCTTCCTCCTCGCGGGTCATCTCGGCAATCCGGGCCCGCTCGTCGGCCGCGGCCACAACGGCCCGCTGGTTGCGGACGGCGATCCCGATCGCGCACGCCATACCCAGGAAGGCGGCCAGGGCGTAGCTGGAGTCGGGCAGCTGAGGACCGGTCGAGGTGACGACGTTCACGACACCCAGTACCGCCTCCGCAGCGGCGGCGACCGCGACCGCGGTCCGCCAGGGCCGATTCGCCGCGACGGTGTAAGTGGCGACCAGCACGGGCAGTACCGACCGGTCGAAGTGACCGTCCACGACGGCCCCGGCCAGGCAGAGCCCCACGGTGGCTGACCACACTTCGAGCGGGCGGTGCCGCCGAGCGACCAGCGCCGCGCAGGACAGCACGATGAGCACCCAGCCGACCGCCGAGGTCAGCAACATCGGCGGCTCGTTAGGCGGGCGCCGGCGATGGCTGTCAGGCCCAGGATGAGCAGGGCGATCAGCACGGAGTACGGTCCGGGGTGCCCTGCGCACAACCAATCTGCCTGGATGGCCTCGTTTCCGACCGTCGCCATGGCCTCGTTTTCACGCGTCGTCGACAGCCTGTCTGCGAGGAGGGCCTCCCCGCAGCCTGACCCACGCGGACATTCCACATGAGGCGCACATGAACACCATCCGGACATTTTCACACCAGGCAAGACAACAACTCCGGCACGCGGCAGTTGAATTTCCGGAACTGCTCAGGCGGCCACGATGCCCACGTCGTATGCCGCGAAGTTCGGGTCTGCAGTGACCAGGGTCAGCCCCTCGGTCATGGCTTGAGCGATCAGCAAACGGTCAAAGGGGTCGCGGTGGTGGGTCGGGAGTTGAGCCACTGCGAGGCCATGCGCCCCGGCCAGTGCCAGGCTGCGCACCCCGGCGTCCGTGATCTTGGCCTGCAGGTCTTGCGGGACGACCAGCTTTCCGACCGCTGCTTTGATGCCTATCTCGGCGAAGGACACCACGCTGAACAGGAGATCATCGGCAGCGGCGATCGCGGCGACCGCGGACTGGGACAGTTCGCGCTCGCCGGAAAGCTGCCACAGGACCACATGCGTGTCCAGGAGCAGCCTCATGCGTCGAGGATCTCATCGAGCTCATCGTCGGTGAACTCGAAGTCGTTGCCGATCCGGATCAGTCCTGACATCGAGCCACCTGCCGCGAGAAACCGCATTCCGGGCGAAACGGTAGTCACCGGCACGAGTCGGACGGCAGGGACACCGTCCTTGGCGATCTCGACCTCTTCCCCCGCCAGGGCGAGGTTGATCAGCCGAGACAGATCAGTCTTGGCCTTGCCAATGTTGACGGTCGTCATGGGGCAAGGATACTCCGCCTTGGCCAACCTTGGCCAACCTTGGCCACGAAGATCCGGTGGTCGCACTGGGGTCGAGAGCGTTCTTGCGGGCGGCGCAACGGGGATGATGAGCCCATGCGGAAACTCACCTATGGCATGAACGTCAGCCTGGACGGCTACATCGCCGGCCCGGGCGGCGACATCGGATGGAGCGTTCCGAGCGACGAACTCTTCCAGTGGTGGTCCGACCGGGTGGCGGCCACGGACCTCGCGCTCTACGGGCGAAAGTTGTGGGAGACGATGAGCGACTACTGGCCGATGGCCCAGCAGCAGCCTGGCGTCACGCCGGCCGACATCGAGTTCGCTCACAGCTGGATGGAGATGCGGAAGGTCGTGTTCTCCTCAACCGTCACGCACGTCGACTGGAACACCAGCGTGTTCACCGGCGACCCCGTCCCCGAGATCGCCCGGCTCAAGGCCGAGGACGGCGGGCCCATGGACATCGGCGGGGCAACCCTCGCCGCGGCGGCCATGCGGGCCGGGCTGATCGACGAGTACGTCCTCGCCACCGCTCCCGTGCTGGTGGGAGGCGGCATACCCTTCTTCACGGTCTTGGACAACTGGGTGAACCTGCGCCTCGTCGAGACCCGCACCTTCCCCGGTGGCGTGGTGCTCACCAGGTATGCCGCCACACGCTGAGTCTTCTCAGTCTTCGTCGTAGGCCGACATGCGGACCGCACGCGCGCCCGACGGCCGCCGCGCGGACGCCGAGTCGGCCATGTGCAGAACGGCGGCGCCGTCGCCTAGCGCTATGGCAAGCGCCGGGCGACGACAAAGACCCGCCGGAAGGGCAGGACCACCCCGGTAGGCCCGTCCGGATAGGCCGCCCGCAGCCGCTCCTTGTACTCCCCCACGAACCCGTCCCGGACCGGTCCCTCTGGCAACGCCTGCAGGGTCGGACGGGCACCGGTGCCGCAGACCCAGGCGAACACCGGGTCCGGCCCGGTGAGGATGTGGAGGTAGGTCGTCTCCCAGGCATCGACGGTGCACCCGATCTCGGTCAGCCGCTGGAGGTAGGTGGTCGGGTCGTGCGACTGCGGCACGGCCACCCCCTCGAGGTATGCCGCATAGCGCGGCTGCGCCGCCAGCTCGGCGCGGATCGTGTGGCTGGGCTCGCCGAAGTTGCCGGGCACCTGGAGGGCCAGCACCCCTTCGGGGGTCAGCGCCTCGACGATGCCGGGCAGCAGGTCAAGGTGCCCGGGGACCCACTGCAGCGCGGCATTGCTCACAACCACATCGGCCGGCGCCCAGCGCGACCCCGGCCAGTCACGCAGGTCGCCCAGCTCGAAGCGGACCCGCTCGCCGACGCCGTGGTCACGCCGGGCCGCCTCGAGCATCGGCGCGGAGCTGTCGATCCCGACGATCTCGGCCCGGGGCCAGCGCTGACCCAGGACCGCGGTGAGATTGCCCGGGCCGCAGCCGAGGTCGACGACTCGCCGCGGTGCAGGCACGTCGACCCGAGCCACGAGGTCGAGGAAGGGCCGGGCGCGCTCACCGGCATACCGAAGGTAGGTGTGCGGGTCCCAGGCGTGCGTCATGGGGGAAGCCCACCATTGGGATATCTTGATGTCAAGACATCTTTGGCAGCCGACCCCGGCCGCGACGGACCCAGGGCCGTTCGGCATTTGTCGAGCCGTTCGGCGGCCGGTACCGTGACGCGCGTGTCGCAGGCTGAGGAACGGCCCGACGTCGTCCGGCCGGACGAGCATCCCGACCCAGTGGCCGCAGTCCTGGAGGCGCATCGCACCGGCGCGCGGTTAGCCCTGGCCACCTCCGGAACCACCTCCGGCGCCACCTCCGGAACAAGCGCCCCGCATACCCCCCGCCGCGTGCTGCGGACCACCGAATCCTGGTGGGCCTCGCACGACCACTACACGGCCCTGACCGGCGTCGACGCCCGCGCCCGCCTCTGGGTCCCTGGACCGCTCAGCGCGACGATGAACCTCTACGCGGCGGTCCACGCGGCATACGTCGGGGCGGGTCGAGCCGACCACCCGCACGAGGCGACCCATGCCGTCCTCACCCCCACCCAGCTGGACCTGCGCGGAGCCGACCTGCGGGCGGGGACCACCGTGGTCGTCGCCGGCGCTCACCTGGCTCAGTCCACCGCCCACCAGGCCGGTCGGCGCGGGCTGCGGGTCGCCCACTACTACGGCGCGGCCGAGCTCTCCTTCGTCGCCTTCGACGCCGACGGTGGCGGACTGCGGGCCTTCCCCGGTGTTGCGATCGAGGTCCGCGACAGGGTCGTGTGGGTCCGGTCGCGCTACGTCTGCGACGGGTATGCCGGTCCCGCTGGCTCGCTGCGCCGGGACCCCGACGGCTGGGCCACTGTCGGCGACATCGGAGCGCTCGACGCCGACATCCTCACCATCGACGGCCGCCCCGACGCAATCCTCACCGCCGGCGCCACGGTCCTCATCGCCGATATCGAAGCCGCACTGCGCAGCGCCGCTCACGCACCCTTTGCGGTCCACGGGTCGGAGCACCAGAGGTTCGGCCAGGTCGTCACCGTCACCGTGACCGATGCGGCCGACCGGCAGCGGCTGGACCGGCAGGCACGAACCCATCTGCCGCCCAGCCACCGACCGCGACGCTGGCAGGTCACGGCCGCACTCCCCCTCACCCCGGCCGGCAAGGTCGACCGCGGGCAGCTCAGCACCCTCCAGAGCTCGCCCCAGAGCTCACCCCAGGGCTCACGCCGCAGCGCACTCCCCCGGCAGGGTCCCGATGCCTGACCGACCGGTCATCATCGCGGCCCGACGCACCCCCATCGGTACAGCCGGCCACTCACTCGCCACCGTCACCGCGGCCGACCTCGGCGCCGCCGCGCTGCAGGCCGTCGCCGCGCAGGTCGACCGCTCCCCCGCCGAGGTCGTCCTCGGCAATTGCATGGGCCCCGGCGGCGACATCGCGCGGGTGGCCACGCTGGCGGCGGGGCTGCCGACGAGCACCCCCGCGGTGACCGTCGACCGGCAGTGCGCGAGCGGCCTCGCGGCGATCGAGATCGGCGCCCGGCTGGTCCGCGAGGACCACTGGCCGGTGCTCGCCGGCGGCACGGAGAGTGCGTCGACCGCGCCGTGGCGGTTCTGGCCGCCGACCGGCGACGCCCCGCCGCAGCGATACGAGCGGGCCCCCTTCGCCCCGCCCCCGGACGACCCGGACATGGGGGTCGCCGCCGACCGTCTCGCCGCCGAGTACGGGATCACCCGGCAGCGCCAGGACGCCTATGCCGCCCGGTCCCACCGGCTCGCCGTCGCCGCCGCCGAGGCCGGTGCCTTCGCCGACGAGCTCGTCGCGGTCGCCGGAGTGACCCGTGACGACCGCCCCCGCGCCGGCCTCACCGAGGCCAAGCTGGCGCGGCTGCGCCCGACCTTCGACCCAGCCGGCACGGTGACCGTCGGCACCTCGTGCGGGGTCAACGACGGCGCCGCCGCCGTCGCCCTCGCCCCGGGCAGTGCCGGGCTGCCGGGCCTGCGGGTGCTCGGCGCGGCCTCGGTCGGGGTCGACCCGAACCGCCCCGGCATCGGACTGGTCCCGGCAGTGCGCCAAGCCCTGCAGTATGCCGGCCTGGGCATCGAGGACCTGGACGCCATCGAGGTCAACGAGGCCTTCGCCGGCCAGGTGCTCGCCTGCTACGACGAGCTCGGCATCGACCCGGACCGCGTCTGTCGCCAGGGCGGCGCGCTGGCCCTGGGCCACCCGTGGGGAGCCAGCGGAGCAGTCCTCGTCGTCCGGCTGTTCACCCAGCTGGTCCGGCAGTCGGCGGGTCGGTACGGCCTGGCCGCGATCGCCGCAGGTGGCGGCCAGGGCACGGCACTGGTGGTGGAAGCATGCCGCTGATCGAGCTCGACCACGTCAGCCACGCCTTCGCCGACGGCGTGGGCAGCCGACACGTCGTCCACGACGTCACCCTCACCCTGACCGAGCGGCGGATCGGGGTCATCGGCGCCAACGGGTCCGGCAAGTCGACCTTCGCCCGGATGCTCAACGCCCTCGTGATACCGACAACCGGAAAAGTGCGGGTCGACGGGCTCGACACGGCCAGCGAGGCGCGCGCGGTCCGCCGCCGGGTCGGCTTCTGCTTCACCGACCCGGACGCCCAGATCGTCATGCCGACCGTCGCCGAGGACATCGCCTTCGGGCTGCGTCGCCGCCGGCTCGCTCCGGCCGAGGTCGCGGCGCGCGTCGACGCCGCCCTGGCGTCATACGGGCTGGACGCCCACCGTGACCACCCCGCGCACCTGCTCTCCGGCGGACAGAAGCAGCTCCTGGCGCTGGCCTCCGTACTCGTCACCGAACCTGAGCTCGTCGTGATGGACGAGCCGACCACCCTGCTCGACCTGGCCAACACCGAGCGCATCCGGACCGTCGTCCGTGGCCTGGCCCAACAGGTCGTTCTCGTCACCCATCATCTCGACCTCGTCGACGACTTCGACCGGGTCATCGTCTTCCACGAGGGCCGGCTCGCCTTCGACGGCGCCCCCGAGACCGCCGTCGCGCACTACCGGGCGCTCGTGCGATGAGCACCGCGTCGGTCTACGTCCCGCGGGACTCCCCCATCCACCGGCTCGGCGCCGGGCGGAAGCTGCTCCTCCTCGCCGCTGTCGCGGCGGCGTCTGCTCTGGTCCGTGAGCCGTGGCAGGTCGGCGTCCTTCTGGGCCTGGCTCTCGCCCTGTTTGCCGTTGCACGGCTCCCCGGGCGGACCGCCCTGGCGCAGGTCCGGCCGGTGCTCTGGCTGCTCGTCGCGCTGGGCGTCTTCCAGTGGGCCGTCGACGGATGGGCGCGGGCCGTGGTCGTGGTCGGGGTGCTGCTCGCCCTGGTCCTCCTCGCGGCCCTGGTCAGCCTCACCACGCGGACCAGCGACATCGTCGACGTCGTCGTCAGGCTCTGTGCACCGCTGCGGCGGTGGGGCGTCGAGCCCGAGCGGGTCGGCCTGCTCGTGGCCCTCGGCATCCGCTCGGTGCCGGTCGTCGTCGAGCTTGCTCGGCAGGTTCGCGACGCCCAGCGGGCCCGTGGCCTGACGGCGAGCCCGGTCGCCTTCGCGGTCCCGCTCGTCGTCCGTTCGCTGCGGCACGCCGACCGGCTGGGCGAGGCCCTCGTCGCGCGCGGCGTCGAGGACTGACCCGCGGGCGCGCATCCTCCGCTGCGGCGCACGCCCGGGCGCGGCGCACGCCCGGGCGCGATGCTCAGTCAGCGGGCCTGAGAGCCCAGCAGCGCCGCGTGGCCCCGGCGGTCTGGCAGCAACCCGGGATAAGCCCGGTGTACCCCGGCGGCGACGACGGCCGCCGCCACCGCCTTGATGCTGTCGCCGAGGAGGAAGACCGCGCTGCCCACCAGAGCCGCCTTGAGGGTGATCCCCGCGCGCCAGGCGGTCACGGGGATGCCGAAGGCGTAGAGGACGACGATGCCGCCCAGAACGATCGCGGCGAGCCCGTACCCGAGGACGAACGGGGCGCCCTTGCGATCGATGAGCCAGCCGGTAACGAAGGCGGCGATCGGGAAGCCGACGAGGTAGCCCGCGCTCGGGCCGGCGAAGACCCCCAGCCCCCCTCGACCACCGGAGAGCAGTGGCAGGCCGAGCGCAACGAGGCCCAGGAACAGCAGCACTGCCGAGGCACCGCGGCGGGCGCCGAGAACCGCACCAGTCAGCATGATCCCGAACGACTGGAGGGTGATCGGCACCGGGAAGCCGAAGGGCGCGAACGCCGGGACGAGGCCGAGTGCGGCGATGAAGCCGGCGAAGGTGGCAACGACCGCGAGGTCCCGGGCGCGGGCGCTCGTGCTGGTCATGCTCGCTCTCCTTTGTCGGTGGCGATTCGTCGGTTGCGATGTGTGGGGCGCGATCTGGGGGTCGCGATGGCAGCGGGCCGGCCGGTCCAGATCGGCCCACCGATGCTAGCGGGAGCTGGCGCCCCAGGTCGCAGCGGGGCGTCCCAGCACGACTCCGAACGAAGCCCTGCGGCGACTCGTGGCCCATTCCCCACATGAGGCCGCGCGCGTGTGCCACAGTGTCCGCCATGACGACCGCAGCGGCCTCCCGGGCCGCCTCCGCAGGGATGCGCCGCGAGCAGCGCGCCTGGTACTGGTACGACTGGGCCAACTCGGCATATGTCACGACGACGATGACCGTCCTGATCGGCCCATACCTGACGGCCATCGCCAAGGAGGCCGCCTGCCCCGGCATCGCGGACGGCGCGCGCTGCGATGTCGACCTTCACGTCCTCGGCATCCCGGTCTCCCCCGGGTCGCTGGTCTTCTACACCGCGACCGCCTCGACGATCATCTCGGCCTTCCTGCTCGTCTTCGTCGGCGCGGTGGCCGACCGATCGCAGCACCCGACCCGGCTCCTCGGCGGCTTCGCGTGGGTCGGCTCGGCCGCCGCGGCGGCCATGTTCTTCCTTTCCGGGACGAACTGGCAGCTCGGTGTCCTCCTTCTCGTCATCGCGAACCTCTGCCTGGGCTGCTCCCTGGTGGTGTATGACGCCTTGCTCATCAAGATCGCCACGCCAGACGAGCGCGACCGTGTGTCGAGCCGCGGGTGGGCCTTCGGCTACCTCGGCGGTGGGCTGCTCCTGCTGCTCAACCTCGTCCTGCTCAACCTCGCCGATAAGCTCGGCATCTCCACGGGCACCGCGGTGCGGATCAGCCTGCTGTCCGCGGGCTTGTGGTGGGCCGGGTTCACCCTCATCCCCTACCTCGGGCTGCGGAGCGTGCAGAACTCCCCGCAGGACCTCGGTGAGGGGGTCGCATCGGGCACCCTGGCGAGCAGCTTCACCCAGCTCGCCCGGACCCTCAAGGAGCTGCGCGGCTTCCCGCAGACGATGCAGTTCCTCATCGCCTACCTGTTCTTCAACGACGGCATCCAGACGGTCATCAACGCCTCGGCCGTCTACGGGTCCGAGGAGCTGGGCTTCACCAGCACCCAGCTCGTCGAGGTCATCCTCCTGGTCCAGTTCGTCGCCTTCTTCGGCGCGCTGCTCTTCGGCCGCCTCGCGGGGCGGTACGGCGCGTGGCGGACGGTCCTCAACTCGTTGATCGCCTGGACGGTCATCGTCGCCATCGCGTATGTCGTCCCGCGGGGCAAGTTCCTCATCTTCCTCGCCCTCGCCGTCGGCATCGGCCTGGTGCTCGGTGGGTCCCAGGCGCTGTCCCGCTCGCTGTTCAGCCAGCTGGTCCCCCGGAACCGCGAGGCGGAGTTCTTCAGCCTCTACCAGGCCATGGAGCGTGGGACGAGCTGGTTCGGGACGCTGCTCTTCGGCCTGGTCCAGCAGCTGACCCATTCGTACCGTGCCGCCATCCTCGCGCTCATCGTCTTCTTCGTCGTGGGTGGATTGTTGCTGTCGCGAGTGCGGATGCGTGAGGGCATCATCGCCGCCGGCAACCAGGTCCCCGCAGTGATCTGACCTGCACTAATGCCGCATGACCGCCACTTGTTAGCGGGCATGTACGAAAAATGTGACCCACGTCACATGAGGAACAGTGCAACGGGTCTGGACGTTGAACCGTCTGAGTTGTACGTGGCCGCACCTGCGGCGCGCTCAGACCAGGAGGAAACCGCATGGCCGACCGGACTCTACGGGGGACCCGTCTCGGTGCGTTGAGCATGGAGTCGGATGAGAACGTCGTCCCGAGCGAGCGCCAGATCACGACCTACATCTGCCCCAAGGGGCACCGCTTCGACCTGCCGTTCAGCGTCGAAGCCGACATCCCGTCCACCTGGGAGTGCCGCTGCGGCGACGACGCCCGGCTGCTCGACGGGCCCGACCCGGAGCTGAAGGCGAGCAAGCCCGCCCGCACGCACTGGGACATGCTCCTGGAGCGCCGGTCCATCCCTGAGCTGGAGGAGCTCCTCGAGGAGCGCCTGACCTTGCTTCGGGCCTCTCGCGGCGAACGCCCCGAGGCGCGCAGCGCCTGACCGCGCGAGACACACGCGACGAGGGCTGGGCCACCTGATGGCCCAGCCCTCGTCGCGTGTGCGTGGCACCCAGGCCACGCTCAGTCCTCGATGATCTCGCCCTCGATGACCTCACCGCTCGACGCCCGCGGCGGGTGCGTAGCAGGTCCGGGGGCCCCGCTCCCCCACGCGCCGCGGACCACGGTCGCGCTCCCGAGCAGCCGCCGGGAGACGGCCGCCTCGAGCAATGTACGGGCCAATGGACGGGTGTGCGGCAGGACGAAGAAGAAGCCGACGATGTCGGTGAGGAAGCCGGGGGTGAGCAGCAGCGTCCCTCCGACGAGGACCAATGCAGCATCGGCGAGCGGGCGAGCGGGCATCTTCCCCGAGCTCAGTGCCTCCGACAGCGCCCGCCAGGCCCGGCCGCCCTCGCGGCGGACCAGCCAGGCCCCGAAGGCGGACTCGACCAGGAGGAGCAGCAGGGTCGGCCAGCCCCCGATGACCTTGCCGACCGCGATGATGACGGCGATCTCGGCGATCGGCACGACGAGCAGGGCCAGCGCAAGCAACCGCCCCCACGGCCGCCGTCGCCGCACCTGGGTCACAGCCGGTGCCATCGGCCCTCCCGCGCCGCCGCGCCAGCACCCAGGCCCCCAGTGCGCTCCCGCGCCGACCGAGCCGCACGGCCCACCTGGGCGGCCCTTTTCTGGACCCCCCAGACGGTGACATTGCGCAGCGCCTCTGCCACGATCGCCTGGCTCATCTTGGAGTCGCCGACGACGCGCTCGACGAACTGGATCGGCACCTCGACGATCCGCAGCCCGGCCTGGACCGCCCGCCACGTCATGTCGACCTGGAAGCAGTAGCCCGCGCTGGACACCCCGGCGAGGTCGATCGCCTCGAGGGCCGAGCGCCGGTAGAGCCGGTACCCCGCCGTGGCGTCCCCGACCGAGATGCCCAGCATCGCGTTGACATAGAGGTTGCCGCCGCGGCTGAGTACCTTGCGGTGTGCCGGCCAGTTGACGACCGAGCCGCCGGCGGTCCACCGCGACCCGATGACGACATCGGCGAAGCGTCCCGCCTCGAGCAGCCTCGGCAGCTGCTCGGGCTGGTGCGAGCCGTCCGCGTCCATCTCGACGGCCGCGTCATACCCCTGGTCGAGCGCCCACTGGAAGCCGGCGAGATAGGCGGCCCCCAGCCCGGCCTTTCCGGGCCGGTGCATGACGTGCACCGCAGGGTCGGCGGCCGCCAGCGCGTCGGCCACCTCACCGGTGCCGTCCGGGGAGTTGTCCTCGAGGATGAGGATGTCGACGTGCGGGGTCGCAGCGCGCACCCGGGCAACGATCTGGGGCAGGTTCTCCCGCTCGTTGTACGTCGGGATGAGGACGACGACCCGGGTGAGTCGGTCATCGGTCGTCTGCATGACTGCCTTCCTTGCTGCCGGTATGACGCTGCCCACCGCTGCGGCGCAGTCCCCCTCGCCACCCCGCCGTATGCGCGGCGGCGAGCCCGAGGAGCAGCGCGGCTGCGAGGAGCTCGGGCCACTGTCCCAGCCGCGCCGCGAGCGTGAGGTCGTCACGCAGCGGGAGCACACCGGACAGCAGCGCCGTGGTGAACAACGACGTGGTGAGGTGTGGTGTTCCGTCCGGGGTGACCAAGGCGCTGACACCGACCGTGGAGACATGGACGACCGACCGACCGAACTCCATGGCGCGGATCCGGCTCACGGCCAGCTGTTGCTCCGACTCGGCGGTGTACCCGAAGGTGGCGTTGTTCGTCTGGACGACGAGAAGGTTCGCACCGTGGGTGACGACATCGCGGACCAGGTCGGCGTAGGCGACCTCGAAGCAGATCGACAGGCCCGCGCGGACCGTGGCCCCCGACGCGGTCGTGGCGGTGACGATGCCTCGACCCTCCCCGGGGCTGTAGTCCCGTGGGAGCAGGTCGACTGCCGAGCTCAGCCGGCGCCAGAAGGCCCGGTCCGGGATGTACTCGGCGAACGGGACCGGGTGCTGCTTGACGTACTGGGCGACGACGCCCTCGCCGGGGGCATAGGTGAACGACACATTGTGGAGCACCGTCCCGTCGTCGGTGAGGGTCCCGACGATGACCGGCGCGCCGATCCGGTCGACGGACTGACGGATCGCCGCATCGGCATCCGGGTTGCGGGTGGGGTCGATGTCGGAGGAGTTCTCCGGCCAGACGACGAGGTCGGGGTGGGCCCGGGTTCCGGCGGCCACCTCGTCGGCCGCCGCCATCGTCGCCCGGACGTGGTTGTCCAGGACGGCGCGTCGCTCCGCGTTGAAGTCCAGGCCGGGGCGCGGGACGTTCCCTTGAACCCCGAGGACGGAGACCATGGGCCCGTCGACAGGCAGCGGCACCACCAGGCCGGCGAAGAGCGCCGCGGCGGCAGTGACCAGCGCGGCCAAGCTCGTGCGGCCCCGACCGCGGGCCTGGACGGCATACCCCAGCAGGCCACCGCACACGGCGACCGCGAAGCCGATGCCGGCCGTCCCGGCGACCGGTGCGAGCCGGCCGAAGGGCGAGTCGGCCTGGCTGGTGCCGAGAAGCACCCACGGGAAGCCGCCGTACGGGAGCCGGCCGCGCAGCGACTCGGCGACCACCCAGGACACAGCGAGGACGACCGGGCGCACCCTCGCGACACCAGGCCGCGCACCGGTCAGACCGCCATGCAGGGCACCGACCCCGGCGACGGCCACCGCCTGCAGACCGCTGAGCGCGAGCCACGGCAGGGTCCCGACATAGATGCCCGCCCAGCTCAGTGTCGGAAGGAAGACCGCGAGCCCGGCGACATACCCGAGGGTCCCTCCGCGGGCCCAGCCGGCGCCGCAGGTGGCCAGGCCGATCAAGGCCAGGCCGACCGGTGCCAGGCCCCACAGACTCGTCGTCGGGAACGCCAGCGCCACCGCGAGACCGCCGAGCACGGCGAGGACGAGACGCTGCACCCCTGCACCGTAGGCCATAACCCTGCACAGACGAACGCAGGACCCACGGCGCCGTTGGGACCAGTCGAGGTGCGGCCGGGTGCCGCGCCACGACTGTTTTCTACTGGGCGCCGTGAGCCCTGCGTTCTCCTTCGTTGAGCCAGTCTGACCCGGCCCCCCGGCTGCCGTGGGGACAGCGGCGAGCCGGTCAAATCATGTGCCGACTCACCCTGGACCGCTGCTGCGGGTACCTCCCCGGACGGGTCGACCTCGCCTAACATACCCCGTGACCGCCACCCGTCAATCCGCCTCTGACCTGCAGAAATGCGCATCAGTGCTGGTCAGCGCGCGGGTCCGGGATTTCGTCAAGTTGCGACGAATTCGAGACCCATCGGCGTGTCGTTGCGCGACACGCCGATCGTTGTCCCCTGCGCGAGGGACATGACGTGCTAAGGAACGACGACGACGCCGCGCGCCGAGGTGGCGACAACCGGCGGATCGAGGACTTCCGCCGCCGAGGCACCGCGATCTGGCCTGCCCCGGCCGACGACCCGCACCTCGAAGTCCATCTCGCGGCTGCGCCGGCCGACCCGGACCAGCGTCGCGGAGATCTCGATGACATCTCCCGCGCGCACCGGCGCGCGGAACTGCACGTCGCTGTATGACGCGAAGAGGCCCTCGTCGCCATCGGTCCTGATGCACATCTCGGTCGCGACATCGCCGAAGGCGGCCAGGGAGTACGCGCCGTCGACGAGGTTGCCTGCGTAATGGGCGTGGCTGTACGGCACATAGCGCCGGTGCGTCACCGTCATCCCGACGGTGGCCGAGCTGGTCGTCGACATCGTCATCCCTTCTTGGCCGGGCGCTTGCGGGCACCCTTGGTCTGCACCGCGTGGACGAGATAGCTGGCGACCTCGCTCGGGGTGGTGCCCCGCCCGAAGATCCGGTCGACCCCGAGGCGCTCGGCCGCGTCATCCTCGAAGCGGGGACCGCCGATGACGAGCAGCGGCACCCGTCCGGCCGGGTAGGCCTCCCGGAAGGCCGCCGACATCTGGGTGACATTGTGCAGGTGGGCGTCCTTCTGGGTGACGACCTGGCTGACCAGGACCGCGTCGGCCTGCTCGGCCTGGGCGCGAGCGACGAGTTCGGGCACGAGGACCTGGGCGCCGAGGTTGACGACCTTGATCTCGGAGTAGTACTCCAGGCCCTTCTCCCCCGCGAAGCCCTTGATGTTGAGGATCGCGTCGATGCCGACGGTGTGCGCATCGGTGCCGATGCAGGCCCCCACGACGACGAGCCGGCGCTTGAGCGTGTCCCGGATCCCGGTGTTGACCTCCTTGGAGCTGAGCAGCGGGAACTCCCGCTCGACGACCTTGACCTGTCGCAGGTCGACGACATGGGACACGGCGCCATACACGACGAAGAAGGTGAACCCGGAGCCCATCGCCTTGGCGTGGACGAGCATGGCCGGCTCCATGCCCATCTTCTTGGCGAGCTGGAGCGCGGCGCCCTCGGCGCGCTTGTCGTGCGGCAGCGGCAGGGTGAACGAGAGCTGCACCATGCCGTCGCCGGTGGTGTCGCCATAGGCACGGACCATCTTGCTGGTCCCGGCGGCGCTCGGGTCACCGACGACCGCGGGCTCCATGCGGCGTTCGTACTTCTGCTTGACGCTGCTCATCATCGGTCGGCTCCCGTCTCGAGCAACGTGATCGCCGGGTTGTCGTAGTCGTCGGCGCGGGTGACCACCCCGTCGAGTCCCTTGCCGGCGGTGGCGGGGCGCTTCATCAGCCCGAAGGTGCCGTCCGCGATCGCGGTGAGCAGCGGCGGCAGGCCCTGTTCGTCGCGGTCATAGACGATCGACTCGAGCAGGTCGACGGCCTCACCGAGGACCATCTTCGCCCGGGTCTGGATGAAGCCGTTCTTCGGCGGGTTGAAGTCCTCGGACAGCGAGCCGGCCGCGTTCATGACGTACCGGACGTTCTGCAGGGCGAGGTCGCGGTCGGAGAGGAAGGGCGTGACCACAGCCTCGGTCATCATCCCGACGAGAAGGATCGACTGGTCGGTGAGGACACCAGCGAGGTTGAAGAAGCCGTCGAGCAGGTAGCCGCGGAAGACGTCGCCGGTCATGTGCTTGGTCGGCGGCATCCACTTCAGCGGGGCCTTGGGGAAGAGCTCGCGGGCCAGCAGCGCGTGGGCCAGCTCGATGCGGAACGAGTCGGGGATGTCCGGGTTGACCTCGAAGGCGTGCCCCAGGCCCATCTGCCAGGGCTTGAGCCCGGCCTCCTTGGCGAAGTACTCGTTGAGCAGCTGGCTCACCGTGACCGTGTGCGCGGCGTCGACCGCGTCCGCGGTGGTGAGGTAGTTGTCCTCGCCGGTGTTGATGATGATCCCGGCGCGGGCGTGGACCTGCCGGCTGAACCGTTGGTCGACGAAGGTGCGGATCGGGTTGATATCGCGGAAGAGGATGCCGTACATCGAGTCGTTGAGCATCATGTCGAGACGCTCCATGCCGGCCAGGGCGGCGATCTCCGGCATACACAGGCCACTGGCGTAGTTCGTGAGGCGGACGTACCGGCCGACCTCGTCCGAGACGTCGTCCAGGGCGGCCCGCATGAGCCGGAAGTTCTCCTGGGTGGCGTAGGTGCCGGCGAAGCCCTCCCGGGTCGCCCCCTCGGGGACGAAGTCCAGCAGCGACTGCCCGGTCGAGCGGATGACGGCGATGACGTCGGCGCCCTCGCGGGCCGCAGTCTGGGCCTGCGGGATGTCCTCGTAGATGTCGCCGGTCGCGACGATGAGGTAGATCCACGGGGTCTTCGGCGGATTGCCGACCCGCGCGATGAGCTCGTCGCGGACGGCTCGCTGCCGGTCGATCTTGCGTATGCCGCGGGAGACCTCGCGGCGACCGGCGCGTTTGGCGGCGGCGCGGTCGTCCTTACCGGGAAGGCGGAACTGGACCGAGCCGCTTGCCGCCTTCTGGGCCAGGGTGAGCAGGTCGGGGGCCTCGTCGCGCAGCAGCGCGTCGAAGACGGGGGTGGTGACTCCGTGCTCGAGCCCCACCTGCGCGCGGACCGCGTCGACGAGGTGGTTGACCCACGGGACCTTCTCGTGGTCGGCGCCGGACAGGCCGGCCAGCCGCAGCGTGGCGCGCTCGACCGAGACCGTGGTGTGGCTCTTGGTCATGGCGACGACCGGTTCGCCGGCCTTGGCGGCCAACCGCCGGGCCTTGCGGACCACGTCCTCGTTGAGGTTCAGAAGTCGACGTTCAGACACTTCACCAGACTAGCAGTCAGGCAGTGAATCTTGCGGCGAGAGGACTCAATTGCCGCAAGATTCACTGCCTCGGCTCAGCTGTGGCGTCTCTGCCGCTGTCCGTCCTCTGAGCTGGTGCTCCGTCCTCTCAGCCCTTGCTGGGCACGGCGGTGGCCGGGTTGGAGTCCGACTGGTCGCACTGGTCCACCGCCGCAGCGGTGACCTCGGCCGGGACGCTCGGCACGAGGCTCCGCTGGGAGTACTCGGCCGCGTAGTCCGCCCCTCCCCCGGCGAGTGACTCGGCCATCAGCTCGCTCGTGGTCGAGTCGAAGGTCAAGGTGGCGGTCACTCCGGGGCGAGCCACCTCGTCGCGGAAGGAGACGTCAAGGAGGGCAACCCCGTTGACCGTGCGCGTGGCCGTCGTGACCTGGGGCAGACTGCCGAGGACCTTGATCGCGGCCGCCCGGATGGCCGGTGGGGTATAGCCGAGCCGCAGCACGTCACCGATCGCGACGAAGACCGCCTCGTCCTCGGAGGTCGACCCGGAGACCTCACTACGCAGCAGCGCTTCGAGTCCGGCCGGGTCGGTCGGCCACCGGTCGATGGCCGCGGGGCTCGGTTGGGCGATATCCCCCTGGCGGAGGCAGAACTTCCATCGCTCCACCGCCGGCCCAGCGCTCGAGCTGTCGCGAACCCACATGATCCCGTCCGCGGAGATCCAGCTCTCGCGGGTCTGGGACACCCGACCCTGAGGCAGGTCGCCCAGCTTGTCGGGGTCGGCGGTCGGGGCGGGTCTGGTTGCCTGGCCGCTCTGGTGGCTCTGGGTGAGCAGATGGGCGAACTGGCCGGGCGGGATGGGCTGCGCAGCGGCCGAGCGCGCGATGGCCGAGAGCGTGTCGAGCCCCGCGGCTGGGGCCACCCGGGGGGTCCCAGGGCTGATGAGGGTGTAGCCCCAGATCGCGGCGGCCAGCACTACCGCGGCCGCGAGGCGCGGGAGGGGGCGCCGCCACAGGCTCGGCTGCCTCGGCTTCGTGGCGCCGACGCCGGTGCCGGCCCAGGCCCTGGTCGGCCCGTTGGCCGTGGTCGGCGTGGCTGCTGCGTCGAGCACTCTGGCGAGCAGCTCGGCACGCCTGGGCGACGGCCAGTCGGCCTGGAGCGTCGGCTCGTCGGGGCGGTGGGTGGTGAGGACGTCGAAGGGGTCGCGGACGCTGGTCATGAGGTCTCCTGGGCAAGTCGTGGGGTGAGGGAGGGCGCGGCGGGCCCGGCGTCGAGGGCGCGGGACAGCCTGGCCCTCGCGCGGCTGAGCCGCACAGCGAAGGCTCGGGGTGAGCAGCCGGCCACGGCGGCGGCGTCGGCTGCGCTGAGTCCGTCCCAGGCGACGAGCAGGAGTGCCTCGCGCTCGGGTCGGGTGCAGGCGGCTAGGGCGGCGAGATGCCTTTCCCGTTCCAGCAGGGCGGTCTCCGGGCTGGCGTGGTCCGGCATACGCCAAAGGTCACGTGCGGCGGCGAGCCAGAGCTGGTCGGCGCGGCGACCGGACCGGCGGCGGGTGGAGAGAATGTTCCGGGCTACGACCAGCAACCACGGGAGCGGGTCGGCCGGTAGCTCGGTGCGGCGGCGCCACGCGATGAGGAAGGTCTCCTGGACGACGTCGTCGCACTCGTCGGGGCTGGTATGCCGGCGGGCGTAGGCACGGACTCGTGGTGCATAGTCGCGGAAGAGTGCCTCGACGCTCGCGGTGGGGGGGCCATCGCAGGTCGGTGGGGGGACGCGCGGATCGGGTGGATGTCTCACACCCGGTAATGTCCGCACCCCCCGAGGACATCACAGCTGGAGTCGAATTCGCTCGGTATGGCGTCGGTTCCCCTTCGCTCGGCAGGGCATTGGTCCCTCCGCGCTCGGCATGGCACTGGTTCCTCCGCTCGGCATGGCATTGGTTCCTCCGCTCGGCAGGGCATTGGTCCTCCGCGCTCGGCATGGCGTGGTTCCTCCGCGCTCAGGCGGCCGGGCCCCTGCGTGGTCGCGTCCACCCCTCGCCGCCCCCTCCCCGGCCCCTCCCCTCGCCTCCCTCTCCGGCTCCCCTCCTCGCCGAGAGATGGCAAACGCACGGTATGACGCCCCTGGCGCTGGCGTATTCCAGCCATTTGCCATCTCTCGCCGTCGGCGGGTGGCCAGGCGTCGACGCCAGGCCGAGTCGAAAGGTGCGGGTGTGTCGGTTGGGGTGGATGGGGTGAGCGCACCCGGCTCCGATGTAGCCGCGCGGGTCTCGACGGCGAGGCGCCGCGGGCACTAGCTCTGCCTTCGCCCCTC
>WBZP01002820.1_pt1 | contig 19583 bp, 19 predicted proteins | sample 5204301 | NCBI WGS metagenome assembly WBZP01 (sample SAMN12412401, study PRJNA552823) | activated sludge metagenome | isolation source: activated sludge from nitrification reactor of wastewater treatment plant... | place: USA: Pennsylvania | collected 2017 | reverse complement strand
ATCGTGGAAACGCGCTGGCGTCAACACAGCTTTTGTCAACCACTACACGCAACTCGCATCTCGTCCCTCGTACCTTTTATCTCCTCCTCGCAACTCGCAACTCGCAACTCGAACCTTTTTCCTCGTACCTCGTACCTTTTATCTCCTCCTCGCAACTCGCTACTCGCACCTCGCTACTCGAACCTTCTTCCTCGTACCTCGTACCTTTTATCTCCTCCTCGCACCTCGCTACTCGCACCTCGCTACTCGAACCTTCTTCCTCGCCCCTCGTCCCTAAAAAAAAGGACACCCGCTCCAAACCAGGAACGGGTGTCCGAAAAACAGGGGCGCAGCGATTCTTAGTACCGGTAGTGGTCCGACTTGAACGGTCCGGTGCGCAGCACGCCGATGTACTTGGCCTGCTCGTCGGAGAGTTCGTCAATCTCGACGCCGATCTTCTGGAGGTGCAGACGTGCCACTTTCTCGTCGAGGTGCTTGGGCAGTGTGTACACTTTGTTCTCGTATTCGTGGTGACGCGTCCACAATTCGATCTGGGCGAGGGTCTGGTTCGTGAAGGAGTTGGACATCACGAAAGACGGGTGACCCATGGCACAACCGAGGTTCACCAGGCGGCCTTCGGCGAGGACGATGATGTCCTTGCCGTCGAGCGTGTACTTGTCGACCTGCGGCTTGATGGTGTCCTTGGTATTACCGTAGTGCTTGTTCAACCAGGCCATGTCGATCTCGTTGTCGAAGTGACCGATGTTGCACACCACCGCGTTATGCTTCATCGCCTTGAAGTGGCGATCGGTGATGATGTTGAAGTTGCCGGTGGCGGTGACGATGATGTCGGCTTCCTTGATCGCCTGGTCCATCTTCTTCACTTCGTAGCCTTCCATAGCGGCCTGCAGGGCGCAGATCGGGTCGATCTCGGTCACGATCACGCGCACTTTGGAGTCGCGCAGCGATTCGGCCGAACCCTTGCCTACGTCGCCGAAGCCGGCAACGACGGCAACTTTACCAGCCATCATGAGGTCGGTGGCGCGACGGATCGCGTCGACGAGGGACTCGCGGCAGCCGTATTTATTGTCGAACTTCGACTTGGTCACGGAATCGTTCACGTTGATCGCGGGGATCGGCAGGGTGCCGTTCTTCATGCGCTCATGGAGACGCAGTACACCGGTGGTGGTTTCTTCCGAAAGACCCTTGATACCGGTGATCAGTTCGGGGTATTTGTCGAACACCATGTTGGTGAGGTCACCGCCGTCGTCGAGGATCATGTTGAGCGGCTTGCGGTCTTCACCGAAGAACAAGGTCTGCTCGATGCACCAGTCGAATTCTTCGGCGTTCATGCCCTTCCAGGCGTAAACCGAAATGCCGGCAGCGGCGATGGCGGCGGCGGCATGGTCCTGGGTGGAGAAAATGTTGCAGGACGACCAGGTCACTTCCGCACCGAGTTCTACGAGCGTCTCAATGAGCACCGCCGTTTGAATGGTCATGTGCAGACAGCCGGCGATCCGGGCGCCCTTGAGCGGCTTCTGAGCGCCGTACTCCGCGCGCAATGCCATGAGGCCCGGCATTTCTGCCTCGGCCAGTTTGATCTCCTTACGGCCCCATTCGGCCAGGGAAATGTCCTTTACCTTGTATTTCACGAATTTCTCGACAGTGGAGGTGTTTGCCATATGGTTTTAAAGTGACTTAGTTTGCTGAATTTCAGGCTGCAAAGATACGATTTTACCGGCTTATTCCCCAACCGAAAATCACGGATTTTCCACTAAAACCGGCCACAGGGAGTATCTTGCAGGACAAACAGCAACGGATGCCAATTGTTTTCCGATACGGCGAGGAAAGCGACGCCCTTTCCGGCGCCGTCTGGCAGTGCACCGAATCAACGGAGGAACTCGGCGATATTCTTTCGCTGAGTCCGGAATCGCGTGCGCTCCTGGCATCCTTCCGCAGCGAACGACGCCGGCGCGAATGGCTGACCGTTCGCCGGCTGCTCCGTGAACTATATCCCGATCATCCTGCACCCGAGATCCGGTATTCCGGGAACGGACGCCCTTCACTTTCGGATGGCAGCCACATTTCCATTTCTCATTCGGAACACTACGTGACCCTTTGCTGGTCGCGCAGCCATCGGCTGGGTTGCGATCTTGAATCCATTCGTCCGCAGATCAATCGCCTCGCCGGAAAATTCGTTGGGGAAAACGAACGGTCTTTTCTTGGTGATGAGCCCTCGCTCGAAGCGCTGCACCTGGTTTGGGGCGCCAAGGAATCGCTCTTCAAACTCTACGGCTCCGGCGGTGTGGATTTCCGAAAAGAGCTCGAAGTATACAGCTTCCAGATCGGAGCATCGGGAACCCTCCGGGCTGCGATTCGAAAAACGGATTTCAATCTGGATACGCTGATCCGGTACCGGTTCTTTGATGACATGTTGCTCGTCTATACCGCCCATCCGGCCTGACTCTTGGCGATTTCGTACTTTAGCCATTGCGTATGGAACCAGGGATCCTCGAATTGCTCAAACGTGCCCGCCGGGAGAACCGCAAGCTGTTCGCCGTTCTGGTGGATCCCGATAAGACGGACGATCGAAGCCTGGATGTCCTGACGAAAGCAGGCAAGGAAGCCGGTATCGATCTCTTCCTGGTTGGCAGCAGTATCCTGCGCGACGACCGCTTCGATTCCACCCTCCTCCGGCTGAAACAGCAGGCGCATTGCCCGGTGATCATCTTTCCAGGCAACGCCATGCAGGTAAGCGAACATGCCGACGGGATCCTACTGCTCAGCCTGATCAGCGGTCGTAATGCCGACCTGCTCATCGGACAACATGTCCTCGCTGCGCCCTTCCTACGAAACAGCGGAATAGAAATCATTCCCACCGCTTACCTGCTTATCGACAGCGGCGCTCCGACCTCGGTCAGCTATATGAGTCAGACACTGCCGATCCCGCACGACAAAGACGATATCGCTTCGTGTACCGCCTTGGCCGGTGAACAACTCGGATTACAGGTCTTGTACCTGGATGCCGGCAGCGGTGCCCGCCATCCGGTCAGCGCCCGCATGATCCGCAACGTCCGTCAAGTGACGAATAACCCGCTGGTCATCGGTGGCGGCATCCGTACACCCGAAAAAGCAGTCGAACTCGCGCAGGCCGGAGCCGACATGATCGTCGTAGGTAACTCCCTCGAAACCGATCCCGGCCTCCTGCAAGAACTGGCTGACGCGGTACACCTGACGGTGCGATAGGAGTTTCGGGTTCCGGGTTTCGGGTTCCGAGTTAAAGGAGTATGATGAATGAAATCTTATCCTGAGTAGATAAGGCTTTCATGATATCGGGTACAGACAGAAAAAACTGGAAACTGGAAACCGGAAACGCAGAACCCGAAACTATTTACCCCCTTACTCGCCTATCGCATCTTTCCGTGCAAACTGTCGGATCGAGTTGGCGTTGGCGTTGAATTTTAGTTTGAAGCGGCGGCTGAAGTAGGCCGGATCTTTGAAGCCTACGCGGTGGGCGATCTCCTGGATGTTGTCGGGTTGTGTACGCAAGAGTTGCATCGCGCGCTCGAGGCGCTGGTTTTCGATATAGTCCTGGAGGTTCTGGCCCGTCAGGGATTTGAAAAACTGTCCGACGTAGTCTTCGCTTACATACGCGATGTTGGCAATCACCTTGTTGGAAAGGTCTTTTTCCAAATTACCCTGGATGTACTTGACGATGTCGACAAGGCGCCGATCAGCAAGGAACTCCAGGCGCTCCACATACGGACGAAACCTCGCCTGCGAGTCGATGTACCGGCACAGGTGAATGATGATCTCCTCCATGTAGTTGGAGATGATCTTATCCCGCCCCAGTTTGTTCTGCTCCTGTTCCTGGGTGATGTACCGGATCAGGTGACCGAACTCCAGATCGGCCGGCATGGGAATGGCCGGCAGTTGGAGGATTTCGAAAAAAGGAATCGCATTGTACAACAGCACCTCGAAGGATATCTCCGTGTACAGTTCGCGCAACTGGGAAAAATCTTCCGAGCAGGATACATCGCGGAGAAATTCCTCACGGGGATGACCGGCGTCGAACCCATCCGGACCGATGATGGTCTGCCTTCCCGAACCGAACCTCAAGTGATGCTGCTGCCCGGCAGGGAAGAAATAAAAATCACCTGGTGAAACGGGAACAGCATGCGGACCCACCGACAGGTGGCCCTTGTTCAACATGTAGATCACATTGTGCTGTTCCATTCTACCCTGGAAGGCGAACGGATGAATCACTTCGCGAAATGCAGATCCGAGAAAACGGATCTGAAGAGAATCAATAAACTTGTTTAGCAGCGACATAATAACCCCCCAAATTTGAAAGCGGTTGCTCGCTACAAACAACCTCCCCCGAATTAGTAGTACCGAAAGTTAGCCATTTCATCTTGGTTTTATCCAAGTCGGGTACGGATAAATTCAATTTACAAGGCTCAAGATTTTCCTGAATTCAAGCTGAATTTCAATTTTGACACCTGGCTGACAAAATCAGGGTTCAATAACTGTCAAAATTCGCCCTTCATTCGAATTACTCATCTTTGCAGGGTGCAGGAATTAGTCAGCATGTTCAACCAGCAAATGACGTGGCTGGAAGTGGCGGGAATGTTAACGGGTCTGGCCGGCGTTTGGCTCACGGTTCGCGCATCCTGGTGGTGCTTTCCGGCAGGCATCCTGAGCGTTTCGATCTACGCGATCATTTTCTTTCATCCCACCATCCGGTTGTATGCCGACGGAATCCTGCAACTGATCTTTATACCGCTGCAAATCATCGGCTTGGTAAATTGGAGAACGAGAAAGGACACGGATAGCATGATCAGCAGCACGCCGGTCAAGGAATGGGTCCTGCTCTTCCTGGTTTTTCTCGCGGGTTGGTTTTTCCTGTCCTCTTTCCTGCATCGTTACACCCATGCTTACCTACCCTGGCTCGATGGGGCGCTGACGACCCTATCGCTGATCGCCCAGTGGCAGATCGCCCGGAAACAACTGGAGAACTGGCTCCTGTGGATCTTCGTCGACATTATCTACATTCCCTTGTATCTCGCCCGTGAATTACCCCTGACCGCCTTCTTGTACCTGGTCTTCCTGTTCATGGCCATCGCCGGTTATCGCAGCTGGCGAAAACAACTCGTAGCCGATGCCTGACCCCTCCATACTCCGCATCGCGTTGCTCGGACCCGAATCGACCGGGAAGTCCACCCTGGCTGAACGCCTGGCAGAACAACATCGGACGGTCTGGGTGCCGGAGTTCGCACGCACGTATCTCGCATCACTCGATCATCCTTACACCGAATCGGATGTCGTGCATTGCTTCCGCGAGCAACTGGCAGCGGAAAACCGCATGGCATTCACTGCTTACCGATACTTGTTTTGTGACACGGAAGTCATCAACTTCCGCGTATGGCTGCTCTATCGCTTTGGACACTGCCCATCCTTCGTCTCCGATGCCTGGACGAACCGTTACGACTTTTACCTGCTCACCTATCCCGACATCGCCTTCGAACCGGATCCGTTGCGGGAACATCCGGGCCGACGGCTCTTCTTCTTCGACTGGTACAGGCGTGAATTGGAAATGCGCGGGGCGAGTTACGCCGTGATAAAAGGTGAGGGTGAAGCACGAATCCGAAACGCGAAACTCGCGTTGGACCAATTTCTTGCTGCGCGAGCTCAGTAACGGAAAACGTAGCGAAGGGAAATTCCGAAATCGATCCATTCAGGACCGGGATTCAGGAACTCATAAAAAGGCGTCGCGTCGATACCGATGGTCAGCGGCACCACTTTGCGGACCTGGTATTCGATCTGGATCGTGGCATCGACACCAACGGATACGACATCCTTCTCGTAGTAGTCGGCCTCATCACCATTGCGCTTGTAATATCCCTGCGGATCAAACGGAAAATAACCGGCATGCGCTCCTCCGCCGACGATAAAATCGAGCGGCAACTGGACGATCGGCAACTTGAACGGAATCTGCTTGATCACAAAACCCTTCGCCGTATAGCCACCGGAAGCGATGTTGGTATAATACGCGTCGATCTGGTATCCGATGGCATTGTTCGTATTCGCGAAATACTTGAAGGTGACCCCAGTATTGAACTTGCCGGCCCGGCCACCGATAGCCGCATAATACAACTGCGCACTGGCGTACTGTGCACCCAGAAAAACGAAGAGGAATACGAAGAGATATTTTTTCATGCCAAGACGAAAATAGCGATTTAGTCCGGATCCCGCGCTATCGGATTCTTGCTACCTTTGTCCTTATCACTGGGGTGCCTCCTGATCCACGGGGGCTGAGATCATACCCATCGAACCTGAACAGGGTAATGCCTGCGAAGGGAGGTAGGTAAACAATGCGGGCGCGCATTCGCCCCGGTCTGCGCGTTGTTGTTTAACCTAAACGATCAAAAACATGCTTATTGAAAATTGCCGTGTGAACAGGCTTCGCCGGCTGTTGACCTTCGTGCTCCTGCTCGTGACGGCGCAGGGAAGCGCTCAGGGTGTCTTATCCGGCACCTTACTGGATGCCGTTACCAAAGAGCCGGTGATCGGCGCACTGGTACGGGTCGACGGCTCCTTTACGGCCACCGTCAGCGACCTCAATGGAGGTTTTCGCTTTTCGCAACTACCCGCGCCGACCATCGCGCTCACGGTGACGCACCTCAGCTATAACGATGTTCACGTGACGGCCACCGTCCCGAATGAGAACCTGCAACTGCTGCTGGAACCCAGGACCATCCTGTCGGATGAAGTGACGGTGACCGCTACCCGGGCCGACAACAAATCGGCGATGACCTACACCAGTGTTACAAAGGAAGACCTGCAATCGCTCAACCTGGGTCAGGACCTTCCGATCCTGCTGAACTACCTGCCTTCCGTCGTCACCACGTCTGATGCGGGAGCTGGCGTTGGCTACACTGGCATACGCATCCGGGGCAGCGATGCTACCCGGGTGAACGTGACGATCAACGGCGTACCGGTCAATGACGCGGAATCCCATCAGGTCTATTGGGTCGACTTGCCCGATATCTCTTCGTCCGTTGACAACCTCCAGGTGCAGCGCGGCATCGGGACATCCACCAATGGAGCCGGCGCCTTTGGCGGCAGTATCAACATTCGCAGCGACGCTACCAGCGCGGATGCCTACGGCGAGATCAACAGTTCCTACGGTTCATTCAACACCTGGAAAAACACCCTGCGGTTTGGGACCGGGTTGCTGCAGGGAAAATTCGGACTGGAAGGCCGGCTGTCGAGGATCACGTCCGACGGTTTCATCGAGCGGGCCAGCAGCGACCTGCGTTCCTACTATCTCAGCGGCGGCTACTTTGGAAAAAATCAGTCGCTTCGCTTCGTGCTATTTTCCGGGAAAGAACAGACCTTTCAAGCCTGGTACGGAGTTCCGGAAGATTCATTGGCAACCAATCGGAATTTCAATCCGGCCGGACTCTACTTCGGACAGGACGGACAAGCCCGTTACTACGACAACCAGACCGACAACTACCAGCAGGATTATTACCAGGCCATTTACAATCGTACACTGGGTAAATGCTGGACGTTGAACGGTGTCTTGCATTACACGAAAGGCCGCGGCTATTATGAAGAGTATCGACCGTCGGATGCGTATTCGAATTACGGACTTCCGGATTTAGCGATCGGTGACGGTGTGATCACGGCAACGGACCTGGTCCGGCAGCGTTGGCTGGACAATGACTTCTATGGGCTCACCGCCTCCGCCAATTACCTGTACGATCGCTGGGATTTACGCCTGGGCGGAAGTTACTATCGCTTTGAGGGCATTCATTTCGGCGAGCTGAAATGGGCACAGCTACTGGGCACCGTGCCCACACCGTACCGGTACTATGAAAACACTGCTGAAAAGAATGATCAGAACATCTTCCTCAAAGCGCATTACACCTTAAGCCCCGGACTCTATCTGATGGGCGATCTGCAATTCCGAAAGGTAAATTACACGTTTGAAGGACCCGACCGTACGGGCAACCGCCTTCCGCAAACTGTCAACCTCGACTTCTTCAATCCGAAAGCCGGTATCACCTACGAGTGGAATGCGCGGCACCGCGTGTACTTTTCTATTGCACGCGGAAGCAAGGAACCGGTGCGCGACGACTTCGTCGATTCTTCACCGGACAGTCGCCCGAATGCCGAACGCATGACCGACTTTGAAGCAGGTTATCATTTCAATGCACGCGCGGTCCGCCTATCCGTCAATGCCTACCTGATGGACTACACGGATCAACTGATCCTGACCGGGAAGATCAACGACGTCGGCGAATACACCCGGCAGAACGTGCGTGACAGCTACCGGGCCGGTATTGAATCTGAACTCGCCTGTCACCTGACCCCCAAGTGGGTACTGGCCGGCAACCTTTCCATCAGCCGCAACCGGATTCGGGAATTCACCGAGTACATTGACAACTACGATCTGGGAGGACAGCAGGTGAACAACTATCAGAACGTCCCGATCGCCTTCTCACCTGAAGTGATCGCTGCTTTGCAACTCATCTTCAAACCAGCAAAAGGGCTTAACCTGACCGTGGCGAATAAATACGTCGGCCAGCAATTCCTCGACAATACGGCCGACAAGGACCGAAGCCTGGATGCGTTCCTGGTCACCGACCTTCGGGCGGAGTACCGGTTCTCGCTGAAGTCCATGAAGGATATCTGCTTCCGCTGGGCCGTCTACAACCTGTTCAACCGCGAGTATGCCCCGAATGGTTATACGTACTCGTACATCGCCGGCGGGCAAACCACTACCGAGAATTTCTACTATCCGCAGGCGGGGATTAATGGGGCGATTGGAATTTCGGTGAGATTCTAAAGCCAGTTGAACCGTCATAACGTTGTAACGTTGTAACGTTGTAACGTTGTAACGTTTGAACGTTGTAACGTTTGAACGTTAAAACGTTACAACTGTTAATTGCACGAAGATCTCCTGATAAAAGCCCGACTCACTTGCAATTACAACTCGGCGACATATTCACCTTCGCCGATTTCACGACCAGTTGGTCGATGCGCGTCTGTTGTTCCTGCGTGAGCAGGATGCCGCGCAACTCCAGCAACTTCAGGTTCTGAAGTTTGGAGATTTCGTCGGGCACGTCTTCCAACTCGTTGTCCCACAATTCGAGCACTTCCAGTTGCTCGAGATCACCGATCGTCTCGGGGAGTCGTACGATCTGGTTGCGGTTGAGACCGAGAAAAATCAACTGACGCAGGCGACCGATCTCACGTGGCAGTTCCGACAATTGGTTATTGGACAAATTGAGCCGCTCGAGGAAAACGAGATTTCCGATTGCAGCAGGCAGGGAATCGATCCGGTTACGACTCAGATCCAGTTCCCGAAGGTTGGTGAACGAAAAAATCTCCGACGGAATGGAATCCAGTCGTTGTTTTGACAAGTTCAGCCGGAATACCCGTTCCGGGTAAAGCCGGGCTTCCTGCATGCTCCGATAGATGTAATTCGAGTCATTGGCCAAAGCAGTGGATTGTGCAGAGGCCGACGGAGATCCGAACAGGGCGGGTAGAAGGAGGAGGCAGGCGAACAAGGTCCGCATCACTGGATTAACGTCAGGAAAGCAGTTTTGTTGCATCCAAACGGTCTTGTTCCAACTGCCGGCGCAGGGCGTCCAGATCGGGCAGGTTTCGGTCTTCGCGAATCCGGGAATGAAACCAAATCCGGAGGTTTTTGCCATAAATATTCTCGTCAAAATCGAAGAGGTTGACTTCAATACTCCGGGTCTTTCCCTGCACCACCGGGCGATTCCCGATGTATAGCATTCCCTTGAGGATGCGCCCCGCGTACTCAGCTCGTACAGCATAAATGCCCTCAGCCGGTATCAGCTGATAGGGCGCTTCAATGCGCAGGTTGGCCGTGGGAAAGCCGATGGTCCGCCCGATGTGGTCGCCCTCTACAACCACTCCCGAAAATGAAAACGGATGTCCGAGCAATTCGGCAGCGCCGGCAACGTCCCCTTCGAGCAGGGATTTGCGGATCTTGGTCGAGCTGACAGCCATTTCATTGACCAGTGCTGCCGGAATTTCCTCCAACTGAAAACCGTAGACCGGAGCCATTACTTCCAGGTCCTTGTACGAACCCTCCCGGTTACGTCCGAACCGATGATCATAGCCGATCACCAGCGTCGAGGTTCCGATGGCATTCACCAGAACGTCCCGCACAAATTCCGTGGCGGAAATACGGGAAAATTCTTTGCTGAACGGTTGCACAATCAGGTGATCGATCCCCGCTTCGCGCAACAGGCGTTCGCGTTCTTCGATGGTCGTGATCAGTTTAAGGCTATCGTCATCCGGTTGAAGGACGGTTCTGGGATGGGGAAAAAAAGTCAAAACGACCGTCTCTCCTCCATCACGTGACGCCAACTCGCGCATACGACGGATGATCAGCTGGTGCCCGGCATGGACCCCGTCGAAGGTACCGATGGTGACCACGGCTTTTTCCAGACGGGTGAACTGTTCGAGCGAAGAATAGACTTTCACGGATTACGGTTGGGCTGCAAAAATAACATTCGCCGGCGACCCGCACGGAATCATTGGAGATGCGTCTCAGGATGCGTACGTTTGCGGCCGTTTAAACACCAATTCTACACGATTATGAGCGGTAACAAAATAACCATGGCCGGCGGCAAGTTGCAGGTGCCTTCGGATCCCATCATTCCCTTCATCGAAGGCGACGGCACGGGGCCGGACATCTGGCGCGCATCCGTACGCGTCCTCGACGCGGCTGTGGAAAAGGCCTATCAGGGCAAGAAAAAGATTGTTTGGAAGGAAGTCCTGGCCGGCGAAAAAGCGTTCAACCAGACCGGAAACTGGCTTCCCGATGAAACGCTGGATGCGTTCAAGGAATACCTCGTCGGTATCAAAGGTCCGCTGACCACCCCCGTCGGTGGCGGCATTCGCTCGCTCAACGTGGCGCTTCGCCAGATCCTTGACCTTTACGTGTGCCTCCGCCCGGTTCGTTGGTTTGAAGGTGTTCCTTCCCCTGTCAAGAACCCGGGCGCGGTGGACATGGTCATCTTCCGCGAAAACACCGAAGACATTTACGCGGGCATCGAGTTCGTTGCCGGCTCGCCGGAAGCGAAAAAGGTGCTCGACTTTTTAGCGAAAGAATTCCCGAAGGAGTTCAACAAGATCCGCTTCGGAACGGTGGAGAAAGGCGAAGCGTATTTACGTATGGCCGGTTCGAATGAATCTCCCGAAGTAAATGTCGGACTGGGGCTGAAGGCCGTTTCCAAGATCGGCTCCGAACGCCTGATCGGCAGCGCGATCGAATACGCGATCCGTCACAAGCGGAAGTCGGTCACCATCGTGCACAAGGGGAACATCATGAAGTTCACATCCGGCGCTTTCCGTGATTGGGGATACGCGCTCGCTGAAAAAATGTACGGCGACCGGGTGTACACCTGGTCACAGTGGGAACGTACGAAAAAAGAGAAAGGCGAAGCGGCAGCCAACGACGAACAAAAAGCAGCCCTGGCCTCCGGACGCATTCTGGTGAAAGATGCCATCGCCGACATCACCCTGCAACAGGTCCTGACCCGTCCGGAAGACTTTGACGTCATCGCCACCCTTAACCTGAATGGCGACTACCTCAGCGATGCACTCGCGGCTCAAGTCGGCGGTATCGGCATCGCCCCGGGCGCGAATATCAACTATGTGACCGGCCACGCCATCTTTGAAGCCACCCACGGGACTGCGCCTAAATACGCCAACCAGGACAAAGTGAACCCGGGTTCCGTGATCCTCTCCGGCGCCATGATGCTGGAACACCTTGGCTGGATCGAAGCGGCTAACCTGATCTATTCCGGTATGGGAAAGAGCATCGGCGCGAAGCGTGTCACCTACGACTTCGAACGCCTCATGCAGGGAGCAACACTTCTGAAGTGTTCCGAGTTCGGCGAAGAGATCATCCGAAACATGTAAAAGATTGCTTACGCATCACAACCCCTGCCGGTCGAATCGCACCTGCAGGGGTTGTTCATTTTCACACCATTTCGGGGGTTGTCGTACCCCCTCAATGATTACCTTTGGCCGACATTGAACAGCCCATCCGGGAAGGCGGTCAGGTTGTCGTACCCCCTCAATGATTACCTTTGGCCGACATCGACTATGACCCTGATCGGAGCGCTCATCAAACAAGGCCTGATTCTCGGCTCGCGCGTTCGTCTGCGGGAGATTGACCCCGCCCGCGAACAACGAAAGGAGCTGCGCAAGTTGTTGCGCGCGGCGCGATCAACGGCTTTCGGAAAACACTACGGCTTTGATGAGCTCCTGTCGGTGCGCGACTTCGTTGCGCGCTTCCAGGATCAGGTTCCACTGTTCACTTACAATTCGATATACAAGGATTGGTGGCACCGTTGTCTGGCGGAAGAGACGGATGTCTGTTGGCCGGGTTATGTGAAATACTTCGCCCTTTCGTCCGGAACGTCCGAATCCGCGAGCAAGCACATACCGGTTACCAGGGAAATGATCAAAGCCCTGCGGAAAGCAAGCATCCGGCAGATCCTGACACTTGGCCGATACGATCTTCCGGCTGAATTCTTTGAAAAGGGCATACTCTGGCTGGGCGGATCCACCGACCTTAAAAAGCACGGCGGCTATTACGAAGGCGATGTGAGTGGCATCTCGGCAAGGCGTGTGCCTATCTGGTTCCAACGGTATTACAAACCGGGAAAAGAGATCTCCCGTGAGAAGGACTGGAACGTCAAACTGGAAGAGATCACCCGTCAGGCTGCCAATTGGGACATCGGCATCATTACCGGTGTTCCTTCCTGGGTACAGTTGCTGATGGAGAAAGTGATCGAGCGGTACAAACTGAAGACGATCCACGACCTCTGGCCCAATCTGCGCGTGTATGCTCACGGTGGGGTTTCCTTCGATCCTTACCGGAGTTCCTTCGAGAAATTCTTCGCGCATCCGGTCCATTACATCGAAATGTACCCGGCATCAGAAGGCTTCTTTGCCTTTCAGACAGAACCGGGCGTCCGGCACATGCGCATGGTGCTGAACAACGGGATCTTCTTCGAGTTCATCCCGTTCAACGAAACGAACTTTGATGACAACGGCGAACCGTTACCCGGAGCGAAAGCCGTCACCATCGACAAGGCCGAGAATGGAAAGGACTACGCCCTTGTACTGAGCAGTTGCGCCGGCGCCTGGCGGTACCTGATCGGCGACGTGATCCGTTTCACCGACGTTTCCCAGGGCGATATCATCATCACCGGCCGCACCAAGCATTTCCTGAGCCTGGTTGGGGAGCACTTGTCGGTCGACAACATGAACCACGCCGTGGAGGCCGTTAGCCGGCGTTTCGGTGTCGATATTCCCGAATTCACCGTTTGTGGTGTTCCCCATGAGGGCAGCTTCGCGCACCAGTGGTACCTCGGGGTACAACACGGTTCGCTGAACGTTGACGAAGCCATCCGACACCTCGACGACGAATTGAAACGATTGAATGACGACTACGCGGTCGAGCGTGATTCGGCCCTGCACGCTCCTATGCTGAGAACCATTCCTTCCGACCGCTTCTATCAGTTCATGCAGGCGAACGGACGGATGGGCGGTCAGAACAAATTCCCGCGTGTCATGAAGGCCGTCCAACACGACGCCTGGAAAAACTTCCTCGACACGTCGCGTTAATCTTCCCTGTATGCTCGAGCCTCTGCTGAGCGGTATCACATTTGGTCTGGCGCTGGCCCTGATGGTCGGGCCGGTATTCTTCGCCCTTATCCAGACCAGCCTCCACGAAGGTTTCCGCGCCGGACTGTTCTTCGCATTCGGCGTCTTTGCCAGTGATGCCTCGCTGATCGCCCTGGGTTACCTGTTTGCCGGACAACTCGACCTGCTCAACACGCATCGCGACATCATGGGATGGGTGGGCGGCTCTGTACTGATCATCTTCGGCATCGTCCAGATGACCCGACAGCCGAAAGCGAAGGAGGTTGATGACGACCGGCGCACCGTACATGGCCATTACCTGGTCCGCGGATTTCTGATGAACACCCTCAACCCGATGGTGCTCCTTTTCTGGTTAAGCGTGATCGGGATCGTCAGCGTACGAGAGCAATACACTTTGTCGGATCGCTTCACTTTTTTCGGAAGCGTGCTGGGCACCGTCTTGTGTACCGACCTGCTAAAATCCTACGGCGCCGGAAAACTGAAACGGCTCCTGAACGCCCGTGTGATGAAATGGATCAACCGCATCACCGGGTTGATCGTAGCGGGATTCGGAGTGGAAATGATCGTGCGGGCGTTCCTGCAGTCTTAACAACGTGAGGAATACCGCTGATACATTGTAACCGTTACGCCTCCTTCACTTCCTCCCGTCCGTCGGCATGACGCGCGAATCGGGTGCGGGAGCGATCGTGCACCTGGTCGTACCGCGGCCAGGGCCAGCCGCCGAATTGCGTGCGGTGATAGTCCTCGAAGGCCTGGTTGATCTCCTCCTTGGTGTTCATCACGAAAGGACCGTATTGGATAACTGTTTCGCCGATCGGACGGCCCTGCAATAAGAGGATGCTCGCAGGATGATCGCCAGCGATGATTTCAACAACGGCATCCGGCTCCAATTCGACAGCATTGTAGCGCGGGATCACCGTCTCGGCTACACGAATGCCCTCTCCTTCGTAGCAGTAGATCGTACGGTTGACACCTTTGGCCGCAACCGGCAGTGTCCAACTGCTACCCGCCTCCATCTTGATATTCCAGACCGCGACTTCGTGCTGTTCCGACGCTGCCCAGGAGTCTGGCGGTGGTGCCGGAGCGCGTTTGTCGCCGATCTTTCCGGCGATGACTTCCACCACCGTTTTCCTTCCGGCCTTATCCCGATGCACGTAGTTCGGGATGCTGTCGCGCCACAACATCTTGAAGTGCGGCTCCACCATCTTGTTTCGCGCCGGTAGGTTCAGCCAGATCTGGAAGAGTTCCATCGGATTCTCCTTCTCCTGGCTCAGCAAGGGAAACATCTCCGAATGTTGCACGCCCTTTCCGGCGGTCATCCATTGTACATCACCATTGCCGTAACGTCCGGCTGCACCCATGGAATCGGCATGGTCGACCAGGCCTTTCCGTACGACCGTGATGGTTTCAAAACCACGGTGCGGGTGTCCGGGGAAGCCCGGCACCTTCTTACCATGGTACATGCGGAATCCGTCCTTGATTATGAAATCATCGCCCAAGTGGCGACCCTGCAGCGAACAGGCCGGTCCCATTTCCAGATTCCCTTTCGGAAACTGGTCTTCGTGATGTACACAAAAGAGGAAAGGATCCGCGGTTTCCCATTGGAAACCCAGGGGTTTGATTTTCCGGATAGCTGGCATGGGAGAAGTATTTTCTGCGTCGCCTCCCAACTTTTTGGAAGCGGCGACCAAGGGCGCAGCCAGGGCGGTTGTCAGCCCCAGGGCGAAGCGTGAAAGGAAGTTCCGGCGTTGGAGTGGCTCACTCATGATTCGGGATTTTTTCGGGAAATTAAATCGCGTGGCGAGGCTAGTGTATAGTTACAAAAAACAGTTCCAACGGGCAATAGTTTTCCCTTTTTCTGTTCACCGCTCTGTTTCTCACGCTCTTTCTCACACCTCGCACTAATGCCAAGGAAGTCAAGTGTGAGTGTGAGAAACAGCGCGAGTGAACAGTAAAAAAAAGCCCCCCGGAGCAAACCGGGAGGCAATTTCGCTGTGGACGCTACAGGATTCGAACCTGTGACCCCTACCCTGTCAAGGTAATGCTCTAAACCAACTGAGCTAAGCGTCCGGGCACCCACGGTGAGGTGGGGGCGCAAAAGTAGAAAATTATCCAACGCCAGAAAATCCTGTCGGCTTTACCGTCTCAAAAAAAGCACAGTACGACGGCTTTTTTTAGCTTTGAAGGCCGATTCGCCCGCTCATGGCCAACCTGATCTCCGACCACCCTTTTCGTTCGCCGCTGGCAGAGCAGGAAACCGGCCTTTGCCTGGTGGACGAATCGCTCACGAGCCATACAGCCGGCACCTGTGATCTGCTCGCATTGTTCCATGCAGGCGGTTTGATCATCAGCCTGCAAGAACGTCGCAGCCGTAAGTTCCTGGCGCTCGAAACGCTACCTGCCGCGGAGCAACCGGGCCGATCCTCCGCCGAACAGTTTCGACTTGCGGTGAACGAGAGTCGGATCCTGAAGGAGTTCGAATTCAACCGTAGTTTTCTGGGATTCGGTAACGCCTGGTATACCTTGGTGCCAAACGGACTTTTCCAGCCGGGCGACGAAACGCGCCTGCTTCGCTTCACGCAAAGTCGTAGCGACCTGCAAGCCTTCCAACAACGCGTTCAGGGCTTTGACGTTCGACTGATCTTCGGTCTCGAACCCGAACTGTACCGCATGGCCGCTCACCTGTTTCAAAACCCGGTCATCCTGCACGCTGTAGGAGGTCAATTGGAGCGGGCCTCGCTTGAATCGAGCGTGGGCCAGCAACCGCACGTTTCGCTGCACCTCAGCCAGCGTGAACTCGACATCCAGGTGGCGCACGGAAAAAAATTACTGCTGCAAAATTCCTTTCCGGTCAATACAGCCGACGAAGTGCTGTACTACACCTTGTTCGTACTCGAACGCCTGGAATTGATGCCGGATCAGGTAAACCTCGAGATCTTCGGAAGCACAGACCCGCGCAGTGGCGCCTTTCTTCGATTGAAAGACCATCTTCCCCAGCTCCGAGTGGCCGGATGGCCCGACTATTTTCAAGCCAGTTATAAACTGCTCGAAGTGCCGGCTTATCGTCACCTCGATCTATTCAGCCTGAGCCTGTGCGCATCATAGGAGGCAGTCGCAAGGGGCGCATGCTCCAGGCTCCGGCCAAGTTGCCGGTCCGTCCGACCACCGACTATGCCAAAACCGGGCTGTTCAACATACTGAGTAACCGGATCGACTTCGAATCGGTCAAGGTACTGGACCTGTTTTGCGGAACAGGGGGCATCAGTTTCGAATTCGCTTCCCGTGGGTCACTTTCCATTACGGCTGTGGATCAGCATGCAGGCTGTGTTCGTTTCGTTCAGGAAACAGCGCGGCAACTGGATTTTCCCGACATCCGGACCGTTAAGGCGGATGTGTTTCGATACCTCAAACAACCCGCCATTCCCTATGACATCGTCTTCGCGGACCCGCCTTTTGAACTGGAGGAATCCGACCGTCTGCCGGAGCTGGTTTTGAACAACGGCTGGCTTGCACCAGCGGGTACGTTCATTCTTGAACACCAGGCGAAACGGAAGATCGTATCCGTACACGAACCGGCGGAAGTGCGCGTTTACGGGAACTGCGCCTTTTCATTTTATACTGCCGCGCCGGCAAAAGACTAAGTGTTTCGTAACTTCGTTCGCTCGCGTTAGCACCATGAAAAAGATCGCCGTTTTCCCCGGCTCCTTCGATCCGATCACCCTGGGTCACGAGAGCATCGTTCGTCGTTGTCTGCCGCTCTTCGACGAGATTGTGATCGGCATCGGGTATAACTCCAACAAACATTATTTCTTTTCGCAGGAACGGAGGGAGCACTTTATTCGTCAGACGTTTGCAGACGCTTCCAACATCCGGGTTGAACGGTATAGCGGACTTACGGTTGACTTCTGCAAATCGATCGGGGCGAGCTATATCCTGCGCGGGCTCCGCACATCAGCGGATTACGAATTCGAACGCGCCATCGCCCAGATGAACCGGGCGCTGCATCCGGGTGTCGACACGATTTTTGTCGTGGCGGACCCCCACTTGTCGCACATCTCCTCTACGATCGTGCGCGACATCCTCCTCTACCAGGGAGATGTCTCGCAATTCGTTCCGAAGTCGGTGACCCTATAAACCTTCAGGCTTTCTCGGACTTGAGATACTTTTCCAGCATCGCACGGAGGCTGGCATACGTGTTACCGAGGAACACACGGGAAAATTCATCCCGCGACATCCAGCGGGCATCCGTAATGGATTCTTCGAGCTGTGGCAACAGCGCTTCGTTGCCTTCATAACGCATGCGGTACCAGTGCGTTTTTTTCAATAAGCGCTTCCCTTTTTCCTCGTACGTATGAAAAGTAGGCCGAAGTTCCGATTCAATGACCGGAGCAGTGATTCCGCATTCCTCTTCCACTTCGCGAATGCCGGCTTCCTCTGGACTTTCGTCTCCATCGACCTTACCTTTTGGAAGATCCCATTTGCCTTTCCGGAAGATCGCCAGTAACGCGCCGTCCGTATTCTCCACCACACCGCCGGATGCTTCCACCAGGGTGTATAGGCGGCAGAACTGAAGCCAAACCGTATCGGGATGCTCGCATAGGTAGAGGATTCCGTTCGGCGACTTCTCCTTACTCAGCTCGCGGATGGCCCGATCCAGGGTCATTTCCTGTTCACTGGTGATCAGGTAGCCGGGTTGAAAATCAGTACCGCCTGCGTTGTACACCTCTACGAAGTGCAAGGGTTTGTCATGCAGATAAGCAGTGTGAATCACAAGAGTAAGTTAATACGAATAAGGATGATTCGCAGTTCTGAGCGAAAAATAATCTGAAACCTATTAGTACCACTAGTGGAACTCCCCATTTATTCAAAGGATCCGCAAACTGCCCAAACCCTGCTTCTCTGTATAGTAAATTCCATTACAGCCACTCATCCTATGATCGTATTGGAACGCCGGTTGTGCGGCGCATCACCTTCAAGGTCGTCATCCCAACGAACAGCGGGAAACGCCCGAATTGCGTAGTTTTGCACCATGTCCCAGCACGACGACACCGCCCACACCATCGCGGAGCACCTGCTTCAGATTAAAGCCATTCGCCTGCAACCAGAGGAGCCCTTTACCTGGGCGTCGGGTTGGAAATCACCCATCTATTGCGACAACAGGATCGCTTTGTCCTATCCAAAGATCCGTACTTACATCCGACAAGAACTGGTTAAAGCCATTGAAACGCATTTCGGTAAGCCGGATGTGATTGCAGGCGTCGCAACCGCAGCTATTCCACAGGGAGCCCTCGTTGCGGAAGCATTGGGGTTACCGTTCGTTTACGTCCGCTCCTCACCCAAGGATCACGGCCGTCAGAATCTCATTGAAGGGGAATTGAAACCCGGTCAGACGGTCGTCGTGATCGAAGACCTCGTCTCCACCGGAAAATCCAGCCTGAATGCGGTAGCGGCCTTACGTGAAGCCGGCTGCACCGTGAAAGGCTTGTTGGCCGTATTCTCATACGGATTGAAAAAAGCCGAAGAGAACTTCCGGACAGCTCACTGCCCATTCTACTCGCTGAGCAACTACGAAGTGTTGCTGGAAAAAGCCGTTGAAACAAAAGCCGTCTCCGGACAGCACCTTGAAGTACTTCGCCAATGGCGGCACGATCCGGAACACTGGAACGCGTAATGAAAGTTGTCGGTTTCGAATTTCGAGATCCGGGTTCCGGGTTTGAAATTGAAATCCGCAGTGCTACCTGATGCTATTGTGGTCGCTCTTACCCTTACTCTTCAAAACAACCCGAAACCCGAAACCCGGAACAAATAACCCACACGACCCGCATATCCTCCGACACCGCCCAACATGCTCTCATGCTGTTGTGGTCGCTTCACAG
>WBZP01002818.1_pt1 | contig 19586 bp, 17 predicted proteins | sample 5204301 | NCBI WGS metagenome assembly WBZP01 (sample SAMN12412401, study PRJNA552823) | activated sludge metagenome | isolation source: activated sludge from nitrification reactor of wastewater treatment plant... | place: USA: Pennsylvania | collected 2017 | reverse complement strand
TCGCCGCCTGGGTCGAACATCTCGAAGATCGCAGTGCGCCGCTGCCCGATGCCAGCGCACTGGTGGCCCTCGCCGAATCGCTGCGCATTGGCGGCGAAGTGCCGGCGGTTGCTGCCCCGGCCGCCGTCCCCGCACCGCCCCCGGTTGAAGCAGCGCAGGAGGAGTCGTTCGACGAAGCCACTGCCACGCTCGTCCTCGGAAACTTTGGCCGCGACGAGCCGGAAGCCACCGAGCCCGCCGAGACCGAGGAAGTGCTGGACATGGCTCCCCTCACGCTCGACGAGGCGCAGACGCCGGCAACGAGCGGCGTCGAGGAGGAAATGTTCGAAGGGGCATCAGCCACCGTCGTTCTGGGCCACTTCGGCGGCGACAAGACGCCGCTGGCACCGACGGTCGTGGAAGAAGTGGTCGATCTGCCGCCGCTGGCACTCGACGAACCCGCCAGCGATCTCGAAGACCAGATGTTTGCGGGCGCCTCGGCCACCGTCGTCCTCGGCAATTTCGGCGGCAGCGAACCCGCCGCCGCCCCCGAGGAAATCGCCGAAGAAATCGAACTGCCGCCGGTGGCACAGGACGAGGCCACACCCGCGAACGCCGACACGCTGCCGCGGCCGGGAACGGAAGCCTTCGACAACGCAGCAACCGTAGTCCTGCGCCAGTTCACCACTCCGGAGCCGGCCCCTGTCAGCCCGGAAGAGGCACTCGGTGCGCTTGAATTCGCACCGCTCGATCTCGCGGACGAGGTGCCCGAACCGGCCGCCGATACGGCAGCCCCCGTTCCCACCGAAGCCATCACGGCAATCGAGGAAGCGCCCGCCGTCGAAGCAGCGGAGGAAGTGCCGGACGCGCTCCCCGAACCGGCGGTCGAGCTGCCTGCCATCGTCGATCTCGACACCAGCGACGCCCAGCCCACAGAAGTCGCTCCCGTAGCGGCACCTGCCGAGGAAGCCGCCGTCGCGCCAAAGCTGAACATTTCGCCGACGCTCTACGAAATATTCATGGAAGAAGCACGTGGCCATCTCGCCACGTTGCAGGCGGAATTCGCCGTCCTCGACAACGATCCGACGCAACCGACCGCACACCAGATGGCGCGCGCCGCGCATACGCTGGCGGGCATTTCGGGTACGGTCGGGCTCGGCGACCTGAACCAGCTCGGCGTCGCACTCGAGCACGCACTGCTGCGCCGCGACATCACGGACCAGGCGGACAACCTCGCTGCCATCGAGATCCTGCGCCAGACCATTGCCGCGCTCGACGAAATGATTACCGACGTCGGCATGCAGGAACCGCCGCAGGCAGCCCCCCATCTCATCGCCGAACTGGCCGAAATCTATCCGCTGCCGGCGCAACCGGTAGTCGAGGATATCCAGGGGATCGAGAGCGTGCTGCCGGTGGTCGAGCCCGAACCGGTCGCGCCTCCCGAAGCGTTGTCGGCAGCATCGGCGGCTGAGCTGCCTGCAGCCGCCCCCGCCGCTGGCACCTCGATTCTCGCTGACCTGCCGGTCGTCAAGGATGAACTCGACGAACAGTTGCTGCCGATCTTCCTCGAAGAAGCGGCCGAACTGACTGTCGCGATCACGGAAAACCTGCGCGCCTGGCGGACCAACCCGGCGGATGCCGAAGCCGCCCGCGCCCTGCACCGACTGTTCCACACGCTGAAGGGCAGCGCCCGCATGGCTGGTGCGATGACCCTGGGCGAGATCACCCACGCCATCGAGTCGCACGTCGAGCATGCCAACAAGACTGGCGGCACCACGGCGGAACTGGTCGAGGAAATCGAAAGCACCTTCGACAGCGTCGTCCAGATCATCGAGCGCCTGCAGCGTGGTGAAACCCTCGAAACCCCGGTCGCGGCGCCTGCCGAAGCCGAGGAAATGCCGGCCGCTTCGCCCGCTGCGGGCACCGCAGCGGTGCCCGGCGGAGAACAGCTGCCGCAGGCCACGGTCGTGCAGGCCGAGGTCGCTGCACCGACGGAGGCTTCGGAAGAGGCCGCCGCGCAGCGCGCCGTGCTGCGTATCCGCGCCGACCTGATCGACCAGCTGGTCAACGGCGCCGGCGAACTGTCGATCGCCCGTGCCCGTATCGAAGGTGAAATGATCGGCCTCAAGGGCTCGCTGCTCGACCTGACGGAAAACGTCATCCGTCTGCGTCGCCAGTTGCGCGACATCGAAATCCAGGCCGAAACGCAGATGCAGTCGCGCATCGCGCAGAGCGAGGAAAAGCACGCCGAGGCCGGTTTCGACCCGCTCGAGTTCGACCGCTTCACGCGCTTCCAGGAGTTGACCCGGATGATGGCCGAGTCGGTCAACGACGTCGCCACCGTCCAGCAGAACCTGCTCAAGAACCTCGACGAAGCCAACGCGGCGATCCTCGCGCAAGCGCGCATGAACCGCCAGTTGCAGCAGGAACTGATGAGCGTGCGCATGGTGCCGTTCGCCAGCCAGGCCGAGCGTCTCTATCGCATCGTCCGCCAGACGGCGAAGGAACTGGGCAAGCGCGCCAACCTCGAAATCCGCGGCGGCCAGGTCGAACTCGACCGTTCGGTGCTGGAGAAGATCGGCGCTCCGCTGGAGCATCTGCTGCGCAACGCCGTCGCCCACGGCCTTGAAAGCCGCGAAGCACGGATCGCCGCCGACAAGACCGAGATCGGTGAAGTCTCGCTGACGCTGGCACAGGAAGGCAACGAAATCATCATCACGATGGCCGACGACGGTTCCGGACTCGACTACGAGCGCATCCGCGCCCGCGGTATCGAAGCCGGGCTGCTTGGCGCCGACGAAGTTGCCGACGAAGGCCGGCTGATCAAGCTGATCTTCGCGGCCGGCTTCTCGACCGCCACCGAAATCAACCAGATCGCCGGCCGCGGCATCGGCATGGACGTCGTCAAGACCGAAGTCGGCGAGCTCGGCGGCCGTATCGAAGTGAATTCCGTCGCCGGCAAGGGCACCACCTTCCGCCTCTACATCCCGCTGACGCTGGCCGTTACCCAGGCGCTGCTGATCCGCACCGGCAATCATCTCTACGCCATCCCGTCGTCGATGATCGAGCAGGTGCTGGAGCTGAAGGACACCTTCCTCGCCCGCATCCGCGAGGCCGGCGAGACGGCCTGGCTGGGCAACATCTATCCGTACCGCTTCCTGCCGCACCTGCTCGGCGAGACCAACGCGCTGCCCGAGGCCCGCCGCCAGTACTGGGTGCTGCTGCTGCGCTCCGGCGCCCAGCGCATCGCGGTTCAGGTCGACGAACTGCTCGGCAACCGCGAAATCGTCGTCAAGAACATCGGCCAGCAGCTCGCCCGCGTGGTCGGCATCGACGGTGCCACCGTGCTTGGCGATGGCCAGGTCGTGCTGATCCTGAACCCGGTCGCCCTGGCCTCGCGCGCACGCGTTGCCCACATGCCGGAAGCCGCTGCCGCCATCCCGCAGGCGCCGGTCGAGAAGGAAGAGGCCGCCTCGACACTGCCGACGGTCATGGTGGTCGACGATTCGCTGACGGTGCGCAAGATCACCGGCCGCCTGCTCGCCCGCGAGGGTTATCAGGTGCTGACGGCGAAGGACGGTGTCGACGCGCTCGAACAGATGCTGGACGTGATCCCCGATGTGCTGCTCGTCGACATCGAGATGCCGCGCATGGACGGCTTCGACCTGACGCGCAACGTGCGCGCCGACGACAAGCTGAAGGGCATCCCGATCATCATGATCACCTCGCGCACGGCAGACAAGCACCGCAACTACGCGTTCGAGATCGGGGTGAACAACTACCTCGGCAAGCCCTACCAGGAAGATGAACTGATGCAGTTGGTCGCCGAGTACACCAAGGCCAAGCGGCACTGATCGCTTGCAGCCTTCCCGAAGAAAGCCGGTGCGCTACCCGCCACCGGCTTTTTTTACGACAGCATAGCGTACCAGCGTCCGTTGGCGCGCCACGTCGTGCTCGACGAGCGGCAGCGGGTAGTCGCGTCCGATGACGGCGCCCACCGCCGCCTGCTCCAGCGGCGGCATCCGCCACGGCGCATGAATCCACTTCTCCGGCACGGCCGCCAGTTCCGACACGTAGCGGCGGATGAACTTGCCCTGCGGATCGAATTTCTCCGACTGCGTCACCGGATTGAAGATGCGGAACCACGGCTGCGCGTCGCAGCCGCTCGACGCCGCCCACTGCCAGCCGCCGTTGTTGGCCGCCAGATCGAAATCGAGCAGCTGGTCGGCGAACCAGCGCTCGCCCAGCCGCCAGTCGATGCCAAGATCCTTGCACAGGAAAGAGGCGACCACCATACGCAGGCGATTGTGCATGTAGCCGGTGGCCGCCAGCTGGCGCATCGCCGCATCGACCAGAGGGAAACCGGTCTGCCCGGCCTGCCACGCCGCCAGACCCTGCGGCCACTCATCCCAGACGATCGCGTCGTACTCCGGCCGAAAGCTCGCGCCCGCCACATGCGGAAAGCGGTCGAGGATCATGAAGTAGAAATCCCGCCACGCCAGTTCCGACAGCCAGGTCATGCCTCCCTCGCCACCCACCTGCAAGGCTTCGCGCACGAGCTGCCGGATCGACACCGTGCCGAAGCGCAGATGCGGCGACAGGTACGAGACGCCCTTCACTGCCGGGAAATCCCGCTGCTCGCGATAGCGCGGCATGCGCTCGCGGAAATCGGCCAGGCGCTCGGCGGCGCCGCTCATGCCCGGGCGGACGCCGCTGCCCGCCAGATCGACGGCTGCGAAGCCGATGTCGGCAAGCGACGGGACGCCACAGGCGACGAGCGGCTTCGCCAGCGCCCCCTCGCCGCTGGCGTGCCACGGCACCCCGGCCTCGTGCAGGCGGCGCAGCCAGGCATTCTTGTAGGGCGTAAAGACCGTGTAGGGACGTCCGGCCTGCGTCAGCACCGCGTCGCCATCGAAGAGCACGTGCTCACATACCGGCTGCAGGCTGCGCCCGTCCGCCGCAAGGGCGGTCGCCACCGCGGCGTCGCGTGCGCGGGCGAAGGGCTCGTAGTCGCGGCCGGCATGCACGGTACCCACCCCGAGCTCGGCCGCCAGCCGCGGAATTTCGTGACGGGCATCGCCATGGCGAACGATCAGTCCGCCGCCCCGCGCCCGCAGCGCCGCATCGAGTTCGAGCAGCGCCCCGTGGATGAAAGCCACCCGCCGATCGGTGCGCGACGGCAGCGCATCGAGGATTGCCGTGTCGAAGACGAAGGCACAGAAGACGGGGGCACCGGACGCCAGCGCGGCAGCCAGCGCTGCGTTATCGATGTCGCGCAGGTCGCGACGGAACCAGACAAGTCGGGGAACAAGCATAGGTCGTAGATTATCGCGTTTGTCTCGGGTTCCGGCGGGGATTAAAATGCGGACATGCAGTCCGTCAATCTGACCGATCAGTTTCTCATCGCCATGCCGGCGATGACCGACCCGTATTTCTCCGGCACCCTCGTCTATATCTGCGAACACAACGATCAGGGCGCCTTGGGTGTGATCGTCAACCGCCCGCTCGACATGACGCTGGCGGCGCTTTTCGAGCGCATCGAAGTGCCGCTGAACACGGCCGGTTTCGACCGCATGCCCGTCTATTTCGGCGGCCCGGTACAGACAGACCGCGGCTTCGTGCTGCACCAGCCGGTCGGCGGCTGGCAATCGACGCTGGCGGTCAATGACCACATCGGCCTCACCAGCTCGCGCGACATCCTGCAGTCCGTCGGCAAGCAGGGGGATCCGCGCGAGATCATCGTCAGTCTCGGCTACGCCGGCTGGTCGGCCGGCCAGCTCGAGGACGAGATCTCGCAGAACGCCTGGCTGACCGTGCCGGCGACGCCGCAGATCCTCTTCGACCTGCCCTTCGAGGAACGCCTGCCCGCCGCGATGAGCGCGCTCGGCATCAGCTTCGCTAACCTGGCGGAGGAAGCCGGGCATGCCTGATGCCCTCGCCGTGCCCCATTCTCCGCACGACGGCACGGTGCTCGCCTTCGATTTTGGCGCCAAGCGCATCGGCGTCGCCGTCGGCGAGACGGCCTTGGCGCAGGCCCATCCGCTGACCGTGATCCACGCCCAGGCCAGCGACGAACGCTTCGGCGCCATCGGCGCCCTGATCGCCGAATGGCACCCGGTGCTGCTCGTCGTCGGGATGCCCGCACACATGGGCGAGGCCAACGAGCGCGACACGCCGCACACCATGGCCGCCCGCTGCCGGCGCTTCGGCAACCAGCTGCATGGCCGCTTTGGCCTGCCGGTGGATTACGCCGACGAGCGGCTGACCTCGCTTGACGCCGAGGCCCGCCTGCGCGAAACCGGCCACGATGCCCGGAGCGCGAAGGCGCACCTCGACGCCGTTGCCGCCCAACTGATCCTGCAGACTTACTTCGAGAGCCACGCCGCCCATGCCCATCCCGCACATTCCTGACGCCGAAGCGCAGTGCGCGCAGCTCGCCGAACAGCTCCGGCCGAACGTCGGCGCCGACACCGCCCTCATCGGCATCTACAGCGGCGGCGCCTGGATCGCCGAGCGCCTGCGCGAACTGCTCGGCCTGAGGGAAGACACCGGCCTCATCGACGTCTCCTTCTACCGCGACGACTTCGCCGAGAAGGGGCTGCACGCGCAGGTCAAGCCGACCTCGATTCCCTTCGATGTCGAAGGCAAACACATCGTGCTGGTCGACGACGTGCTCTACACCGGCCGCACGACACGCGCCGCGCTGAACGAGATCTTCGACTACGGCCGCCCGGCCAAGGTCGAACTCGCCGTGCTCGCCGACCGCGGCGGACGCGAGTTGCCGGTGGCAGCGCAGTACAACACCTGGGACGTGACCCTGGCCGACGGTGAAACCCTCGTGCTGGCACGCGACGACAACGGCAGGCTTTCGTGGAGGCTCGACCATGAGTAAGGCGGATCGCCGGAGCAAGAACAGTCCGCAGCTCAACGCCAACGGCGAGCTGACCCACCTGCTCTCGACCGAGGGACTGCCGCGGGAAGTGCTGACGCACATCCTCGATACGGCCGCCTCGTTCATGGAGGTCTCCGAGCGCGACGTGAAGAAGGTGCCGCTCCTGCGCGGCAAGAGCGTCTTCAACCTCTTCTTCGAGAACTCGACGCGCACCCGCACCACCTTCGAGATCGCCGCCAAGCGCCTCTCGGCCGACGTCATCAACCTCGACATCAGCCGCTCCTCGACGGCCAAGGGCGAGACCCTGCTCGACACCATCGACAACCTCTGCGCGATGCACGCCGACATGTTCGTCGTGCGCCACGCCACCTCGGGCGCGCCCTACCTGATCGCCGAGCACCTCGCGCGCGTCGGCCGCAACGACATCCACGTCGTCAATGCCGGCGACGGCCGCCATGCGCACCCGACGCAGGGCCTGCTCGACATGTACACCATCCGCCACTACAAGAAGGACTTCCACAACCTGACGGTGGCGATCGTCGGCGACATCCTGCACTCGCGCGTCGCCCGCTCCGACATCCACGCGCTGAACACGCTTGGTGCCGGCGAGGTGCGCGCCATCGGCCCGCAGACGCTGCTGCCGACGCAGATGGAAAAGCTCGGCGTGCGCGTCTTCCACGACTTCGATGAAGGCCTGAAAGGCTGCGACGTGGTGATCATGCTGCGCCTGCAGAACGAGCGCATGAACGGCGCCCTGCTGCCCTCGGCACGCGAATACTTCCGCCACTACGGCCTGACGCCGGAACGGCTGGAACTGGCCAAGCCGGATGCGATCGTGATGCACCCGGGGCCGATGAACCGCGGCGTCGAGATCGACTCCGACGTCGCCGACGGCAAGCAGGCCGTGATCCTGCCGCAGGTCACCTTCGGCATCGCCGTACGCATGGCGGTGATGAGCATCGTGGCGGGGAACTGAACATGACCAACAAAATCTCGATCAAGAACGGCCGCCTCATCGACCCGAAGCACGGCCTCGACGCCCCGCGCGACCTGCACCTCGCCGACGGCAGGGTGGCGGCCATCAGCGAACCGGGGCAGGCCCCCGAAGGCTTCTCCGACGCCCGCAGCATCGATGCCGCCGGGCGCATCGTCTGCCCCGGCCTCGTCGATCTCGCGGCGCACCTGCCCGGCCTCGAAGGCGAACTCGCCGCCGCCGTCGCCGGTGGCGTCACCTCGCTCGCCTGCCCGCCGGACGGCCGCCCGCCGCTCGACGAACCGGGCCTCGTCGAGCGCCTCGTGCGCCGCACGGCCGATGCCGGCCTCGCCCGCGTGCTGCCGGTCGGCGCGCTGACCGTCGGCCTGAAAGGTGAAGCGCTGGCCGAACTCGGCAGCCTCGCCCGCGCCGGCTGCGTTGCCTTCTCGCAGGGCAGCAACAGCCCGATCGTCGATACGCAGGTACTGCTGCGCGCCCTGCAGTACGCCACCACCTTCGGCTACACGCTGTTCCTGCAGCCGCAGGACAAGTTCCTCGCCCGCGACGGCGTCGCCCACGACGGCGAAGTCGCCTCGCGCCTCGGCCTGCCCGGCATCCCGGCCGCCGCCGAATCGGTCGCCATCGCTACCGCACTGGAACTGGTACGCAGCACCGGCGCCCGCCTGCACTTCACGCGCCTCTCCAGCGCCGCCGGCGTCGCGCTGCTGCAGCGTGCCCGCGACGAAGGCCTGCCGGTGAGCGCCGACATCGGCATCCATCACCTGCACCTGACCGACATGGATATCGGCTACTTCGACAGCGCCGCCCGCTTCAACCCGCCGCTGCGCGCGCAGCGTGATCGCGAAGCGCTGGCCGCGGCTGCCGCCAGCGGCCTCGCCGCGATCTGTTCCGACCACACCCCGATCGACGAGGACGGCAAGGCGCTGCCCTTCGGCGAAGCCGAGGCCGGCGCCAGTGCGCTCGAACTGCTGCTGCCGCTGACGCTGAAATGGGCGCAGGACGCAAGGCTGCCGCTCGCCACCGCCCTTGCCCGCATCACCTGCGACCCCGCCGTCATCCTCGGCAGCCCGGCCGGCCAGCTCGCCGCCGGCGCCCCCGCCGATGTCTGCATCTTCGATCCCGAGGCGCTGTGGCAGGTCGCCGACGACACCCTCGTCAGCCAGGGCAAGAACACCCCGTTCCAGGGCTGCGGCATGCAGGGGACAGTCACGACGACGATCGTTGGCGGACGGGTCGTGTTCGCCGCCTGATCCAGCACCACTGCGCAACGAAAAACGGGCAGCCTAGGCTGCCCGTTTGGTTTGGGAATGCGGTTGCCGACAATTCAATTGTCATTCATCATGACTGCTATCGGCCAGAACCAGACGATGGCAGATAGCCCCAAAGGTGTTTTCAGTCGTCTCGAACTCGACGAGCAAAATGAGCTCCATAGACTTTCCTTACTCACCGGCCAATACATTGTTCTTAATTCTCATGACACCATGTGCGGTGGCCCTGGGGAGTGTGATGATATGGTCAGCGCATCCTGTAATGGTTGTATTTGGGAGCGTCTTTCTAGCCCTTGCGGCTTGGTCTATCTGGGCATCAATTACCAGGCCACGTAGCGTGCATGTGGATTTCGAAACAGGCCTCGCGACCTTGAAACCACCTCGATGGCTTAATCGATCCTCCCTCAGGACAATCAACATTCACGATTATTCCGAAATCTTTGCTGCTGTAAGAGGCCCTGGGGTGTCGTATTTCGTAGCTTTATCCAATCACCGTGGCGAGTGGATTACCTTGCTTTCATGTGTCGACGCATCGGAAGCAAATACAGCATGTGAGGAGTTATCAAACCGTTTCGGCCTAAATAATCGAGGGCTTCTGTAGGTAGTAGATAACGGTTGCTTTGGGTCGGTAGCAGCCCTACCCCAGTAAGCTCGTGACAACCCCCTCCAACGCCCCACCCACCTCCACCACCTTCCGCCGCGACGTCTGCCCGCTCTTCAGCGTCACCGCGCCCTTCGCCACCCCCAGTTTTTCTGCAATGAACGCCAGCAGCGCCGCATTGGCCTTGCCGTCGACCGGCGGGGCGGCGAGGCGGATCTTGAGGGCGTCGCCGTGTTCGCCGGCGACTTCGGTCTTCTTCGCGCCAGGCTGGATGTGCAGGGTCAGCGTCAGCGTGTCGCCATGGCGCTTCAGCCAGACGGGATCACTCACAGCAGCAGGAGCAGCATCTGCAGAAGGACGATGGCGAGCAGCGGCGAAAGGTCGATGTTGGCGATCGGCGGCAGGAAGCGCTGGATCGGCTGCAGGATCGGCCGCGTCAGTTGCATGACCGGATAGCCGAGCGGGGAATGTGGATTGACCCAGGACAGCACGGCCTGCAGGAACAGTGCGCCGATGAAGACCCAGATGGCGACGCGCAGGGTGCCGAGCAGCCCGTGCCACAGCACGAGCAGCGCCAGCGTTCCCTGGTCGACCGTTGCCGGGCTGCCGCGCAGCAGGAACACGGCGAGGACCAGTACGCACTGCAGCAGCCAGGCGGGCAGCAGGCTGGCGAGGTCAAGCCCGCCGAGACCGGGTACCACGCGGCGCAGCGGCTTCACCGCCCAGTTGGTGAGCTGGACGACGAAGGTGCCGATCTGGTTGCCGAAGCTGACGCGGTTGAGCTGCATGAAGAAGCGCAGCAGCAGCAGCAGCGTGAAGAAGCCGGCGATTGCGTCGACCAAATAGATAAGCGCCTGCATGTCAGGCCTCCAGGGGAGCCGCCCCGCGGGCAGGCGGCGAGTAGGGTGGGCGTGCGGGCTGTTTCATGTCAGGCCTTGCCGAGCTGTTCGCCCAGCTCCCGGCCGCGGGCATCGGCGGCCTTGACGCCGGCGACGATGCCGGCCTTGACCCCGCACTCGCCCATTTTCTCGAGCGCCGCGAAGGTCGTGCCGCCCTTGGAGGTAACGCGTTCGCGCAGCACGCTGGCCGGTTCCGGTGAATTCGCCGCGAGCTTTGCCGCACCGAGCGTGGTCTCGATGGCGAGCTGGCGTGCCTGCTCGGACGTGAAGCCGAGTTCCTCGCCCGCCTGCTGCAGCGCTTCGATGAAAAGGAAGACGTAGGCCGGGCCACTGCCGGAGACGGCGGTGACGGCATCCATCTGCGCCTCCTGGTCGATCCAGACGGTGCTGCCGACCGCCTGCAGCACGCGTTCGGCATTGGCGCGGCCGCTGGCATCGACCTCCGGCAGCGCGTGCAGGCCGGTGACGCCGGCGCCGATCAGGGCCGGGGTGTTGGGCATCGTGCGCACAAGCAGGCGATGGCCGCCAAGCCAGCGCGACATATCATCAAGGCGCAGGCCGGCAGCGATGCTGACGACGATCTGCCGGTCGAGGTGTGCGGCGATCGGGGCGCAGGCCTCCTTCATCTGCTGCGGCTTGACGGCAAGCACGATGACGTCGGCCGCCCAGGCGGCCGCTTCGGCCCCGGCATAGGTGCGCACACCGTAATCTGCCGCGAGTTTCCCGCGGTTCTCGGCGTTGAGTTCGACGACGGCGATGTCGCCGGCGGCAAAGCCCTTGTTCACGAGGCCGCCGATAAGGGCGTTGGCCATGTTGCCGCCGCCGAGGAAGGTGATCTTCATGCCTTGCTTCTTTCTCCAAAAATGGCGGTGCCGACGCGCACCATCGTTGCGCCTTCGGCGATCGCCGCCTCGATGTCGTGCGACATGCCCATCGACAGCGTGTCGAGCGGCAGGCCGTCGCCGCGCAGTTGTTCGTACAGTTCGCGCAGCTGCCGGAAGGGCTGCCGCTGCGCCTCGACATCTTCGACCGGCTCGGGGATGCACATCAGGCCGCGCAGGCGCAGGTTCGGCAGCGCAGCGATGGCCTTCGCCAGCGCGACGGCCTCTGCCGGTGCGCAGCCGCTCTTCGAGGCCTCGCCGCTCACGTTCACCTGCAGGCAGACGTTGAGCGGCGGTACGCCGGCCGGGCGCTGCTCCGAGAGGCGCTCCGCGATCTTCATGCGCTCGATTGAATGCACCCAGTCGAAGTGCTCGGCGACCGGGCGCGTCTTGTTGCTCTGCAGGGGGCCGATGAAATGCCATTCGAGCCCGAGCGGCGCCAGCTCGGCGACCTTGGCGACGCCTTCCTGCACGTAGTTCTCGCCGAAGGCACGCTGGCCGGCTGCCGCAGCGTCCCGCACATGACCGGCCGGCCATGTCTTGCTCACCGCGAGCAGCGAAATGTCCTTTTCATCGCGGCCGGCAGCCCGCGCAGCGGCCGCGATGCGGGCATGAACGGCTTGCAGGTTGGCGGATATTGGCGTCATAATCGACCGGTCTATTTATCCTGTTCGGGGCGCACGAAGTATAGCAGTTGCGCCCTGTCACCCGCCCGAGGACAACCCGCGATGGACATCACCGAGCTCCTGGCTTTCGCCGTCAAGAACAAGGCTTCCGACCTGCACCTCTCCGCCGGCCTGCCGCCGATGATCCGCGTCCATGGCGACGTGCGCCGCATCAACCTGCCCGCCATGGAACACAAGGATGTCCACGCCATGGTGTACGACATCATGAACGACGGGCAGCGCAAGGTGTATGAGGAAACGCTGGAGTGCGACTTCTCGTTCGAAGTGCCGAACCTCGCCCGTTTCCGGGTCAACGCCTTCAACCAGCACCGCGGTGCCGGTGCCGTGTTCCGGACGATTCCGTCGAAGGTGCTGACGCTCGAGGAACTCAACTGCCCGAAGATCTTCAAGGACATCTCCGAGTACCCGCGCGGCGTCGTGCTGGTGACCGGCCCGACCGGCTCCGGCAAGTCGACGACGCTGGCGGCGATGGTCAACCACATCAACGAGAACGACTACGGTCACATCCTGACCGTCGAGGATCCGATCGAATTCGTGCATGAATCCAAGAAGTGCCTGATCAACCAGCGCGAGGTCGGCCCGCACACGCTTTCGTTCAACAACGCGCTGCGTTCCGCGCTGCGTGAGGACCCGGACGTGATCCTGGTCGGTGAATTGCGCGACCTCGAAACCATCCGCCTGGCGCTGACCGCGGCCGAAACCGGCCACCTGGTGTTCGGCACGCTGCACACCTCGTCGGCAGCGAAGACCATCGACCGCGTCATCGACGTCTTCCCGGCGGCGGAAAAGGAAATGGTCCGCGCCATGCTCTCGGAATCGCTGCGCGCGGTGATCTCGCAGACGCTGCTGAAGACCAAGGACGGTACCGGCCGCGTGGCGGCGCACGAGATCATGATCGGCACGCCGGCCATCCGCAACCTGATCCGCGAGGCGAAGGTCGCGCAGATGTATTCGGCGATCCAGACCGGCCAGCAGTTCGGCATGCAGACGCTGGACCAGAACCTGCTGGAGCTTGTCCGCCGCAACATCGTGTCGAGCAACGAGGCGCGCACCAAGGCCGCCAACAAGGATGCCTTCGCGGCCTAAGGCCCGGGGCACGAGAGGAGGAGGCGCACCATGGAACGCGACCAGGCACTAAAGTTCATGCACGACCTGCTGCGGCTGATGTCGCAGAAAAAAGGCTCGGACCTGTTCATCACCGCCGGTTTCCCGCCGGCAATCAAGATCGATGGCAAGATCAACCCGGTGTCGAACCAGACGCTGTCGGCACAGCACACCTCGGAGCTGGCGCGCTCGATCATGAACGATCGCCAGGCCGCAGATTTCGAAGCGACGAAGGAATGCAACTTCGCGATCTCGCCGTCCGGCATCGGCCGCTTCCGCGTGAACGCACTGGTGCAGCAGGGCCGCGTCGCGGTCGTCTGCCGTACGATCAACATGACGATTCCCAACCTTGACGAACTCGGCCTGCCGCCGGTGATCAAGGATATCGGCATGACCAAGCGCGGGCTGATCATCTTCGTCGGCGGCACGGGCACCGGCAAGACGACCTCGCTGGCGGCGATGGTCGATTACCGCAACACGAACAGCTACGGCCACATCATCACGATCGAGGACCCGATCGAATATGTGCACGATCACAAGAACTGCATCGTCACGCAGCGCGAGGTCGGCATCGACACCGACAGCTGGGAAGCGGCACTGAAGAACACGCTGCGCCAGGCGCCGGACGTGATCCTGATGGGCGAGATCCGCGACCGCGAGACGATGGACTATGCCGTGGCCTTCGCCGAAACCGGCCACCTCTGCCTGGCGACGCTGCACGCCAACAGTGCCAACCAGGCCATCGACCGCATCATCAACTTCTTCCCCGAGGAACGTCGACCGCAGTTGCTGATGGACCTCTCGCTGAACCTGCGCGCGATGGTGTCGCAGCGCCTGCTGCCGAAGAAGGATGGCAAGGGGCGTGTCGCCGCGATCGAAGTCATGCTCAACTCGCCGCTCATCTCCGACCTGATCTTCAAGGGCGAAGTGCACGAGATCAAGGAGATCATGAAGAAGTCGCGCGAGCTCGGCATGCAGACCTTCGACCAGGCGCTGTTCGACCTCTACGAGGCCGGCAAGATCACCTACGAGGATGCGCTGCGCAATGCGGATTCGGTGAACGACCTGCGCCTGCAGATCAAGCTGTACGGCAAGGAATCCAAAGACCGCGATCTCACCACAGGCATCGGCCACCTCGACATCGTCTGAGCGGGAAGCTCGGCAATACTTCGTTGGCTGCGGCTCGGCGCTCGTCGCCGTAGCGCTGCTACTGTCTCCTCGCTTCTCGCCTTGCCTTCGCCTTGAGGCGGGTGGGACGCGGCTCTCTTAGTCGTTCCCGGGCTCTTCCGAAGGCGCTGCGGCGCCTTTTCTGTTGCTCCCGGCCACCATCTTTATCTCGAACAGGCGGCATTCCAGCGCGCCGTTGTAGAGCGGTGTCTTCCTGCTCGGTGTCAGCCGCATCAGCTTCGGCATGCGCAGGTCGGCAGTGAGGAAGTAGCAGGTCCAGCCGGCGAAATTCTTCTTCAGCGCGCTGGCCAGTTGCGGATAGAAGGCCGCCAGCGATTCCTGTTCCTCGAGGCGGACACCGTAGGGCGGATTGCAGAGGAGGATGCCGTGGTCGGCCGGTGCGGCAACTTCGAGGATGTCGGACTCGATCAGTTCGACGGCGTCGAGCAGGCCGGCGCGATCGAGGTTGGCGGTTGCGGCGCGCACGGATTGCGGCGAGAGGTCGGCCCCGAAGAGCTGTGCCCAGGCAGCGGGTTTTTCGCCTGCCAGCGCGGATTCGCGCATGCGGCGCCAGGCCGCCGCATCGAAGCCCTTGAGCCGTTCGAAGGCAAAGCTGCGGCGACTGCCCGGCGCGATATCGTGGGAGATCTGCGCGGCTTCGAGCAGGAAGGTGCCGCTGCCGCACATCGGGTCGAACAGCGGCGTGCCCGGCTGCCAGCCGGTCAGGCGCAGGATGCCGGCGGCAAGGTTTTCCTTGAGCGGCGCTTCCACCGACTTCTGGCGCAGGCCGCGCTGCCACAACGGGTCGCCCGAGGTGTCGATGTAGAGCGTGCAGCTGTCTTCGGTGAGGAAGGCCTGCACGCGGACATCCGGCGCACGGGTGTCGATGCTCGGCCGCACGTCATTGCAGTCGCGGCGAAAGCGGTCGCAGATACCGTCCTTGACGCGCAGCGTCACGAAATCGAGGCTCTTCAGCGGCGACTTGATCGCGGTGATGTCGACGCGCAGCGTCTGTGTCGGCAGGAACCATCGCGGCCACTCGGTCTCCAGCGCCAGCCGGTAGATGTCGTCTTCCTTCGTATAGCCCTTGGCGGCGACGCGCAACAGCACACGGGTGGCGATGCGTGAATGCAGGTTCAGCGCGTAACAGACCGGCCAGTCGCCGGCGAACATGACGCCGCCGCCGACGGCCTTCACATGCTGGCCGCCATGGGCGGTGACATCGTCAGCGAGCAGCGCTTCGAGGCCGCGCGGGCACGGGGCGAAGTAGTTGTTCATCAGAAGGGCTTGAGGATGACGAGGAACACGACAACGAACAGCACCAGCACCGGCAGTTCGTTGAACCAGCGGAACCAGACGTGGCTCTTCGTGCAGGGCCCGGCGATGAAGGCGCGCAGCAACTGACCGCAGTAGAGGTGGTAGGCAATCAGCAAGACCACGAGCGCCGTCTTGGCATGCAGCCAGCCGCCCGTGAAGCCAAAGCAGAACCAAAGCCACAGACCGAGGCCGACCGCGAGGATGCCGAGCGGTGTCATGAAGCGGTAGAGCTTGCCGGCCATCAACAGCAGACGGTCACGTTCGGCCGTGCTGTCGGCAGGCACCATGGCGAGGTTGACGAAGATGCGCGGCAGGTAGAAGAGGCCGGCGAACCAGGCGACCACGAGCGAGATGTGCAGGGCCTTGATCACGAGCATGACGGATTCCTTGTTTCGTTGAGGGCGGCACGGATGCCGTCGTCGACCGAGGGGTAGGCGAGGCGAAGCCCCAGTTCTTCCTTGAGGCGCCGATTGACGAGCCGGCGCGATTCTCGCATGAAGGAAAGCTGCACGGGCGACATCACGCGTTCGGCCTCGGCCCGCGAAATCCTTGGCGGGCGGGGCAGGCCGAAGGCGTCGGCGACGTGGTCGAAGTACTCGCCCATGCGCAGTTCCGAATCGTCGCTGACATTGTAGCTGCGGCCGGCGCGGCCATGATCCAGTGCGGCGGCACAGGCCGCGGCGAGATCGTCGGCGTGGATGTGGTTCGTGAACACGTCGTCCTCGTCACACAGGGCGGGCAGCCCCTTCTTCAGGCGCTCGAGCGGCAGGCGGTCGGCGGCATAGATGCCCGGCGCACGCAGGATGGAAACGATGGCGCCGGTACGGCGCCCGAAGGCCCGCAACTGGCGCTCGGCATCGACGCGGCGGGCGCCGCGGGCGCTGAGCGGATTCGACGGGCGTGTTTCGTCGACCAGGGCGCCGCCACAGTCGCCGTAAACCCCGCTGGTGCTAACGTAGACGAGGCGCTGTGGTAGACTTTTTCCTCGCTCGAGTGCCGCCAGAAGCGCCTGCGTGCGGGCATCCCGGTCACTCCGGTCGGGTGGCGGCGCAAGGTGCAGGACGTCGTCGGCGAGGCCACGGATCCGATGCAGGCTGGCCGGGTCATCGAGGTCGGCAATGATCGGCGTCGCACCGGCGCCACGCCAGCGTGGCGCCTGCAGCGGATCACGCAACAGGGAGAATACGCGGTAGCGGTTTCGCAGCCGGGGCAGGGCCCGCCAGGCAACGTCGCCACAACCGACGATCAGAAGTCTTTTCACCGGCGAATTGTAGCAATCCGGCGCCGCGTGCAGGCAAGCAACGAAGGGGAATCATGAGCTTCACCGTCACCATCCAGCCATCGGGCCACACGCTGAGCACCGAGGCCGGAGAATCCATTCTCGAAGCGGCCCTGCGCCAGGGCCTGACGCTGCCTTACGGTTGCCGCGATGGCGCCTGCGGCGCCTGTCGCGGCAAGGTCCTGAGCGGCGAGGTCGATCACGGCAAGGCGCAGGACCATGCCCTGTCGCAAGCCGACCGTGAGCAGGGACTGGCGCTGTTCTGCTGCGCCTCGCCACGCTCCGACCTGGTCATCGAATCGCGGGAAGTGCGCAAGGCCGGTGACATTCCGGTCAAGACGCTGCCGGTGCGGGTGCAGTCGCTCGAACGTGCCGCTCCCGACGTGATGATCGTCAAGCTGAAGTTGCCCGCTAGCGAACGCCTGCAGTTTCTCGCCGGACAGTACGTCGACATCCTGCTCAAGGACGGCCGCCGGCGCAGCTTTTCGCTTGCCAACGCGCCGCACGACGACGCGCTGCTCGAACTGCACATCCGCCACGTTCCCGGCGGCCTGTTCACGGAACAGGTATTCACGCAGATGAAGGAGAAGGACATCCTGCGCATCAACGGCCCGCACGGCACCTTCTTCCTGCGCGAGGACTCGCCGAAGCCGATCGTGATGATCGCCGGGGGTACGGGTTTCGCACCGATCAAGTCCGTCGTCGAGCACGCCGTCGCCGAAAGCTGCGAGCGTCCGATCACCGTCTATTGGGGCGGGCGGCAGCGCATCGACCTCTATGCACTGGACGTGCCGGAGCGCTGGGCAAGCCAGTCGAACATTCGCTTCGTACCGGTACTCTCGGAACCCCCGGCGGAAGACTCGTGGACCGGACGCAGGGGTTTCGTCCACGCGGCGGCGATGGCCGACTTTCCCGATCTTTCAGGTCATCAGGTTTATGCCTGCGGCTCGCCGGCGATGATCGCCGCCGCAAAGCGCGATCTCGTCGACAGGTGTAAGCTACCGGAGGACGAATTTTTCGCCGATTCGTTCGATTTCGCGAACGACAAGCACCAGGAACCCGCATGAGCCTCTTCATGACCCGTCAGCCCCTGATCAATCGTCAGGGCAAGATCATCGCCACCCGGCTACGCCTGAATGCGACCGCAGGGGAAAGCTCGGCCACCGTCGTGGACGCCCTCAACGGACTGAACGACTGCTGGCCGCAGAGCGACCGCAGCATCTTCGTCAATTTCGACGGCGTCGCCGGCGACATGGGTTTTCTCGACTGGATCGCACCGGCCAACGTCACCTTCGAACTGAACGGCGCCGCCTTTGCCGGCGACGACGCTGCCGCGTTCGCGCAGGCACTCAAGGATGCCGACCTGTCGCTGTGCTACGACTTCGACGGCCATGCCGCGCAGGCATTCGGCAGCGGCACCAAGTTCCGCTTCGTCGGGTTCGATGCCACCCGTTTTTCCGCCGCACAGTTGAAGGCGCTGCTCGCGAAGACGCAGCCCTTCGGCATCCCGGTCGCCTTCAACGTCGACGGCCAGCAGGAATTCAAGGCATGCATGGACGCCGGCATGAGCGCTGCCGCAGGCTGGTTCGTCAAGCAGCCGGCGAGCGCGCCGGCCAAGCAGCTGAACGCCAGCCAGGCACACATCGTCAGGGTCCTCAATCTGGTGCGCAAGAACGCGGAAGTGGGCCAGATCGAATCGGCGCTGAAGCAGGATGTCGCGCTCTCCTACAAGCTGCTGCGCTACATCAACTCCGCCGGCTTCGGGCTTTCCTGCGAAGTGCAGTCGTTCAAGCATGCCGTCACCATCCTCGGCTACGACAAGCTGAACAAGTGGCTGTCGCTGCTGCTCGTCACCGCCAGCAAGGATCCGATGGCCCCGACGCTGATGCACACGGCGCTGACGCGGGCGCGCCTGATGGAGCAGCTCGGGCACGGACTGGTCGACAAATCCGAGTACGACAACCTCTTCATCACCGGCGCCTTCTCGATGCTCGATCTGCTGCTCGGCGTCACGATGGAACAGGCGCTCGACGCGATGCACCTGCCGGAACCGATCACCGATGCGCTACTCGGCAATGCCGGCATCTACGCGCCCTTCCTGGCACTGGCGCTGGCCTGCGAGGGCGGGGAGGTCGCATCGCTGGCCGAGCAGGCCGGCATGCTCGGCCTGACGGGCGAACAGCTCAATCGCGCACAACTCGCGGCGCTGTCGTTCGCCGACACGATGGAATCCTGACGGCGGCTGTGCGCCGCTGCAAAAAAGAAGGCGCCCGCGGGCGCCTTTCTTCTTTCGGACGGCGGGCTGCCGTTCACTCGCCGAGATAGGCTTCGCGCACCTTCGGGTCGTGCAGCAGCTTTGCCGCTTCGTCGGTCAGCGTGATCTCGCCACTTTCCATGACGTAGCCACGCTGGCTGGTTTCGAGCGCGAGCTTGGCGTTCTGCTCGATGAGCAGGATCGTCATGCCTTCCGCCGCAACGGTACGGACGACCTCGAAGATCTTCTGCACCATGATCGGCGC